>ENA-OQIL01000646-OQIL01000646.1-human-gut-metagenome-genome-assembly--contig:-NODE-646-length-11757-cov-3.259845_pt1 | contig 11757 bp, 9 predicted proteins | sample MGYA00242583_ERZ504748 | MGnify/ENA primary metagenome ERZ504748 (study PRJEB26092, sample SAMD00036191) | human gut metagenome | host: Homo sapiens | study: EMG produced TPA metagenomics assembly of...
GCAGAAGACCGACCGCTATCGCTGACGCAGGAGGACATTCAGCTGATTTCGAGTGCGTCCGCGCTGCACGATATCCGGCAAGGTCAGTATTCCGGATGAGATCATCAACAAGCCCGGCAAGCTGACAAAGGAAGAGTTTGAGATCATGAAGTCGCACACGACGGTCGGCGCGGATATCCTGCACGACCTGCCGTTCTCGAATGAGGAGCCGCTGCTCAAGACCGCGTATGAGATCGCGCGCTGGCACCATGAGCGCTACGACGGCCGCGGCTATCCGGACGGTCTGACCGGCGAGGAGATCCCGATTGCGGCGCAGGTCGTTTCGGTTGCCGATGTGTACGACGCGCTGACAAGCGTGCGCTGCTACAAGTCCGCGTATGACCACGAGACCGCCCTGCAGATGATCGTAAACGGCGAGTGCGGCACGTTCAATCCGCTGCTGCTTGAGTGCCTGCTCGATGCGTCGCTGCAGATCAGGGAGCGTCTGCGCGAGGCGAACGAGGGATATATGCACAGCACGGCGCGCACGCAGCAGCTTTCGACCGAAATGATGCTCAAGCAGGCGACGCCGCAGGTCGGGCGCTCGATTCAGGCGCTCGAGACCGAGCGTATCAAGACCGACTTCTTTGCCAAGCAGTCCTGCGGCATTCAGTTCGACTATGATGCGGCAACGCGCACCATCTCTGTGACGGACCACACGGATACGCTGCCGTTTGGCAGCCGTCTGTATGATGCGACGGATACGGAAAAATTCACGATCTTCAGCAAGGATGACCTTCACCGCCTGGAAAACGCGCTGTATGTTACCACGCGGGATGCTCCGGATGTCAGCATGCCGATCACCCTGCGGTTTCCGGAGGTCGGCTGGGAACACGAGTACATGCTCGCGGCCCGTGCGCTCTGGTCGAGTGACGCCAAGCCGCGGTATCTCGGCGCTGTCGGTCAGTTCCGCGAGATGCAGACCGATATCATGCTGCCGGAAATGGCGCTGCCGGATTCCGGCGCTGTCACCGGCAGGCAGCTTGCGGCTTCAATGGAGGGCATGAGCCGTATTTTTGATGTGGTGCGGCTGGTTGATCCGAAAAGGGGCGAAATCCTGCAGCTGAATGCGGACGGCACGTTCTCGGACCGCGTCCTGCCGTGCTCTCCGGTGTGGAATCACGGAAAAAGATGCAGCAGATGCATTTCCTGCCGCTGCATGGAGGACAAGACGCGCATGAGCAAGCTGGAGCTTACCGACGAGTGCGCGTATCAGCTGATTTCGCGCTATCTGGTCGTGGACGGACGCGAGTGCGTGCTCGAGCTGGGCAGCAGGCTCAGCGACAGCGTTTGGGTGACGAGCGGAGGGCGGCAGTTCCGGCTGGATGCCTCGCACGGAGAGGATTTTTATCTGGATCCGGTGACGGGCGCGTACGGGCGCCGCTACCTCGAGGATCAGCAGCCCGAGCTGGAAAAGGCGGAGGCACTGGCGGTGATCGACATTGACAACTTTAAGGAGATCAACGACGAATACGGCCACCTTGCGGGCGACGCGGTGCTGCGGCACGTTGCGAATGTCATTCTCGCGCGCGTCAACACAGCGGACACACTCGTCCGCTACGGCGGCGATGAATTTGTGCTGCTGCTGTCGCATATCCCGGCGGAGAAATTCCGTTCGACACTCGAGCACATTCGGGGAGCCGTGTACACAACTGAAATACCGCAGTACGAGAATATCCACCCGACCGTCAGCATCGGCGGTGTGTATCAGGCGCATCCGCTGCTCGAGGCCATCCGCCGGGCGGACAAGCTGATGTACTGGGCAAAGCAAAAGCGCAACGACGTACAGACCTGAGGAGGAGTACATACATGAATCTGGAAGAGTTTTACGCACAGATCGGCGGCGATTATGCGGACACGCTGCAGCGCCTGTGCAATGAGAACATGGTGAAAAAGTTCGTGAAGATGTATCAGGACGACCCGTCCTGCGCCGACCTGCACAACGCGGCCCTGCAGCAGGACTGGGAAGTTGCCTTCCGCGGTGCGCATACCCTCAAGGGCGTAGCGCAGAACCTCGGCTTTGAGCGGCTGTATCAGGTCAGCGCTGTGCTGACCGAGGCCATGAGAGGCAATAAGCCGCTCGAGGACAGGAGCCTGCTCGACGCCGTGGAGCAGCAGGATGCCGCAATCCGCAGAGCGATTTCGGAGCTTGAGTAAAAGCAAAGGACGAACCGTTTGGTTCGTCCTTTTTTCTTGACTTTACCGGATAAAGTGGGTATCCTGAACTTAAGGTAATACCACATAATTGAACAAGAGCGATTTGCGAGTAAATTTTGCGTACTGACAAGACGCGGTTTTGCGGTAATACTTGATGTATTACCGTGAAATCGCAACGAAGTCAGGACACAAAATTTCCGTAAAGCGCCGCGGCAGCGCGACCGGAGCCTGCGCAAGGAGCCGCAGCTTTAATTATGTGGTATTGCTTCAAGTAAAGGAGGAAAAACCCATGCAGGTATTGGAAAACGAACGCTTTCGCGTGGAAATTAACGAATTCGGTGCCGAACTGACCCGCTTTACGAGCAAAAAGGACGGCACGGAGTACGTCTGGAAGGGCGATCCGGCGGCATGGAAGCGCCATGCGCCCATTCTGTTCCCGATCGTGGGACGGCTCAAGGATAAGACCTATACGGTGGACGGTAAGCCGTATGAGATCACGCAGCACGGCTTCGGGCGCGATCTGGAGTGGCAGGCACAGAAAATCAGCGGCACCTGTGCGGAATTCACGCTCACGCCGAGCGAGTACACGAAAAAGATGTATCCGTGGGATTTTATCTGCACCGTGCGCTATACTTTGGACGGAAATGCGCTGAAAAAGGAGCATATCGTCAAGAATACGAGCGATTCCGTGATGTATTACGAGGTTGGCGGTCATGACGCCTACACGCTCTGCTGGGAGGACGGCGAGAAGATAACCGACTACTATGTGGAGTTTGAGGGCACGGACGCGCTCAGCCGCATTGCAACCGACGAGAACGTCATGCTGACCGCCGACCGCGTTTCCGTTCCGCTGACCGACGGCAGACTGCCGATTTCCCACGAGCTGTTTGCAAACGATGCGGTCATGACCGAGGGTCTGCCGTTCCGCACGGCAACCATTGCCAGCACGAAGAACCGCCGCCGTGTGACGATGGACTTCACCGACTTCGACTATTTCGCAGTGTGGAGCCCGTACAAGGATTTCGAGGTGCCGTTCGTCTGCCTTGAGCCGTGGAGCACCCTGCCGGACGGCAATCACCTTGACCATGCCATTGAGCACAAGCAGGGCATCCGCAAGCTGAATCCAAACGAGAGCGAAACCCTGACGTTCACCACCATCATCGACGAGTAATGCACAGCCTGTGCATAAAAAAGAGGACTGCGTTTGCAGTCCTCTCAGTCTGTCGAAAAAGTAGCATTTCAACTCTTGTGCTTTGTGCGACAGCACGCATAAAATAGAATTTGCGAAGCAAATTCATAAATTCCGGGAGCATGTATCTCGGAATTTATACAAGGGAAGAAAAAATGTGCCTGCAAGGCGCAGGTTTTTCTTCGGAATTCGATCGAAAGCGTGGTTTCGATCGAGAGGCTGCTCGGAAAACGTTAGTTTTTCGACAGCCTCAGAGGACTGCGTTTGCAGTCCTCTTTGCTTTACTCTGCGCTCGAAAGCATGAGTTTGATTCGGTTTTCCTGATTGATCTTGGATGCGCCCGGGTCGTAATCCACCGCGACGATATTCGCCTGCGGGTAGACCTCGCGGATTTTTCGGATCATGCCCTTGCCCACGATGTGGTTGGGCAGGCAGCCGAAGGGCTGGGTGCAGACGATGTTGGTTACGCCTTCGCTGATCAGCTCGACCATTTCGGCGGGGAGCAGCCAGCCTTCGCCCATCTTGACGCCCTGACCGATAATGGCGTGCGACTTTTTGCGTACCTCGTCAAACGGCATCGGCGGACGGAAATGACCGTCCTTTTTCATCATTTTGATGATATCGGCCTGCTTGCCGAGCACAAACTGGTACACCATCTTGTAGACGGCGGCGGTTTTGCCGTTGCGGCCGTACAGCTCGTGGTCGATGACCGAGTTGTAGATGCAGTACAGGCAGAAGTCCATCAGACCGGGCAGCACCGGCTCGCAGCCTTCGCTGAGCAGGAATTCTTCCAGACGGTTGTTGCCGAGCGGCGAGAATTTGACATAGATCTCACCGACAATGCCGACCAGCTTTTTCTCTGCGTTTTATCCAGCTTCAGCTTGCCGAACACGGTCAGCACGAACCGGAACAGGTGCTTTACCTCGCCGTAGCGAACCATGCGCTCGCCGGTGAAGCGCTTGATGACTGCGTCCATGCAGATCTCAATCGCCTTGTCGGTCGAGCCGGGCACGATCTCGTACGGACGGCACTGGTTGGCGACCATCATAATCAGATCACCGATCAGAAGCGCGTACGCCACCTGCACGAGCATGGTCTTGGTCAGCTTGAAGCCGGGGTTGCTCTCCAGACCGGAAAAGTTCAGCGAAATGACCGGAATGAAGCCGTAGCCGTTCTTTTCCAGTGCCTTGCGGAGCAGGTGGATATAGTTGGACGCACGGCAGCCGCCGCCGGTCTGCGGCAGGATGAGCGCGATTTTGTGAATGTCGTACCTGCCGGATTCGATCGCGTCCATCAGCTGACCGATGACCAGCAGGGCGGGGTAGCAGGTGTCGTTATGTACGTTGCGCAGACCCTGCTCCGCGATGTTCGGACCCTCGGTGTGCAGCAGCTCCATGTCGTAGCCGTAGTTTTTCATCAGGCGGCAGATGAGTCCGAGCTGCACGGGCAGCATATTCGGCACCAGTATCTTATAGGTTTTTCGCATTTCCTCCGTGAACTGCGGGTAGGAATATGCGGGCGTTGCTTCAGGCGTTTTGCTGTTCTGCAAGCTTGCGTCCCTCCTCTACGGCGGCCAGCATACTGCGGATACGGATTTTCGCCGCACCGAGGTTGCTGATCTCGTCGATTTTCAGCTGTGTGTAAATTTTGCCGCCGTTTTCGCAGATGGCGCGCATCTCGTCGGTCGTGATGGCGTCAATGCCGCAGCCGAAGGACACCAGCTGGATAAGCTGAGCGTTCTCCTTCTGGGTGACGTACTTCGCCGCGCCGTACATGCGCGAGTGGTACGTCCACTGGTTGAGCACATGCACCTCGGGTGCATCGGTCAGCTGCCAGACCGCATCCTCGGACACGATGACGAGCCCGAACGACGCGATCAGCTGGTCGATGCCGTGGTTGATCTCCGGGTCAACGTGATACGGACGGCCTGCAATAACGGCAACGTCAAGGTCGTGCTCGTCCGCGTAGCGGATGGCGCGCTGACCCTCGATGCGAACGTCAATGTAGTATTCGTCCTGCGCCATGTATGCGTCCTCGACAGCGGCGATGACCTGCTTTTCTTAAGCTGCGGGTACTTGCCGCAGAAATACTTAACGGCGTGCTTCGTGAAGTGCTTTTTGTCTGCAAGCTCAAAGTACGGCATCATAAAGTCGAAGTCCGCGAGTGCGGAGACGTTCGCCTTCAAAAGCTCCGGATAGTAGGCAACGACCGGACAGTTATAGTGGTTGGTCGCGCGTTCCTCATCGAGGTTGTAGGTCATGCACGGATAGAAGATCGCGTCCACGCCCTTTTCAAGCAGGTTCTCGATGTGGCCGTGCATCAGCTTTGCCGGATAGCAAACCGTGTCGGACGGGATGGAATGCTGTCCCTGCATGTACATATCGCGGGTGGAAACGTCGCTGAGGACGGTCTCGAAGCCGAGTTTACGCAGGAATGCCGTCCAGAACGGCAGCAGCTCGAAGTTATTCAGACCGAACGGCAGACCGATTTTTGCAATCGGGTTTGCGATGCCGGACGGCTCACCGTAGCTTTTCAGCTTTTCCAGCTTCCATTTATAAAGGTTGGGCAGGTCGGCCTTTTTCGTGCCGCCGAGCGGACGCTCGCAGCGGTTGCCCGAAATGAAGCGGCGGCCGCCGCCGAAGTCGTTAATCGTCAGATTGCAGTGGTTCTCACACAGACCGCAGCGCGTGGAGCGCACGTTGTGCTCGAAGCCTGCGAGGATATCCGTGCCGATGAGCGTGGTGGTGTCGCGGCGGTTGTCCTTGGCGTGCAGTGCTGCACCGTAAGCGCCCATCAGACCCGAGATAGCCGGACGGGTCACGTCGCGGCCGATCTCCTGCTCGAACGAGCGCAGGATGGCGTCATTGAGGAACGTGCCGCCCTGTACAACGATGTGCTGACCGAGGTCGTCCGGCGAGTGGGCGCGGATAACCTTGTACAGCGCGTTCTTGACAACGGATACCGACAGACCGGCGGAGATTGCATCAATGCCCGCGCCGTCCTTCTGCGCCTGCTTGACCGAGGAGTTCATGAACACCGTGCAGCGCGAACCCAAATCAATCGGGTGCTGTGCAAACAGACCCAGCTTGCAGAACTCCTCGATGGAGTAGCCCATCGAGCGGGCGAACGTTTCGATGAACGAGCCGCAGCCGGACGAGCACGCCTCGTTGAGCGAAATATTGTCGATGCACTTGTTGCGGATTTTGAAGCACTTGATGTCCTGACCGCCGATGTCGATGATGAAATCAACATCCGGGCAGAAATGGCGCGCCGCGCGGAAGTGCGCGACCGTCTCGACCAGACCGAAATCCACGCCGAAGGCATTCTGGATGAGCGCTTCGCCGTAGCCAGTGACCGCCGAGGACACGATATGTACGCGGTCGCCGCACAGCTCGTACAGGCGGGTGAGCTGCTCGCGGATAACGTCCGCCGGATTGCCCTTGTTGGACTGGTAGTGGTGGAACAAAATCTGGTCGTCCGCACCGATGAGCACCAGCTTGGTGGTGGTGGAGCCGCAGTCGATGCCGAGATATGCGTCGCCCTCGTACATGGTGACGTTCTGCGTCATGACATCGTGCATGGCGTGACGGTTCTTGAATTCCTCGTACTGCTGCTCATCCTCGAACAGCGGCGGCAGGTAGTTGGCAACGACCGGAGCGTCTGCCGCCTTTTCGAGCGCCGCGAGCAGCGAATCGACCGTGTAGGTCTTCTGCGTGCCGCCTGCGTATTCCGCCGCGCCCGCTGCGATGGCATACGGCGCGAGAGCCGGGAAGTGCGCGTGCGCGTCATCCAGCTTCAGCGTCTCCTGAAAGCGCTTCTGCAGACCCTTGAAGAAGAACAGCGGGCCGCCGAGGAACAGCACATCGCCCTTGACCTCGCGGCCCTGCGCCAGACCCGCAATGGTCTGGTTGACGACCGCCTGGAAGATGGACGCGGCAACGTCCTCCTTGCGCGCGCCCTCGTTGAGCAGCGGCTGAATATCCGACTTGGCGAATACGCCGCAGCGGGATGCGATGGTGTAGATGCGCTCCGCGCCCTGTGCGAGTTCATCGAGCTCGGACGGCGTAACGTCCAGCAGGACCGCCATCTGGTCGATGAAAGCACCGGTGCCGCCGGCGCAGGAGCCGTTCATGCGCTCCTCCAGCTGACCGGTGAGGAAGACGATCTTCGCGTCCTCGCCGCCCAGCTCAATGACAACATCGGCCTGCGGAACGTGCACGCCTACCGCCTTGCGGGTGGCGAACACCTCCTGTACAAAATCAATATCCGCGGCCTTCGCCACGCCTAAACCGGCCGAGCCGGTGATCGAACAGCGGAGCGGTGTGTCCTCGCCGATGAGCTCGCGCGCCGCGCGCACCAGCTCGACCGCCTTTTCACGCACCTTGGAAAAATGCCGTTCGTAGTGCTTGTGGATAATCTCTCCATCGCGGACAACGACGATCTTGACGGTCGTTGAGCCGATGTCGATTCCAACATTTACATTCATAATACCCTTGATCTCTCCCATAACAAAACAGAGCGCCGTTCAGGCAATAATAAGGTATCGCCCTGGCGCAAAGTGAATGCGGGTAAGTGCTGCCGTGCGTCAGCCTGAGAAGGCCATATGATGTGATAAATATGCAGGGCAAATTCTTACCTCTATTACTATAACGGTGCAAGCGGAAAATGTCAATGCGGCGTTTTTCTCCTTGGCTGCCGAAAATACCCCTTGACAAAGCCGGAAATTTTATATAAAATATACGGCGTAAGTGAATACATGTCCTTATCGAGAGCGGTGGAGGGAACGGCCCTGTGAAACCCGGCAACCTGCGTTGTTTTGCAACGTAAGGTGCCAAATCCGGCGTAAGAATACGAAAGATGAGGGAGCAAAACGAACTTTTCGCTCCCGCTGAGGAGCGTTTTTTAATGCTCTGAAAATGAACTGGAGAAAGGAACTGATACTTAATGGCACATCATTTTTTCACCTCGGAATCGGTTACGGAAGGTCATCCCGATAAAATCTGCGACCAGATCTCGGACGCGATCCTTAACGAGATTTTAACGCAGGATCCGTATGCCCGCGTAGCCTGTGAGACCACCTGCACCACCGGTATGGTTCAGGTAATGGGCGAGATTTCCACTTCCTGCTATGTGGATATCCCGAAGGTTGTCCGCGACACGGTTCGTGAGATCGGCTACGACCGCGCGAAGTACGGCTTTGACTGCGACACCTGCGCTGTCCTGACTGCGATCGACGAGCAGTCCGCCGACATTGCACTCGGCGTTGACAACTCCCTCGAGCGCAAGGAGGGCGCCGCTGAGGCCGACCTCGCCATCGGCGCAGGCGATCAGGGCATGATGTTCGGCTATGCGTGCGATGAGACCAAGGAGCTTATGCCGATGCCGATCTCTCTGGCGCACAAGCTGGCAAAGCGTCTGACCGAGGTACGCAAGAACGGTATGTTCGACTACCTCCGTCCGGACGGCAAGAGCCAGGTCACCGTGGAGTATGACGAGGACAATCAGCCTGTCCGTGTGGATACGGTTGTTATTTCCACCCAGCACAGCCCGGAGGTGTCCCTCGCGCAGATTCGCGAGGACATGATCGAGCAGGTGGTAAAGAAGGTCATTCCGTCCCATCTGCTGGATGAGAATACCAAGTATTTCATCAACCCGACCGGCCGTTTCGTCATCGGCGGCCCGCACGGCGACTCCGGTCTGACCGGCCGTAAGATCATCGTGGACACCTACGGCGGCATCGGCCGTCACGGCGGCGGCGCGTTCTCCGGCAAGGACCCGACCAAGGTGGACCGCTCGGGCGCGTATGCGGCTCGCTGGGTTGCGAAGAACATTGTTGCGGCAGGTCTGGCAAAGCGCTGCGAGATTCAGCTGGCGTATGCCATCGGCGTTGCCGAGCCGGTTTCCATCATGGTAGAGACCTTCGGCACCGGCGTTGTTGGCGACGATGTGCTTGAGAAGGCCGTAGAGAAGGTGTTCGACCTGCGTCCGGCGGCGATCATCGAGCAGCTTGACCTGCGCAAGCCGATCTACAAGCAGCTGGCAGCCTACGGCCACATGGGCCGCGAGGAGCTTGGCGTCAAGTGGGAGAATACCGATAAGGTTGAGGCGCTGAAGGCAGCGGTAAACGGTTAATTTGCGCTGAAATTGCATAGAGAAAGGCTCTGGAGCATATCCGGAGCCTTTTTTGTATCTCGAAATTTCGCGGCAGGGATTGACCGGGGCACGCGAACTGCGTAAGCGTGTTCGTCCTTTCCGGGCGGGAAGTTTTTCGCTGAGATTCAGCGGGGGATTCGCCGCCTGCGGACGGCGGGAACGTGCCGCGCCCCGCGGCGGGGATGACGCCGTACCCACGGCGGTGGGCAAAAAGGAAGGACAACCTGCGGTTTTCCTTCCTCTTTGAACTCCTACCTTTCCCTTGCTTCCTAATCTGGCGCAGATTTCCTATATGTGACCGCTGCGAAATAGGGGAACGGCAGAGGATTTTTTCTACCGTGTCTTTCGCAACCTGTTCGCAGGGTCAGATACCGTTCTGCTACACATGTGATTAAATCAACGCAGGCGCGGCATGACAGTGCCGCGCAATCCGTGAGCGCGTTGTCATAGACAGCACCTGCGAGGATAAATTGTACCAAACGCCTAATCCGCAGGTGCCGTGCGGTATAACGTGCAAAAAAAATTTGGGCGGCACTGTTATGCCGCCCACTGCGCAGATGAAACCGTCTGTGTAGCAGTACGCTGTCTGTGAACTGCGAAAAGGCGGAGAAAGACACGCTGTGGTAACCCGACTGCCGTTCCCCTTATTTCGAAGCGGTCACATGTCGGCAATCTGCGCCAGACTATCCAAGGGAAAGGGGTGATTCACAAGAGGGTGGAAACCGCAGGTGTCTACCCTCTTGTGCCCCCGCCGGGTAGGCGGCCCCCCGCTGGCTCAGCGGAACCATCTCAAGACAAGAAACAGGATATATAAGGAGAAAACACTATGATTCGCAAAATTATCGAAATCGACAAAGAAAAAATGCAACGGCTGCGGCCTGTGTGCCCACGCCTGCCACGAGGGCGCCATCGGCATGGTGGACGGCAAGGCCACTCTGCTCCGCGACGACTACTGCGACGGCCTCGGCAACTGCCTGCCGGTCTGCCCGACCGGCGCCATCTCGTTCGTCGAGCGCGAAGCCGCCGCTTACGACGAAGCCGCCGTGCAGGCCAATATGCAGGCAAAATCTCAGCCGCATACCGGATGCCCGGGCAGCATGGCGCGGAGCATTGAACACGCCCCGGTCAATCAGCCGACCTCGTTTATTCCGATGCCGAGCCAGCTGCGCCAGTGGCCGGTGCAGATTAAGCTCGTGCCGGTGAATGCGCCTTATTTTGACGGCGCAAACCTGCTCATCGCGGCAGACTGCACCGCTTACGCGTACGCAAACTTCCATCAGGATTTTATCCGGGGGAAGGTAACGCTCGTCGGCTGTCCCAAGCTGGATGATGTGGATTACAGCGAGAAGCTGACCGAAATCCTCCGTCAGAACAACATCAAAAGCGTAACCGTTGTCCGCATGGAGGTGCCGTGCTGCGGCGGACTGGAATACGCCGTCCGCACCGCGCTGCAGAACTGCGGCAAGCTGCTGCCGTGGCAGGTGAAGACCATTTCCATCAAGGGCGAACTGCTGGACGACTGACCGATTTCTGTCGATTTCACTGATTTGCATTTGCAATTTTCGTTCAAAACGTGTAAAATAAAAAGGTAACACCACATAATTGGACAAGAGTGATTTGTGAGTAAAGTTTGTGTTCTGACGTGGCACGGTTTTGCAGCAATACTTGATGTATTGCAAGAAATCGTAACAAAGTCAGAGCGCAAAAATTTCCACAAAGCACCGCAGTCAAATTGTGTGGTGGTGCCTTTGGAATGACACCGCGCAACGCGGTATGTAGGAGCGAAAATTCATGGCAGTCACTTTGGCAGAGATCGCTGCGCTGGCGGGCGTTTCCCGCGGCACGGTGGATCGGGCACTTAACGACAGAGGACGCGTCGATCCCAAGGTTGCGGCACGCGTGCGCTGCATTGCAGCAGAGCGAGGCTACCGCCCGAACCGTGCGGGACGCATGCTGGCACGCGCGAAAAACCCGATCAGGATCGGCGTGATCGTCCAGTCGGTCGAGACCATGTTCATGCACACGGTATTTGAGGAGATCGAACGCGCATCGGCGCACTTTACCACCACCGGCGCAGAGGTGCTCGTGCGGCCGCTTGAGGGCATCGATGCACAGCAGCAGCTGGACGTGATCGACGAGCTGCTCGAGGCAGGCGTGCAGGGCATCGCGCTTTCTCCGGCGGAGGACGAGCGGATACGCGCCCGTATTCAGGAGCTGTC
>ENA-OQIL01000648-OQIL01000648.1-human-gut-metagenome-genome-assembly--contig:-NODE-648-length-11722-cov-3.245623_pt1 | contig 11722 bp, 12 predicted proteins | sample MGYA00242583_ERZ504748 | MGnify/ENA primary metagenome ERZ504748 (study PRJEB26092, sample SAMD00036191) | human gut metagenome | host: Homo sapiens | study: EMG produced TPA metagenomics assembly of...
GGTGGTCAGCCGAAACTTCTTCCAAAACCTGGACAAGCCCGTACTGGCGGCGGATGTGTACTCCCAGTATGAGCTGGAGTACCTCCGGGACAATGTGCGGAAAAGCGAGTGGGTGGGCCGGGAGAACCACGTCTATCTCCATTACACGGACTGGGGGATCTTCTGCGCCTATCTCCAGGTCCTGAACCTACGGCCCCTGCTGGAGGAGGAGAAGCTGGTCTTCCCTGATCGGAGACGAGATCAGCCAGTACCCCATCGACTTCCAGACCCGGTTCGGCATGGATTACAGCCAGTATCCCGTCAAGCCCGTCGGCATCCGGGAGATCCACGGCTGATCTGGCACACCCAGCTCTCCAGCCATAACGGAGGCGATTTCTTCAACGAGATCTTTGACAACCACCCCAACCTGATCGCGGTGGAGTCAGTGATGCTGTATCACCTGCGGGATCAGGTGGAGAAGTTCCGCAAGCTGTTGGACGGTGGCGGAACGATCACCTTTGACAGCGTCATCGGTGACGGGGATCTGGAGAAGCCCCAGCGGCTGGCGAATCAGCTCAGCCGGATGCGGGACCGGACGGACAAGGACATCTTCGTGGCCCTGTATCTGGCTATGGCGGATCTGCGGAACCTTGACCCCGCTGCCCGAATCGTTCCATCTATTTTTTTCCAACCCCACTTCCACAGCTACCACTGCACTCTGGGCGCGAACGACCAGAACCGGGCGGTGCTGGACTCCCCGGAGTATCAGGAGCTGCGGGACTTCTCCCCCCTCAAGGGCTTCAAGTATATCAAAACGTTTACACCCCTGCGCCGTCCCACCACCTCCACCGGGGCGTGTGTGCGATTCATGCAACGCCAGATTGACGAGTGGAAACCGGGCCAGGAGCCGCTGACAATCCCCGACGAGCTCACCGAACGGGTCCTGAACCGGAACTACATGGTGGACTGGCAGGACCGACTGTTTCAGGATTCGGTGCTGGTCCGCTTTGAGGACGGCAAGCTGAATCCGAAAGCCACCTTTACCGCCCTGGCAGCCTTTTTGGACCTACCCTATACAAAGAGCATGACCTACTGTTCCCGCAACGGCGAGCGGGACCCGGAGTCTTTGAAGGGAAATGACCGGGGCTTTGACCCGGCGGCCATCTACCGGACCTATGAGGAGTACCTGGGCCGGGAGGAGCGGGTGTATCTGGAGTATCTGATGGGAGACGTATACCGGCGCTATGGCTATGATTTTCAGTATTACGACGGCGCGCCCATGGACGAAGAGGCGATGAACGCGCTGGTCGGCAGGCTGCACGGCTGCACGGACCTGATCCTGGCCTCCTATAAAAAGGCAATGGAGCACAAGGTGTTTTTCGAGGGGGAGGACCCGGAACAGCGGCGGCAGGAGATCTTGACCGAGATCGGGGAAAACATGGCGGCCAAGCGGCGGGAGATCGCAGGCGTTTTGATGCGGGGGCTGCGGTTCGTCAACAAAAACGGCGCGCCGCTGAACTTCATGCCCCTTTTGGAGCTGGACCCGGCGTTGCTGGAACAGCCGCTGTATCACTGAGGAGGAGGACATGGAACACAAGGGAACCGTATACTTTTTCACCGGCCTGTCTGGGGCGGGGAAGACGACCGTGGGCAGCCTGTTCTACCAGCGGCTCAAAAACACCAAGCCCAATGCGGTCTATCTGGATGGGGACGAAATCCGGGTGGCCTTCGGCGAGGATGTGGGCTACACCAACGATGAGCGCCTGCGCTGGGCGGGCCGGATCTTCCGGGTGTGCAAGCTGCTCTCCGACCAGGGTATCGACGTGGTGTGCTGTTCCATCGCCATGTTTGACACTGTGCGCCGCTGGAACCGGGAGCATATTCCAAATTACAAGGAAATCTATATCCGGGTCAAAAAAGAGACCCTCATCCAGCGCAACCAGAAGGGCCTCTATACCGGGGGGCGCAATGTGGTGGGGGTGGATCTGCCCTTTGACGAGCCCCAAAGCCCCGACCTTGTGCTCCAGAATGACGGGGAGCGCACTCCGCTGGAGCTGGTAGAGGAGATCGAGGGGGCGCTCTACCCGAACATCGTGGAGCACCCCATCGACAATACCGATTACTGGAACCTGTATTATCAAAACAAGCTCTGCCCCACCAGCCCCTCCCCCTTCGCCCGGTATGTGTCCACCCTGGTGGAGCCGGGGCGGACGCTGGCGGAGCTGGGGTGCGGCAACGGGCGGGACGCCCTCTACTTTGCCTCTCTGGGGCTGGACGTGGTGGCGATGGACCTGTCTGAGGCGGCCATCGGCATGCTCCGGCAGCAGCCGGTCCCACACGCCCGGTTCGTATGCGGCGACTTCGTCAGCCACACCCTCCACCAGCCGGAGAGCTATGACTACGCCTACAGCCGCTTTACCATCCACGCCATCAACCAGAAGCAGGAGCGGATGCTCCTGGGGAGCATGGCCCGGGCCCTCAAGCCGGGCGGAAAGTTCTTCATCGAGGTGCGCAGCGTCCATGACCCGCTGTACGGCAAGGGGGAGGCGCTGGAGCGCAACGCCTTTTTCTACGACAACCACTACCGCCGTTTTCTTGTGCTGGACGAGCTGACCGAGGCCCTCCGGCAGGCCGGCTTCCGCATCGAGTACGCCAGGGAACAGACCGGCTTCGCCCCCTACGGCAACGACGATCCCCCCGTCATCCGCGTTGTGGCGGTGAAGAATTGAGGAGGCGGTTTTTATGACCTGTCCGGCGGATCTGCATACCCATACCACCGCGTCAGACGGGCAGTATACCCCGTCCCAACTGGCCGCCAAGGCCCTGGCGGCCGGAATTCAGATTCTGGCAGTCACCGATCATGACACCATGGACGGCGCGGAGGAGGCCGTCCGGGCGGGACAAGCCTGCGGATTGACGGTGCTCCGCGGGGTGGAGCTGGGGGCCCGGGAGGACCGTCACATGCACATACTCGGCCTCAATCTGGGCCCCGAGTGTCCCGCCCTGGCGGAGCTCTGCCGCAGGCTCCGCGCCAGCCGGGAGGAGCGGAAATACCGCATCGCCGCATTTCTCCGCGGGAAGGGGCTGGACGTGCCGCTGGAGGAGGTGGAGGCCCTCGCCGGCGGCGGAGTGGTCGCCCGCCCCCACTTCGCCCGGGTGATGCTCCGGCGCGGGTATGTCTCCTCCCTCCGGGAGGCCTTCGACCGCTATCTGGACACGGACGAATACCAGCGCATTGAGCGGTGGAAGGCCGGCGCCCCGGAATGCATCGCGGCCATCCATGACGCGGGCGGAAAGGCGGTTCTGGCCCATCCCTGCCAGCTCGGCTGCTCCCACGGGCGCCTGGAGGAAATCCTCCGTGCACTGAAGGACGCGGGGCTGGATGGGATTGAGTGCTTTTATCCCCGGCATTCCCCCGAACAGACCGCCGCCTATCTGCGTCTTGCAGACAAATACGGCCTCCATATCACGGGGGGCAGCGATTTCCACGGGGAGGCCGTCCGACCAGATTCCTTCCTTACCCCCATTCCCCTCAACCTCGACTGGCTGGGAACCTTCCAAAATGCCCAGCCACATCGGAACAAGCTCTATCAAAGCCAAATTCCGCACTTCCGATAGGTTTTGTCGATTTTTCCCCTTAATTTTTTGTTTATCCGTCCGATATAAACATCAGAAAACGATTACATACAATCGTTGACTGTGTGTTTGACAGAGAGGAACTTCCCGGCAAAGCGGCAGACGCTGCCGCCGGTTTGAGATAAACATACAAATACTTGGTATCACGCCCATAACGCGGCATTTTGCAATGATACCGAATGGGGGAATCGATGTTGTTTGGGAAACTGAAACTGACTTCTAAGCTGGCGGTCATCATCGGGGCCGTCCTGGCCGTCATCTTTGCACTTCTGATCGGAGTGACGATCTCCACTACCAGCACCAGCATACAGAAGGGCATTGCAGGCGAGCTGTCCGCCCTGGCGAGGACAACCGGCACAGAGATCCAGGACAGCTTTGGGGTTGTGGATGATACGGCCCGGGGTATCCAGGAATACATCGGCCGCATTTACGCCAAACCAAATGGCGCTCCCGGGGACGCCGCTGCCATGCAGCAGAGCACCCTTTATCCGGGCCTGTCCCTGACCTCCAACGCATACGATATGGAGCAGTTTATTGTGGAGACGGTCCGGAACGCGGTCAAAAACAACCCCGAGCTGGAGGGCATCGGCGTCATGTTTGAGCCCAATCAGTTCCAGAGCAACCTCCGGCACTATGGGTTTTATATCGACATGTCCTCGGCCGATGCCGAGGTTGATGCCTATGCCTCCTACGAGGAGTATGCCAAAGAGGACTCCTACCGGGTCCCCCGCCCAGGAAAACCGGATTTACATTTCCGCCCCCTATCGGGATGGAGATCTGCTGCTTATCGCCTACGGCACTCCAATTGTTTACAACGGTTCTGTGATTGGTGTGGTCATCTCCGTCATCGACCTCAGTTCCTTCTCTTCCCTCCAGATTTCCGACAACAATTACACCTCCATGTGGTCTACCCTTTACAGCGGTGATGGAACCATCATATGGGACAGCGAAACACTGGACGATGTGGGACACAACATGGTGGAGTTTACACCCCAGGCCGACGAGCTGGAGGCCATTCAGGCCGCCATGGCCCAGGGGGATGCGTTCAATATGCGCAAGACCCGCGAGGACGGCGACCAGGTCTCCTGCTTCTACAGCCCCTTGCAGGTGGGCGGTGAAACCTGGTGGTCCATGACCGGTGTGTATACCTCGGACGCCCTGTCCTCCGTCACCCGGACCACACGCCTGCTGCTTATTTTGTCGGTGGCATCGCTGCTGGTGCTTCTTCTGGTTGTGACCGCCGTCCTCCGGAAAATGCTGGTTCCTATCCGTGCTGTGGTGTCCGCTGCTGACGAGATCGCCTCCGGTAACCTGGACGTACACCTGGACATCCGCTCTCAGGATGAAATCGGGCAGCTCGCCCAGTCCTTCCAGGCTATGACGGAAAACCTGCGGGCGATCATTCAGGATATCAGTTATCTGCTGAATGAGATGAGTGACGGAAACTTCCGTATCCGCTCGAAGGATCGTGAGCGCTATATTGGGGACTACAACCAAATTCTGCTTTCCATTCGCCGCATCAACTATACCCTCAGCGACACCCTCAGCCAGATCAACAATGCGGCGGATCACGTCTCCTCCGGGTCGGAACAGGTTGCCAGCGGAGCACAGGCGCTTGCCCAGGGGGCCACTGAACAGGCCTCTGCGGTTGAGGAGCTGGCTGCCACTACCTCGGATATTCTGAACCATGTTCAAAAGAGCGCGGAGCACGCCCGTGATGCCAGTGATAAGGCCGCCATGGTCAGCCAGGAGATTGCAGAGAGCAATCAGAAAATGCAGGAAACGCTGTCCGCCATGCAGGACATTCAAAGCAGCTCCAACGAGATTGGAAAGATCATCAAGACCATTGAGGATATTGCGTTCCAGACGAATATTCTCGCATTGAACGCAGCAGTGGAGGCCGCGCGGGCCGGGGCCGCCGGGAAGGGATTTGCTGTTGTGGCTGAGGAGGTGCGCAGCCTTGCGCAGAAGTCCTCCGACGCCTCAAAGAATACCGCCGCCCTGATTCAGCGTTCCCTGTCCGCCATTCAGAGGGGTACCTCCAGTATGAATGAGACCGCCTCCTATCTGGAAAATGTGGTGGGCCGTGCCCAGGACATCACGGCTACGATCCACCAGATTTCTGACGCCTCTGAACAGCAGGCGGACGCCCTTGAGCAGATCAACGTGGGCGTGGAGCAAATCTCCAGCGTTGTGCAGACCAACTCCGCCTCTGCGGAAGAGAGCGCCGCTGCCAGTCAGGAGCTTTCCGACCAGTCTCAGATTCTTAAATCACTGACCTCCCATTTCCAGCTTCGAGATTCCTTGGAGACCGACTCTTCGCCAGCCCCAGAGTCAAAATAACGCCAGCCCCAAGGAGGGCGGGCCCATTTGGGCCCGCCCTCCTTATTACACCCATACCTGCAAACTGAGAAAAAGATTTCCTGTATTCCTCCAATTTGTTCTTATCTTTTTTTTATCTGTGACGATAGAACTAATAGATTTTCCAGTCTTTGTTTCATTCGTTCCCGTTCAGCTATCTTGAGGAGGCCATCTCATGTTCTCTGAATATTCCATCCACCGGGTATCTGTTCCAGGGGCAGGCCGTTCCCCCCAGGCCGGTGCAGCCCACAGCACCTCCCGCCCCCAAGCAGAGCGCCAGGTCTACGACCAGTTCCAGCTCAGTATACAGCCAAGCGGGGAGGAAACGCGCATGAAAGAGCTTGTCGGGCGTATTTCACAGGAAATCCGAATCCGGCCTACCTGCCGAGAAATTGAGTCCCTGCAAGCCCAAATCCGGGAGGGGCGTTACCAGCCCGACCCCCAGGAAATTGCAGCCCGCATGCTGCTCCAGAAGGGGGCGGACTGAGGTGGAATACAGCGATTACCTGGCGCTGCTTTCTGAGTTGTGTCAGCTCTTTGACCAGATCAGCCATGTGGAGCAGCAAAAGATTGACGCGGTGCAGGGGCACGCTCTGGACGAGTTGAACGAAGCCATGAAGCGGGAGCAGGCCCTCACGCTTGCCCTGCGGGGCTGCGAGCAGAAACGGGAGACCCTTTTGACCGGACTCGGCCTGACCGGCATTTCCCTGCGTGACATGCCCTCCCACTGCCCGCCGGAATACCGGGCGGAGACCAGCCGCATGGTGGAGCAGGTACTGAAGGGCTACGCCGTCCTCCAGGCCGCACAGGGCTCCGCCCGTACTTTGACAGAGCTGGAGCTCCGCCGGGTGGATGGAGAATTGGCCCGGCGGGGGGTGGAGCCGGATGCAGAATCTCACTACCAGGCCTCCCCGGCCCGCCCCACCGGCATGAAAACGGACTTCAGAGCATAGGAGGTAACAGCATGAGCAGTACATTCGGCTCTCTTACTACAGTAAAGCTGGGGATCTACGCCGCCCAGAAGGGCTTGGACGTGACCGGCAACAACATCACCAACATCAATACCAACGGCTACACCCGCCAGCGCCTGGACCAGGTCAGTCTGATCTCCGGCGGTTCAGACCGCTACCACTCCCAGTACAACGTGCGGGTGGGGCAGGGCGTACTGGTAAACGGCGTCTCCCAGCTCCGGGACCCGGGACTGGACATCTCCTACCGGAAGTCCCAGGCCGATGTGGGCTCGGCGGATTCATGGCTCGCCGGCCTGGAGAAGCTGGCCGGAATCCTGGACGAGGTGGGCAAGGGCGACGGCGAGCAGGATGACGGCCTGATCCTCAACCAACTCAACGATCTGCGCGACCTGATCAACAAGGCCAACACCAACGGCATTGAGGGCTATGACTCTCTGATCCGCCAGTCCGCCGACACCCTGTGCGACCTGTTCAACAGCGCCGCCAAGGATCTGGCCGAGCTGAAAACCACCTTTGAGGGCTACCTCAAGCAGGATGTGGATGAGATCAACAGCATCCTCTCCCAGATTCAGGAGCTAAACGTGGCCATCCGCAATTCCGATATCCGTGGAGACGAGGGCCTGGAGCTGCGGGACCAGCGCAACCTGCTGCTGGATACCCTGAGTCAGCACATGAAAATTGACGTCACCTATTCCATGGAGGATGTGGGCGGCGGCCTTATGGTGGAGAAGCTCACGGTCAAGCTGGCCACCGGAGGCAAAAACACGCTCATTGACGGCGAATTTGCAACCAAGGTTTCCACCGGGGACGAGGCAAATGGATATGAGGTAAAGCTGGGTGCTCTTCGTGATATGGACAATAAGAAGCAGAATCCCCAGGATATCGATCCCGTTACGCTAGGGGATACCGACCTGTATGGTTCCCTCCAGTCCCTGCGGGAAATGCTGACAGAGAAGGGCGAATACTCCACCCAAGCCGAGATCAACAACGATAAGGACGCCACCGTTAAGCGGGGTATCCCCTACTACCAGATGGCTCTGGACAGCCTGGCAAATGAGTTTGCCGAGCAGATGAACGCGCTGAACCAGGCCCAGGGCGTCACTGGGGCCGGGGATCTCTTTATGAACCGGGATAATCCAGGTGATAAGATCACCGCCGGTAACATTGCCATCTCAAAGGACTGGGCGGAGGGCAAGGTGCACATGCTCTCCTCCACCGACCCCAACGCCCCCTCCGACGACCGCTCCAACCTGGCCAGATTCCTCGAGGTATTCTCCAAAGAGCACCGCATTGATCCGAGTGATATTCGCCAGGGTGCCGTGGGCTCCTCCGTTTCCATGTCGTTCGAGGATTGGCTGCTCCGCACCCAGTCCACCCTGGCAGAGGATCAGATGGGTACTACTGCCAAGCTGAACAACTATCTCACCGTAAATAACACCGTCTACACCGACCGGGACAGCGTCTCCGGTGTGGATCTGAATGACGAGGCCACGAATCTGATGGTCTATCAGAAGGCGTATACCGCCGCCTGCCGGCTGATGACAGTATTGGAAGAGGCTCTGGATTCCCTGATCAACGGCATGGTTGTCTAAGGTCTGGAACGGGAACAATAAGAGGTATTAATTATGATTCGTATTACAACTAACAGCTCCCTGCGGATGTACCGCTCCAATCTCATGAAGTCCACCAACTCCCTGAACTCTGCCATGACCAAGCTGATGACCCAGCGGCAGTTCAGCTCCTATGCGTCGAATCCCGCCGCGGCCACCCGGGCCTTCAAAATTCACAGTTCCCTCAACGCCACCAATGCGCAGTATTCCAACAACGACACCGTCCTGCATAAGTACGAGACGGCGTGGAGCACTCTGGAGAGCGTGCTGGACGGTTATGACGGTCTGGTACAGGACACCGGCCGCGTCCCCGCCCTCAGCGGCCTGAATGATACCAACCTCAGCACCCTGAATACCCAGGGGCAGATCATACGAGAGGGCGCCGAGGCCATTATTCAGGCCATGAACGGCAAATACGGCAATAATTTTGTGTTCGCCGGGGCGGACTCCCTGAACGCCCCCTTTGCTATCAACGATAAGGGCTTTGTCACCTACCGCGGCGTCGAGATCGACAATCCGGATACCCTGGACAAAATTTACTTGGACGATAAGGGACAGCCAATTAAGGACGCAAACGGTAAGGACATGACCAACAAAGAAGTCTTGGATATGTGGAATGAGGAACACCAGTACGTGGATATCGGACTGGGCTTTAAGCTGGACGGGAACGGCGAGGTGATCCCCTCCACAGCCTTTGACTCCGCCATCTCCGGTATCGGTATCATGGGCTACGGCGTGGACGCGGACGGCGATCCCAAGAACCTTGCCTCTATCATGCTCCGGCTGGCCGATATTTTTGAGGGCTATGACCATGAGACTCAGACATGGAATGTTGGAAGCCGCTCCGAAGCGGAGGAGTTGCTCAAGAAGCTGGATGCCTCCCGCGAAGCCATGGGGGAGAAGTGGACCACCCTGGATACTGAGGCCAATTTCCTGGACAAAAACGGAACCCAGTTAAAAAACACCTACGATGCCCTCAATGTGGAGCGCAGCAACCTGGAGGACATCGACCCGGCGGACGCCATTCTGGAGCTTGTATGGGCCCAAACCTGTTACAATGCCGCCCTTCAAGTGGGCACCAATGTGATTCCTCAGTCCCTGATGGACTATATGAAGTGATTTCTATCCTTTGTACGGAAAGGAGCACGTCCCAATGCGTCCCTTGATTGAAATTCAGACTATCCCAATTGAAATCCAGATGAAAACGACCAATGCCCATCTGGAGTATGCCCGGGGCACCGCCCAGATGGAGGTCTCCCGCGACCGACGCGGGCTCCAGATCCGCAGCCAGCCCATTCGGGTCAACATTGATACCTTTGAGGCGCGCAGTTCTATCGTCCCCACCACCGCCCAGAGCATCCAGCAGGGGGCAGCCCAGGGACAGCGTGCGGCATACGAGGCTACCGCCGTCCTGGCGCAGGAGGGCCGCATGATGATGGAGGCCAAAATTGACCAGGATGTGATCCCCCAGTTGGCACAGCAAAAAACCGTGGACCAGCCCGCTCAGCTTGGCATCCAGTTTCTCCCGGAGGTGGGCCCCGATATCTCCTGGACCGGCGGGGAAATGAGCATCCGCTATGAGATGGATAAGCTCAACTTCGACTGGCGCATGAACCAGATGCAGTTCACCTTTGTCCCCGGCGACATTGAGTTCAAAGTGACACAGCAGCCGGATGTGGTCATCAAATACATCGGCGGCCCGCTCTATGTCCCCCCTTCCGCCGACCCCAACTATGAGCCGCTGGATACAAAGGCCTGAACGGAGGCAGCCCCTTGAAGTTTGAAACGAAATACTTTGGTACCGTGGAGGTCCCTCCGGACGAGGTGATCACCTTTCCCAACGGCCTGTTTGGGTTTGAGGAGGAGCGCTCCTTTCTGCTGCTCCCCTTCGCCGGCAGTGACGGGAATATGCTCTGCTTGCAGAGTGCCGCCACCCCCTCCCTGGCCTTTATCGCCATGAATCCCTTTTCTCTGCATCCCAGCTATCAGCCGCTGCTCTCTTCTGAGGAATTGCGTGAGATGGAGGTCAAGGACAGCCATGCCCTGTGCTATTATGTTCTCTGCGTTGTCCGGGAGCCTGTGGCAGGAGAGCACTCTGAACTTCAAAATGCCCTGTTGTAGTCAATCCGGACAGCCGCCGGGCCATTCAGGTCATCCTGGAATCGGATGCCTACCACATGCGGCATCGTCTGGCGGAGTTCCAGGGGGGAAAGGCGGGCACCCTATGCTGATTCTAGGCCGAAAAGCGGGTGAATCTTTGACGATTGGCGGGGATATCAGTATCACGGTTCTCTCTGTGGACTCCGGTGGAAATGTGAGCCTGGGTATTCAGGCCCCCAAAGAGATGCTGATCCTCCGCAGCGAGCTGCAGCAGGCCGTCTCCTCCAACCAGGAGGCCGCCCAGAGCCCCTCTACCCCACAGCTCCTCGCGTCTCTGGAGTCTGCGTTCCGCAGGGCGGAGGCTGTAACCCCGCCGTCGGGTCCGCACAGATGATTTTGAAGGATTGGAGACAGGTTGAATGAACATGATGGATGGAATCGCTGCCACAGCCAGCAGCCTTGCGTCTGCACAGCTCCAGCAGAGCTATACGCTTGCCGTTTCAAAAAAGGCAATGGAGTCCCAGGAGCTGGCAGTACAGGAGTTGCTGCAAATGCTCCCCCCCTCCTCCAGCTCTGGCTATCAGTTTGATGTCTACGCCTGAGCAAAAGCAGGCATGAATACTCTGCGCAGAGTATCCATGCCTGCTTTTTACTATAAATGCCTCTGATCCGCGGTGCTGCCCAGAACCAGTATGCACGGCCGGAATGACCCAAATACGCACACCGTTTTACGTGATATGGTTCCGTGTTTTTCGGTTAATTCCGTTCGTATAATGAAATCCACGTTAAAAAGCTATTTTTACTCGGATTTTATCTTTGCAACAAATCCAATCCTGATACTACCCAGGGCCCAAACATGGAAGCAATGACAACCTCGTCAGGGACCGCCGCAGTCTGACAAAAAAACCGGGTTATGTGTCAAACATAACCCGGTTTTCTGTCTTTTCGGGGCCAATTGATCCATTACACTGATACGATATCTGCAAGTTTGGTCAGGAACTCTTCCCGATGGAACGGCTTGTAGAGGAAACCCTTTGCACCCAGAGCATTGGACTGTGCAACCAT
>ENA-OQIL01000650-OQIL01000650.1-human-gut-metagenome-genome-assembly--contig:-NODE-650-length-11718-cov-3.924165_pt1 | contig 11718 bp, 9 predicted proteins | sample MGYA00242583_ERZ504748 | MGnify/ENA primary metagenome ERZ504748 (study PRJEB26092, sample SAMD00036191) | human gut metagenome | host: Homo sapiens | study: EMG produced TPA metagenomics assembly of...
CGGGACATCAACAGCGCCATGAAGGTGGCCGCAGCCCACGCCATCGCGGATCTTGTCAGCGACGAAGAACGCAATGAGGATTACATCATCCCGGGCGCGTTCGACGCGCGTGTAGCGCAGGCGGTAGCTGACGCCGTCTGCGCGGGCCGCGCGGGAATCGGGGGTGGCGCGGCTGTGAGGGACATCCCTGCGAGCGCTGTCACCGCCGCCGTAAAGGCGCTGTGCGTGCCGGCCAACAACCAGCTCCCGCCCGATGTGGAAGCCGCCGATGCGCTGGCGCGTATGAAAGCGAGCCGTGGCCCCATTGCAAAGCAGACGCTGGGCACGCTGTGCCAAAACCTGGACGCGGCCCGGGCCACGGGCCTGCCCATCTGCCAGGATACGGGAATGGCCTGTGTATTTGCCGAAAATCGGCCAGGATGTGCATATCACCGGCGGTTCCTTTGAAGAAGCGGTGGACGAAGGTGTGCGCCAGGGCTATACCGAGGGATATCTGCGCAAATCCGTGGTGGCGGACCCCATCCGCCGGGGCAACACGGGGGACAACACGCCCGCTGTGCTCACGGTGCGTCTTGTGCCCGGGGACAAGCTGCGGCTGACGTTGGCACCCAAGGGGTTCGGCAGCGAAAACATGAGCCGTCTTGCCATGCTGCGTCCCAGCGACGGCGAGCAGGGCGTGAAAGATTTTGTTCTGGACGCTGTGCGCCGGGCCGGGCCGAACCCCTGTCCGCCCGTTGTAGTGGGCGTGGGCATCGGCGGCACCATGGAACTGGCCGCCCTCTGCGCCAAGCGCGCCGCCATGCGCTCCTTCGCGGCGGGCGAGAATCTCAGGTCGTCCATGGCCTTGTTATACTCCCTGTCCACAATAGGCTCCTTCCAACATAGTGCGGAGCTTGCCGCGGCCGCGGCTCAGATGAGCGCTGACGGCCGACTCGCTCCGTCCGGTGAGCTCCGAGATCTCCCGGATCGAGTACCCTTCGTAATAATGGAGGTAGATGGCCTCGCGGTACTTCGCCGGCAGCGCCATGACGGCGTCCACGACCCCGCTGTCGGGCTCGTCGGGGACTGCGGCATCGGGCGCCGCCTCCAGCCCAACCGTGAGCCTCCTGAACCCGCTGCGCAGCGCGTCTTTGCAGGCGTTCGCCGTCGTGCGGACGACCCAGGCCTTCTCGTGCTCGGGTCCCTCGAACCTCGTGCGGGCCCCATGAGCTTGAGCAGCACCGTCTGGCAGACGTCCTCCGCGTCGTGCGTGGACTTCAGGTAGGTGTAGCTCAGCCGCAGTATGAGGTCCGCGTAGGCCTCGACCAGCCGCTCGGCCTCCACCTCGCTTGCTCTTCTTGTCTCCATCCGTGGCTTTTCCCTCTCTTGCCGGCTGCCGGCGGGGATGTCGAGCAACGTCGCTTCACCTTCAATACGATCCAGGGACGGCTTTCCTGACAGCATAGCGCGAATTCTCGGAAAAACCGGGGGAGCGCCCGTCGCGCTCCCGTCAGCCGGCCGGCTGGCAAGCAGGGCCTCGCAAGCGCCCGCATTTGCCCGCACGGGCGGGCTTGCCGCCGCTTCCGGGCTCCCGTATACTGGCCTCTGTTCGGGATGACCCGAACCGGCGCGGCGTCGAGCCCCGAGAGGGAAGCTCCGCCGCCTGTCCAGTCTGCCGGGACAACCCGGGAAACCATCGAGCATGCGGCCCATCCGACGGCCCGCTTCGCGCGGCGCCGAGCGGCGGGCCGCATGCTCGCGCACGTATGGAGCGAAGAATCATGCACGGAACCGAAGAGGCTGTGGACGGCGAGGGCGTCGTCGCCGAGATCGCACCGAAGTCGAGAAGCGATCGGAAGATCGACCGTTTGGGCACTGAGAGCACCTTCAAGCTGCTTCTGGAGTTCTCCATCCCGGCGGTGGCGGGCATGCTCGTGCAGATGCTGTACAACGTCATCGATGCGGTATACGTGGGACATGCGGTAGGCGCCGACGGCCTGGCCGCCACCACGGTCGCGAATCCCATGATGACGGCCATGGTGGCCGTGGCCATGCTCGTGGGCGTGGGCGGCAACGCGCTGGCGGCGATCAAGCTGGGCGAGCGCAAGAAGGGCGTGGCGGAACGCGTGATGGGCAACAGCTTCGTGCTGCTGCTGATCGCCACGGCGGTGCTGTGGGGCATCGCCATCTTCGCGCTCGAGCCCATCCTTCGCTACTCGGGCGCCGACGGCTCCGTGCTGCCGCTCGCGCTCGACTTCATGACGGTGATCGTGGCAGGCTGCCCGCTGCAGTTCATCGCGTTCGGCATGAACAACTTCATCCGCACGGCAGGGCACCCCAACCGAGCGCTGGGCTCCATGCTCGTCGGAACGGGCGCGAACGTGGTGCTGGGCTACCTGTTCATCATCGTGCTCGACGGCGGCATGCGCGGCGCCGGGCTGGCCACCGTGTGCTCATGGGCGCTGTCGGCTCTGTTCGTGATGCAGTTCTTCCTCAAGAAGGGCTCACCCATGCCTTTGCGCCGTCCGTCGCTGTCGCTCGACCCGCGCATCGCGCTGCGCGTCTGCGCCCTCGGAATCGCTCCGTGCGTCACGCAACTGGGCTTCGCCGTGTCGTCTATGATAGAGAACAACCTGTTGGTGCTGTACGGTGCCGCCGATGCGCTCGGCGTGGACGGAGCGCTTGCGGTGATGCGCGTGCTGTCGGCCGTAGGCCTGTTCACGTTCATGCCGGCCATGGGCATCGCCATGGGGGCGCAACCTATCGTGGGCTACAACTACGGCGCTCGCGCTTACGGCCGCATGAAGCTCGTGCTCGTGCAGGCCATAGTGCTGGGCATCGCCATCACGACGCCTTTGTGGGCAACGGTCGTCCTCGCACCCGACCTGTACGCGCACTTGTTCGGCTTGCCCGAGATATATATGAAGGAAACGGCTTGGGCGCTTGTGCTGTACCTCATGTTCATTCCCATCCTGCCTATTCAGACCATCGGCTCGAACTACTTCGACGCCACAGGCCAGGCGGCGAAAGCGACCGTGCTCACGCTCACGCGCCAGATCCTGTTCCTTATTCCGCTGCTCGTGTTCTGCCCGCTCGTTCTGCCGCAGGTGCTGCCCATCACGGCGCTTGAGAGCGTGTGGCTGGCGCCCTCGATATCCGATATAACATCCACGCTCATCGTAAGCGGTTTTCTCGCCTTCGAATGGCGGCGCCTGCGCGCTGCGGAAGCGGGGGAGGGCTCGAATGGCCTCCATCGAGCCTAGCGGCTCGAGCCGTTCCCTCGTGTTTTGTGTGCGTGCACAATGAAATAACGGTCGGGTAACGGAGAAGAAGCGGCTCGTCAATGCGAAACCGTTTGCCTTCAACGTCTCGCCGCTGATCGAATCCGTGTTCGCCGTTGGCTCCCTTTTACCGAGCAATCGCCTCCGGAGGGGCCATGTCATCCGACCGTTTACTTTTCTCTGGTAGAGTGGCCTGGCGGGCGATATCGCTCGCTTTTATTGTTCAAGTGCAATCGGTAAAGGTAAAGGGGGAAGCTACGTGGCTATGCTCGGGTTTTTAATCCTTTTCCCGCTGGTTGTTGCCGGCGTTCTGCTTGTCGTGCGCAACAACCGAGCGAGAAACGTGATTGTGGGAGCCTCCGCGCTCGTCATCGGGTTAGCGTCGGTGTGGCTCGTCGTGTCCTATCTGGGAGCTCCGTGGATAACGTATGATTTCTACTCCCCGGTGGTCGACTACGTCTGCATGGCCGTCAGCGTGCTCATCGCTGCCGCCATCTTGTACTTCGGCATTAAGTACAAGAACTTGTGGGCTTGCGTGCTCGCAGCCGTCCAGGTGGTCGGCTCGCTTGTGTTCGAGTTCGGTTTCGCCCACGACGTCCTCGTGACCGAAGGGCTGTACCTCGACTCGCTGTCGCTGCTCATGGCGTTTATCATCGGCGTCATCGGCTCCGGCATCTGCGTGTACGCTCTCGGTTACATGGAAGACTTCCAGGCGCACGAGCCGGAAGGCGCGAAGGACCGCCGGCCGACGTTCTTCGCCCTCATGTTCGTCTTTCTGGCGGCCATGTTCCTCATCGTGTTCTCGAACAACATGCTGTGGCTGTTCACCGGCTGGGAGATCACCACGGTGTGCTCCTTCCTCCTCATCGGCTTCACCCGTACCGAGGAGGCCATCAAGAACGCCTTCCGCCAGATTATCATGAACCTGCTGGGCGGCATCGCCTTCCTGGCGGCCTTGTACGTCATGGCCATCCAGTTCAACACGCTGTCGTTCCTCGAGTTCCTGCAGATCGGCATCGCCAACCCCGGCATGGTCGTGCTGCCGGTCACGGCGCTCGCGTTCGCCGGCCTCACCAAGGCTGCGCAGATGCCGTTCCACACGTGGCTCCTCGGCGCCATGGTGGCGCCCACTCCCACGTCCGCGCTGCTGCACTCTTCGACCATGGTGAAGGCGGGCGTCTTCTTGCTCATCAAGCTGGCGCCCATCATGATGGCGTGTCCCGTTCCGTCCGTCATGGTCATCCTCGTTGGCGGCCTCACGTTCTTGTTCTGCTCGTTCATGGCCATCTCGCAGTCGAACGCCAAGCGCGTGCTGGCGTACTCCACCATCGCGAACCTCGGCTTGATCGTGGCCTGTGCGGGCGTTGGCACGCCCGAGGCGGTCTGGGCCGCGGCCTTCCTCGTGCTGTTCCACGCTATCGCGAAGTCGCTGCTGTTCCTGTGCGTCGGCACCGCCGAGCACCATATCGGCAGCCGCGACATCGAGGACATGGACCTGTTGTTCGAGCGCATGCCGCGTCTAGCCCGCTTCATGATGCTGGGTATCCTGTGCATGTTCATCGCCCCGTTCGGCATGCTGCTGGCCAAGTGGGCCACGCTCGTCTCCTTCGCGGATACCGGTCAGGTGGCGCTCATCGTGCTTCTGGCGTTCGGCTCCGCGGCCACGTTCATGTTCTGGGCGAAGTGGCTGGGCAAGCTTTCCGGCATCGCCGCTCGTCCCGAGAACGTCGAGGCCAAGGTGCATTCCAGCGAGTGGGTGGCCATCATGGTCATGGCCGTGCTCGTCATCCTGTGCTGCATTGGACTGCCCATCATCTCGTGGGCTGTGGTGGAACCGTACATCTACAGCGTGTTCGGCACCGTGGGCCAGGACATCTCGTCGTCCAACCTGTGGATCGCCTCCATCCTGTCGGCGTTCATCGCCGTGGTCCTGTTCGCCGGACTCGGCCGCTCGAAGGCCAAGAAGGTCGACATCTACCTGGCAGGCGTGAGCCGCGACAACGCCGAGCGCACGTTCTCCAACTCGCTGTCGGGCGAATCCACCGCATCGGCGCGCAACTGGTACCTCGAGGGCATCTTCGGCGAGAAGCGCTTGTCGCCGTTCGGCACCGCGTGCTGCACCGTCATCATCGTGATCGCATTCGCGGCGGCGGCCGTGGGCGTTCCGGGATTGTTCTAGGAAAGGGTGTGATCTGACATGACAATGCTCTTCGCTCTTATCGGCACCCTCGTCTTCGCCATCGTCGCGCCGGTTCTGGGATGCCTACTCGCTGGCCTCGACCGCAAGATCTCGGCTCGTATGCAGGGTCGCGTGGGACCCCCGCTGTTGCAGCCGTACTACGATGTCCGCAAGCTCATCGAGAAGGATAACGTGTCGGTGAACTCCACCGAGGGCACCTACATCACGTGCGCCCTCGTGTTCACCCTCATCGCCGGCGGCATCTTCTTCTCCGGCGGCAACCTGCTGATGAGCGTGTTCGTGATCACGCTGTCGGGCCTGTTCTTCATCGTGGCCGCGTACTCCACGCGCTCGCCGTACGCCGAGATCGGCGCGAACCGCGAGACGCTGCAGGTCATGGCGTACGAGCCCATGGTGCTGTTCATGGCCGTGGCGTTCTACATGGCGGCCGGAACCTTCAACTCCGCAGGCGTGTTCTTCCTCGACGCGCCCCTAGTGACCAATATCTGGCTCGTATTCCTGGGCTTTTTGTTCGTGCTCACCATCAAGCTGCGCAAGTCGCCGTTCGACCTGTCGTACTCGCATCATGCGCATCAGGAGATCGTCAAGGGCATCACCACCGAGATGAGCGGCAAGACGCTGGCGAAGGTGGAGATCATGCACTGGTGCGAGAACGTGCTGTTCCTCGGCTGGACCGCGCTGTTCTTCCTTTGGGGCAACCCGCTGTCCATCGTGCTGGCGCTCGTGGTAGTGGTGCTCGTGTACTTCCTTGAGATCTGGATCGACAACAACTTCGCTCGCGTGAAGTGGCAGGCCCTGCTGGCATCGGCGTGGGGCGTGGCCCTCGTCGCGGGCGGCGTGAACATCGCGTTCTTGGCCTACCTGTAAAGGAGCTGCACCTATGACGTATGCAACCAAATCACCGTGGGTCATCCACTACGACGGTTCCAGCTGCAACGGCTGCGACATCGAAGTGCTGGCCGCGCTGTGCCCCGGGTTCGATGTGGAGCGCTTCGGCATCATCAACACGGGCAACCCCAAGCACGCCGACATCTTCCTCGTCACGGGCAGCGTGAACGAGCAGAACATCGGCGTGGTCCAGGAGATCTACAACCAGATGGTCGAGCCGAAGGTGGTCATCGCGTGCGGCATCTGCGCATGCTCGGCCGGCATCTTCCACGACTGCTACAACGTGATCGGCGGCGTCGACCAGGCCATCCCCGTGGACGTGTACGCGCCTGGCTGCGCCGTGCGTCCCGAAGCCATCATCGATGCGGTCGTGCAGGGACTCGGTATCCTGGAAGAAAAATCGAAAGCCCTGCAGGCGCAAAAGAAAGGGGCGTGAGAAACGTGACCCTGCAATCGGAATTCATCCCGCTCACCATCGAGGGCCTGCCGGCGCTTGCAGCGGAAAAGAAGGCGGAAGGCGCGCGCTTCGTGCAGATGCTGTGCGTGAACACCGAGGAAGGCATCGATCTCGTATACTCGTTCATGAAGGACGGCGTGCTGACGAACCATGAGATCAAAGGCGTGAAGAAGGGCACGACCGTACCCAGCGTCACCGATCAGTTCCTGGCGGCGTTCGTGTTCGAGAACGAGGCGCACGATCTGTTCGGCGTGGACATCGAGGGCATCGCCATCGACTTCGGCGGCAACTTCTACGCGCTCGCGCAGAAAGAGCCCATGACCATCATCTCGCCGGAGCAGAAGGCGGCTCGCGAGAAGGCGAGGAAGGTGGCCGAGGCGAAAGCCGCCAAGGAGCGCGCTGCGAAGGCCGCGGAGGCCTCGTACGTGGCGAGCCATCCCGAGGCGAAGTCCAAGCCGACAGGCGACGTCATCAAGCCTTCGGGCTCCGATGACCTGGACGCGCGCCTGGCCGGCGTGGATCCCGAGAAGGTCGCCCGCGTCAAGGCGGCCATCGCCGCGAAGGCCAAGAAGGAGGCTGCGGCGAAGCAGGCGGCCGCCGATGAGAAGATCGCGAACCTCGACCCTGAGAAAGCAGCCAAGGTGAAGGCCGCTTTGGAAGCCAAGGCCGCGCGCGAAGCGGCGAAGACGGAAACAGAAAAGGAAGGTGAGTAGCATGGGAAAGGCGACCGTCATCCCGTTCGGCCCCCAACATCCGGTGCTGCCCGAGCCTTTGCACCTCGATCTCGTGGTGGAGGACGAGACCGTCATCGAGGCGGTTCCGCAGATCGGCTTCATCCACCGCGGCCTCGAGAAGCTCGTGGAGACGCGCGATTACAACCAGTTCATCTACGTGGCCGAGCGTATCTGCGGCATCTGCGCGTTCGGGCATTCCATGGGCTACGCCGAGACCGTCGAGAAGCTCATGGGCGTCGAGATCCCCGAGCGCGCCGAGTACCTGCGCGTCATCTGGCACGAGCTTTCGCGTATCCACTCCCACGTGCTGTGGATGGGACTCGCGGCCGACGCATTCGGTTTCGAGAGCCTGTTCATGCACTGCTGGCGCCTGCGCGAGCGCGTGCTCGACATCTTCGAGAAGACCACGGGCGGACGCGTCATTTTCTCGGTCGTCAAGGTGGGCGGCGTGGTCCGCGACATCGATGACGCGCAGTTCGCCGAGATGAAGCGCGTGCTGGAGGGCATCAAGGACGAATACCGCCAGCTGTGCAACGCGTTCCTCAAAGACAGCTCGGTGAAGAACCGCACCGTTGGCGTGGGCTATATCAGCCATGAGGATGCGCTGGCCCAGAGCATGGTGGGTCCGTTCGCGCGCGCCTCCAACGTGAACTACGATGCGCGCATGCTGGGCAACGGCGGCTACGGCTTCCTGTCCGACTTCCAGCCCATCCTCGACGGCCAAGGCGACTGCTACGCTCGCGTGAAGGTGCGCGCGCTCGAGGTGCTGCAGTCCATCGATATCATCGAGGAGATGATCGCCAAGATCCCCGCCGGCGACATCGCCGTCGACGTGAAGGGCTCCCCTGCGGCCGGTGCCGAGGCCGCCAACGTGGTGGAGCAGCCTCGCGGCGAATGCTACTACTATGCGCGCGGCAACGGGTCGAAGTTCCTCGACCGCATGCGCATGCGCACGCCGACGTCGCAGAACCTGGCCGGCATGGCCACGGCGCTCGCCGGGTGCGACCTGGCCGACGTCAACATGATCGTGCTCACCATCGACCCCTGCATCAGCTGCACGGAAAGGTAGGAGGACCATGGGAAGCTTCAAGCTGGGAAAAATGACCCTCGGGGGCCTGTTCAAGAAGCCCGAGACGCTCATGTACCCCGTCGAGACGAAAACCCCTCCCGCGGGTCTCAAGGGCCATGTGGTGAACGACGTTGACCGATGCATCCTGTGCGGCATCTGCCAGAAGCGCTGCCCCTGCGCCGCAATCGTAGTGGACAAGCCGGCGCGCACCTGGACCATCGACCGCTTCCGCTGCGTGCAGTGCGGCAGCTGCGTGCGCGAATGCCCGAAGGACTGCCTGACCATGGAGCCCACGTACACGCCGCCGGCGACGAGCAAGCACGTCGACTCCTTCGAGGTTCCGGAGACCAAGAAAACGGCGTAAGACGAGCTCCGTCGGAACTGCGAAGACCCGGGAACCCTGACGGTTCCCGGGTCTTCTTTCGTTTCCGGCCCCGGGGATACAGTTCCTCATGCACGCTTTTGTCAACCAGGTGCGGGCATATGGATCCCTTTCGCTTGACAAAAGCGTGCATGAACCAAACGAACGCGCCAGAGGGGAACTCTCTGGCCGTCGTCGCGCGAGGTGCGCGGGCGAATGGAAATCCCGTTGAAGACGTGAACAAGGACGGGGTTCTGGGGAAACCTGCTAGAATGGTGCAAATCGGAACACGTTCTACCGGGCCCGAGCGCATGGCCCGGTTTTTGCGTCGAGAGACGGCGCGGAAGGGAAGGATGCTCGTATGGGACAGAAGGATGAGGGCTGCGCAGCCGACCAGGTGAGCGACCGCATCTTCACCGTGCCGAACATCATCTCGTTCGTCAGGCTGTGCCTCGTGCCCGTCTTCCTTGTGCTGCTTCTCAACGGTTTCAACGTCGCGGCTACGCTGCTGTACGCGCTGGCAGCGGGCACCGACTGGATCGACGGGCAGATCGCCCGCCGGACGAATGCCGTGTCCCGTCTGGGCCAGCTGCTCGATCCGGCGGTCGACCGCATCCTCATGATCTCGGGCGTGTGCGGCCTGTTCCTCGTGGGACGTCTGCCGCTGTGGATCATCCTCGTGGTGCTCGTGCGCGATCTGCTGCTGCTCATGGGCGGCGCGGTGCTGCTCAAGCGCTTTCGCGTGCGCGTGGCCGTCATCTTTCCGGGCAAGGTGGCCACGACGCTCTTGTTCGTCGGCTTCGCCGGCCTGCTGCTGAACTGGCCGCTCGTACCGGGACTCGGTCTCGTGGACGCGGCTTGGTTGCCGGGTTTGAACGGGCTGCCCTGTTCGTGGGGCATCTGGTTCGTATATGCCGGACTTGCGCTGGGGCTGGTCACTACCGCGTATTACATCGCTGCGGCACTGCGGAAGCTGCGTGCTGTCAAGGATGCGCAGGCGGAGAGCACGCGGTAGCGCATGGCCGCCCGGACGCCCAGAAAAGCGAACGCGAGCCGCACCGGACGACCCGATCCTGCTCGCCGAGCGCCATCTGCGCGCGAGATGCGCGAGCGCGCCCCCCAGCGTCCCGCCGCCTCCGCGCCGCGGCGCGCTCCGACGACGCCGCCCCGCCGCGGCGGGACGAACGCGGGCAAGGGGTCGCGGCAGACTCGTTCTTCCGCGCAACGGCCGCGCGGTTCCCGTTCCTACAACACGCCCGCCGTCTGGACGAAGGAGGCGCCACGCTCGAATCTCGCAGGAGGAGCCGCGCGCCGAGCGCTCGGCGCAGTCGGCGGCGTGCTGCTGTCCTTGCTCGCCCTGGTCGGCAAGGGGCTTGCGACGTTGTTCCGCGCGCTCGCGGCTCTCGTGGCGCGCAGCCGCATCGCGCTCGCCGTGGTCTTCGTGTGCGCGGCGCTGCTCGTCTTCGGCGTTGCGGACTTCGCCGTAAACGCGAACAAAGCTTACCCCGGCGTGCGGGTGGGGCAGATCGACGCCGCCGGAAAGACGGCCGACGAGCTGGCCGCCCTCATCGACGAGGTCTACGGCGCGCGCCTGGCCCAAGGCAGCGTGACCATCTACGCGAACGACGAAGCGGAGGCGCGCATCGCCGACGAGACGGCCGCCGCGCAGGACGCGGCGCTTGCCGAGCAGCTGGCGTTGGAGGAGGCGCGCGCCAACAAGCTTGCTTGGACGGCCGACGCGGCCTCGCTCGAGGCGCGCGTTCCTTCCGACGAGCTGGCCGCCGAGGCGCTCGCCGTGGGTCGCGAGGACGGCGGCATCCTGGCGCGTCTCGCTGCGTTGGCGACGGGCCGCGAGCTGAAGCCTCGCGCCGCGTATGCGGAGACGGCGGTGGAGTCGCTGGCTTCCGACATCGACGCGGCCATCGGCGACCCGCGCGTCGACTACGGGATCGTCGTGGAGGACGGCACGGCTTCGGTCACCGAAGGCCATGACGGCTTCATGGTGAATCGCGACGAGCTCAGGCGGACGCTCGACGAGCTGCTGCTCGGTCAGGAGGACGGTAGCAGGTCGTTCGTCGCCCGAGCCGAGCATGCGCCTTTGCGCATCGACGAGTCCGCCGCGCAGGATGCATGCGACGCTGTGAACGCGGCCATTGCCGACGGGGCGCGGTTCACGTACGAAGGCGCCGCTTGGAGCGCGTCGGCTTCGGACGTCGGCAGCTGGGTGTCCACGCGCATCGACGGGTCGTCTCTCGCGGCGTTCGTCGACGCCGCCAAGGCGAAGCCTGCGCTGCTGGCGCATGTCGCCGAGGTGGGCAAAGGGGATCCCGTGCACGTGTCGTTCGAGGTCGCAGACGACGATGTGATCGTCCGCACCGATGGCGAGGGCGCCATTCCGCTAGTCGCGGAAGCTACGGGGCTGTTGGATGCCGCGCTGTTCGGCGATGACGGCAAAGCGCGTACCGGCGTGGGAGCGGGCGCGCCGGTCGAAGTGGCCATCGGCTCCGGTCCCGCACCTGAGGCGATGCCGTTCGACGAGGCGATGGATCTCGGGGTGATCGGCGCCATCGCCTCCTACACCACCGAGTACGCCACAGGCCCCGGCACCGAGGCGCGCAACCACAACATCGCGCTCGTGTCCCAGTACCTCAGCGACTCCGTGGCGAAGCCCGGCGACAGCTGGTCGTTCAACGGGACGGCGGGGGATTGCAGCACCGAGGAGCGCGGCTTCAAGGGCGCGGGCGCCATC
>ENA-OQIL01000653-OQIL01000653.1-human-gut-metagenome-genome-assembly--contig:-NODE-653-length-11670-cov-2.074157_pt1 | contig 11670 bp, 14 predicted proteins | sample MGYA00242583_ERZ504748 | MGnify/ENA primary metagenome ERZ504748 (study PRJEB26092, sample SAMD00036191) | human gut metagenome | host: Homo sapiens | study: EMG produced TPA metagenomics assembly of...
TGCTCGGGATGCGCCCAGAGGTCCGCGCTGTCCTCGGCCACATAGATGGGAAGGTCGCCCATGAGCTCGATCCCATGTTCGCGAGCATAGGCGTGGAGGCGCGTCCACTGCCTGAAGAAGAGGCACTGCACGCCCTTCCAGAAACGCACTTCGCAAGCGAGCTTGCTGCGGGCGGCGGCAAGGTCCTCGGGAACGCGCATGCGCAACCCCGGCTCCCACGTCGAGAGCGCGGCGCCGCCATGGTCGCCCTTGATTGCCATGAAGAGCGCATAATCGTCGAGCCATGCGCCCTCGCGCTCGCAAAATGCCCGGAGCTCGTCGGCGCGCTCGCTCTCAAGGCGCTCCACCGCGCGGCGAAGCACGTCGAAGCGGCCCTCGTAGAGCGCCCCGTAATCAACGCGCGCAGGGTCATCGCCCCAGAAGCGCCCCTCGTACTCGCCCGGCTCGAGCAAGCCCTCCTCTGCCAGATCGTCAAGATCGATGAGATAGGGATTGCCTGCAAACGAAGAGAAGGACTGATAAGGGGAATCGCCGTAGCTCGTCGGTCCGATTGGCAGCAGTTGCCAGACCGATTGGCCCGCGGCGGAGAGGAAGTCCACGAACGCACGCGCCTCGGCGCCGAGCGTACCGACGCCCCACGGCGAGGGCAGGGCGGTCATGGGCATCAAGATGCCGGAACGCCTCATACCACTCCCCTCCTTTCATTAACCTGAACCCGGGACGCCGCGCACGGGTCCGTCCCGCTTTTGCCGTCTCGGGAGCGCGGCCGGCGGAAACGCCGACCGTCGCCGCAACGGCATTGGACGCATCGTCGCCACCATCTGCGACAGTGCGGAACCGGCACGATCTTCTGGCGAAAGCGCCCGCACGCTCTCGCGTTTGAGCAGCTGGAACGGGACCATCTCGCGCACGGGCTTGGTCTCGCCGGCAAAACTGGCGAGCAGCGTCTCTACGCTCCGCGTCGCGATGAGGCGGGTGTCTTGGCGGATCGTCGTGAGGCGCGGAATCGAGAACTGCGAAGAGTTCACCCCGTCAACCCACGAGCGACAAATCTCCGGGGATGGACAGCCCCATATCGAAGACCGCGCGCATCGCGCCGAGCGCGATCGCGTCGCCGAGCGCGAAGACGGCCGTGAGGTCGGGCGAGCGCATGACGAGCCTCACCATTGCGTCGTAGCCCTCCTCCATCGAGAAGTGGCAGGGCTCGTAATCGCGCTCATAATCGAGCTCGATACCGTGCGCCCGCAGCGCCTCCTCCGCACCGTGCAGGCGCCGACCGCTCACCTGGCTGAGCGCGCGGTTGCCGCCCACGATGCCGATGCGCCTATGGCCGCGGGAAAACAGGTACTCCACGACCTCGCGTGCGGCCTCTACGTCGTTCGTCGAGACGCTCGAAAGGTTCTTGAACGCCAGCCCGGCTGCGGTGTTGGTCACGAGCACGCCCGGCACGCTCACCCGGCTGAACGACGTCTTGAAGAACGCCGGGTCACCGCCCAAGAAAAGCATGCCCTTGAGATGGCGCACCTGCTGGTAGTGAATCGCATAGAGCACCTCGTTCTCATCCTCGTCGAGGTACACCACGTCGGCCTGCTCGTCCGCCTCCGAGAGCAGCGCCTGGATGCGCTCGAGGATGTCGGCGAGCAGCAGGTTCCGCGCGCCCTTCACGAAGACGGCGATGGCTGTGCGCCCCTGCATCTTCAGGAAGCGGGCGTTCGAATTGGGCTCGTACCCAACCTCTTCGACCACCTTGAGCACGCGCATCCGCGCCTTGTCGCTCACGTTCGGATGGCCGTTCAGCACGCGCGAAACCGTTCCCAAGCTGTATCCGGAAAGCCGTGCGATGTCCCGGATGTCCATGATGACCTAGCCCTTGACCGCGCCCGCGGCGACGCCCTTGATGATGTGCTTCTGGCAGAGCAGATAGAACACCACCACGGGGATGACCGCCATGATGAGGGCCGCCATGATGGCACCCATGTCCACGCGGCCGTACGACCCCTTCATGAACTGGATCACGATGGAGATCGTCTTGTACTCGTTCGTGTCGAGCACGAGGTACGGCAGGAGGAAGTCGTTCCAAATCCACATGGTCTGCAAGATGCCCACCGAGATATAGGTGGGCTTCATGATGGGAAGCACCACCGAGAAGAAGGTGCGCAGCGGCGAGCAGCCGTCGATGAGCGCGGCCTCCTCGATCTCGATGGGAATCGACTTCACGAAGCCGCAGAACATGAAGACCGCAAGGCCCGCTCCAAAGCCCAGGTAGATGATGATGATTCCCCACGGGGTGTCGAGGCTCAAACGGTCGGCCACGAGCGATAGGGTGAACATGACCATCTGGAAGGGCACGACCATCGAGAGCACGCACAGCAGGTAGACCGCCCGGTTAAACCGGTTGCTCACACGGGTGATGAACCACGCGCACATGGAGCAGCACAGCAGGATGACGAAGACAGAGCCGATGGTGATGAAGACCGTCCACCACACCGCATCGAGGAAGCCGTAGCGATCGATGGCCTGGATGTAGTTCTCGAGACCCACGAAGGTCTGCTCGGTGGGTAGCTCGAAGGGCTGCAAGCTAATGAAGGTGCGGCTCTTGAACGAGTCCATGAGCACGATGATGATGGGCAGCACCAGATGAAGCACAGCACGCAGAAGAACGCCGTGCCCACCCAACTCAAGATATGCTTGCGTTTCATTTACTGCTGCACCTCCTTGGAGCGCGTCACGCGCAGCTGGATGAGGCCGATGGCCACGACCACGAGGCAGAAGATGACGGCCTTCGCCTGGCCCACGCCCTCCCAGCCGGTACGGCCCGTAGAACGGTGTTGTAGATGTTGAGCGCCAAGAGCTCGGAGAGCTTCGAGGGCTCGCCCGCCGTAAGCGACAGGTTCTGGTCGAAGAGCTTGAAGCCGTTGGTGATCGAGAGGAACGTGCAGATGGTGATCGAGGGCATCATCATGGGGATGATGACGCTCTTCAGGCGCTCCCACGGACCGCGCCGTCGACCTCGGCCGCCTCGAGCACGTCGGTGGGAATCGACTGCAAGCCGGCGATGTAGACGATCATCATGTAACCGATCTGCTGCCACGAGACCAAGATCACGAGCCCCGCGAAGCCGTACCATTCATTGAGGTTGATGGCTTGGCTGTACTGCGCCAGGATACCGTTGAAGATGAGCTGCCAGATATAGCCCAGCACGATGCCGCCGATCAGGTTCGGCAGGAAGAAGATGGTGCGGAAAGCGTTGGTGCCGTGCATACCGCGGGTGAGAAGCAGCGCGATGGCAAAGGCCAGCACGTTGATCAGCAGGGTGGACACGACGGTGAACGCCGCTGTGAACCAGAACGCATGGGTGAAGGTGTTATCCGACCAAATCATTGCGTAGTTGCTTAAGCCCACAAACTGCACATTATTGACGGTGGTGAACTTGCAGAACGACAGCCCTGCACCCCAGATAAACGGCCAGACAAAGCCAATAATAAAGGCGATGAGGGTCGGCAGTACGAAAACAGGCCAATAACGTCGAATGGCTTTTTCCATAAGTATGCTCCCTTTGTTGTAATTTTTGTTTTCTGCAAAAGAAGCGGGGCGGGCGAAACCGCCCGCCCCGCTAACCGGTAATACTAGGTAAGGAGAAAAAGCTTTCAGTGTAGAGAAAACAATCTTATGTTATGCAGCAGCGTTCAGAGCGGCCTCAGATGCCCAGCCATCGACGAAAGCGGTGACGACATCATCCCAGCTGCCGGTACCGGCGGCGTAAGCAGTCAGAGCAGAACCAACGCCGTTCTTCCAGTTCTCGGAAGGCATGGTGGAGAAGTTCCAGGCCACAGGGGTCTTGCCGGCGGCGGTCATTTCCTTATCGGCCTTGACGAAGACGTTGGGGGACTCGACAGCATTCTTGAAGGGGATAACGAAGCCCATGTCGTTAGCCATGGCCTTGGTACCCTCGTCAGAGGAAACGCACCAGTAGATGAAGTCGAGCGTTGCGTTGATGTCGTCCTCGCTGGCGTCCTTGTTGACGCACCAGTAGTTCTCAGTGCCGGTGCACAGGCCCTGGTTTGGCTTCATCGCCGACGCCAATGTAGATGGGCAGCATGGTCAGATCGTCATCGGTGAAGGGCTTGCCGTCGCCGACGAGGTTGGTGTACTCCCAGGAACCGTTCTGGTAGAAAACGGCCTCTTCGTTCAGGAACTCGTTGCGGCTGTCGTCGCCGGTCTTACCAGCCAGTTCAGTAGGATCGCAGGTGGAGTTGTTGATGTACAGGTCGAAGATATTCTTGTAGTTGTCGAGATAGGTGCCCTTGATGGCGTCGGTGTTGTCGATGCCGTCCTTCTGATACTCGAAGTAGATGGGCAGGTTGGCCAGATGGGTCTTGTAGCGCCAGTCAGAGGAGCCGTCCATACCGGCGGAGGTGAAGGCAGAGAAGCCCAGCTCGTCCTTGCGGGCGGTGATGTCCTCGGCCACCTTCTTCAGATCGTCGAAGCTCTTGATGTCGTCAACGGTGTAGCCGGCCTTCTCCAGCAGGGTCTTATTGGTGATCAAGCCGTAGCTCTCGATAACGTAACCGATGCCCAGCATCTGGTCGCCGTCTTTCAGGGCGTAGGTGTCGCTGGTCAGATCACCGGCGATCTTGGTGCCGGACAGGTCGTAGCAGTAGTCCTTCCAGTTGGCCAGGCCGACAGGGCCGTTGACCTGGAACAGGGTGGGCGCATCGCTCTTGGCCATCTCGCTCATCAGGGTGGTCTCATACTGGCCGGAGGCGGCGGTCACGACGGTGACGGGAACACCGGTCTCCTCGGTGTACTTCTTGGCCAGATTCTGCCAGGCTTCGTCCTGCTCGGGCTTGAAGTTCAGGTAGTAGACCTTGCCGGCTGCATCAGTGGTCGCCTCGGTAGAAGCGGCAGTGGATTCAGCCTTGGATTCGGTGCTGGTGCTGGTAGAGGAAGCAGCCGTAGAGGAGCTGCCGCCGCAGCCTGCCAGCAGACCCGCAGCCATAGCAGCTGCCAGAGTCATCGAGAGTGTCTTTTTTGCGTTCATGTTTTTCCTCCTTCTTAAGAAAAACAATGATTTGCAAGGGTGTTGATTTGTTTCGTCGGAAACGTTTCCGTTTCGGATTGATCTTATAATACACCTTTCCGGCGCAATAATCAATCGTTTTTTGCGATTTACTGCAAAATCGGCCTGATGCACAAATTTGCACCCCCTGTTTTTGTGGAAAAGTTCCAAAAATAGTGACAAATTTAGCGGAAACGATTCCGTAGCCGCGCAACAAACTTTGAGAATTGCAGGAAAACCCCTCTATAAATTATTTTTCACCAAAATATTGACACAGCAATTATGTCATGTTATACTTTCTTGGATTTTGAAAGACGAATCGAGTTTGTAAGAGTTTTTCAAAGCAATTTACCTACGGACCGCCCATCGGGGGCTAAGGCCATACGGACAGCCGGGTCCACTGCCGATCGGCAACTTTGGTTGCCTTATTGATTGAGTTAAAAGCTCAAATTTTATAAGTTGGTTCCTTTACAACCATGAAATTGCACGTTTTGGTGTGCAGACTTGTGAAACGGTCAATAAAGAGTAGTAAAAGTGTAATTGCTATATAGACTCTGACACGCTCATGCCTTTTGAATCATGCAGGACGCTCTCCCGGTGTGGGTACCGGGGTATTCGGCCTGTGAAAAAATACGCTGGATTCAAACGCAAGTCTGCACGTATGTGCATGGCTTGCGTTTTTTATTTTGCAAGGGGACCGCGAACGGAGGTAAAAATGAACGGAGAAGCAAAGCGCACCCGGCTGGACCAGCGCCGCGCACCCATCCATGAAGCGCTGGAAAACTTCCGCCGTATGCGCGTCGTGCCCTTTGACGTGCCGGGCCACAAGCGCGGGCGCGGCAACCCGGAGCTGACCGCGTTTCTGGGCCAGCAGTGCGTCGGCGTGGACGTTAACAGCATGAAGCCGCTGGACAATCTCTGCCACCCGGTTTCGGTCATCCGCGAGGCCGAGGAGCTGGCCGCCGATGCGTTCGGCGCGGCACACGCCTTTTTAATGGTGGGCGGCACGACCAGCTCGGTACAAAGCATGGTGCTGACCGCCTGCAAGCGCGGGGATGAGATCATTCTGCCGCGCAACGTGCACCGCAGCGTGCTGAACGCGCTGGTGCTCTGCGGTGCGGTGCCGGTCTACGTCAACCCGGAGGTGGACAACCGCCTCGGAATCAGTCTGGGCATGAAGCGGGAGCAGGTGGCCAAGGCCATTGCCGAGCACCCCAACGCCGTAGCCGTGCTGGTGAACAACCCCACCTACTACGGCATTTGCAGCGACCTGCGCGCCATTGTGCGGATGGCCCACGACGCCGGGATGCTCTGCCTGGCCGACGAAGCCCACGGCACACACTTCTATTTTGGCGGCGGGCTGCCTGTCTCTGCCATGGCGGCGGGCGCAGATATGGCCTCCGTCTCGATGCACAAGAGCGGCGGCAGCCTGACCCAGTCCAGTCTGCTGCTGACCGGCCCCAATGTCCACGCGGGCTATGTGCGGCAGATCATCAACCTGACCCAGACGACGTCCGGCAGTTACCTGCTCATGTCGAGCCTTGATATTTCCCGCCGCAATCTCGCATTGCGCGGGCGGCAGGTGTTCCATCAGGTGGCCGATATGGCCGAGTACGCCCGCGAGGAGATCAACACCGTGGGCGGGTACTATGCCTTCGGCAAGGAGCTTTGCAACGGAAACTCCGTTTTTGACTTTGATACGACAAAACTCAGCGTCCACACGCTGGACATCGGTCTTGCGGGCATTGAGGTCTATGACATCCTGCGCGACGAGTACGACATTCAGATCGAGTTTGGCGACATCGGCAATATACTGGCTTATCTCTCCATCGGTGACCGCCCGCAGGAGGTCGAGCGCCTTGTCAGCGCACTGGCCGAAATCAAACGCCGCTACCACACCGACGGTGCGGGCCTGTTGAGCCAGGAGTACATTGACCCCGAGGTCGCCGCCAGCCCGCAGGAAGCGTTCTACGCCCCCAAGAAGAGCCTGCCCCTGCGCGAGACCGAGGGCATGGTGTGCAGCGAGTTCGTCATGTGCTACCCGCCGGGCATCCCCATCCTGGCCCCCGGCGAGCGCATCACCGCTGAAATTTTAGACTATATCGAGTACGCCAAGGCCAAGGGCTGCAGCATGACCGGACCGGAAGATCCCGACATTCTGCGCCTGAACGTGCTGGCCTGACAGGGAGGTTTTACAATGGAAATGTGGTTTTCGGAGTTTCACACCCCCGATGTCAAGCACAGCATCCGGGTCAACCGCCAGCTTTACTCCAAGCAGAGCGACTATCAGCGCATCGACATTTTTGAAACACCGGAGTTTGGCCGTGTGCTGACGCTGGACGGCAACGTCATGCTGACCGAGCGCGACGAGTTCATCTACGACGAGATGATCACCCACGTGCCGATGTCGGTACACAAAAACGCCAAGGATATTCTCGTCATCGGTGCGGGCGACGGCGGCGTTGTGCGGGAGCTGACCCGCTATGACCGTGTGGAAAGCATTGACCTTGTGGAGATGGACCCGCAGGTCATCGAGGCCTGCCGCGCCTACCTGCCCCGGCAACGCCTGCCGCATGGATGACCGCCGCGTACATATTTATTACGAAAATGCGCTGAAATTCATCCGCAAGTGTGAGGACGAGTACGACCTTATCATTGTGGATTCCTCCGATCCGTTCGGCCCGTCGGAGGGGCTGTTCACCCGCGAATTTTACGGCAGCTGCTTCAATGCCCTGCGCGCGGACGGCATTATGGTCAACCAGCAGGGCAGCCCGTTCTACGCCGAGGACGCCACCGCCATGCAGCGCAGCCACCAGCGCATTGCCAGCACCTTTCCCATCAGCAAGGTGTATCAGGCGCACATCCCGACCTTTGCGGCGGGGTACTGGCTGTTCGGCTTTGCCAGCAAAAAATATCATCCCATCAACGATATGGACGCCGATGCGTGGAACGCGCTGAACATGCGCACCCGCTATTACACCTCCCGGCTGCACGTCGGGGCGTTTTATCTGCCCGCTTTCCTTGAGGAAATGCTGCGGGAAGTGGAGGATTGCTGATGCTGCACCGCAATGTAGAGAATTTCATCGGCTGCGACAGCAGCTACCGCACGGCCAGTATCGTTTTGTACGGTGCGCCGTTTGATTCCACCACAAGCTACCGCCCCGGTGCGCGCTTTGGCCCGCGGCCATGCGCCACGAAAGCTACGGTCTGGAAACTTACAGTCCCTATCAGGACAAGGACCTGACCGATGGGAATGTGTTTGACAGCGGCGACCTGGAGCTGTGCTTTGGTTCCAGCGAGAGTGCCCTTGTAGACATCGAGTCCCGCGCGGCGGAATTCTGCGCGACGGAAAGCTGCCGCTGCTGCTGGGCGGCGAGCACCTTGTCACGTTGGGCGCGGTGCGCGCGGCGGTGCGCAAATATCCCGATTTGCATATCGTACATTTTGACGCCCACGCCGATCTGCGGGACGATTACCTCGGCGCACAGCTGAGCCACGCCTGCGTGCTGCGCCGCTGCCATGATTTGGTCGGCGACGGGCGCATCCACCAGTTCTGTATCCGCAGCGGTGACCGGGAGGAATTTCAGTTCGCCGCGCGGCACACCGATATGCACAAGTTCGACTTTACCGGCCTGACCGAGCTGACCGACTGGCTGTGCCAGACCGATGTGCCTGTCTATCTGACCATTGATTTGGACTGCCTCGACCCGTCGGCCTTCCCCGGCACGGGCACGCCCGAGGCGGGCGGCGTCAGCTTTTTGCAGCTGCTTGGGGCCATCCGCACCGTGACGAAAGCGAACATCATTGGCGCGGACGTGAACGAGCTGGCACCCATGCTCGACCAGAGCGGCGTTTCCACGGCCACGGCCTGCAAGGTGCTGCGGGAATTGCTGCTGGCACTGGAAAAGTAAGCAGCCATCCCTGTAGGGAGCGGCGTCCTCGACACCCCGCGGAGGGGTCAAGACCCCTCCCTACATTCTCAACCTTATCGGGGGAGAGGATGTAGGGGCGGATTCCATATCCGACCGGGAAAGCTGCCGCTGCCACAAACAGGCACGGGCGAACAATGTTCACCCCTACAAAACATCCATACACATCATACAATAAAGAAATACAAAGGAGTTCCATCATGAGCAAAGTTCTTGTTATCGGCTGCGGCGGCGTGGCAAGCGTCGCCATCTCCAAGTGCTGCCAGGTCAGCGAGGTCTTTACCGAGCTGTGCATCGCCAGCCGCACCAAATCCAAGTGCGACGCGCTGGCCGCCAAGCTGGCCCCCACCACCCGGACCAAAATCACCACCGCGCAGGTCGATGCCGACGACGTCCAGCAGCTGTGCGACCTCATCAACAGCTACAAGCCCGACCTCGTCATGAATATCGCCCTGCCGTATCAGGATCTGACCATCATGGACGCCTGCCTGGCCTGCGGCGTAAACTATATGGACACTGCCAACTACGAGCCGGAAAACACCGACGACCCCGCGTGGCGTGCCATCTACGAGAAGCGCTGCAAGGAGGCCGGCTTCTCCGCTTACTTTGACTACAGCTGGCAGTGGGCGTACAAGAAAAAGTTTGAGGACGCCGGCCTGACCGCGCTGCTGGGCTGCGGCTTTGACCCGGGCGTGACCCAGGCCTACTGCGCCTACGCCGCCAAGCATGAGTTCGACTCTATCGACACCATCGACATCCTCGACTGCAACGGCGGCGACCACGGCTACGCCTTTGCCACCAACTTCAACCCCGAAATCAACCTGCGCGAGGTCTCCGCTCCCGGCAGCTACATGGAGAACGGCAAGTGGGTCGAAATTCCGCCCATGAGCATCAAGCGGGAGTACAACTTCGATCAGGTCGGCCAGAAGGATATGTACCTGCTGCATCACGAGGAAATTGAGTCTCTTGGCAAGAACCTGCCCGATGTCAAACGCATCCGCTTCTTCATGACCTTCGGACAGAGCTATCTTGACCACATGCGCTGCCTGGAGGATGTGGGCATGCTCTCCACCACGCCCATTAATTACAACGGTCAGGAGATCGTGCCCATCCAGTTCCTGAAAGCGACTGCTGCCCCGACCCCGCCCAGCCTCGGTCCCCGCACCAAGGGCAAGACGAACATCGGCTGCCATCTTCACCGGAAAAAAGGACGGCAAGGACAAGACCTACTACATCTACAACGTCTGCGACCATCAGGAGTGCTACCGGGAAGTGGGCAGTCAGGCCATCAGCTACACCACCGGTGTGCCCGCGATGTGCGGTGCGCTGATGATGCTGACCGGCGAGTGGACCAAGCCCGGCCGTCTACACGGTGGAGGAGTTCAACCCCGACCCGTTCCTCGACGCGCTGGACAAGTACGGCCTGCCCCGCAGCGAGAACCATGACCCGGTTCTCGTGGACTGATGGCGCAGCGCGACGCACGGCCGCCGTTTGCGGCTATCGACGGCGCAGTGCCGCCGGAATTTTCCGCCCTGCCCACGCCCTGCTACCTGCTGGATGAAGCTGCCCTGACCCGCAACGCGGAGATTCTGGGCGGGCTGGCCCATCGTACCGGGTGCAAGGTGCTGCTGGCGCAAAAGGCGTTCAGCAACTACGATTTGTACCCGCTGCTGGCGCCGCACCTCGCGGGCACCGAGGCCAGCGGTTTGTTTGAGGCGCGGCTCGGCGCGGAGGAAATGCCCGGCAAAGAAGTGCACGTTTTCTGCGCGGCCTACCGCGCAGATGAAATGGACGAGCTGCTGCGGTACGCCGACCATATCGTCTTCAACTCGCCCGCACAGCTGGCAAAATTTGGCCCCGCGGCCAAGGCGGCGGGCAAAAGTGTGGGACTGCGCATCAATCCCGAGTGCTCGACCCAGGACGGCCACGCGATTTACGACCCCCTGCGCCCCCGGCAGCCGTTTGGGCACGACCCGCGCCCAGTGGGACGCGGCAGCGACAGAAAATTCTGCCCTGCCCGGGCTGTTGAATGGCCTGCACTTTCACACTTTATGTGAGCAGGACGCCGATGCGCTGGCCGTGACGCTGGACGCAGTGGCAGAGAAATTCCGTGATTTGCTGCCAAAAATGAAGTGGCTGAACTTCGGAGGCGGGCATCACATCACCCGCCCCGGCTACGACATGGCCACTTTGGAAAGGTGTATCCGCCGCGCCCGGAATGACTGGGGCGTGACGGTTTATCTGGAACCCGGCGAGGCCTGCGCCCTGAACGCAGGGTATCTCTTGACCCGCGTGCTGGACGTGGTGCAAAACGGCGATACGACGGTTGCCATCTTGGATGCCAGCGCCGCCTGCCATACACCGGACGTGATTGAGATGCCCTACCGCCCGCCGCTGCTGGGGGCAGAGGAACCCGGCGAAAAGCCCTGCACTGTGCGGTTGGCCGGGCCGACCTGCCTTGCGGGAGATGTCATCGGTGATTACAGCTTTGACGCTGTGCCTGCCGTGGGAGATCTGCTGGTGTTCGGCGATATGGCCATTTACACCACCTGCAAGAACAACACCTTCAACGGTATGCCCCTGCCCGGTATTTACGACCGCAAGCCCGACGGCACTACGCGGAAAATCGTGACGTTCGGATATACAGATTTCAAATGTCGGCTGGGAAAATAAGCTGCGAT
>ENA-OQIL01000655-OQIL01000655.1-human-gut-metagenome-genome-assembly--contig:-NODE-655-length-11665-cov-2.470012_pt1 | contig 11665 bp, 11 predicted proteins | sample MGYA00242583_ERZ504748 | MGnify/ENA primary metagenome ERZ504748 (study PRJEB26092, sample SAMD00036191) | human gut metagenome | host: Homo sapiens | study: EMG produced TPA metagenomics assembly of...
CGCCGCAGCGGCCCGGCTCAACGGCTGGCATCACAGCTGCACCTCACCGGCGTAGGGCTGGCCATGGGCATAGGCGTCCAGCGCCTCAAACGGGCTCTGCACCATGCTGGCGACATTGACGTCGGTGTAAAACGCCGTGTGCGGGCTGACGATGACATTGGGATAGCTGCGCAGCAGGTTCAGTTCGCGGTTCGGGATGGTCTGCCCCATGCGGTTGTAATAGTAAATACCGGTCTCATCCTCAATGACGTCGAGACCCGCACCGCCGATCTTGCCGCTTTCCAGCCCGGCGATCAGCGCGTCGGGGTCAATGAGCGTGCCCCGCGCCGTGTTGACGAGCAGCACACCGTCTTTCATTTTTGCAAGGGCGCCGGCGTTGATGAGGTGGTGGTTTTCCTCCGTGGCGTTCGTGTGCAGCGTGATAATGTCACTTTGCGCGTAAAGCTCGTCCAGCGTGACGTAGTCGGCGTACTGCCTGACCGTGTCGTTCGGGTAGAGGTCGTAGGCCAAAATCTTGCAGCCGAAGCCGCTCAGGTGGCGGATGACCGTCTGGCCGATCTTGCCCGTACCGATGACGCCCACCGTGCAGCCGGAAATATCGCGGCCCATCTTGCCGGGCAGCGAGTAGTCCTGCACATTGGCGCGCAGCATGATTTCGTTCATGCGGCGGGTACACATCAGCATGAGCATGATCGTATAGTTGGCCACGCCGTCCGGCGGGTAGTGGCTGTGGCTGATGCGCAGACCCAGCTTTTTGGCGGTGTCCAGCGGGATATGATCATAGCCGATGCTGCGGCAGGGCAGATATTTGACGCCCATTTCAGCCCATGTCTGCAAATATTCAGGGCGTATCTCGCAGGGGTTCGTGCTGACAGCGTCGCAGCCCTCGGCCAGATGCAGGTTATCCGGGCGCGGCACGTCGGGCGTGCCGGTGTAGTCGATGCCGTAGCGGGCTTTGTAGGGCTCGCAGTATTGCTGCTCATCAAAGGGGCGCAGCGCGTAAAACATGATTTTCATGCTTTGTCATCTCCTGTTACAGGTGAAAATCAAAGGTTTCGGCCAGCCAGTCCGTGCAGAGGGCCACCCAGGCGCTGTTGTGCTTGTTGGGGGTGTTGACCTCCCGCGTGCAGGTGCTTGTGCCGTGGCCGTCGTGGGCGAAAAGATGCAGCTCCAGCGGGACCTTATGGGCTGTCAGCGCACCGGCAAGCATCAAAGAGTTCTGCACGGGGACGGACGGGTCCTCCACCGTATGCCAGACGAAGAAGGGCGGCAGACCGTCGCGGACCTGGTTTTCCAGGCTCATTGTGGCGCGCAGGTCGGCGTCATCGCCGCAGAGGTTGACAATAGAGCCGCTCGTGGCGGTATTTCCCCGCCGTGATGACCGGATAGCCCAGCACAACGGCATCGGGGCGGGCCTCGGTGCCGTGGATGCCAAGGGCGGTCTGCACAGGCTCGGCGTCCCACAGGATGGCCGTGGACGCCGCCAGATGGCCGCCCGCCGAGAAGCCGCAGATGGCGATTTTCGCCGGGTCGGTGCCGAACTGCTCTGCATTGCGGCGGATATGCAGGATCGCCCCGGCAGCATCGATCAGCGGCTGCCAACGCAGCGCGGGCACGGTCTCGTCACTTCGGCAGGTGTAATAGAGGGTAAAGACGTTGTAGCCAGCCTGCAGAAACTGCATGGCAACGGGGTCGGCCTCGCGCCTGCTGCACCAGGCGTAGCCGCCGCCAGGCAGGATGAGAATGGCCGGGCGGGTGTTGAAGACAGGCATCTCGACGGTCCTATCGCGCAGATACCCGATGAGCTGTGCGCCGCCGGGGAGAGTGTTGGTGTATATTTGCATGATGGATTCTTCTTTCTATGATATTTCTATGGTAAGGGATCGTTTTTTCTCGGCAGGGCGTAGGGGCCGCCTATATGCGGCCCGCAGCTGTACGCAGGCAGACATTCGCGGGCAAGCCCGCGGGCCGGGCATGCCCGGCCCCTGCCGCGCTGTTTAACAGAATACTTTATACATTGTTAGCATACCGCAAATTCCCACGTTTGAAAAGCCCTGAATTTAAATTTTTTGTTAAAATGCTGTGCAAGGGTTGCGCTTTATTAAAAAGAGTGCTAAACTAGCTTTAGCAGTTGAAATAAACGAGTGCTAATTTCATTTGTATAAAGTGAGGTTTTCTACCATGGCTATGCATCAGTTTAAGGCCGAGAGCAAAAAGCTGCTTGACCTGATGATCAATTCTATCTATACAAACCGCGAGATCTTCCTGCGTGAGCTGATCTCCAACGCATCGGATGCCTGCGACAAGCGCTACTTCAAGAGCCTGACCGACACGTCCATCGGCATCACGAAGGACGACCTGAAAATCCACATCCAGCCCGACAAGGACAGCCGCACGCTGACCATCACCGATAACGGCATCGGCATGACGAAGGAGGAGCTGGAGAAGAACCTCGGCACGATTGCCAGGTCCGGCTCCCTTGACTTCAAGACCGAGAACCAGAGCGATAACATCGACATCATCGGTCAGTTCGGCGTCGGCTTCTATTCCGCGTTCATGGTGGCCAAAAAGGTCACCGTCATCTCCCGCGCGCAGGGCGCTGACACGGCCTGGAAGTGGGAGTCCACCGGCGTCGAGGGCTACACCCTGACCGAGGCTGACAAGGAGGACGTCGGCACCGAGATCATTCTGGTGCTGAAGGACGACACCGATACCGACAAGTACAGCGAGTACCTCGAGGATTACGAGCTTGCAAACCTCGTCAAGAAGTACAGCGACTACATCCGCTTCCCCCATCACGATGTACCGCGAGAAATCCCGCCAGAAGCCGAAGCCGGAGGACGCGGGCGACGACTACAAGCCCGAGTACGAGACCTACACCGAGCTGGAAACGCTGAACAGCATGGTGCCCATCTGGAAGCGCCCGAAGAACGAGGTCAAGGACGAGGACTACAACGAGTTCTACAAGAACAAGTTCATGGACTACACCGACCCGCTGCGCGTCATCACCAGCCGCACCGAGGGTACGGCGACCTACACCGCGCTGCTGTTCATCCCCGGCTCGACCCCGTACGACTACTACACCAAGGAGTACGAGAAGGGTCTGGCGCTGTATGCCTCCGGCGTTATGATCATGGAGAAGTGTGCCGACCTGCTGCCGGATTATTTCAGCTTTGTGAAGGGTGTTGTGGACAGCGAGGATCTGAGTCTGAACATCAGCCGTGAAACGCTGCAGAAGGACAACCAGCTCAAGCTGATGCGCAATTCTCTGGAAAAGAAGATCAAGAACGAGCTGCACGCGATGCTCGTCAATGACCGCGAGAAGTATGAGACCTTCTGGAAGAACTTTGGCCGCCAGATCAAGTTCGGCATCTACGGCGACTACGGCATGCACAAGGATCTGCTGGGTGACCTGCTGATGTTCTACTCCGCCAAGGAGAAAAAGCTCGTCACGCTGGACGAGTACGTCGAGAAGATGCCCGAGGAGCAGAAGGGCATCTACTTTGCCGCCGGTGATGACACGGACCGTCTGGGCAAGCTGCCCAACGCCCAGCTGGTGTTGAGCAAGGGCTATGACCTGCTGCTCTGCACCGAGGATGTGGATGAGTTCTGCCTGCAGATGATGCGCGACTACAAGGAGAAGGAGTTTAAGAACATCAACTCCGGTGACTTGGGTCTGGAGACCGAGGACGAGAAGAAGGCCGCCGAGGCTGCCGAGACCGAGAACAAGGACCTGTTTGAGGAAATCAAGAAGGATCTGAACGGCAAGGTCAAGGAGGTCAAGGTCAATCCGACCCTGCAGGAACACCCCGTCACCCTGTCTGCCGAGGGCGGTATCTCGATGGAGATGGAGAAGGTACTGCGCCGCATGCCCAACGCAGAGGGCGTCGAGAGCACGAAGGTGCTGGAGCTGAACCCGAACCACACGGTCTTTGCCGCCCTGAAGGCTGCCCACGCCGCGGGCGACACCGACAAGGTCGCCAAGTACGCCGAGCTGCTCTATGACCAAGCCCTGCTGATCGCCGGTCTGCCCATTGAGGACCCCGTTGCCTATGCACAGCTGGTGTGTGGGCTGATGCAGTAAAATCAGAATAACAGCCGCCCGCCCAAGTACGATGCCTGAGCGGGCGGCTGTTTTTTGATGGGGTTGCAGGGGCGGGCATTGTTCGACCACGGCAACACGGACTTTCCGAGTCGATGCAGGCACCGTCCCTATGTGTAGGGGCGGATTCCATATCCGCCCGGGAAAGCTTCCGCCACCGCAAACGGGCACGGGATCATATAAAATGCGCCCCTACGGAATCTGTTTTCCGCAGGGGCGCAATTTTCGTTTTTTACACAAACGGATTATAAAACCGTCCAAACCTGATCGTCACGGTCAGGCTGATGAGCAGCAGCACGACGCCGACTGCCAGCGCGATAAAATCGCGGCGGGCAAAGGGGCGGCGGGTGTACCAGGTGCGCTTGTCATGCTTGCCGAAGCCGCGCAGCTCCATGGCGTTGGAGATCGTGTCGATGCGGTTCAGGCTCGTCAGAATCAGCGGCAGCAGGATGCTTACCGAGTTCTTCAGGCGCTTGAAGAACGGCTCGCTGCGGCCCAGCTCGACGCCGCGGGCCTGCTGTGCCTGGCTGATGCTGTGGTAATCGCGCTGAATATCCGGAATGTACCGCAGCGCAATGGCGACGGAATAGCCGACCTTGTATGAGATGCCGATGCTGTTCAGGCTGGCGGCGAACTCACTGGGGTTCGTGGCCGAGATGAACAGAATGGCCACCGGCAGCGCGACAAAATATTTCAGCGAGATGTTGAACATATAGAACAGCTGCTCGGCGGTCAGGTCGTACCGCCAGAACAGGTGGCAAAGCACCGTGCGGGTGCCGTAGAGCGCCGTGCCCTGGTTCGGGTCGAACAGGAAGATGAACAGGTCGTTCAGCACGAGGAACACCAGCATAAAGACCAGCATGAAACGAACCTCGCGCAGCTTGATGTGGCTGAGCCTGAATACCGCAAAGCTGACGGCCATCAGCCCCAGCAGCACCCAGGTGTTGTAGGTGATCATGCTGGCGAAGGTAAACAGCAGAAAGAACGCCAGCTTTGTCGTGCCGGTCAAGTCGTGAACCACGCTTTTGCGCGGTATATAGTTCAAAACGGTATTAGCAGCCATCGGCACGCACCTCCCTGTCTGCCGCGATAAAGCGCTCCACAAATTTCTCGGCGGGCGTAATGCCGCAGCGGTTGGCCAGCGTGTAAAGGCTCGTCTCCTTCAAGGCCGCCTGCTCGATCAGCGCCGGGTCACAGAGGATGGCCGCCGCGCTGCGGTCCGCAATGAGCCGCCCGTCGCAAAAGGCCAGCGCCCGCGGCGTATATTCCAGCATCAGGTGCATGTCGTGGGTGATCATGACCACGGTCACACCCTTGGCGTTCAGCCCGCGCAGGAACTCCATAATGTCGGTGTAATGTCGGAAATCCTGGCCCGCCGTCGGCTCGTCCAGAATGATAAGCTCGGGGTCCTGCACCAGCACGCTGGCGATGGTCACGCGCTTTTTCTGACCGAAGCTCAGCGCCGAGATGGGCCAGTTGCGGAACGGGTACAAGCCGCAGACCTTCAGCGTGTCCTCGACCCTGGCGCGAATCTCAGCATCGGTCAGGCCGCTGCCCTGCAGGCCCAGCGCGACCTCGTCAAAGATCATTGTCTTGGAGATCATCTGGTTCGGGTTCTGCATGACATAGCCGATATGCCTGGCGCGGCGGCGGATGTTTTCGTCTTTCAGGTCTTTTCCGTCAAAGAAAATTTCACCGCTGTCGGGCGTCTCAAAGCCGCAGATCAGCTTGGAGAGCGTTGACTTGCCCGCGCCGTTGCGGCCCACGATGCTGACCATCTCCCCTTTTCCAATCGTGAAGCTCACGTCGGACAGGGTGTGCTGGTCCTTGCTGTAGCCGAAGGACAGGCCCTTGACCTCCAGCAGCGGGGTCGGGGCAGGCTTGGCCGCGGGCAGCGGCTCGGCACGGAACCAGGCGCGCAGCTTCTCGGTATCGGCGTCATCCAGCACGACGGAGTCAACGTGGGCGGGGGTGCTTGGCGGGCGTGATGTCAATGCCCGCATACCGCATGGCCGTGACGTAAAGCGGCTCACGGATGCCGTTTTCTGCCAGCAGTGCGCCGGACAGCAGCTCGTCGGGGCGCAGGTCGGCCAGAATGCGGCCCTCGTTGACCAGCACAATGCGGTCCACGCTGCGCCAAAGCACGTCCTCAAGGCGGTGCTCAATGATGAGGACCGTCGTGTCGGTCTTTTGCTGGATCGTGTCGATCAGCTCAATGGCCTGCTTGCCCGTGGCCGGGTCAAGGTTTGCCAGCGGCTCATCAAACAGTAAAATCTTCACCTCGTCGACCATGACGCCCGCGAGGCTGACGCGCTGCTTCTGGCCGCCGGAAAGCTCGTGCGGAGCGTAGTCGAGGTGGTTCTCGATGCCGACCAGCGCGGCGGCGCGGCGGGTGATCTCGTGCATTTCGTCCTGCGGGGTGCAGCTGTTTTCCAGCGCAAAGGCGATGTCCTCCCCCACCGTCAGGCCGATGAACTGGCCGTCCGGGTCCTGCAGCACCGTGCCGACGTGGCCCGCCAGCTCAAAAATACTGCTGTGGGGCGCATCCACGCCGTCCACAGTCAGCGTGCCCGTGCACTTGCCGGGGTAGGAGAACGGGTTCAGGCCGTTGATGCAGGCCGCCAGCGTGGACTTGCCGCTGCCGGACGGCCCGGCGATCAGCACGCGCTCCCCGGGGTAGATGTCCAGATTGATGTCATGCAGCGTGGGCTGCTTCTGGGCGCGGTATTGGAAGGAAAAATTTTTGAAGGATATGATTGGGGTTCTCGTTTCAGCCATACGGCACCTCGCAGGGGAAATTGTGGTGGAACAGCAAAATGCCTTCCCGCGTTTGTGGGAAGGCATACGGGTTTACAGCGGATTACTCTTTGTCCAGAGAGCCCTTCTTGGCGATGGTCTTGGTGTAGGCCAGAATCAGCAGGCCGCCGACGACGACAGCCGTGATGATGTTGGACGCAGCGGCAAACGCACCCTGTGCAAAGACCTTTTTGGCGGGCTCGGCGTAGATCAGGATGTCCAGCACAGGCGCAACGACGATCCAGGCAATGGCATGGGCCACGACATTGGCGATGGCGAAGGTGGCGACCTTACGCTTGTTGAAGTCGCCCTCCTGCACATTCAGCTTCTTGGCAAACAGGCCGACGACCACGCCGGTGAAGGCGGAGGCGATGACCCAGCTCCACCACGGGATGCCGCCCCAGGACAGGTCGATGAGGGCATGGCCGATGAAGCCGATCAGGGCGCCGGCCACAGGGCCGTACATGGCGGCCAGCAGACCGAGCACCGCGTACTGCAGGCTGATGTTGGTGTTGGGCACCGGGCTGGGGATAGCGACAAAGCGCCCCAGAACAAAGAACATGGGCTGCGCCGATGCCGACGGCAACGACGGTTTTGATATTCGAGTTTTTCATGATTCCGCACTCCTTCTAATACTATACCGCAAATCGTTCCGCCGCTTTCGCAAAAGAACAGTTTAAGTATACTGTTATAAAAGTGCCGCTGTCAATGGGCAAAAGGCGAGGTATGCACTATTTTGGTGAGATCTCGGCACAAAAAAACCACCCCGAAGGGTGGTCAAAAGTGGAGCGGCCGACGAGGCTCGAACTCGCTACCTCCACCTTGGCAAGGTGGCGCTCTACCAGATGAGCTACGGCCGCATACAATGGTGCCTCCGATCGGAATCGAACCAATGACACGGGGATTTTCAGTCCCCTGCTCTACCGACTGAGCTACAGAGGCAAACAACAGGTATGATTATACACGAAGGAGGGACATCTGTCAAGCGCGTTTTTACAATTTTCTGCCGGATTTTGCCTGAATTTCAAAAAAATAAAGCAGCTGCTGCCGTGCCCCGGGTCATCGGGGCGCGGCGCAGCTGCATAAACAGCATGGCAAACGCGGTCAATCGCGGCGGAAGATGTCGCGCGTGTAGACCTTTTCCTTTACGTCGTCCAGGCATTTGTCATAGCGGTTTGCCAGAATCGGACCTGCCGACTGTGCCTTGAACCTGTCCAAGTCGTTGACGACAACACTGCCAAAGAAGGTCTCACCATCCTTCAGCGTCGGCTCATAGATGATGACCGTCGCTCCCTTGGCCTTGATGCGCTTCATGACACCCTGAATCGAGCTCTGGCGGAAGTTATCGCTGTTGCTCTTCATCGTCAGGCGGTAGACGCCGATGGTCACGGGCTTTTCCCTGCCGGCGTCATACTCATTCTCGTCGGCGTAACCGTAGTACCCGGCCAGCTTCAGCACACGGTCCGCGATAAAGTCCTTGCGGGTACGGTTGCTGTCAACAATGGCCTCGATCAGCTTTTCGGGCACATCGGCATAGTTGGCCAGCAGCTGCTTGGTATCCTTGGGCAGGCAGTAGCCGCCGTAGCCGAAGCTGGGATTATTGTAGTGGCTGCCGATACGCGGGTCAAGGCAGACACCGTCGATGATCTGCCGGGTATTCAGACCCTTGCTCTCGGCGTAGGTGTCCAGCTCATTGAAGTACGCCACGCGCAGCGCCAGATAGGTGTTGGCAAACAGCTTGACAGCCTCGGCCTCGGTGAAGCCCATGAACAGCGTGTCGATGTTCTCCTTGATAGCTCCCTCCTGCAGCAGCGCCGCAAAGGTGTGCGCGGCCTCCACCAGGCGCGGGTCGTTCAGGTCAGTGCCGACAATGATGCGGCTCGGGTAAAGGTTGTCGTAGAGTGCCTTCGACTCGCGCAGGAACTCGGGGCTGAAGATGATGTTGCTGCTGCCGAATTTTTCGCGCACCGACACCGTGTAGCCCACGGGAATCGTCGACTTGATGACCATGACGGCGTTGGGGTTGTACTGCATGACAAGCTGAATGACCGCCTCGACAGCCGAGGTGTCAAAGTGCTGGGTGCGGCTGTCGTAGTTTGTGGGCGCGGCGATGACGACAAAGTCCGCGCCGCTGTACGCCTGCGCCGGGTCAAGCGTGGCGGTCAGTTTCAGCTCCTTTTCGGCCAGGTATTTTTCAATGTATTCGTCCCGGATCGGAGATTTGCGCCGGTTGATGAGATCGACCTTGGCCGGGATCACGTCAATCGCGCAGACCTCGTGGTGCTGCGCCAGCAGCGTTGCAATGGAAAGTCCCACATAGCCCGTTCCCGCAACCGCAATTTTAAGCATTTTGTCCATAGCCGATTCCTTCTCCGTGTTATTTTGGCGGCACCGGCGGACGCAGTGTGCATCCTGCGGTGCTTTTGTTTTGGTATTGCCTTATAATAAATGTATTATAACACGAAGTTGGGAGTGTGGCAACCGGGCAGCGGGCAGTTTACGCATGCCGCTTTTTGTCCAGACGAATTTTATCGCTTATCATGGCAATAAATTCACTGTTCGTCGGCTTGCCGCGCAGGTTGTGGATCGTATAGCCAAAGTAGCTGTTCAGCGTGTCCACGTCGCCGCGGTCCCAGGCGACCTCGATGGCGTGGCGGATCGCGCGCTCGACGCGGCTGGCCGTGGTCATGTTGCGCTTGGCGATTTCGGGATAAAGCCGCTTGGTCACGGCGTTGATGTACCCGTGGTCGGAGATCGTCAGCAGAATGGCGTCGCGCAGGAACTGGTAACCCTTGATGTGCGCGGGTACGCCGATCTGGTGCAGAATTTCCGTCACAGTCAACTCGTCGCTGTCCTGCGAGACGACCTGCGGGCGCATTGTGTTGCCCGCCGCCTTCAGCACACGGCTGACGAGGACCGACTCGTCAAATGGCTTGACGAAGAAGAACGAGAACCCGCTGTCAAGAAGTTCCTGCTCCATCTCCTCGCTCTGGAATGCCCCCGTGACGAAGAACGTCGTGTGGGTGCTGCTGGTGTTCTGGGCCTCGTAGCGCTGCTTGACCGTGATCGCGTCCAGGTCCGGCATGAACGCATCCAGCAGAACGGCCTGCGGATGAACGGCCAGAAGGGTTTCCAGGGCCTTGGTGCCGTTCTTCTCACAGACGGTCACGGCAATGCCTTTGGCTTCCAGCGCACGGCTGCACACAGCGGACACCTGCGTGTCCGTGTCGGTCATTACAAATTTGATTTTTTCCATCGTCACATATCCTCCATACATTTTGAGCTGCGCGTACCCCGCGCGTAAACTTCGCTCGGTTTCTGTTTACATTGGGAATTCTACCATATTTTCCCACATTTATCAATAGATTTCCCGCTGTTTATCGTTATTTCCCAAAATTTTCGTTCGACAAGTTTTTCTATAATTCGTCAGTCATCGGCAAAATAGTACACGTATCAACATCATTTTATTCTTTTTGTAGTTTTTGTTGTCGGTCAGCAGTCCCGCTTTTTCGTCCGCGGCGTCCCACTTTCGGCGCTCATTTGCTGCTGGCGACAGCATCCGCTTTTTCCAGCATGGTTGTCGCAAAGATTGCGTAGCCTCTGCTCGGATCGTTCACCAGCACATGTGTAAGCACTGCAGCCAGACGGCCATTCTGCACGATGGGCGAACCGCTCATGCCCTGCACTACGCCGCCGGTGGCGTCAAGCAGGCGCTTGTCCGTCACGCGGATCAGCAGGTTTCGGTTCGGGTCGCTGCCGGTCATCGTCACACGCTCGACCTGAATCGTATAGGGCTGCGCCGTCGTGCCCAGCACAGTGGTCCACAGCTCGGCCTCGCCGGGCGTGACCTCCTGCAAATTTGCCACGGGCAGTGCCGGGGCGGTGCAGCTGCCGGTGTAGCTGCCGTAGACCCCGGCGGCATCGTTGGCCAACACGGTTCCGGCGGGCGCGGCGGCAAACTCCCCGCGCAGCTCGCCCGGGCTGCCCGCTGCACCGCGGATGCAGCCGGTAATCGTCACCGGGACGATTTCCCCGGAGAGCAGCGTCAGATCCGCACCTGTGTCGGCATCGCTGATGGAATGCCCCAGCCCCGCGAATGTGCCGCGCTGCGGGTCCACAAAGCTCATTGTGCCGATGCCCGCGCCCGAGTCCCGCACCCAGACGCCCGCCTTGTAGTGACCGTTTTCGTCCGCCGTCGGGGTCAGCGTCGCCGTGTGCCGGGCACCGCTGCGCCGGTACACCACGGTCAGGGGTGCGCCGCCCGCCGCCTGAATGGCCGCGGTCAGGTCCTCGTTGCTGCGTACCGGCCTGCCGTTGGCGGAGATGATCAAATCGCCCAGCCGCAGCCCGGCTGCCTTGGCGGGGTTCTCGCTGCCCAGCACCGTGTAGCGATCCGAGAACGCCACGACAAGCGCCCCGTCGGAGAACAGCTTGACGCCCACGGCGCGTCCCAGCGGCACCAGCGTCCGGGACTGGCCCGACACGCTTCCGGCGCTGGATACGGCTGCATAAGCCGGGGCCGCCATGCAAAAAATGAAATAAGCGTGCCCAGAACAGCGGCGGCCCGACGCCGGAAAGCCGGCGCCCTGCAGCGAATCGATTGCAAAGAAAAAGGTTCATCCATTCAATCACCCCTTGTCAAAAATTTGCCGCACGGTTCTGCGGCGTTGTTACGTTGCCCACCGCAGCAGCAAAAACAAGGAACAAAATCAGGCGATTTTGGATGGCACAATCTGGAAAAACACCGCGCCGCAGCCAGATCGCAAA
>ENA-OQIL01000658-OQIL01000658.1-human-gut-metagenome-genome-assembly--contig:-NODE-658-length-11646-cov-1.771508_pt1 | contig 11646 bp, 15 predicted proteins | sample MGYA00242583_ERZ504748 | MGnify/ENA primary metagenome ERZ504748 (study PRJEB26092, sample SAMD00036191) | human gut metagenome | host: Homo sapiens | study: EMG produced TPA metagenomics assembly of...
AAGGTGGCGGAAGGCAAGTTTGACGAGGCCTTCGGCGTCATCACCTCCACCAACAGCCTGCCCGCCATCTGCGGCCGTGTCTGCCCCCAGGAGAACCAGTGCGAGGGCAAGTGCACCCGCGGCATCAAGAACGAGCCCGTGGGCATCGGCCGTCTGGAGCGGTTTGTGGCGGACTATCACAATGCCCACGGCCATCAGGGCGGCGCTCCCGCCGTGCCGGAGAGCAACGGCCACAAGGTAGCTGTGGTAGGCTCCGGCCCTGCGGGTCTGACCTGTGCCGGCGATCTGGCCCGGAAGGGGTATGACGTCACCGTGTTCGAGGCGCTGCACCAGGTTGGCGGCGTGCTGGTGTACGGCATCCCGGAGTTCCGTCTGCCCAAGGCCATTGTGGCCAAGGAGGTGGCCCGGCTGGAACACTTCGGCGTGAAGATCATGACCGACACCGTGGTGGGCCGCACCATCACCGTGGACGAGCTGATGGATGAGATCGGGTTTTGAGGCCGTGTTCATCGGCTCCGGTGCCGGCTTGCCTATGTTCATGAACATCCCCGGCGTCAACTACAAGGGCGTGCTGTCCGCCAACGAGTTCCTGACCCGCATCAACCTGATGAAGGCATACCTGCCCGATTCCGACACGGCCCCTCATCCATCCCAAGAAGGTGGCCGTCGTGGGCGGCGGCAACGTGGCCATGGACGCCGCCCGGTGCGCCAAGCGCCTGGGTGCAGAGGTCTATGTTGTGTACCGCCGCGGCATGGAGGAACTGCCCGCCCGCCGTGAAGAGGTGGAGCACGCCGAGGAGGAAGGCATCATCTTCAAGACTCTCTGCAACCCGGTGGAGGTGCTGGCGGACGAGAACGACGATGTGAAGGGAATCCGCTGCATCCGGATGGAGCTGGGCGAGCCCGATGCTTCCGGCCGCCGCCGTCCCATCGAGGTCCCCGGCAGTGAGTTCGACGTGGACGTGGACTGCGTTATTATGGCCCTGGGCACCAGCCCCAACCCCCTGATCAAGTCCACCACCAAGGGCCTGGAAATCAACAAGAAGGGCGGCATCGTGGTGAACGAGGACGGTCTCACCTCCCGCGAGAATGTCTATGCCGGCGGCGACGCCGTCACCGGTGCTGCCACCGTCATCCTGGCCATGGGCGCCGGCAAGACCGCGGCTAAGGCCATTGACGAGGCATTGAGCAAGAAGTAAGATCTCCCGGACTTTTTACAAGGCGGGCAGCGAAAGCTGCCTGCCTTGTCCCTTTTGGTTGGAATCTGTCGGATTAGCCTTGACAGCAGGTGCGGGGACCGATACAATCAAGGTGCTTGGTTCCCTCAGGTGGAGGGCGCCACGCGGCTTTGGGGACAGCGCGAGGCGAACGCGGCAAACTGTGTCTTGGAGGGAAAAACGATGGCTTATTGCAGAAAATGTGGTGCATTGATCGATGACTATGCGGCGGTCTGCCCGAAATGCGGCACTCCTCAGAACGGAGGACCGAATAATCCTCCACCGGCAGCGGACAACGGCGGCTTCCTGTGGGGGGCTTCTGGGCTGCTGTATTCCCATTGCAGGATTGATCTTGTTCCTGGTATGGAAGGATACCAAGCCCCGGACTGCCAAGGCGGCGGGCATCGGCGCCCTGGTGTGCGTGATCGCCTATGTACTGATGTACGTTGCGGCGGCGGCTCTGGGCATCAGCGCAGCGGTGTATGCCTATTAAGCTGCGGCGCTGGCTTTGGCGGTGGCTTCCGATTCTCTTCGGATGCCACTGCCGGCCGGATCGCTCTTTCCATTTTCGGGACGGAACGCCCTTTCCCATCTGCGCCCGGTGCACCGGGGAGCTGGCGGGCAACCTGGTGGGCGGTCCATCCCCCGGCGGGAGTGGCGGCTGTGCTGCTGGTTCCGTTGATTGCGGACGGACTTCTCCAGCTTTGTACGCCCTATGAGAGCGGTAATCTCCGGCGGCTGGCGACGGGGCTCCTCTTCGGCTACGGGCTGACGGTGCTTCTGCTCACGTCCTTGGGCTGGGCCTATCAATGGGGCTTTGGCTTTGGGAAAACATTGCTGGATCCCTGAGAAGATCAGCAGCCGTGACATCCAGGAGGCAAGACCATGCTGGAACTGTGTTTTGATATGTCAACCCGCGGTGCCCTGCGGGTGGCCCAGCGCTGCGGCAGGAGCGGACGGAAAGGCCTCGGATTCGTTCTCAGCCGCACAGAGGACGGCGGAAATGTGACATCTACTACGGTCATCGGCTTCGATGACGGAAAAGCGCCCGCGGGAGAGAAGATCCACCAGATCCAGCGGGCCCAGCGGCGGCAGGCGGCCCTGGAACGGGAGGCCATCCCCCTGGGCGGCAGTCCGAGTGATGTACTGGTCTTGTCCCTGGGACTGGATATGGGGGATATCCGAGAACCGCTGGGTGCGGACCGGTGGGACCTGCTGCGCCGGTGGTGTGATGGTGATGATGAGACCACGGACCGGGACTGGCAGCGGAATTTGGAGGCAGCGGAGCGATTGAGGTCCTGCGGCTCTAGGGACGCCGTCCGTATTTGGGTGGACCATACGCCATACGGCGCCTGCGGTCTGCTCCACGCTGCCAGCCTGCTGAAAGACACAAAGGCCGACGTCCGCGTGGTGTTCCTGCCGCCCTGGCGGGAGCGGCCGGACGGCGTCGTGGAGACCTACCTGGGTTGGGGCGAGGTGGAGCCGGAGCTGTTCGGACGCTTCCTGTCCCGGGAGGAGCCGCTGCCGCCGGTGATGCTGGGCGCTATGGCCCATCGGTGGGAGGTGCTCCGGCAGGAGAACGCCCCGCTCCGGGCGGTGGTGAACGGCCGGGTCCGCAGCGTGGGGGAGGACTTCTACGACGAAATGATCCGACGCCATCTGCCCGAGGGCCAGACGAAGATCGCCAACATCATTGGAGAGGTTCTGGGCCGGGAGAAGCCGGGCATCGGCGACGTCTGGCTGGCGGAGCGCATCCGGCAGATGCTCTCCACCGGGGAGCTGCGGATGCTCCGGGAGGACCGGGAGCGGTTTTACCGCTCTGTGGTAGAAAGGACTTGACATTTCCCGGGAAATCTGTAAAATAAAACATCAATATAGGTCCGCCGCCGGGCGGACAAAGGCGTTTGCCCCTGCATCCGTAGGCCATTGGAGATGCGGGGCGCGGGCGCCTTTTATTTTTTGCTGTCAGAGGAGGAGTGATTTGCATGGCATGGGTATTTCTGGCATGCGCGGGACTTCTGGAGGTGTTCTGGTCCTCGTTCCTGAAACTGTCCGATGGCTTCACGAAGCTGGGCTGGTCCGTGATGACCATTGCGGGGATGCTGGCCAGCTTCTATTTGCTGAGCCAGGCCATGAAGACGCTTCCCCTGGGCACTGCCTACGCCGTCTGGACCGGCATCGGGGCCGTAGGCTCCGTGGCGGTGGGCATCCTGATCTTCAAGGAGCCGGTGACCGCCGCCCGGATGTTTTTCACCGTGTTGCTGCTGACGGGCATTGTCGGCATCAAGCTGACCTCTCCCCACTGAGGGAAAACAGAAAACGAGGACCGGTCCGGTCCTCGTTTTTCCATAGATGCCGTTACAGGTCCACCACCGTCACATCGTGGCCCGTGTGGGGGAGAAAGACATGCAGCAGGTCCTCCGTCCGCAGGCGGAGGCTGGCGTCGTTCTTGCAGGGGTGGCAGCCGAACCAGGCCGCGTCATGGACTGCCCGGTCCATCACCAGCCGGACCCGGCGCTCCGTGTCATAGGCCAGGCCCAGCACGCTGGCAGAGCCGGGGGTGCAGCGGAGCATGGACTCCAGTCAGCTCCGGCGGGGCGAAGGAGAGGCGGGTGGTGCCCAGTTGGGCGCTGAGGACCTTGGTCTGGAAGGGCTTGCCGCCGGGGCATGGTCAGCAGGTAGAAGCGCCGTCTTCTGCCGGTTGCAGAGAAACAGGTTCTTGCAGATGGAGATGCCCAGCACCTCGCTGACCACATCGCAGTCGGCGATGGTGTCGGCGGTCTCGTGGGCCACCCAAGCATAGGGGATGCGCAGCCGGTCCAGCAGGGCAAAGGTCTCCAGCTCCACGGCGGCGCGGCCCTCTGCCGGGGCGGCGGTGCGGCTCTCTGAGATCTCCACGGCTCACACCCCCGCCAGCAGCTTTTCCCCGGCCCGGTAGATGTCACCGGCGCCTACGGTGAGGATCAAGTCGCCGGGCCGGGCCGCCTGCCGCAGAGCCGCCGCCGCCTTGTCCAGGGTGGAGCAGTACACAGCGCCGGGGATATTGCGGCACAGGTCCGCCGAGGAGATGCCCAAGGTGTTCTGCTCCCGGGCGGCGAAGATCTCCGCCAGGATGGCCACGTCCGGGATTTTCAGCTCTTCCACGAACCGCTCGAACAGCTTGGCGGTGCGAGAGTAGGTGTGGGGCTGGAAGGCCACCACCAGCCGTTCATACCCCATTTCCTTGGCGGTGGTGAACAGGGCGTGGAGCTCGTCGGGGTGATGGGCGTAGTCATCGTAGACCTCCGCCCCGTGATAGGTACCCTTGTGCTCGAATCGGCGGCCAGCGCCGGTGAAGGAGGCCAGGCCCGTCTCCACCGCATGGCCCGGCAGGCCCAGTGCCCAGGCCGCAGAGGCTGCCGCCAGGGCGTTGAGAACATTGTGGTGGCCCGTAGACGTGGAGCTCTACGCGGGCGTATTTCTCGCCGCGGATCATCACGTCGAATACCGGCCTGCCGTCCACCTCCGTCAGATTGGCGGCGGTGCAGTCGGCGGCATGGTCCAGGCCGAAGGTGAAGATGGGATGCTCCAGCCCGGCCACCGCCTCCATGGCGCTGGCGTTGTCCGCGTTGACGATGACGGACCCCGCCGGGGGCACCAGCTCCGCAAACCGGCGGAAGGAGTGCTGGATGTCGGCCAGATCCTTGAAGAAGTCCAGGTGGTCCTCCTCCACGTTCAAAATCACTGCCACGGTGGGGAAGAAGCTGAGGAAGCTGTTGCAGTACTCACAGGACTCCAGGATGATGGTCTCCCCCTTGCCCACCCGGTAGCCGGAGCCGCATGGCGGGCAGGGTGCCGCCGATCATCACAGTGGGGTCCAGCCGTGCGGCCCAGAAAGATGTGGGTACACATAGAGGTCGGTGGTGGTCTTTCCGTGGGTCCCCGCCACACACAGGGCGTTGTGGTAGTGCCGCATGATGGCTCCCCACGCCTGGGCCCGCTCGAAGACGGGGATGCCCAGCCGGCGGGCGGCGGCGATCTCCGGGTTGTCATCATGGACGGCGGCGGTGCGGATGACGCAGTCCGCCCCCTCCACGCTCTCCGGCAGGTGGCCGATGGTCACCGGGACCCCCAGCGCCCGCAGGTGCTCCACCGCCCCGCTCTCGTGGGCGTCGGAGCCGGTGATGCGCACCCCCGCCCCGTGGAGCACCTCTGCCAGCGGGGACATGGACACCCCTCCTATCCCCACCAGATGGGCGGTCCGCCCGGGCTGAATATAGTCATGTATCTCCAGGGTCATGTTTCAAGCACCTCTCCCCAGTTTTTCAAGATCCTGCGGCGTCTCCGCCGCGAACAGGGCCTATTATAATATGCGCTCCCCAAAATAGCAAGGTATCTCTTCCAATATAGGCAGATCCTCCCCATTTCATACCTCCGTCCCGGGAAAAGCCTGGGGCGGACAGCCAAAAACGCGCCGCAGCTGCGGCGCGTTTCTGGGCTGAGGGGCATATCAGAGGATATCCAATCCGGAGATCGCATAGCCAAACATGCTGTTGTTGCGGACCAGGTCCACCGTGAAGCTGCACAGCACCGACTCATCCTCCAGGCTCACCAGGGCTCCGGCCACCTGGACACGGCCGCCGCCCAGCTCGGTGATCTCACCCAGGCGGGTCTCGGTCAGTCCGGCGTCGCCCCGGGCCAGACGGAAGGTGTCGTTCTGCCAGTCATAGCTCACCCGGCCGTTCATCTCCCGGGGCAGGGCGGGCAGTCCGTCGAAGTTGGAGAACAGAGCGCCGGCGTAGTCGGCCACCGTCTCCGCGGGCAGGATCAGCATGTCATCGGTGAGCTCCGCCCGCTCGTCCATCTGGCCGCACAGGCTGAGCATATAGTACAGGCTGTTCCACAGGAACACGTCATCCTGGTCGTTGTAGGCCAGGCCCTGTTCCACCATGCACATCACCAGGGCGTTGACAGGGGCCACCATGGCATCCATGGTGCCGCTCTGGGCGGGCACGTCGCCGGGTATGAATTCCCCGGCAGCCGGGGCGGCGGGCGCTCCCTCTCCGACGGCATAGGCGATACCGCCCATGGGTACGATCAGGAGTGCGGCCATCATCAGCGCGATCATCCATTTCTTCATTGAGGGAACCTCCCTTCCTTGTTGTGTATTCAGTATAGCATCTTCCGGCGGAGATATCCTATCGAATTCGTTACGAGAAGATGAAAATTTGGTTACAGAATTGCCCCGGCCCATGCCTCCGCCCTCCCTGAGCTTGTCTTTTTCCCCGTTCTGGGATACAATGGTATCCCAAGTCTATGTTCCAGGCCCCTCAAATATACCTGCCGGGAGGTGCCCCATGAAAAAATTTTCCGCCCCGCCGCCGGCTCTGGCCGGCCGCCGCTCTGCTGTGCCTCCTGGCGCTCCCCCTGCTCCTCCCCCGCCTGTCCGGCGGCAGGAGCGCCCCCGCCGCCCCCCGCCCAGACGGCGGAGGAGGCCGACTTCTTTGTGCACCTTACCCTCTCCTCCACCCCGCCCCCCTGCCTGAACAGCCCGGAGGTCCTGACACAGGTGCGGGAGATCCTGGGCTCTATGGTCCCGCTCTCCCCCGCTCCCCAGGAGCTGCCCGCGCCGGCGTCCTATCTCACCGCCTGGCGGGGGGAGGAGCAGCTGGGCACCTTCACCATCCACGCCCCCTCCGGGGAGGAGGACGTCCGCCCGGTCTCCTTCCAGGGGGCGGACGGCGCCCGCTCCTGCTGGCAGCTGCCCGCCGCCCAAGTCCGGGCCCTGGACGGCCTTCGGGGCGCGCAGCTGGACTATGAAGAGGCCCAGGCCGAACAGATCCGCGCCGCCATCCAGGCCCCCCAGGCGTGGGTCTGCGGCCAGGTCCGGCGGTCAGACCCCGCCTTCGCCCGGGAGATGGAGCGCCTGTTCCAGCGGGACTTTCAGGACTCCTCCCTCTGGCTGTCAGAGTGGCTGGCCTATCAGTCCCAGGGAACGCTGGAGCAGTGGTACGACCTGGAGCGTGCCCGCGCCCTGTCTCTGACCGGCCGGGACGGGGCGGTCTTCCGCTTTTCTCTGATCCCGTATCACGAAAACGCCTACCATGTCCTGGCCCTCGCCGGATGAGGACGGGCAGGTGGTCCGCCTCCTGGCCCTTCTGCCCAACGACACCCCTTGAGGAGCTGGCACCTGCTCCTCGCCTCCCCGGATGCATGAATAAAGCGGGCCCCGCACCGGTGGTGCGGGGCCCGCTTTGGCTTTTACAGATTCTCGTCCAGCGCCTGGGTGAACACCGCGCCGGGCATCACGCCCACCTTGCGGTCGATCTCCCTGCCGTTCTTGAAGAGGATCACGGTGGGGATGTTCATCACGCCATAGCGCATGGCCAGCTCCCCCTCCTCGTCCACGTTCACCTTGCCAATGACGGCCCGGCCCTATACTCGTCGGCCAGTCCCTCGATCACTGGGCCCAGCATACGGCAGGGGCCGCACCACTCCGCCCAGAAATCCACCAGCATCAGCGCGCCGCCGTTCAGTTCCTTCTCAAAGGTCTCTCTGGTAAAATGCTTCAATGACATTTTTGATCCTTCCCTTCTGTCTCATTGGTGTTCATTGCGTTTCCGGTCCACATACTCCGCCGCGCTCAGGGCCCCGCGGTGTGGCCCTCGCCCACCGCCTTGGCCACCTGGAGAGGGCCGCCGGTGCAGTCCCCCGCAGCGAACACGCCGGGCAGGCTGGTGGCCATCTCCCGGTCCACCGCAATGGCCCCGTTCCTCAGCTCCAGATCAGGGAGCAGATCGGTAGGGGCCAGGGCGTCCCGAAGGATGAACACCCCCTCGCAGGGCAGCTCCGCGCCGTCGGCCACCAGGGCGCTCACTCGGTCGGTCCCCCGCACCTCCAGCTTTCCGGCCCGGACGAATGGGATCTCCCGGTCCAGCCCTTTGGGCTCCTGGGGGGAGACATAGACCACCTGACAGCCCAAGCTTTTTCAGGTAGTTGGCCTCCTGGGGGGCGTCCTTGCTCCGGCCCACCACTGTGACCGCCCGGCCCCGGTAGAGCATCCCGTCGCAGGTGGCGCAATAGCTCACCCCCCGGCCCAGCAGCTCCGCCTCCCCCGGGTACTTGGCCAGCCGGGCCACCCCTGGCGCCAGCACCAGAGTGCGCCCCTGGAACACCTCGCTGCCCGCCGTGAGGGCAAACCCCTCCCAGGCCATCACCGCCACCACCCGGCCGGTGTGGAACTCCACCCCCACCCGCTGGGCATGGGCGCTGAAGTGCTCCATCAGTTCCCGTCCGTTGACCCCGGGCAGCCCCAGATAGTTGTCGATCCGCTCCGCCCGGGCCAGGGGGCTCTCCTGCCAGGGATTGCCCCACCACCAGGACGCTCTTGTCCCCGTCCCCGGGCGGCCACAGCCGCCGCCAGGCCCGCCGGGCCGCTGCCCACTACCAGCACATCGTAGTTCAAGGCCGCGCCTCCTCTCCGCCTCCGGGTGCTCTCCCGGACCTGTGTTCTGGTTTGTTTTATTATACCTGCCTTTGTCAAAAAGGCAACGCTTTTCCGCGGCGCGCCAGGCCGGTCCCGCCCGCTTTTCTCCGAACTGAACGGAGCTGTCTCCTCTCTTCCCCTCTTTTCTGTATGTTCCCCCGGTTTTCTCCCATTTACGTGGGAATCGGTTGATTATTCCTCTGAAAATATGGTATAAAAATTAGAGTTAAGTTTACGCAAGAGGAGGACCCGATATGTCCGACGAAACCATTATTTCCACTCAGAGCAGGGAAGGCCCCGCCCCCAGCCAGAATTTCATCCATGAATTTATCGCGGAGGACATCGCCCCCGGCGGCCGCTTTGCCGGGATGCAGGTCCACACCCGTTTCCCGCCCGAGCCCAACGGCTATCTCCACATCGGCCACTGCAAGGCGCTTATCATCGACTTCGGCTCTGCCGAGAAGTTTGGCGGCATCTGCAACCTGCGCATGGACGACACCAACCCCGCCAAGGAGGACACCGAGTTCGTAGACGCCATCCAGGAGGACATCCACTGGCTGGGCTTTGACTGGGGCGACCGGTTCTTCTATGGCTCCGATTACTTTGAAAAGACTTACGAGCTGGCTGTGGGCCTAATCAAGAAGGGCCTGGCCTATGTTTGTGAGCTCACCCCCGAGCAGTTCCGGGAGTACCGGGGCGATGTGACCACCCCCGCCCGCTCCCCCTGGCGTGACCGCCCCATCGAGGAGTCTCTGGACCTGTTTGAGCGGATGAAGAACGGCGAGTTCCCCGAGGGCAGGTACACCCTGCGGGCCAAGATCGACCTGGAGAGCGGCAACTTCAACATGCGGGACCCGGTGCTCTACCGCATCCGCTACATCGAGCACCACCGCCAGGGCACCAAGTGGTGCATCTTCCCCATGTACGACTTCGCCCACCCCATCCAGGATGCCCTGGAGGGCATCACCCACTCCCTGTGCTCCCTGGAGTATGAGGCTCACCGCCCCCTGTACGACTGGGTCATCCAAAACACCGACGTCCCCAGCAAGCCCCGGCAGATCGAGTTTGCCCGCCTGGGCATCAACTATACAGTCATGTCCAAGCGGAAGCTGCGCAAGCTGGTGGAGGAGGACTACGTCTCCGGTTGGGACGACCCCCGCATGCCCACCCTGTGCGGCCTGCGCCGACGGGGCTATACCCCCGTCTCCATCCGCAATTTCTGCGACCGCATCGGCGTGGCGAAGGCCACCTCCACCGTGGAGTATGCCTTTTTGGAACACTGCCTGCGGGAGGATCTGAACGAGCATGCCCAGCGGGCCATGGCGGTGCTCCATCCCATCAAGCTGACCATCACAAACTACCCCGAGGGTCAGAGCGAGACCCTGGAGGTGGAGAACAACCCCAACGATCCCGGCGCCGGCACCCGCACAGTCTCCTTCTCCCGTCACCTGTATCTGGAGTCCGATGACTTTCTGGAGACCCCGGTCCCCAAGTACAAGCGTCTCTTCCCCGGCGGGCCTGAGTGCCGCCTGAAGGGGGCCTACCTCATCACCTGCACCGGCTGCGTCAAGGACGAGGCGGGCAACGTGGTGGAAGTGCTGGCGGAGTATGATCCCCTCTCCCGGGGCGGAGACCCCGCCGACGGCCGCAAGGTGAAAGGGGCCACCCTACACTGGGTGGACGCCGCCACCGCCGTGGACGCCCAGGTACGCCTGTACGACAACCTGTTCACCGACGCCGAGCCGGACGCCGGGGACAAGAACTTCCTGGACTGCCTGAACCCCAACTCCCTGGAGGTGCTGGAGGGCTGCAAACTGGAGGCCTCTCTGGCCGATGCCCAGGCCCCCGCCCACTACCAGTTCCTCCGGCTGGGTTACTTCTGCGTGGACAGCAAAGATTCCAAGCCCGGCGCTCTGGTGTTCAACCGGGCGGTCTCCCTGAAGGACAGCTTCAAGCCTGGCAAGTGAGCCGGGCGCCTGTCCACCCTGAAACGATAAAACACCGCGCCGCGTACAGCTTTCCTGTACGCGGCGCGGCATTTCTGCGCCTACTCGACGGGACACCGGATCCCGTTCACCTCCACCGCCTCCAGATCCTCCAGATCCGGGGGGGCTTCCCGCAGGAACCAGTTCAGGATCAGCAGACCGTCCTCTCCCGCGTTGGCACAGTAGTCGGGCCGTCCTTCTTTCTGAAAGACATGCTCCTGCTCCAGCTCCCAGGCCGTCCCATCCCGGTAGAGCAGCCGGATCTCCGGGGCCTCCCGGAGCACTTCGAGGTTGACGGGATTTCCCTCGGCAGGCACAGCCGTCTGGGCGGAGATCAGCGCCGGGCTGACTCTCACCTGCCGGATCTCCCCGTCCCCCGGTACCCGGACCACCCGCTCCTCCAGCACCTCCTCCGCCGGGATAGTCAGCAGAGTGCCGCCGGGCACGTCATCGGCAGAGGGGACCCCGTCCACCGCCCTGGAAAAGTAGAGAAGGAGCTTGGGGTCTTCCACCTGACTCATGTCCTCCTCCACGCTGACGGTAAAGACCTGATAGGTGCTCCCCCGCTTCTCTCCCTCCAGCACTTCCTCCCAGCCGAGGTTTCCTCCCAGATCCTGCCCATTCCGGCTGGGCTCCACAAAGGAGGAGAAGGGGGACTCCTTCGGGCCCGCCTCTCCCTGGATCAGCTTCCAGTAGAAGGGAGGCGTTTCCGCCGCCTCTTCTCCGTTTGGGGCGGTCAGCCGGTAGACCACGGTACAGCTGTGGCTGGTAAAGGTGACGCCCTGGATCTCCACCATCCCGTCCTCCAGGCGGACCGTCTCTCCCACCTCCTGATAGAAGGGGATCAACTGTCCCGCGTTTTCCCCCAGCAGCCGGTCCAGCGCGGCGAAACCGCCCATGCCCCAGGCCATGCCGGTCCCCAGGACCAGACACAGGCATACAGCCGCCAGGACCGGTCCTCTTCTCCTCCTCGGCCGCT
>ENA-OQIL01000659-OQIL01000659.1-human-gut-metagenome-genome-assembly--contig:-NODE-659-length-11633-cov-2.274118_pt1 | contig 11633 bp, 13 predicted proteins | sample MGYA00242583_ERZ504748 | MGnify/ENA primary metagenome ERZ504748 (study PRJEB26092, sample SAMD00036191) | human gut metagenome | host: Homo sapiens | study: EMG produced TPA metagenomics assembly of...
ATAAGGGATTTTCCGGACTTTATGGCAGCTATGCCCAGAAGGACGGAAAGGCCAGCATGCTGCGTCTGCGGATGACGGCAGGCCGGATGAGCAAGGAGAAAATGGCGTTCATTGCAGATGTGCTGGTTCGCTACCCGGTGCCCCGGGTCCATCTGACCACCTGCCAGACGGTCCAGCTGCATGACCTGGATCAGGATACCGTGTGCGATGTGATGGAGGAAGCTCTGGATCATGGCATTGTGACCATGGGCGGCGGCGGAGATTTTCCCCGCAATGTCACCTGTTCTCCCCTGTCCGGTGTGGAGAAGGGGGAGTATTTTGACGTGCTGCCCTGGGCGGAAGCGGCCGGCGCCTATCTCATGAACTTTATCAAGGCCGAGAAGATGCCCCGCAAGCTGAAGGTGGGCTTCTCCAATTCTCCCGCCAATGTCACCCACGCCACCTATCGGGACCTGGGCTTTGCGGCCCGGCCGGATGGCTGCTTTGACGTGTACAGTGCCGGCGGTCTGGGCAACAATCCCCGCTTCGGTGTAAAGGTAGCCGAGGCAGTGGCGCCTGAAAAGATTTTGTATTATGTCAAGGCCATGTGGCTGACCTTCCGGGCCTACGGCAACTACGAAAACCGGGGCAAGGCCCGCAGCCGCTACATGCAGGAGACTCTGGGCGGCCCGGAGGCCTATGCCAAGGCTTTCCGGGAGAAGCTGGCGGAAGTGGAAGCCTCTGGCGAAAACCTGGATCTGACGGTGGAGATTCCCACTGTTTCCAAAGAAGGCGACGGCGTGGTGGTGGATGGCCCCCGGGTCATTGCACAAAAGCAGCCTGGACTGTATGCGGTGGCCTGGCATCCCATCGGCGGCCAGGTGGACAAGCAGGCGTTTTGCGATCTGAGCGCGGCTCTGGCTCAAATCCCGGGAACGGAACTGCGCCTGTCTCCGGACCAGACGGTCTATATCATCAATCTCAACGGAGAAGAAGCGCAGCGCGTTCTGGCGCTGACCGCGGACGGCGCCCGGAATGCGTTTGAGTGCTCCGTCAGCTGCATTGGCGGAAAGACCTGCCAGGTGGGCGTGCGGGACTCTCAGGGCCTGCTGCACGCCTGCGTGGAAGCGGTGCGGAGTGCGGGCGTGCCCGATGGTGCCCTGCCTCAGATGTATATTTCCGGCTGCATGTCCTCCTGCGGAACCCATCAGACCGGCGTCATCGGCCTGCGGGGCGCATCCAAGCTGGTAGACGGCAAGCCGCAGTCTGCCTTTGCACTCTTTGTTCACGGAGAAAGCCGCCAGGGCGGTGAGACCATGGGCCGGGAGCTGGGAACCATTCTGGAAAGCCGGGTGCCGGAGTTCGTGGTGGAACTGGGCAAGACCGTGGCTGCCGGCGGCTTGAGCTTTGCGGACTGGAATGCGCAGAATCCGGATGGCCTGGAGGGAATCGCAGCGCCGTATCTGGCGTGATGCCTCCCAAGATGCTGTTATAAAAAGCACACCCCGAACGGGCATAGCCCTTCGGGGTGTGGCTTTTTATTCTTATCGGATATTCATTAGGCCTGTTCTGTCTCAAAGTAACGCCGGGTGGCATCGGCATCCGAGGCGATCTGGGCTTTGAGAGCATCCAGAGAGTCAAACCGGACTTCGTCCCGCAGGTGGCGGAAGAACTCCAGCCGCAGCGTGCGGCCGTAGAGATCGCCCTGGAAGTCCAGCAGACAGGCCTCCACCGTCACATCCGTGCCGTTGTTGACGGTGGGGCGGGTGCCTACATTGGTGACAGCAGGGTAGGATGTCCCGTCTTCCAGAGTGACCCGGGTGACGTATACGCCGCGGCTGGGGATCAGAACGTGAGGCGGGATGGGCAGGTTGGCAGTGGGAAAGAGCCGGGAAGACCGATGCCTCTTCCGTGGCGCACGACTCCCGTCAGCACGTGGGGGTGGCCCAGAAAGGAGTTGGCCCGCTCGATCTGTCCCAGCTCCACCAGACGGCGGATGTAAGTGGAGCTGACGATGGTACCGCTGATTTCCACCTTGGGAATGATGTCGCAGCCCAGTCCCAGCTCCGTGCATTTTTCCTGCAGCCGTTCCGGAGAGCCCTCGTTCTTATGGCCGAAGTGGTGGTCGTGTCCGGCCACCAGATGGACGGCATGATAGCGGCGAACCAGAATGTTGGTAACGAAGTCATCCCAGGGGGTGGTCATCATCTCGTGGTCGAAAGGAACCATGATGACCTCCCGGATGCCGAAGAGGCGGCGAACCAGATCCCGCCGGTCCTCGGGAGAATTGATCAGCGGGCAGGGCTTTCCGGTGATGACTTCCTTGGGAGGACGGTCAAAGGTAAAGACCGCCGGGGTTGCACCCCGGGCCTTGGCCTCCTCCACAGTCCGCCGCAGCAGGGCGGCATGGCCCAGATGGACTCCGTCAAAGAAGCCCAGGGCAATCACTTTTTCCTTGATGGACATAACGTTACGCTCCAAAGAAATTCTTGATGGATGTCAGAGTTCCGTTTTCGGCCCGGGAGAGGCAGAGAAACGTCCGGTCCTGACCGTAGATCCGGTAGGTCCCGTCCGGAATTCCGGGCATGGTGATGGGATTGCCGCAGCGGACGCGTTTTTCTTCCCGGTCCTGCTTGAGCAGCAGAATGGGGGAGTCCGCAAACAGACTGTCGGTGGGGAGCAGCAGGGATTCTCCCTGTGCCTGTACATCCTCCAGGGTGGCGGCATCCTTCAGCGTGAAGCCTGCGGCCATGGTACGGCGCAGGGAGGACATGGTGCCGCCGCAGCCCAGAGCCTGCCCAAGATCATGGCAGAGGGTTCGGATATACGTTCCCTTGGAACAGCGGCAGCGCAGAAGAAAGTCCGCCGGGCCGGTCTGGTCCAGAAGCTCCAGCTCCAAAATGGTAATGTGCCGGGGCTTCCGGGCAACTTCCTGTCCCTTCCGGGCCAGCTCATAGAGCTTCTTTCCGCCGATCTTCACCGCGGAATACATGGGCGGGATCTGCTCCTGCGGACCCAGAAAGCGGCTGAGCGCCGCCGCGACATCCTCTCGGGAGACCTGGACCGGGTGAGTTTCCAACACGTCGCCGGTGATGTCCTGCGTGTTGGTCACGACGCCCAGACGCAGTCCGGCCACGTATTCCTTTTCCCCGTTTTCCGCAAATTCCACCGCCCGGGTGGCTTGTCCCACAAATACGGGCAGGACGCCGGTTGCCATGGGGTCCAGAGTGCCGCCGTGGCCGATCCGCCGTTCCTGCAAAATGCCCCGGAGCTTGGCGCATACGTCCATGCTGGTCCAGCCCTGGGGCTTGTCTATGATGAGGATTCCGTTGGCCATGGGCAATTACACCTGACAATCCGGCACAATCTGCCGGATGGCGTCCAGCACCCGGTCCCGGGCCTGGGACCAGGGGGCTTCCACTGTACAGCCTGCAGCAGCGGCATGGCCGCCGCCGCCCAGCAGGGAGCAAACCTCAGTGGCATTGACCCGGCTGCCGGTGCGCAGGGAGATCTTCCACACATCCGGGCGCAGTTCCCGCATGGTGACGGCGCAGTCGAGCCCCCTCGATCTGTCCGCCCAGGGAGGAGAGCTCCTCGGCATCGCTCTCCGTGGCCTGCAGCTGCTCCATCAGGGAGAGGGGGACGGAGAGCACCGCGATGCGGTCGCGATCGTAGAATTCCGCCTGGGCCAGCATGGCGCCCTCCAGCTGCATGCGCTTGCGGGTCTTGGTGCGGAAAAAGACCTTATTGACGGTCTGATAATCGATTCTGGTGCGCAGCAGAGCGGCCGCCACGGCGTGGGTATGGGCGGTGGTGTTGGCATAGGCAAAGCAGCCGGTATCCGTGGACACCGCCACATAAAGGGGCAGGGCCATTTCGGCTGTGATGGGGCCCAAAGCGGCCAGCAGGTCATAGATCAGCTCGCCGCAGGCAGCGGCCTCCGGCCGGACGATATTGGCTTTGCCGAAATGCGTAAAGGAGGGGTGGTGGTCAATGGCCAGATCCACCCGTTCCGCCAGCCAGGGCTCCCCCGCTTTGGTGAGCAGGCTGCGGGCGGCGATGTCCACGCTCACCACCGTCTCCGGAACATAGCCCTCCGGGGCCAGGCGGCCCTCCAGATAGGGGGTGAACAGGTGGGTCTCCTCCGCGTGGGGACAGATCCATGCCGTCCTGCCCAGGGCTCGCAGCCCCTCGCACAGGGCGGCGGCACAGCCGATGGTGTCCCCGTCGGGGCGCTTGTGGGTCAGAATCAGATAGTTGTCATGCTGCCGCAGAAAGGCGGCGGTCTCTTTCACCGTCATGGCGCTCACTCCTCGCCGTCCAGCTCGATGTGGGCGTTGGCCGGGTTGGCGGGCTTGACCACCTCCGGGTTGCGGAGCATGCTCAGGATATGGGCGCCGGTATCGATGGAGTCGTCCTCCACAAACTGCAGCTCCGGGGTATAACGCAGCGAAAGGGCCCGGCCCAGCTCCCGCCGCAGGTAGCCCCCGGCGGACTTCAGGCCCTTGACGACCTCCTTCACGTCGCTCTTGTCCAGCACGCTGACGTAAATCTTCGCGTAGCGGAGGTCCGGGGTAGTGTCCACCGCCGTGACGGACACCAGGCCGTGCACCCGAGGGTCTTTCACGGTGCGGATAAGGGCGGCCAGCTCCCGCTGGATCTCCTCGTTGATGCGTCCGATGCGATTGCTCGGCATAATATACTCCTTTCCAGAGGGCTGCGCCCCCGGTCAAATACGAATGGTCAGGCAGGTCTGGAAGTTCTCCTCCAGTTGCTTCAGGGTGTCCAGCTCCACATCCCCCAGGGCGCCGGAAAAGCGCCTCGGCCGCGCGGGGCCGTCCCCCACCCACAGGTTCCACAGTTCCACGGTCTCTCCGGGGCGCAGATGCTTTGCTAGATAGGCCCTCAGCTCCGCCGCGTCCTCCTGGGTGGCCCGCAGATCCAGCTCGTACCGGCAGGGCTTCATGGTCAGGCACAGATCCTCCACCGCTTCCCGGTAGTATGTGTGCTCCCCCACAGAAAATCCGCTCGCCTCAATACGGACCGTGTACCCGCCATGGGCAGCTGGTCTCGACCCGGCGGACACCGGACTCGTACAGGGGCAGGGGGCGGTCGGCACACAGCAGGGTGACGGCGCTCATAAAAATCCTCCCGATAAAGACGCACAGACCCGCCCCCTCCTCAAATGACTTGGGGACGGAACGGGTCTGATTTGGTTTTTTACCGGCTTGGGGCGCTGCGGGCCGATATGGGCATCGGCCCCTACGAATTTCTCGGGTGAGGCCAGACATGCGGCACGATAGCCCGGCAGCATACCGCACGCCCCATCTGGCCACTCCATATCGTAGGGGCGGCCTTTATGGCCGCCCGCGGGCGACCACAAGGGTCGCCCCTACGGCGTTTTACGAAGCCGGAAGAAATTTATACCTCGATCTGCTCCATCAGATAGGCCTCGATCACGTCGCCCTCCTTGATGTCCTGGAACTTCTCGAAGGTGATGCCGCACTCGTAGCCCTGGGCGACCTCCTTCACGCTGTCCTTGAAGCGCTGGAGGGAGGCGATGGCGCCGTCGTAGATGACGATGTTGTCCCGCAGCAGGCGCATCTGGGCGCCGCGCTGCATCTTGCCGCCCGTGACATAGCAGCCGGCCACCATGCCCACTCCGGTGATGCGGAACACATTGCGCACCTCGGCCCGGCCCAGGTCCACTTCCTTGAACTTGGGAGCCAGCATGCCCTTCATGGCGGTCTCAATCTCATTGATGCAGTCGTAGATGACGCGGTACATGCGCATATCCACGTTGTTGCGGGCGGCGGACTCCTTGGCGTTGTTGTCGGGGCGGACGTTGAAGCCCACGATGATGGCGTTGGAGGTGGTGGCCAGCATGACGTCGCTCTCGCTGATGGCGCCCACGGCGCAGTGGATGACCCGCACCCGGACTTCCTCGTTGGACAGCTTCTCCAGGCTGGCCTTGACGGCCTCGGCGGAGCCCTGGACGTCGGCCTTGACGATGATGTTCAGATCCTTCATCTCGCCCTGCTTGATCTGGCTGAACAGGTCCTCCAGGCTTACCTTGCCCACGGGGGCGGAGGCGGCCATCTTCTGCTCATGCTTGCGCTGCTCCACCAGCTCCCGGGCCATGCGCTCGTCGGCCACGGCGTGGAAGTCGTCGCCCGCGCCGGGCACCTCGCCCATGCCGATGATCTCCACGGGCACGGAGGGGCCCGCCTCGGTGAGCTTCTCGCCCTTGGCGCTGGTCATGGCGCGGACGCGGCCCACGGCGGTGCCGGCGATGATCACGTCGCCCTGCTTCAGGGTGCCGTTCTGCACCAGCAGGGTGGCCACGGGGCCGCGGCCCTTGTCCAGCCGGGCCTCGATGACCGCGCCGTGGGCGGAGCGGTTGGGGTTGGCCTTGAGCTCCTGCATCTCGGCGGTCAGGTTGACCATCTCCAGCAGATTGTCGATGCCCTCGCCGGTCTTGGCGGAGATGGGGCAGATGATGGTCTCGCCGCCCCACTCCTCGGGCACCAGCTCGTACTTGGTGAGCTGCTCCTTGATGCGCTCGGGGTTGGCCTCCGGCTTATCCATCTTGTTGATGGCCACGATGATGGGGATATTGGCCGCCTTGGCGTGGTTGATGGACTCAACCGTCTGGGGCATGATGCCGTCGTCGGCGGCCACCACCAGGATGGCCACGTCGGTGATCATGGCGCCGCGGGCGCGCATGGCGGTGAAGGCCTCGTGGCCGGGGGTGTCCAGGAAGGTGATGGTCTTGCCCTGCACGTTCACCTGATAGGCGCCGATGTGCTGGGTGATGCCGCCGGCCTCGCCGGCGGCCACGTGGGCGTTGCGGATATAGTCCAGCAGGGAGGTCTTGCCGTGGTCGACGTGGCCCATGACCACCACCACGGGGGCGCGGGGCTCCAGATCCTCCTCCTTGTCCTCGGCGGTGTCGATGAGCCGCTCCTCGATAGTGACAATGACCTCCTTTTCCACCTTGCAGCCCAGCTCCTCGGCAATGATGGCGGCGGTGTCGAAGTCGATGACGTCGCTGAGGGAGGCCATGACGCCGTTCTTCATCAGGGTCTTGACCACCTCGGCGCCGGTCTTCTTCATGCGGGAGGCCAGCTCGCCCACGCCGATGGCGTCTGGGATCTTGACAGTCAGCGGAGTCTTTTTGGCGATCTCCAGCTGGAGCCGGCGCATCTTCTCCTGCTCCTCCTGGCGGCGCTTGCTGCCCTGGAAGCCGCCCTTGCGCTGGTTGCGGCCCTGGAACTTCTGCTTGCCGGCCTGCATCTGCTTGGTCTTGCCCGCAGCCAGGTTCTCCAGCCGCTCGTCGTACTTCTCCAGGTTCACCTGGCCGCCCTTGCGGGTGTCCACTACCTTCTTCTCGGGGACGCGGGTAGCGGGCCGGTTCGCCGGCTGCTGGGCCGGCTGCGGCTTGCCCTGGGGCTGCTGGGGCGCGGGCCTGCCCGCCGGCGCGGCGGGCTTCTGCGCCTGGGGCGCGGCCTTGGCGGGCTCCCCCTTGGGGGCCGGGGCAGCCTTGGGCTCCCGGTAGACCTCGGCGTAGATGCTCTCGATGTTGTCCACCTGGTTGTGCTGGGTCAGGTACTCGAAGATCAGGGAGAGCTCCCGGTCCTCCAGCACCTGCATATGGTTCTTGGGAGCCGTCGCATATTTTGTCAGAATGTCGGTGATCTCCTTGGAGTTCTTCTTGAAATCCTTGGCCACCTCGTGCACGCGATACTTGTTGTTCAGCAAATAAGCCACCTCCATCGGCGGGCTTGCGCCAATAGGAAAACGCGGCGGGGCCGCTGCGCTTTCTTATTGGAACAAGCCCTCGTTGTTCCAATCCTATTGTGTGCCATGGTCTCATGGCGTCTTCTTCTTGACGGTCAGCCTGCCCCGGGGCAGCGTCCGCTTCCCGGCGGGCTCCGGCGGGGACTCCTTCCGGGCGGGCGGGGCCGCCCACGGCTTCCTTCCGCCCTTTTGCAGCTTTTTCTCGTGGCGGCGCTGTTCCTTCTGGCGCTGGAGGGCCTTGTCCGCCTTCTCACTCAGCTCCGCCGACGCCGCGCCGTAGGTCTCCGGCGCTCCGGCGGCCAGCCTGGCCAGCAGGGCGGCCGCCAGCCCCACATCGGTGAGGGCCAGCATGGCGCAGGATGCGCGGCCCACTGTGCCGCCCAGCTCCCCCTTGGTGTAGGGCACCCGGAACCAGGGCGCCTTGCCCGCCTGGGCAAAGTGGGCGGCCCGGCGGGCGCTGTTGTCCGCCGCATCGGAGGCCACCAGAATCAGCCTGGCCTGCCGCGCCCGGGCGGAAGCACCAACCGGCTCCTCCCCCACCTCCACGCGGCCCGCCTTGCGGGCAATGCCCAGCAGATGCAGCACGTTATCCATCGCCGCCCTCCCTCATCTGCGCCTCCAGCGCGTCGTAGACCCCGTCGGGCATGGCGGCGGAGAACGCCCGCTCCAGCGCCCTGGACTTCCGCGCCCGCCTGAGACACTCCGCATCGGGGCAGACATAGGCCCCGCGGCCCGGCTTCTTCCCCTTGAAATCCAGGGATACCTCTCCCTCCGGGCTCTTGACCACCCGAATGAGCTCCTTCTTGGGCTTCATCTCCCGGCAGCCCACGCACTGGCGCAGGGGTATTTTCTTGGGCATTTTTCTCGCCTCCTCGCAGGCCGATGTGGGCATCGGCCCCTACGTGTGCGGACATCCCGCAAAAGGCGGAGCCTTTTTGCGGGAACCCTGTTTCCATCCCGTTTGGGGCAACTGAATTGCCCCAAACCAAGGTTTTGCCCTCGGCAAAACCCTTGTGCGGCGCAAGCGCCGTCCCGCCTGCGGCGGGTCCCAGGGAGGGCCAGCCCCACTCAGGAGGCCGCCCCCGCAGGGCTTATTCCTCGGTCTCGGCCTCGTCGTCCAGCAGGACGTCCTCTTCGTCCTCCGGCTCCTCGTCAGCGGGGGCGGACGCAGGCTTGATGTCGATCTTCCAGCCCGTCAGCTTGGCCGCCAGCCGGGCATTCTGGCCCTCCTTGCCGATGGCCAGGGAGAGCTGGTCGTCGGGCACCACCACACGGCAGGCCTTGCCCTCTTCCCGGACGGCCACACTGACAACATCGGCGGGGGACAGGGCGGCGGCAATGTACTCCGCCGGCTCCTCGGACCACTTGATGATATCCACCTTCTCGCCCTTGAGCTCCTCCACGATGTTGCTTGACCCGCTGGGCCCCGGGGGCCCACGCAGCGCCGATGGGGTCCACGTCGGGATCGGCGGACCAGACGGCCAGCTTGGTGCGGCTGCCCGCCTCACGGGCGATGGACTTGACCTCCACGGTGCCGTCGTAGATCTCAGGCACCTCCAGCTCGAACAGGCGCTTGACCAGGCCGGGGTGGGTGCGGGAGATGAGTACCTGGGGTCCCTTGGTGGAGCGGCGCACCTCCACTACGTAGACGCGCAGGCGCATCCCTTCGAGGTACGCCTCGCCCTTGACCTGCTCGCCGGGGGCCAGGAAGGCCTCGGTGGCCTCGCTGCCCGAGCCGATGCGCAGGCTCACCGCGCCGGAGCGGGGATCGACGCGGGTGACCACGCCGGTGAGGATCTCGTGCTCCTTGGAGGAGAACTCGTCGTAGATCATCCCCCGCTCGGCCTCCCGCATACCCTGGATGATCACCTGGCGGGCGGTCTGGGCGGCGATGCGGCCGAAATCGCGGGTGCGCACCTCGATGCGGATGACGTCGCCAAGCTGGGCGTGGGGCAGCTTCTCCCGTGCCATCTGGAGGCTCATCTCGGTGCAGGGGTTGTCGACCTCCTCCACCACGTCCTTCTTGACGAACATGCGCACGGTACCGGCCTCCTCGTCGGCCTCCACGGTCACGTTGTCCCCCGCGCCCTCGTGGTCCCGCTTGTAGGCGGACACCCAGGGCCTGGGTGATTTTTCTCCAGCATGTAGGCCTTGGGGATACCCTTCTCCTTCTCAATCAGGTTGATGGCGGCAAAGAACTCCGCCCCGTCCAGCTCGTTGGACTTCTGCGCTTTGGCATTCTTCTTCGGCATAACTGCACTCCTTATTTCTCCTGCGGGCGGCCGCAGGTCGCCCCTGCATCGTCGGTACGGGCCCCCGGCCCGTACCCGCTCTCCTTAAAAATGCACCGTCAGGCGCACCTGCGCCACATCCTTTTTGACAAAGGTGCGGCCTCGCCCGCGGTCTCGATGGTCACATCGCCGCCATCATAGCCCTTCAGCACGCCGGTGTACTCCTTTCGGCCGTCCAGGGGCCGGTAGAGGCGCACATCCACCTCCGCGCCCAGGAACTGCTGGAAGTGGGCGGGCTTTTTCAGGGGGCGGTCTGCGCCGGCGGAGGACACCTCCAGCACATAGCTTCCCTCAATGGGGTCGGCCTCGTCCAGCGCGTCGGACAGGGGACGGCTCACCGCCTCGCAGTCGTTGATGGAGATCCCCTCCGGCTTGTCGATATACACCCGCAGGAACCACTGCCCCGCCTCCCGGACATACTCCACATCCCAGAGGGTGCAGCCGTTCTGCTCGGCAATGGGGGCGGCCAGAGCGGCCACCAGCTCCGTCACTTTCGCCATGGTTTGACCTCCGTTTCGGGGGTATTTCCCCATAATTTTACATACCCCGTTTTTTTCAATAAGAAAGAGCGGAGCCTGCGACCCCACTCTCACCATACCACATACTTACTATCGTATGTACTATAGCACAAAAAATCCCGCAGTGCAAGAGGTTTTGCGCGTTTGTTTGGCCCGGAGCCCAATCTGTAACTCTTTTTTCGTTGACATAAATCAAAGCTCTGCTAGAATGGAGGGTAAGACAGATGATAAGGAGGGCGTTTCCATGGAGGGGAGCAAGCTGGCCGCCGCCATTCTGGGCGAGGTGCGCCGCGCCGTGGTGGGCAAGGACGAGGTACTGGCAAAGGTGCTGCTGGCCATTCTGGCCGGGGGCCACATCCTGCTGGAGACATTCCCGGCGTGGGCAAGACCACCCATCGGCCCTGGCCTTCTCCAAGGCCCTCGAGCCTCCGGTACAACCGGGTCCAGTTCACCCCCGACGTGATGCCGTCGGACATCACGGGCTTCACCCTCTACGAACAAGGAGGCGGGCCGGATGGAGTACCAGCCCGGCGCGGTGCTGTGCAACCTCTTTTTGGCCGACGAGCTCAACCGGGCCACCAGCCGCACCCAGTCCGCCCTGCTGGAGGCTATGGAGGAGGGGCAGGTGACGGTGGATGGGGTGTCCCACCCGGTGCCCCAGCCCTTCCTGGTCATCGCCACCCAGAACCCGGCGGGGGCCTCCGGCACCCAGCTTCTGCCCGACTCCCAGATGGACCGGTTCATGGTGCGCCTGTCCATCGGCTACCCCGCCCCCGCCGACGAGATGGCCATGGTGCGCCGCCGGCAGGGGGGCGCACTCCTGGAGGGGGTGCGCCCGGTGCTGGAGCTCAACGGCCTGCTCGCCCTGCGGGCCCAGGCCGGACAGGTCTACGTATCCGACGAGGTGCTGGACTACATCGTGCGCCTGGTGGGCGCCACCCGGAGCCACCCCATGATTCTCCAGGGGGCCAGCCCCCGGGCCACCCTGGCCCTCACCGCCATGGCCAAGGCCGCCGCCCTGGTGCGGGGCCGGGACTATGTTCTG
>ENA-OQIL01000660-OQIL01000660.1-human-gut-metagenome-genome-assembly--contig:-NODE-660-length-11622-cov-3.339974_pt1 | contig 11622 bp, 10 predicted proteins | sample MGYA00242583_ERZ504748 | MGnify/ENA primary metagenome ERZ504748 (study PRJEB26092, sample SAMD00036191) | human gut metagenome | host: Homo sapiens | study: EMG produced TPA metagenomics assembly of...
CGCGTAGCCCTGCTGGACGCGAACGACCTGTTGACGCAGCTCCGCAAGCCCGTCCGCGAGCGCGTTCAGCCCGCCCGGCAGCTGCCTCAGCTGGTCGAGCTGCGACAAATCAGCACCCTGCAAACCGCTCGCGACAGCCGACAGCGCAGCGTTGATCTGGCTCGACGCGCTCACCAACTGGCCGGACGAGCCGTTGAGCCTGTTCAACCCCTGACCGAACGCCGCAGCGCCCGACGACAGATCCTGTGCGCCGCCGGTCAGCTCGTCTACGCCCGAGGCGAGCGACGACGTGCCCTCCGCCAGCGCGCCGACCGCGTCCGATAGGTTCGTCATGCCGCTGACCATGCTTGAGGTGTCGGGCATCTCGACGACCGACGAGTACGGCAGCGCGGCGATCTGCGCGCCCGGCATCTTGAAGTTCCGCACCTTGGCCGTGAGCGTGAAATCGGCATCCTGACCGGGCAGGACGGTGAAGGCAGCTGTAGCGTCTTCGCCGGATTGCGCGATGGTGGCTCCCTCGCCCTCCACGTCGGAGGCGACGTCGCCCGGCAGCGTGAACGTGATCTGCAGCATGAAGCTGTCGTAGAACGCGGGGTCGACGGCCTCGTTGCGCGCGGTGGTCACATGGACGGCCAAGTTGCCCGAAGCGCCGGCCAGCTGGTCGGCCTCCATCTTCTTGCCGTCCAGTTCGTAGGACAGCGACACGTTCCACGGCAATGCGGCGTTTGCGGCGTCTCCCTGGTAGTACAGCGTGCCCGCTTCGGCCTCGAACGTGGTGGCGTCGCCGATGCGCGCCAGATCGGTCTCGTTCGTGAGGTTCTGCACGGACGTGTAGTCGCCGTGGTCGACGACGGTGCCCGGCACCTCCACGTCGAAGCGGTTGACCACGTACACCGCTTTCGGCGCGCCGCTCGCCGCCAAGGTCGCGTACACCACTTCGGACTTCTCGTACGTCGCCGCGGACGAGGCGGAAGCGGCAGATGCAGAGGAAGAGCTCGCCGCATCGCCCTCGGCCAGCGCGAGCGCGCTCGGCACGCAGGCGACGGACAGCGTCACGGTGAGCAGCGCGACGACGCAGGTGCGCAGACAAGGATGCTTTTTCATGATTCGTCTCCTTCGGACGCGGGGAGCGGGGCGGGTTCGGATCCCTCGGCCGCTACGGGAGATGCGGCGTCGACAACCTCAGACGCTGCGGGCACCGCGGGCTCGGCAGCCGCGACAGGCGCGAAGTTCGCATGCCAGGTGGTGCGCCGGATAACGCGATCAAGCAGCACGAGCAGCGCCGGCAGGAAGCACGTGACCAGCGTCAGCGACAGCAGCGCTCCGCGGGCGAGCAGGAAGCCCAGGCTGGACACCGCCGACATGCTGGACGAGAATCCCAGCGCGAAGCCCGCAGTAGCCAGGATGCCGGCCGACACGAGCAGCGACGGGAACGTTTCGCCCAGCGCAAGGTGCGCGGCCTTGCGCGCCGGGACGCGTCGACGGTGACGCAGGTAATGCGTGGTCAGCAGGATGCCGTAGTCGATGGTGGCGCCCAGCTGCACCGTGTTGATGACGAGGTAGCCGATGAAGTTCACCGACTCGCCCATGAAGTACGGGATAGACAGGTTGATCCAGATGCCCGACTCGATGGTGAGCAGCAGCACGAGCGGCAGCGTGAGCGAGCGGAACGTCACCAGCAACACGATGAGGATGGCGATGATGGCTACGGCGCTGACCACCACGTTGTCCACCGCCACGATGTTCTTCATGTCGTAGAGATTCGCGGACTGGCCGGCGGTGTAGTACGTGTCGTAATGGCGCGCAGCCGCCTGCTGCACGGCTTCCACCGTGGAGAACGCCTCGTCGCTTTCCACATCGGTGCTGGTGTAGGCGATGATGCGCGCGTAGTTCGGCGAATAGAACTGGTCGATCACGCTCTGGTCGAGGAAGCCCTGCGGAATGGCGGCGCCCACGGTGGACGCGTACGAGATGACGTCCGTTACATGATCGACCTCGGCCAGGTCGCGCGAAAGCGCAGCCTCGGCGGCCACGTCACCGCGCGGCACCAGCACCACCACGGCGTTCTGCTGGCCGAACTCGTCTTGGATCATAAGCGTGTCGGCGCCGGCACGCAGGTTCGGGTCGGGCTCGCTGTTCTGATAGGTGAACACGGTGTGGCTCTGACCCAAAAACGCGGGAACAACGAGCGCCAGCACGAGGACGAGAGTCGGGACGCGCACCTTCGACAGTACCTTGCCCACGTTCTTGAACGAGGGCATGAGCGGCCGATGCCGCGTCTTGTCGATGAGCTTGTACAGCGAAAGCGTGACCGCCGGCAGGAACACCATGACGGTGAAGAAGCTGAACACGATACCCTTCACCAGGTTGATGCCAAGATCGGCGCCGATTTGGAACTGCATGAACGCAAGAGCGGCGAAACCGAACAGCGTGGTGACGGCGCTGGCGGCGATGGTGGACAGCGACCTGCGCATAGCCAAGGCCATGGCACGCTCCACGTTCGGCGTGCGCTGGCGCTCGGCCGCGAACGCGTGCAGCAGGAAGATGGCGTAGTCCAGCGACACCGCCAATTGCAGGATGGGGCTCACCGAGAACGTGATGAACGAAACCTGCCCCAGCACGATGTTCGTACCCATGTTGATGAGAATGGAAACGCCGATGGCGGCGATGAACAGCAGAGGCTCGATCCACGACGTGGTGGACAGCACGAGCAACAGGATGATGACGGGCACGAGGATGAGCGCCGCGCCGCCGGCCTCCTTCGACGTGCTGGCCGTGGTCTGCGCGGTATCGGCGGCCTCGCCTGACACGGCGTTGCCCGGGCCCGCCTCGTCCACGAGGGCGCGCAGCGCGGGGACGGCCGTGCTTTCGGAGCCTTCGGCCACGGTGACCTGGAACAGCGCAGCGCCATCGCGATAGTACGTCTCGACGGTGGAGGCGTCGGCCATCTCGAGGGGCACGGTGACGTCGACGACGTCGTCGAGCCACATGACGCCCTCGACGCCTTCCACTTCGGCGATCTTATGCTTGAGCGCAAGCGCCTGGGCAATGCCCACGTCGTGGACGAGCACATTGGCGTTGGGGACGGCCTGGGCGAACTCGTCGTTCATGATGGAGACGGCCGTGGTGGATTGCGCTTCGTCGGGCAGGTAGTCCACCATGTCGTAGTTGACTCCCACGAACGGGATCATCGCGGCGCACACGACGGCGACGGTCAAAAACGCCGCCACGACGGCTTTGCGTCGCGCGATGATGCCGTCGATGATGCGATCCATACCCGCCCGCCTGTCCGCTTCGCCTGCGCGTATACGCGCGCTTGGTTACCCTACATCATGCATGATAACCAACACCGTGTAGCGAAACAACCAACAAGGGATGCCAGAACTGCCCGTAACCCGACACACGGTTGACCAAGTGTCGGAGATTCACGAAACCGTCACCTTCGAGTATGCCGTCCGGTTACCGGCCCGCTCCGTCGCGGAGAGCTTTGAGCTTGGCGAGGGTGACGGGGTCGATGCGGGAGGCCACCGTGTTCTTCTGAGCCACCTTCGGGGTTTCGTCGAGGCGCGCCTCCTCGTAGTACATCCCCACCTCGCGCGAGAAGCCGTCGGCGCTCATGCGATCCACGCCGAAGCCGAACGTGGTGTCTTGGATGGTGGCGTCGCTGGTAACCACGAGGGTTTCCACCTGGCGCTCGCGCGCGTCGTGAGCCAGCTTCTCGATGACCTTGTCGGCCGACTGGCCCGCCGGCGAGAACACGATGCGCACGCCGCCGACGGTTTCCGCCTCGCCGTTCGAGAACGCGTTCTTCGCGCCATCGAACACGATGACGGCCTTGTAGTCGCCTCCGGCGTAGTTCACCACGTCGTTGATGAGCATCTCGCGCGCGGCGTTGAACGTGTCGTCGGTGTAGTCCTCATCGGGCGCGTTGCGGTAGCGGCTGCCGGAGCGCAGCACGTTGTACCCATCGACGATCAGGAGTTTCTTACGTTGCTTGGCCATGATCCACCTACGTCAACCTGCGCGTCCGCCGTTGTCCTACTGGTTCTGGCGAAGCCACTCGTACATGCAGGCGGTGGCGGCTTGCGCCACGTTGAGGGACGCCACTTCGCCCTCGATGGGCAGCTTCACCAGGAAGTCGCAGTGCTCCATCACGAGGCGCGAGATGCCCTCCTGCTCGTTGCCCATCACCAGTGCGATCTTGCCCTTGAGGTTCGACTTCCAGATGAGGTCCTTCGCATGCTCGGTGGCCCCGGCGATCCAGAAGCCCTCCTCTTTGAGGCGGCTCATGGTCTGCACGAGGTTCGACACCTGAGCCACGGGCACGTGCGCGATGGCGCCGGCCGAGCTCTTGTACGTGGACGCCTCCACGTGCGCGCTGCGCTTGTTGGGGATCACGATGCCGCACGCGCCCACCGCTTCGGCGCTGCGCGACACGGCGCCCAGGTTGCCCGCGTCGGTGATGTGGTCGAGGATGATCACGAGCGCGCGGCCGTCGTGCTGCTCGGCCGACTTGCCCGCCGCGTCGATCACGTCGCCGATGCCCACGTACGGAAACGGCGCGGCCTTGGCCATGACGCCCTGGTGGCTGCCGCGGTCGGACTTGCCGTCCAGCACCTTGCGCGGCACCATCTCCACGGTGGCGCCGGCGCGCTTCGCCTTGCGCAGGATGTCCTCGATGAGGCCATCGCGCTGCACGTTGTCGGCCATGAGAATGCTCTTAATGGGCACGCCCGTGCGCAGCGCCTCGATGACGGGGCGCTTGCCCTCGATGAAATCAGCCATGTTCCACGATCCTTCGTATTCTTCCGCGTCGATCCTGGCATGGCATCGCACGGCACATTGTTAATTCGGACAGTATGGCAGATAGGAACGCGCCCGGGGAAGCCCCCGCGCGCATCTTCAGCGTATCGCCACGTGAAGGAGGGAGCGCGAGCGCCACACGGCTTCGAACACGTTGCCTCAGTCGCGTTTCTCGTGGTTGCGGCGCCAGCGGCCGCGGCGGCGACGCTCCTTCTGCGCCACGGTGGCATCGCCGCCGTGCAGGAACACACCGGACACGACGCGCCGCACCTTGCCCACGCCGCGCGCCACATGAGGGGTGAGGTCGGCCTCGTTGCTGGTCTTCCAGTCGAAGTACACGCTCCAATAGCGCAGGAACACGACGACGAACACGCAGGCCACACCCGCAAGCGGCAACGGGCTTCCCGCATAGGCCAGGGCCACGAACGCGAACGATCCGCCGAGGCCTGCCACCGCGTAGAAGTTCGACTGCTGGAAAATGCCGGGCGTCTCCCCCACGCAGATGTCGCGCACCGCGCCGCCGCCCACCGCCGTGATGGCGCCGAGGATGACCGACAACACGAAACCCTGCTCGAGCGAGAACGCCTTGCTGGCGCCGGCCAGCGCGAACAATCCCACCGACAGCGCGTCGGCGAAGAACACCGTGGCATCGAGATGGCGGAACAGCCCGCGGAAGTAGAACACGAACGCGCAGATGGCGATGCAGATGAGGATGAGATCGGGGTGCGAGGTGAAGTACACCCCGTGGGTCTGCAGCAGCATGTCGCGAATGATGCCGCCACCGTACCCGGTGACCAGGCCCAGCACCACCGTGCCGATGATGTCGAGCTTGCGGTCGCACGCGAACAGAGCGCCCGTCAACACGCCAACGACGACGGAGAAATAATCGATGCTCCACGGCACCGTGAGCACCTGCGAATCGGAGAACGCTTGCTGCAGAAATGTGGTGTCCATACGCCCCTTTCGGAATCTGCGCTTATGAAACCACACCTGCAGGTTTTGCGCTAGGGCGAATGTTCGACGCATGTCGCAACAGGATGCTCACACATGTTGACCGAACTGGTATGATACTACCCAAACGCTATCGGGTCGCGTTCGCGCGCCCGCGCACCGTATGGAGGGATCCACTTTGAACAAGAAGATCATTGCGACCGCCGCCTGCGCGGTTCTTGCGCTCGCGCTGACCGGATGCGGCTCGAAGGCCGAAGAACCGAACCTGCCGAACCCGAACGCCAGCGCGTCGAGCAGCGGCTACACCGTTACCGACGCGTCCAAACTCAAGTCGCTTTCGGTTGGCGAATCGGCCGTGTGGCGCGACTACGAAGTGGCCGTGAAGTCGATCGATCGCGCAAACGACCAGCTCAATGTGCAGATCGAGGTCAAGGCGCACTCGAGCGCGCAAGAGCTTTCCACCGAATGCCTTCTTTCGTTCGGCATGCCTCCCGTCAGCTCGACGTTCGCAAACAACACCATCTCGGTGCCCGCGGGAGAGACGGCCTCCGGCACGCTCACGTTCGACGACCGCTACTCCTCGCAGCGTTTGTTCTGGAACGACGGCGCCACCGAAGCTACCTGGCTGCTCGATCAAACCCCGGTAACCGCAGAGCCGGAGCCGCAGCCCGAGGCCCCGGCAGAGCCCGCAACGCCCGAGCCCGCCGAGGATCCGCAGGCCAAGGCCGTCGCCGCCGTGGAAGCGGCGCTGCCGGGGCTCATCGCCGACAACACGTACTACACGTACCAGAGCTTCGACCCCGCCACGGCGAGCGTCACGCCGACGGAGGGCGGCTATCAGTACGCCAACGACGTTTCGATCCTCGACGGCGAAGGCAATGCGACCGTGACGAACGTGCTGCTCGTTTGCGATGCCGACGGCAACGTGACGTCGATGACCATCGACGGAGCGCTGCTTTTCTAAGACGCTTCGCCCGTCATCCTGAGCGCAGGCGGCGGACGGCTACAGCGCCACGCCTTTCTTCGGCATGCTGAGGGCATCTACATCGATGCCCTCGATTCCCAACAGGGCGATCTTCTTGTTCAGGCCGCCGGCGTAGCCGGTGAGACTGCCGGTCGACCCCACCACGCGATGGCACGGCAGGATGATGGAAATGGGGTTGCGGCCGACGGCGCTGCCCACGGCGCGCGCCGACGTACGAGTTCCCGTCTGCTCTTCGATGCGACGCGCGATCCAGCCGTACGTGGTCAGCTGGCCGTACGGGATCTCGGCGAGCAGCGCCCACACACGCTGCTGGAACGCGGTGCCGCGCGGGTTCACGGGCGGAAGCGCGCCGGGGTCGTCGCCTGCGAAGTAGCGTTCGAGCCATGCGCGCGCCTCGACGAGTACCGGCAGATCGGGACGATCCTCGGCAGCTTCGAGCGTCGCTTCAAAGTGCTTCTGCCCCTCAAGCCACAACCCGACGATCGCCTCACCGTCGCTGGCGACGGTGACCGAACCCACGGGCGAATCGATCGTTGCAAGGTAATCCATGCGAGCCTCCTACACGCGCAGCGCTTCGGCATGCCAGGCGAGCAGAGCTCGAGCCAACCCTGCAAGCGAGACGAAGTAGCCGTCGGGCGCCGCCTCGGCGATGCGCGCGCGGAACGCGTCGACCCAGCTGAGCGGATGCTTCTCGATGAAGTCCGCCACGGATTCGAGCGCGGGAGCATCGGCGGCGTCCGCGTCTGCGCGGGCGCACAGCGACGAGAGGTACAGCAGCTCGATGCCCAGGTGGTCTTCGTACTGGTTGTTGACGTTCCGCACTTCAAGCCCCGCTTCACGCAGCAACTCGCGCATCTCGAACGTGGCCTGACCGAACCCCACCGTCACGTTCTCGCCGCGGTACATCGTCTCCCATGGAGCAGCCGCGGGCGACGGCGGGCCCACGAACAGCTTCGTATATTCGACGGCCGCGCGCTGAGACTCGTCTTCGCCTGCTTCCGCGCGCTGGACGGCTCCTTCGGCATAGCGCGCGCATGCCGCGACGGCCTCCGCCACGGCCTCGTCGTCGAACGAGGGAAACGCTTCCCAAAACGCCGGATCCAACCCCACCGTCGACGTCATCGTCATCGGCTTGAGCAGCGAGTTGCCGATGAACGCATAGGCTTCGGACAGGATCTTCCAGGGAATCTCCTTGGCCATGGCGAAAAGCTCCTTTCAGCGCAGGACGCGCAACGTGAACCAAGATGATGCATAGCATACCGCACCCGAGCCGGGATCCCTGCGGCGCGGGAGGGAAAGCGCCGCCAAGGATCACCGGACGGGAGACGCGGTTGGGACGGCTAAGCCGCCTCGCCCGCCGGGCGCTCGACGGCAGCGGCCTCGGCATCGCGCGGCGCCGCGCGTCCCGGCAGCAGCTTCTGCGCGAGAACGAGGAACGCGAGCGCGCCGAGGGACACCACGCCGATAACCACGACGATCTCCACCCAGGTGGGAGCGTACGTCCCCGTGAGCGCCCACATGCTCGAGCCGCCCTGCTGGGCCGCCGCGGTGCCAAGCGAGACGCCCGGCGCGCCCGCCACGTTGAACCCGACGAAGGAGGTGAGCAGCAGCCACACGCGCTTGAAGAACACGCCGGTCACCACGCACACGCTGGCCGCGGCCACCAAGCCCATCCGCGCGCGGTTCTTCGCGAACACGAGGATGCAGAACGGGATGAGGATGCCCACGACGATCTCGAACCAGAAGAACGGGGCGGTTGCGCCCGTCGCCATGATGGCGAGCGTCTCGGCGCCGGCGGCGCCCGGGTACGCCATAGTCAGCGCCTCGCAGCCCACGAGGAATCCGTCGACGGCGACGCACACGGCCAACAGGCCGGCCAGGTTCGACAGCAGCTTCTTGTCGGTGGCGAAACGGCCGGACTTGTTGAGACCCATGAGCGAGAGCAGCAGCAGGGCCAGGCCGGAGTCCATGGCCGATACCACGAACAGCGGCGCCATGATGGCCGAGTACCAGCCTTCGCGCGCCATTTCCAGGCCGAAGATCCACGCCGTCACCGAATGCACGAGGATGGCGACAGGCAGGGCGAAGCGCGACACGACGGCCACCTTGGCCTGCGCGCCCGGCTTCTTCGACTTCATGAAGTACAGGTACACGACGTTGATGACCAGGTACAACGTGATGACGCAGATATCCCAGAACAGAGGAGACATCGGGTTCGGCCCCGTGAGGATGCGCCACACGCGCCCGATGCCGCCGAGGTCGATCAGCACGAACATGCCGGCGCAGCAAATGCACACCGTGGACAGGACGACAGCGGGAAGCGCCACCTTCTTGTACTCGGCCACATGGAACACGCTGGCCGACGAAGCCACGATGAGGCCGCCGGCCGACAGGCCCACGAAGAACATGAAGCACGTGATGTAGAGACCCCACGACGTGGAGTTGCTCATGCCGGTGACGCCCAGGCCGTTGACCAGCTGGTAGATCCAGGCGGCGACGCCGGCCACGGTCAGCGCTGCGAGCACGCCCGCGGTCGCTTTGAACGTTGTCGAGGTTTTCATGGTTCGCACCTCCTCCTTAGTTGAAGTAACGGACTTGCGGGCGGGTTCCCTGCTCTTCGAGAAGGACGCCGGCCTTGCGCTCGCGGACGACGCGCGAGATCTCGCTGTCCGGATCGTCGAGGTCGCCGAACGTGCGAGCCTTGGAAAGGCAGCATCGCACGCACATCGGCTCGTCGCCGCGGTCGGTGCGCTCCTTGCAGAGCGAGCACTTCTCCACTACGCCCTTGCCGCGCACGGGCACGTCCTTGTCGCCGTAGTTGAAGTCAGGATCGCGCACCGGCTCGTTCCAGTTGAACACGCGTGCGTTGTACGGACAGGCCGCCATGCACATGCGGCATCCGATGCACTTCTCGTAGTCGATCTCGACGCGTCCCTTGTCGTCCTTGTACGTGGCGCCCGTCGGGCACACGCGCAGGCACGCGGGATTCTCGCAATGCTGGCAAGCTATCGGCAGATGCGAACGCGAGATACTAGGATACGTTCCCTGCACGCCCACCTCAAACTCACAGTTTTCGTTGAGCACGCGATTCCATGTCATGCCCATAGGTACGTTGTTCTGCATCTTGCACGCCATGGCGCATGTGTTGCATCCCGTGCAGCGGCTCAAATCGATGGCGATGGCCAACCGAGTCATCTAAATCACCTACGCTTTCTTCACTTCGATAAGCGTGGCATTGAAAGGAGTGACCCTCCCTTTGGCGAGCGCTCTTCCGCGAGGATTTGCGGCATCGTTGGTCACATTCTGCAGGTTTCCAGAAACCATATACTTATCCCAGATGCCTTCGATGATAACCGCCGTTCCCGGACGTACGGCTTCGGTGGCGACGCATGCGCATTGAAACGATCCTCGCTCGTTGAACGCTTCGATCACGTCACCCGACTCCAATCCACGCGCCTCCATGTCGATGGGATTCATTTCCAACGTCGGCTCGTAGTATTGGCGCAACCACGAAGCATCCATGAAGTTCTGATGGATGAAGTATTTCGATCGACGTTGCGTCATAACGAGAGGATACGCATCCCGCAGCGGATTGCCTTCGTATGCCTCATGCGGCGCTTCGTACTGGGGCAAGGCCTGTCCATATTCGACCAGGTCCTCGTAATACAAATCGATCCTCCCCGACGTTGTTTTGTAGGTCTGATTACTGTAACTGCGCGCGATTTCCGGTTGGTTCTTCAAGGCGACCACGCCGTTTCCTGCTACTACCTCGTCGAGCGTTATACCGGCGACGGCCTTGTCGGTCGCATTGTCCAATTGAAAACGCGCAAGCTCCTCCTGGCTCTTCGGAAGCGCATCCCCGTATCCCAATCGCTTCGCCATCTCTCGATCGATCCAAAAGTCCGTTTTGCTCTCAAACAGAGGATCGAGCACTTTTTGCTGCAAGAGCACATGTCCGCGTAAGGCTCGAAGAAAACCAATCTCCTCGTCGACCTCGAAATGGGAGCACACCGGAAGAACGATATCCGCCCAATCCACCGATGGCGTATGCCATATATCTTGAACTACGACGAAATCAAGCCCCTTCGCCCATTCGTTTGTCCGGTTCTGATTACCCGCAATCTGCTGGAACGCGCCGTTCTGCACCCACATGAATCGGATACCGCTTTCCTCGTCGCGATAGTCGACGCTCGCTTTAGGCGCCGAAGCGACTTTGCACTCGGATGGCAACGGCCAGGAAGCAAGCTTGCCCGCTCCAAAAATCTTCTGGTAAGCGTTTACGTACGCTCCCGCCCCCCAACCGGGGATGTCAGTTCCGAACGAACCGACGAGCGTAGCCAGCAATACCGCCGCATGACCAGCGACATCCGCGTTGTAAAACTTCTCTCCACCGCCAAAGCCGAACGAGAGAATCGAAGGACCGCAGTTTGCATACTTATCGGTGATTTCAACAAGCACGTCTTCGTCAATGCCCGTCATTTCAGCAGCCCAGGAAAGCGAGTATTGCTTTTGGGTTTCTTTCAACAGTTTGAACACCGTTGCATACGCTTCACCGTCAATGGTGGTTTCAAAATCAAGGGCAGGGCTTATCCCGTCGGCATCGTAGGGACTCAAACCCGAAGCGTTCTCATCCCACACCAAAAAAGGATTCTCGGATCCCGCTTGCTTAATATCGTCGACAGGGTCTTTTCTCAGAAGGGAACCATCCGAACGCTTCACCATAAAAGGCATGCTTGTATAGGCTTTCAGATACGGAGCGTTGTACCACCCTTTATCAAGGATCAGCGAAATCATCCCTAGGTAAAGCGCCGGATCTGTTCCTGCAATCATGGGGATCCATCGCGAACTCTTCTCCGCAGTCGTGCAAAGTTTGGATCGATCGT
>ENA-OQIL01000661-OQIL01000661.1-human-gut-metagenome-genome-assembly--contig:-NODE-661-length-11621-cov-24.131199_pt1 | contig 11621 bp, 9 predicted proteins | sample MGYA00242583_ERZ504748 | MGnify/ENA primary metagenome ERZ504748 (study PRJEB26092, sample SAMD00036191) | human gut metagenome | host: Homo sapiens | study: EMG produced TPA metagenomics assembly of...
ACACCTTCGAGGTTACCTTAAAGGTAGCGGATCCGACCTTCCAGTCCAAGCTGGTAGCAACTCCGCTTTACCCGACCCGTCAGGATGTCGCAGAGGCAGCCGGAGACCAGTGGGGAAAAGACTGGACAAAATGTGTCTACAACGGACCGTTTGCCATGACAAACCTGGTAGAAGATAACTCCATGACATGGGTGAAGAATGACCAGTACTGGGATAAGGACAACGTAAAACTGAATCAGGTAAACTGGTACTGTGTAGCAGAGAACGCAACAGCAGCAACCATGTTCGATAACGGACAGCTGGACGTTTTCGATGCAGCAGGCGATTACATTGCAAAAGTATGACAAAGAAGTAGAAGCAGGCAATATGCAGACCATGACCACCGAGTACCCGGGAACTATGGTTCTGTGCTAACGAGCAGTCTGAGGGCGGAAAATCCGGTCTGATGAAAAACGTAAACATCCGCAAGGCAATTTCCTACTCCATCAACCGTGAGGAGATGGTATCAGCTGTTTACGGAAGATACACCGCAGCTTACGGCTTCGTTTCCCCGGCGATCACGCTCGACGGAACTTCCTACCGCAAGCAGGCGTCGGAGACCATGAAAGAGGAATATGAGCAGTATGCAGGAGATGCAGACAAGTTAAAAGCACTGTTCCAGAAAGGCCTTGATGAGCTTGGTATCACCGACAAACCGGAAGACATCACCATTACACTGCTGTCCCAGGGTTCTGCTACCGAGAATCAGCTCGAGAGAGAGTACCTGCAGCAGTCCATTTCCCAGAATCTTAGGGCGTAAAGTAGAGCTGAACACCGTTGGCGATTACCAGATGTTTGCAAACGAGCGCGATAACAAGAACTACGATATCTTTGTAGGCGGATGGTTCAGCGATTACAACGATCCGCTGGATTTCCTGAACGTCATGAAGACAGGCGTTTATGTATTCCTACGGCCTCTATAGCAACAGACGAGTACGACAGCCTGATCGATTCTCTGACCGGAGAGAACGACAACGCTAAAACGCCTTGAGCATTTACCAGAAGCTGGAAGATCTGCTGGTTGCACAGGATTGTGGTGTTGCACCGCTGTACTACTCTGATAAACATTACTATTATCAGAACTGGGTAAAAGATTTCTACACATCCTCCTTCGGCGCAAGCCAGGAGCTTTACAGAGCATCTGTACAGAAATAAAAAAGCAGCAAAACAGAAGAAATGAGGGAAGAAGGGCTTATGAAACAATAGGCTCTTCTTTCGCTATCATAATAAAATTCCGGTCGAAAAAGACCGGACAGGGAGAGGATTTTTATGCCAAAATATTTACTGCGCCGTTTTGCAGAAATGCTGATCACACTGTTTCTGATTGCAACGGCCACGTTTTTCCTTCTGGAAGCGGTTCCGGGAGATCCGCTGACGGAGCGTGCGAGCAAGCTCTCGCCGACCGTAAAGGAAAACCTCTATAAGCGCTACGGCCTCGACAAGCCAATGATGGAGCGCTATGTGATCACAATGAAGGGAATCTGCAAGGGAGAGTTCGGGGAATCTGTTGTCTATGCGGGACAGACGGTACAGAAGCTGATTCATGACCGTCTTCCGGTATCCGCCCGCCTTGGTATCCAGCAGGTGCTGGTCGGTATCACGATCGGTCTGCTGCTTGGAATTCTTGCGGCAATGAGGAGGGGAAGCTTCTGGGACTATATGGTGATCGCCCTGTCGGTCCTCTTGATTTCCATTCCGAACCTGATCTTTGGTCTGATGCTTCAGAAAATTTTTCGCAGGTAACCTGAAGGTTCTGCCGACGATCGGCTGGCCTGCGGGGAAAGGATACTGTGGTTCGGAGGATGGGAATACACGATTCTTCCGACCCTGACAGGATGCTTTTCTTATATCGCAACGTATGCGCGTCTGCTGAAAACCTCGATGCTCGATGTGATCAATCAGGATTACGTGCTGACTGCTGAATCGAAGGGCTTAAGCCGCGGACAGATTATCCGCCGCCATATCCTTCGGAACTCGTTTATCCCGGTTATCACACAGCTTCCGATGTCGGTTGCCATGTGTATCACAGGCTCCTTCTTCATCGAGAGCATCTTTTCCATCCCGGGAATCGGACAGTATTATGTGACGGCGGTCAATAACCAGGATCTTTCCATTATCATGGGAGAGACGGTTATTATCGCAGCACTTTACATCGGTGTTCTCTTTATCACGGACCTGCTGTACGTGGTCGTTGACCCGAGAATCAGTCTGACAGGAAAGAGCAGATAAGGAGGATATTATGGCAGCATTAACACCGGAAAAATTTAAAGTAATAGGATACACCGAGGAAGATGCGAACCGGATTGACCGCCCGACCATTTCCTACTGGCAGGACGCCTGGAGACGGCTCCGCAAAAATCCGATCGCAATGGGATCTCTTGTTGTGCTCGGCATTCTGCTTGTCATGGTCATCATCGGACCGCATATCAAAGGATATGATTATGTATCCATGAATATCGCCGAGAAAAACCAGGGCGTATCGTCAAAATACTGGTTTGGAACCGACAACCTGGGACGTGACCTCTTCTCAAGAGTCTGGGTCGGCGCGCGGGCATCACTGATCATCGCGATCGTTGCAACGGCAATCAAACTCATCATCGGAACGGTATATGGCGCGCTGATGGCACATTTCGGCGGCTGGGTCGATGAGGTTCTGATGCGGATCATCGAGGTTATCAACTCGATTCCGTCTCTGCTTCTTACGATTCTGATCATGATGATTCTTGGAAATAACCTGTTTGCACTTCTGGTCGCGCTTAGTGTCACCGCATGGTGTAACACGGCACGTCAGGTGCGCGGTATGATCAAACAGCTCCGTGAGACGGAATACGTTTACGCGGCGGAGGTGCTCGGTGCAAAACCGCTCCGCATCATCTTAAAACACTATGTACCGAATATGCTGGGTATCCTGATTCTGGATACGGCGACGGCAATCCCGATGTTTATTTTTACGGAGGCAGGTCTTAGCTTCCTCGGCATCGGCCTCAAGGCACCATCGATCAGCCTTGGTGTCCTGATTTCGATGGGACAGCAGAACATGGATTTCTATCCGTCACAGCTTCTGTTCCCATGTCTCGTGCTCTGTATCATCGTTATGGCATTCAACCTTCTGGGAGACGGCCTGCGCGATGCCCTGGATCCGAGACTTCGCCAGTAATAAGTGGGAGATAACGATATGAACGAACAAAACAATCCGATTCTGGAAGTAAAAAACTTAAGAGTCTCTTATCACACCTATGCCGGTGAAGTAAAGGCAGTCCGCGGTGTACAGTTTTCTCTCGAGAAAGGTCAGGCGCTCGCAATTGTGGGCGAATCCGGCTGCGGAAAATCTGTAACGGCGAAATCCATCATGGGCCTCATCAAGGCCCCGCAGGGTGAGATTAAAGAGAACAGTGAAATTCTCTATCATGGAGAGAATATTCTGAAATACAACAAAAAACAGTGGCAGCATTACAAAGGCGGCGAGTGTGCAATCATTTTCCAGGATGCGCTGGCTTCCTTAAATCCGACGATGCGTGTCGGAAAACAGATTATGGAAAATCTGATGGGACACAAAAACATGACAAAACAGGAAGCGGCAAAGGAGGCTGTCGAGATGCTGCGCATGGTCGGCATCCCGGAGCCGGAAAAACGTGTCAGACAGTATCCGCACGAATTTTCCGGCGGTATGCGTCAGCGTGTTATGATCGCGATTGCATTTGCCTGTGATCCGAAAATTCTGATCTGTGACGAGCCGACGACCGCGCTCGATGTGACAATTCAGGGACAGATTCTCGATATTATCAAAAATCTGCAAAAGAAAAATCAGACGTCCGTCATCATGATCACACATGATCTCGGTGTTGTGGCAAATATCGCACAGAAGATTGCTGTTATGTATTCCGGTATTATCGTGGAAAGCGGAACGTGTGAGGATATTTTCTATCGTCCGCGTCACCCGTATACCTGGGCGCTGATCCGTTCCGTACCGCGTCTGGATCTGAAAAACAAGCAGGAACTCGCGACAATTCCGGGAACTCCGCCGGATCTTTTAAACCCGCCGGTCGGATGTCCGTTCTGCACGCGGTGCAGCTACTGTATGCCGATCTGTAAGGAAGAGATGCCGGAGGCAACGGAATTCGGCGGCGAGCATAAGGCTGCCTGCTGGCTCCATCACCCGATGGCACCAAAAGTAGAAATGCCAAATCTGGAAGGAGGAGAACTGTAATGGAAAATAACGAAAAAGAAGTGCTTTTTTCCGTTTCCCATCTGAAAAAATATTTTCAGGTCGGAAACCATGCGACCTTAAAGGCCGTGGATGATGTCTCCTTCGAAATTTACAAGGGTGAGACACTTGGAATGGTTGGCGAGTCCGGATGTGGAAAGACAACGTGCGGCCGTACCTGCATCGGCCTGTATGACAAGACCGACGGACAGGTGCTCTACAAGGGAACCGATGTCCATGCATTAAACGGAAAAGAGCGGTTTGCCTTCAAAAAACAGGTGCAGATGGTCTTCCAGGATCCGTATGGATCGCTCGACCCGCGTATGACCGTTGCCGACATCATCGGCGAGGGCATCGACATTCACCATCTGGCAAAGAATAAGAAAGAGCGCCAGGAGATGATCTACAAATATCTGGAGCTGGTCGGACTGAACCGCGAGCATGCGAACCGTTTTGTGCACGAGTTTTCCGGCGGACAGCGCCAGCGAATCGGTATCGCGCGTGCGCTTGCCGTGCAGCCGGAATTCATCGTTCTCGATGAGCCGATCTCCGCACTCGACGTTTCGATTCAGGCGCAGATCGTCAACCTGCTTGTGGACTTACAGAAGAAGATGGGTCTGACCTATCTTTTCGTTGCGCATGATCTGTCGATGGTTAAACATATTTCCGACCGTGTGGCGGTTCTGTATCTGGGAACGCTCGTCGAGCTGACGACATCCGAGGAGCTGTACGCCAACCCGCGCCACCCGTACACACAGGCACTGCTCTCCGCGATTCCGATTCCGGACCCGAAAGTAGAGGCAGAGCGCGACCGCAAAAAAATCCGCCTCGAAGGCGAGGTGCCGAGCCCGATCAACACGAAGCCGGGCTGCAAATTCCAGGGAAGATGCAAGTACGCAAAAGACATCTGCCGACAGCAGATGCCGGAATTAAAAGACGTGGGCAACAATCACTTTGTGGCATGTCATTTCTGTGATGCATTAGAAGAAAATAAGGAATTATAAAACATGGAAAAGATAAAGAACATCTGCCGTGATCTCGGCAGAGCATTTACAATCGGCCTGCTCTCCGGCGGCGCTGCGGCAGCTGTGCTGCTGCTGGGAGGATTCCTCTTTGGGGGATTCACGTTCCGCGCTGCCCTTGAGGCGGCGAAAGACGGCCTGCTGCTGATCGCGGCCCTCGGCATGTTCGTGATCGCCGGAATGCTGATGGTAAAAGGCAAAAACCCGGAGAAATTCACGCAGAAGGAAAAATGGCGCGTCCACTTTGCCGTGCTCGGATATAAGAGTGTGTTCGCAGTTCTCTGCGTTTCCTGGGTGCTGTGGGCGGCAGCGGCGGATTATCTTTTGTATCGGATGTGAAAATAGTTTCTATAAATAAAAAGAGAATTTTGCGGACTGTAAAAATGAGGTCCGGCAAAATTCTCTTTTTTCGTTTAGTCGTTATTCGTCTTCGAGACGGGAGATAACCATCTCCATGGATTTCTGATATTCTTCATCCGAAGAATTGTAGAACAGCATCAGATCGAGGCAGCTGCTCATTTTCTTCAGTGCTTCCGGGATGGAGTAGTCGATCGTTTTCACATATTCATCCCAGTGCTCCAGCTTCCACGTATCGCGCACGGAGTTGCGGTCGATCATGCGCTGGTGGCAGATCTCCGGTTTTGTGACAACCCAGATCACAACAAGCTTTGCCCCATGGTCAGCGAGCTTTTTGGAGAAGTCTTTCAGGAACTTCTCATCATGCACTTCGCGTGTGAATGGTGCGTTGATCAGCACAATATCGTCATACTCGAGTGCTTCCAGTCCGAAATTGACCGTTACTTCATATTCATAATCGCGGATATTCTCCTCGAAGAAATCAGAACTGCGGTTGATTTCCTGTCCGCCCGCTTTGAAAACGCGGTTCGACAGCGGAATGACCGTATCCTTGTCGAGATAAACAACGTGTTTCAGCTCCTTGGCGAGCTGTTTTGAAATGTATGTCTTTCCGCACGCCGGCGGCGAGGTTACGAGGATCATCTTTTTCATCGTTTGTATGTCTTCCTTTCCAGTTGAATAAAAAAAAATCACTCTTAGCATTATAGAAAATTTGGAAAAAATTGCAAGAGAAAAGACGGTTGTGCCGGAGAAAAAATTGTCTTATAATAAAATAAGATTTTTATGCCATCACGGAGAAAATAAATGGAGGAAAGACAATGAGCAGAGCAAATACACGAGTTGTGAAAATCGGCGACCGGGTCATCGGAGGCGGAAATCCGATTCTGATCCAGTCCATGACGAATACCAAAACAGAAGATGTGGAGGCAACCGTAAAGCAGATCCAGGCGCTCACGGAAGCCGGATGTGACATTATCCGATGCGCCGTCCCGACCATGGAGGCAGCCAAGGCGCTGTCCGAGATCAAAAAACAGATCTCGATTCCGCTTGTAGCAGATATTCATTTTGACTATCGATTGGCGATCGCCGCGATCGAAAACGGAGCCGATAAAATCCGCATCAACCCGGGCAACATCGGCAGCCGCGACCGGATCCAGGCGGTTGTAGATGCAGCAAAAGAACGCCAGATTCCGATCCGCGTCGGCGTCAACAGCGGTTCACTCGAAAAAGAGCTGGTGGAAAAATACAACGGCGTAACGGCAGAGGGCCTGGTGGAGAGCGCGCTCGACAAAGTGCGGATCATCGAGGAGATGGGCTATGACAATCTCGTCATCAGCATCAAATCGTCTGATGTGATGATGTGTGCAAAAGCGCATGAGCTGATCACGAACCAGACGGATCATCCGCTTCATGTCGGCATTACGGAGGCAGGAACGCTGTATTCCGGCAACATCAAATCGGCAGTGGGGCTCGGTATTATTTTATATCAGGGCATCGGAGATACGATCCGTGTTTCCCTGACCGGCGATCCGCTCGAGGAAATCAAATCCGCAAAACGGATCTTAAAGACCCTGGGACTTCGAAAAGGCGGCATTGAGGTCGTATCGTGTCCGACCTGCGGACGGACCCAGATTGACCTGATCGGACTGGCAAACCAGGTGGAAACACTGGTGCAGGGCTACGATCTTGATATCAAGGTTGCCGTCATGGGCTGCGTGGTCAACGGACCGGGCGAGGCAAAAGAGGCGGATCTTGGTGTTGCAGGCGGAAAAGGCGTCGGCATTTTAATTAAAAAAGGTGAAATCGTGAAAAAAGTACCGGAGAGCGAGCTGCTGTCCGTCTTAAAGGACGAGCTGGATCACTGGGGCAAGTAGAAAAGAAAGCAGGAATAGGAATGGAAAAACAGTTTCAGGAAGTATTTCCGGATTTGAGAATCGAAGGGGGCATGGCAGAGCTTCTCGATACCGTGGAGGTTTCGCGGGTATCGATCAATAAGAAAAAAGATCTGCTGCGGATCTATGTGGTCAGCCATCAGTGGATTCATAAAAAATATATTTATCAGCTGGAGCGCCAGATCGAGGAGCAGCTCTTTTCCAACGTGCCGCTGCGCGTGAAGATTATTGAGCGGTTCTATCTGTCGCGCCAGTATACGCCGGAAAACTTTCTGGAGGTGTACCGTCCGAGTATCCTGCTCGAGCTGAAAAACCACAGTGTCTTTCTGAATCATCTGTTTTCGACTGCCGAGATTACCTTCCCGGAGACGAACAAAATGCACCTGGTGCTCGTGGACTCCGTTGTGGCAAAGGAGCGCGAGGAGGAGCTGGTCCATATTCTCGAGAAAATCTTCTGTGAGCGGTGCGGCTTCGACCTGATCGTGGAAACCGAGATGAGAAAGCCGGAGGGCGAGAGCCGCGCCATGAGAAATTCCGAGCTCCGCATCCGGGAGGAAGTGCGCCACGTTCTGGCGCATACCCATTACGGTGAGATGCTCGGCGAAAAAGAGCAGAACCGGATGGAAGAGCAGGCGGAAGCAGCAGGCGAACAGCCAAAAGCAGCCGCAGCAGCCAAGGACGGCGAGGCGAAAAAAGAAAAAGCAGCAGACGGCGGAAGGGGAAAAGGTTTTTCCGGCGGCGGACGCGGTTCCTTCAAAAAAGGCAAGGGCAGTTTCGGCCGGAATGCGGACAATCAGCCGCGCAAATCCTCCAATCCGGATGTGCTGTACGGAAGAGATTTCGAGGATGAGAGCGTGGAGATTCTGAAAATCGGCGATGAGATCGGTGATGTTGTCATCCGAGGAAGAGTCCAGAGTGTGGATATGCGCGAGATCCGGAATGAGCGTACGATTTTCATGTTCACGATCACCGACTTTACGGATACCATCGGCGTCAAGATTTTCGTCCAGAACGCGGAAGTGCCGGAATTAAAGGATGCGATCAAAAAAGGCGCATTCATTAAAGTAAAAGGAAAAACGACGGTTGATGCGTTCGACCACGATCTGACGGTTATGTCTGTCTGGGGCATCAAGAAGATCACCGATTTCCGTACCGGCCGTCAGGATACGAGTCCGGTGAAGCGTGTGGAGCTGCACTGCCATACAAAGATGAGCGATATGGACGGTGTCACCGACGCTGCCCGTCTGGTACAGCGTGCCTACGAGTGGGGCCATCCGGCGATTGCAATCACCGACCACGGCGTTGTGCAGTCCTTCCCGGAGGCAAACCATGCGATCGAGGCGATCGACGGCGCTTACCGGAAAAAATACCAGGCAGAGCACCCGGATGCGACAAAAGATGAGCTGAAAAAAGTTTCGGCTCCGTTCAAGGTCATCTACGGCATGGAGGCTTATCTCGTCGACGACTTGAAAGATATCGTTGTCAACAGCAAAGGACAGGACATCCACGGAAGCTACGTTGTTTTCGATATCGAGACGACGGGATTTTCCCCGGTTGTCAACAAAATCATTGAGATCGGTGCCGTCCGTGTGGAAAACGGAGCGATTGTCGATAAGTTTTCCACCTTCGTCAACCCGAAAGTCCCGATCCCGTTCCGGATTGAGAACCTGACCGGCATCAACGACAACATGGTTCTTGACGCGCCGGACATCGAAACGGTGCTGCCGAAATTCCTGGAGTTCAGTGAGGGAGCCGTTATGGTTGCCCACAATGCTTCGTTCGATATGAGCTTTATCGAGCACAACTGCGTCCTGCAGGGGATCGAGCGGGAATTTACAACGGCGGACACCGTCGCCATGGCGCGTTTCCTGCTGCCGGGCCTGAACCGTTTCAAGCTGGATACCGTTGCGAAGGCGGTCGGCGTATCGTTGGAAAACCATCACCGTGCGGTGGACGATGCCGGCTGTACGGCGGAAATTTTCGTGAAATTCGTAAAAATGCTGGAGGAGCGCAATATTCTGACTCTGGATGACCTGAATGCGCAGGGGAAAGTATCGGAGGAGGCTGTGCGCAAGCTTCCATCGTACCATGCGATCATTCTGGCAAAGAACGAGACGGGACGTGTCAATCTGTACCGCCTCGTGTCGGAATCCCACCTGAAATACTACAACCGCCGGCCGAAGCTGCCAAAGAGCGTCTACCTGAAATACCAGGACGGTCTGATGATCGGATCTGCCTGCGAGGCGGGCGAACTCTACCAGGCAATCCTGCGCGGTGAACCGGATGCGGCGATTGCGCGTCTCGTGGACTTCTACGATTATCTGGAAATCCAGCCGATCGGCAACAACGCGTTCATGATCAAAAAAGAGGACGTTTCTGCCGTAGAGAGCGAGGAGGATTTAAAGGAGATCAACAGGCGCATCGTCAAACTTGGCGAGCAGTTCCATAAGCCTGTTGTGGCAACGTGCGACGTCCACTTCATGGATCCGCAGGACGAGATCTACCGCCGCATCATCATGACCGGAAAAGGTTTTGACGACGCGGATGAGCAGGCACCGCTGTTCCTGCGCACCACCGAGGAGATGCTTGAAGAGTTTTCGTATCTCGGAAGTGAGAAAGCGGAGGAGGTCGTCATCACCAATCCGCGCAAAATCTCCGACCTTGTCGAGAAAATCTCCCCGATCCGTGCCGGAAAATTCCCGCCGGTCATCGAGGATTCCGACAAGACACTGCGGAGAATCTGTTACGACCGCGCGCATGAAATCTACGGCGAGGAGCTGCCGGAGATCGTTTCCGCGCGCCTCGAACGGGAGCTGAACTCCATTATTTCCAACGGATACGCCGTTATGTACATCATCGCACAGAAACTAGTGTGGAAGTCGAACGAGGACGGCTATCTCGTAGGATCGCGTGGTTCCGTCGGTTCCTCGTTCGTTGCGACGATGGCGGGAATCACGGAGGTAAACCCGTTGAGCCCGCATTACTACTGCGAGTCGTGCCATTACAGCGAGTTCGATTCGCCGCGCGTCAAAGAGTACGTCGGCCGTGCCGGATGCGATATGCCGGACGCCGTCTGCCCGAACTGCGGCAAGCCGCTGAAAAAAGCCGGATTTGACATTCCGTTCGAGACGTTCCTTGGATTCAAGGGAAACAAAGAGCCGGATATCGACCTGAACTTCTCCGGTGATTACCAGAGTAAGGCACACAAATACACAGAGGTTATTTTCGGCGCCGGTCAGACGTTCCGTGCGGGAACCATCGGTACGCTGGCGGATAAAACAGCGTTCGGTTACGTGAAGAACTATTACGAAGAGCGCGGCCAGCACAAACGGAACTGCGAGATCGACCGTATCGTGGAAGGATGCACCGGCATCCGCCGTACCACCGGCCAGCACCCGGGCGGTATCATCGTTCTGCCGTTCGGTGAGGATATCAACTCCTTCACCCCGGTGCAGCATCCGGCGAACGATATGACAACCGACATTATTACGACCCATTTCGATTACCACTCCATTGATGCCAACCTCTTAAAGCTCGACATTCTCGGACACGATGATCCGACCATGATCCGTATGCTCGAGGATATCACGCACCTTGATGCGCAGACGATTCCGCTCGATAACCCGGAGGTCATGTCGCTGTTCAAGAGCACCGAGGCGCTTGGCATCAAGCCGGAGGACATCGGCGGCTGCCCGCTTGGATGTCTTGGCGTGCCGGAGTTCGGTACCGATTTCGTTATCCAGATGCTTCTGGACACGAAGCCGCAGTCGTTCTCTGACCTGATCCGTATCTCCGGTCTGTCGCACGGAACCGACGTATGGCTCGGCAATGCGCAGACCCTGATCGAGGAGGGCAAGGCGACGATTTCCACCGCCATCTGTACCCGGGACGATATCATGATCTACCTGATCGACAAGGGACTCGAAAGTGAGCTTTCCTTTACGATCATGGAGAGTGTGCGAAAAGGAAAGGGCTTAAAACCGGAGTGGGAAGAGGAGATGAAGGCCCACGATGTGCCGGACTGGTACATCTGGTCATGTAAAAAGATCAAGTACATGTTCCCGAAAGCCCACGCGGCGGCGTACGTCATGATGGCGTACCGCATCG
>ENA-OQIL01000663-OQIL01000663.1-human-gut-metagenome-genome-assembly--contig:-NODE-663-length-11606-cov-2.420333_pt1 | contig 11606 bp, 14 predicted proteins | sample MGYA00242583_ERZ504748 | MGnify/ENA primary metagenome ERZ504748 (study PRJEB26092, sample SAMD00036191) | human gut metagenome | host: Homo sapiens | study: EMG produced TPA metagenomics assembly of...
AAGACGAGATACGCGCCGTCGGGGTAGGTCACATCCACATGGCGGCGCGGGCCCTTGGACGTGAAGTAGAAAAACGGACCACTGTTTTTGGCAAAAAAGTCCGCCTGATCTTGATAATATGTTATATCAAGCTGGTGCCAATAGTCAAGCCCGGCGCGCTTTAATTTTTTTGTCGTCGATGGTAAAGCCCATCGGGCCGACTATATGCAGCCGCGCTCCCGTCACCGCGCAGGTCCGCGCGATATTGCCGGAGTTCTGCGGGATCTGCGGCTCGACCAGTACAATGTTTAAGGTTGGCATAAATTTACAAGTCCTCGTTCTATAACTTTAGCCCTCCCTTGGGGGAGGGTGGCGCCGCAGCGGCGGGTGAGGGGCCGGGCGGCACGCCGTTCATGGGTCGGCTCCCGGCCACCCCTCCGGCCTTCGGCCACCTCCCCTCTAGGGGAGGCTTTTCACGGCGTTATCAATCACACGGCATACGCCCTCAAAATGCTGCATCACATCCAGATTGGAAAACCGCAGCACTCTGATTCCGAAGCCCTCCAGATATTCCGTGCGCTGTGCATCGTGCAGCTGTCCCGCCGCTTCATAATGCTGGCTGCCGTCCAGCTCTATCGCCAGACCTGCCGCATCGCAATAAAAATCCAGAATGTAACGTCCTACAACCTTCTGCCGTACAAAGCGCGGCGAATATCCGCGCAGAAAATCATACCACAGATGGCGTTCCTCCCGCGTCATGCTTTTTCGCAGCGCTCGGGCATTTTCAAGGACATCCTTGTCTCGCGGCAGTCTCATGGTCTTACTCCTGCCGCAGCTTCGGCAGGGCGTTCTCCAGCCAGACGCCCAGCCGCTCGTCGGCTCCCTCGGGCGTCTGCCTGATGCACTCGGCTACGAAGGCGGCAGCTGCCTGTACGGCAGCCTGGGGGACGTTGCCCCGCAAAATGCGCCCGACGAGCACGGCGGCAAAAATATCGCCCGTGCCGTGGAACATCCGCGGCTGCAGCGGCGTTTTTTACGGCATAGCCCTCGCCGCCGCGGGCCGCGCCCACACAGCCTATGTAGCGTCCGCCGCCGATGCCCGTCACGCCGGTCACAACGACCTGCGGCGCTACGCGGGTCAGCCGGGCCGCCTGTGCGGCGGCCTGCTCGGCACTGCCCACACCGGGCAGCGGGTCGCCCAGCAGCAGCGCGGCCTCGGTCACATTGGGGACGATCAGATCCGCCTTGCTGCACAGACTATACATAGCGGGCACCATGTCGGCCCCCAGGCCGCTGTACAGCCGCCCTCCGTCGCCCAGCACCGGGTCCACGACCTTGAACGCGCGGGGCCACAGCTCAAACGCCTGTTCTACAAGCTTTGCCTGCGCGGCGTCCGCCAGATAGCCCGAGTAGATGCAGTCAAATTTCACGCCCAGCCGATGATAATGTTCCAGTGCCGCGGGGCCGTAGCCGGGGTTGGCCAGCTTAGCCGGGGTGCCTAAGCCCCCCGTGTGGGTGGACAGCACCGCCGTAGGCAGTGCCACGGTCTGCACGCCCAGCGTCGAGAGCACCGGCACGATGACCGACAGCGCCGCCCGGCCAAAGCCCGGCAGGTCATGGATGGCTAATACGGTTTTCGGCGCGTTGGTCATGCTGCGGCCTCCCTCTTCATTTTTTGAGTTCTCATTGATTCTACCATAAAACCAACCGCAAAAAAAGCCGTATTCGGGCGATTGTTCCGTTTTGTTTGGTTTTTGGGCAAAGAGAACAAAAACCGCCCGCGTCTCCGCGAGCGATTCATTCTATTTCATGGTTATCATCCACAAAAAAGCCCCTGCTGATTGGTTCAGCAGGGGAGATTTCGCAAAGTCGATGCTTTTACAGCACGCGCACGCGGATGGCGGGTTCAATCGCACCCAGCTTGACGGCGAGGTCATCGGTGACATTGCCCGTCACGTCCAGCAGGGTATAGGCGACATCCTTTTTGCCCTTGTTCACCATGTTTTCAATGTTCAGGTGTGCTTCGGTCAAAATGCTCGTGATGGCCGAGATCGCGCCCGGAGCGTTCTTGTGGATGATGCAGATGCGGCGGCCTCCTACACGCGGCTGGCTGACATCCGGCAGGTTGACGCTGTGGGCGATGTTGCCGTTTTTCAGGTAGTCGCTCAGCTCGGCGGCGGCCATCACGGCGCAGTTCGTCTCGCTTTCCGGCGTGCTGGCACCCAGATGCGGCGTGCAGCAGACGCCCTTGATGCCCAGCAGCTCCTCGGTGGGGAAGTCGCAGAAATACTGCGCGACCTTGCCGCTGTTCAGTGCGTCGAGCAGTGCGGCGTTGTCCACCAGCTCACCGCGGGCAAAGTTCAGCACGCGCACGCCGTCTTTGCACATCGCCAGCGTCTGGGCGTTGATTGTGTGGCGGGTCGTAGGCAGGTAGGGGACATGGATGGTCAGGTAGTCGCAGCGGGGCAACATATCGCCCAGCGTGACACAGTGCTGCACGCTGCGGGACAGGCTCCACGCAGCATCGATGGAAATATACGGGTCATAGCCCAAAAGCCTCCATGCCCAGCGCGACGGCGGCGTTGGCCACGCGCGCACCGATGGCACCCAACCCGATGGCGCCCAGCGTCTTACCGCGCAGCTCGGGACCGACGAAGGCCTTTTTTCCCCTTCTCCACGTCCTTGGCAATCGTGTCGCGGCCCTTGAGGGTCTGCGCCCAGTTCACGGCGTCCACCAGATTGCGGCTGCCCGCGACCAGCGCACCGACGACGAGCTCGGCCACGGCGTTGGCTGTTGGCGCCCGGCGTGTTGAACACGACGATGCCCTTGTTCGTGCAGTCCTCCACGGGAATGTTGTTCGTACCGGCACCTGCACGGGCGATGGCCAGCAGGCTGTCGGGCAGCGGGGCAGCGTGCATATCGGCGCTGCGCACCAGAATGCCCTGCGGTGCAGCGGCCTCGTTGTCGATCTCAAACTGGTTGGCGGGCAGCTTGGCCAGACCCACCGGCGAAATGGCGTTCAATGTTTTGATGGTATACATATATCGTTACTCCCTGTTCCCCTTATTTTGCGCCGTAGGGGCCGGGCATGCCCGGCCCTCAGCCTTACGCAGTGACCCTCTCACGGGTGGCTGCCACAGTGCCGCGGGCCGGACACACCCGACCCCTGCTGTGCAGCAGCTCAATGCTCCCTGCGGAACTTCTCCATAAAGTCGACCAGCTTGTCGATGCCCTCGGCAGGCATGGCGTTATAGATGGAAGCGCGCATACCGCCTACCAGACGGTGACCCTTCAGGTTGACGAAGCCTGCCTCGGTGGCCGCGGCACAGAACGCCTTGTCGGTGTCGGCGTCGGGGCTGGTGAAGGTCACATTCATCATGCTGCGGTACTTTTTCTCAACGGGATTCTTGTAGAATTCCTGCCCGTCGAGGTAATCGTACAGCACCTTGGCCTTGGCGGCGTTGCGCTTCTGCATGTTCTCCAGGCCGCCGATCTCGTTCTCAAGGTAGTTCATGACGAGGCCGGTCATGTAGATGCACCAGCACGGCGGGGTGTTGTACATGCTGTCGGCGTTCAGCAGGGTCGTGTAGTTCATCATCGTGGGGATCTTGTCGGGGGTCAGGCCCTTGGCGGCCTTGCCCAGCAGGTCGTCACGCACGATGGCCACAGCCATACCGGCAGGGGCAATGTTCTTCTGCACGCCGAAGTAGATGACGCCGTACTTGCTGACGTCCACCGGCTCGGAGCAGATCATCGAGCTCATATCTGCCACCAGCGGATGCCGTCCACCTGCGGTACATCGACATATTTGTGCCGAAATCGTGTTGTTCTGGCAGATGTGGATATAGCTGGCGTTCGGGTCATAGTCGATGGCCGCGACGTCGGGGATGTAGGTAAAGTTCTTGTCCTTGCTGCTGGCGGCAATGCGGGCCGTGCCGAACTTGGCGGCCTCCTCGGCTGCCTTCTTGCTAAAGTTGCCGGTCACAAGATAATCCGCCGTGCCGGTGGTCATAAAGTTCAGCGGTACCATCGCAAACTGCTGGGTCGCGCCGCCCTGGAAAAAGCCCACCTTATAATTGTCGGGAATGTTCAGTACCCGGCGCATGGCGGCCTCGGTGTTGGTGATGATCTCGTCAAACCATTTACTGCGATGGCTCATCTCCATCACGCTCATGCCGGAGCCGTGGTAGTCCAGCAGCTCTGCCTGTGCGGTTTTCAGAACAGCCTCCGGCAGCATCGAAGGGCCGGCGCTGAAATTGTAAACTCTAGCCATCTTTGTTTCCTCCTACAGTAAATCAAATGCGACCCGTCGGCGGCGGATCGCATCTGCCGCGCCGTTGCGGTATGCCAATATTATAGGAGCTTTGCCCCCCTGCGGGCAAGCGGACAAAATACCGAAAAAAGCCGAAAATCGGGGATGTGTTTTTGTATTGTGACTAATTGTTTTTGTACCGGAAACGCTTTATGAGACATTTGTAAAAGATATTTGCCGCCATTGTCAAATTCCGGGCACAAAATTTGTGCAATATTTTGTCTTGCATTTATATCTACCACAGATGTAAAATATATTCAGTTCTTTTTACCACATTTGTAAAATGTCGAACTTATTTCTTCCTCGCTCTGTAGGGGCCGCACATGTGCGGCCCGCAGCCTTCCCACAGACTATCGTCGGCCTTGCACCTGCGGGCCGGGCATGCCCGGCCCCTACAGGCACTACACATTATAAAAGGAGTTCATCATGGAACAGCTTTCCCGCAGTGAAGAACAGGTCATGGCCGCGCTCTGGGCCTGCAGCCGCGCCGCCACCAGGCGCGAGATCGCGTCACACCTGCCGCCCGAATGCCGCTGGGCAGACTCGACGCTGCTCAATTTCCTGCTGCGGCTCGAGAAGAAAAACTTCGTCCGCACCGAGAAGCAGGGCAATAAAAATCTGTACACGCCGCTGGTCCGCCGCCTGACCTACTGCGGCGCGGTCAGCCAGGCGCATCTGCAGACGCTCTACGGCGGTGACATCCGCGCCATGGTGTGCGCCCTGGGCGACACAGGCCGCATGACCTATGCCGACACCGAGCGTCTGCTCCGCTGGCTGACCGAGTACCAGGCCGCGAACCCCGGAGTATGACTATGAGTAGCTCCAAGCCCGCCCCTCCTCAGTCCGCTTTGCGGACAGCTTCCCCCGCGGGGGAAGCCAAATCCGGCTGCATCTCGCACATATCCTGCCAGAACCGCTTGGGCACATGGCTCATCTGGGCCTTTTCGTCGCGGCGCTGCTCGATGGTCAACGCCTTAAAGAACCGTTTCCACATCCGCTGCCAGTCGAGCTCTGTCTCGTCGGTGCCGGGAATATAGCGCTCCATCGCCAGATAGCGCACCTGGCCGTCCCGGTGCAGCAGGGCCGTGCCGTGGGCCGCGTCATAAATCAGGAAGCTCTCATCGGGCAGGCGGCTGCAAAAATGTCCGCGCAACAGCGGCAAAATCCGGTGCTTCGGGTGGATGACCGCGCCGAGCATCCCGTCCCGCTCCTCAAAGCGGATAAACTCGATCAGCCTGCAGGCCTCGTTGTCGACAGCCCGCTCCAGGGCAAACGCCGCGGCGGCGTCCGGGTCGCCCAGCATCTGCGCGGCGCGCGGCCCCTGCGCAAAGCAGAGCCGCACAAACCGCAGCAGTGTCAGATCCTTGCCGGGGTCGGTGCAGAGAAAGCCCGTCGTCACGCGGTCCTTCACCTCGCGGCCAAGCCGGTCCAGCCCTGCCGCAACCCGCCGCGCGTGCTGCTCGTCGGTAAAAATCTGCCGCGTGCCGAAGAAATTCAGCTGTCCCTCCTCGGGCGGGCAGACCTCGGCGGGGATCTCCTTCCGGGCGTAGCTCTCGAACACGCAGCACAAAAGCCCGCAAAGCTGCCGTCATAGCAGTAGGCTGTGTCGGTCACATGCGCTTCGTAAGACATTGCAGTGCCTCCTGCCGCACCGTCCGGGCGGCCACGTCCGCCGCCATGCCGCGCGCCTCCAGCCTTTGCACAGCCGGGGCAGCGTCGGGCAGGGCCTTGGGTACAAAATCGTCCAGCGAAAGCTGCTGCATCCCCACGCTGAACGCCTTGGGATCAAGCAGCGCCCCCGCGATCTCCGCGCGGCTGCCGCGGGCCGCTGCCTTGCCCTTGCAGGTAATGAAATACTGTGCCCGCTTAAGCACGACTCCCATGCGCTTGAGCTCTGCCATGCCGAGGCTTTGCACCCGGCGCGCCTCGACAATGCGCAGCGCACTCTTGGGGCCGATGCCCGGCACCCGCAGCAGCTCGGCACGGCTGGCCGTGTTGACCTCCACGGGGAAAAACTCCGGGTGGCGCACGGCCCAGGTGCACTTGGGGTCCAGGTAGGGGTCAAAATTCGGCTCGTCCTCGGTCAGCAGCTCCCGCGCCGAAAAATGGTAGTACCGCAGCAGCCAGTCCGCCTGATACAGACGGTGCTCCCGCAGCAGGGGAGGGGTCGTGTGCAGTGCGGGCAGGCGGCGATCCTCCACCACCGGCAGATAGGCCGAGTAAAACACGCGCTTCAGCGAGTATTTCCTGTAGAGTCCCTCGGTTAGATCCATAATATGGCGGTCTGTCTCCGGCGTCGCCCCGATGATCATTTGGGTGCTCTGCCCAGCCGGCGCAAACGGCTTGGCCCCGCGGTAGAGCACCATCTCCTTTTTGCTCTGCGCGCTCTGCACTGCGATCTGCCCCATGGGGCGCAGGATCGCAGTTTTCTTTTTGTCGGGGGCCAGCGTGGTCAGGCTCGTCTCGCTGGGCAGCTCGATATTGACCGACAGGCGGTCTGCCAGCCGCCCGATTTTTTCGACCAGCATCGGGTCCGCGCCGGGGATCGTCTTGGCGTGGATGTAGCCGTTAAAATGGTACTCCTCCCGCAGGATACGCAGAGCCTCGATCATCAGCTCCATCGTGCGGTCCGGCGTGCCCAGCACAGCGCTGGACAGAAACAGCCCTTCAATATAATTGCGGCGGTAAAAGCCGATGGTCAGCTCCGCCAGCTCACGCGGGGTGAAGGTCGCGCGGGGTCTGTCGTTGGAGCGGCGGTTGACGCAGTAGCTGCAATCGTAGCTGCACACGTTGGAGTAGAGCACCTTCAGGAGGGAGACGCACCGCCCGTCCGCCGTGAAGGCGTGGCAGATGCCCGCCGCCGCACTGCTGCCCAGTGCACCGTGCCGTCCGGGGCGATCCACCCCGCTGGAGGTACAGGCTACATCATATTTGGCGCTGTCCGCCAGGATTTCCAGTTTTTCCGCAAGGTCCATCGCACCTGCCTCCTGAAAAAAGGGTATAAAAAATACAGCCCGCCGCATATCCTTGTTCTGCAAGGTGTGCCGCGGGCAGCATTTTTGTAAATTTCTTCTGTTTTAGGGTTGAAAGTCCAAATTATGGGACTTACCGTATGCTATAATTGAACTTGTAAGGCAGCCTTACCACTTAGCCTTGGTCTCCACGACCTTGCCGGCAATATACAGGTGGTCGAGATCCTCGCCCTTGATGACCAGCTCCTCATAGGCCGGGTTGAAGGGGTGCAGGATGACCGAGTTGCCGCGCTGGATGTATTTTTTCAGCGTGCCCTCGCCGTCTGCCCCGTAGACCAGAACGCCGAGATCGCCGTTGTCCAGCGTGTTCTGACGGTGCACAAGCGCCAGGTCACCGTCAGAGATGCGCGGTTCCATGCTGTCGCCCTTGACGACGAGGAAGAAGTAGTTTTCCGGGTCCTTGACACAGGCATACTCCTTGCCGTAGTCCTCCTCAAACGCGAGGGCCCCGTATCCGGCGCGCACCGTGCCCACGACGGGGATCTGGGACTCCGTATAGCGGCTGAAGGCGTTGCGGCCCACAGCGGACGCCGCGCCCGACTCCTTGCGCAGACCCAGCAGAACGTCGGTGGGGGTATCCAGTATCTCCGCCAGACGCGCCACGGTCTGCGGATCCGGGGTGGAACGCCCGGTCTCCCACTTGCCAACAGCTTGCTGCGTTACCCCCAGCATCCTGGACACCTCGGCCTGGCTGTATCGTTTGGCCTTGCGGGCCTCTTTCAAGCGCTCTGCAAACATCGGGAAAACTCCTTTATATAAAGTAGGGTAAAACCACATCTTGTAGACGATCCCATTTCTTTAGCTTCATTATACAACCGTCTGTGGTTTTTGTAAAGAGTTTTTGTAATTGTTTTCAAAAATAAGTTGTAAAAGCATATTGACAACAACCTACAGATGTATTATAGTTAAAACAACAAACGGAACGCTGTTATCCGTTGTTGAATTTGCGGCAGTCGGCCATTGCGGGGCCGGCTCCTTTGGAGGTAACGGTATGAACTGGGAACTCATTAAGCACAAATTTTGCAGGCTCGTGGTAACGGCGTCCCTCCTGCTGGGCGGCGTTATGGTGAGCGCCGCGGCCTCCGGCACCATGCCGCTGTGGGCTGCACTGCTGGGACTTTTTGCTGCGGTTGTCATGCTCAACGCAGCCTGCGGCATCCTGCTGGGCACCCCGGCAGCGGAGCGCGCAGGGCCGTACCTGCCCGCACCAGCCGCCCCGCCGTACAACTGCTCGTTGTGCGCGGCGGGCACGCGGCCTGAATCTGCCTACCCCTATTTGTTGTGAACCTTATAACTGCGGCAAGCCCCGCGCAGCTCTGGCCGCGCGGGGCTTGCCGTATCCCAAAGCCTATGTTACAATGGGGAAAAAGCAAAAGGATGTGACCTGACATGAAGCTGTTGGAAGTCTGCGTTGACAGCCTTGCCTCCGCCCGCGCCGCAAAGCAGGGGGGGAGCGGATCGGCTGGAATTTTGCAGCGCACTGGCCGTGGGCGGCCTGACGCCCTACGCCGACCTGCTGCGGCAGATCAAGGCCGAGTTGGACCTGCCCGTGCGCTGCCTGATGCGCCCGCGGGCAGGGGATTTCCTGTACACCCGCGACGAGCTCGAGCTGCTCTGCCGCCAGATCGAGACGTTGCGCAGTGCCGGGGCGGATGGCTTCGTCATCGGCGCACTGACGCCGGAGGGTGCGCTCGATCTGCCCGCCATGCGCACGCTGCTGGACGCCTGCGGCGGTGCGCCCGTCACGCTGCATCGCTGCATCGACGTTTCCCGCGATCTGTGCGCCACCTACCGCGCTGCGGCGGCACTCGGCATCGACACGGTGCTGACGAGCGGCGGTGCCGGGAACTGCCGCAAGGGCATTTCCCAGCTGGCCGCGCTGCTGCGCCTGCGGGACGAGCTGGACGGCCCCGAGGTGCTGATCGGTGCCGGTGTGAACGCCGCTGTCATCGACGAGCTGCGCGCGGCCCTGCCCGGGGCGCGGGCGTTCCATGCCAGCTGCAAAAACGCTGCTGGAAAGCGGTATGACCTTCCGCCGCGAGGGTGTCCCCATGGGCCTGCCCGGGTTGGACGAATGGCATATCCAGCAGACCGACGTCGACGCCGTGTGCGCTGCCAAGGCCGCCGTAATGCGGTAAGCGCGGGCAGACAGAATATCTGCCCTGCATCTCTGCATAGCAGCAAAACAAAAGTGCCTGCCGTTTGAACCGGCAGGCACTTTTTTATTTGTCGTCATAGGGGTCATCAAACAGACCAAACATCGATGTTTTTTCCAAATCCGATTCCGGGTAGGCACGCACCGGGCGGATGGGCCGGAATTCGTCGGTTGTCTCCGGCCGTTCTCGCCCGTGGCGGCTGCGGGGGCGGCTTTCTGCGGCCACCGCGGTCTGTAGTTCCTCGTAAGGCAGCTCATCTTCTTCCGGTTCCTGTCCGGGCGTCAGTTCCATCTCCTCCAGCAGGCTCTGGATGGCCGCGCAGTCCTCGGGTACGTCCGTCAGGCTCGCGCCGTAATGGCAAAACAGCACCGTGCCGTCCCGGTCCAGGATCAGCGTCAGCGGCAGCTGCTGCTCGACCCCCTTGACGGGCTGGTAGCCCTGCTTTTTGGCCTCGCGCAGGATGCGCCAGCCCTCGAGCGAGTAGCTCATCAGCGTGCTTTTGCTCGTGGGGAGTGCTCAAGTGCTCATACAGAACGCCCGCCGCGTCGCACAGCAGGGGATAGGGCAGCGTGTCCGGGCCGATGCTGCGGGCCAGCTTGTCCGCGCGGGAGCGCACGACCAGCGCAAAGCCGCCGTCGTGCAGCGACGTGTATGTATCGGCGTAGCGGCTGGCAAACGTGCGGGTGATGGGATGGCCGAAGTTCGCCATGAACACCAGCACCAGCGGGGCCTGTGCGTCCAGCAGGTCGCGGAAGCGGTTGCCCGCGCTGTAGGGCGTATCATACAAAAAGAAGGGGAGCCTGTCCCCGACACGGATCCTTTCCGCCATTGAACAAACACCCCTTTCCCGCAAATTATAACCCAAAAACCCGGACAGGTAAAGCCCTGCCCGGGATGTGTGCTGTAAAAACCCCGCACAGCCGTCTGCAACCAATCAAAACCTACCGGTACAGGCAGGTGGGTACCCTACGAGGATGTTCATGCTCCCCTCTTCAGCCAAACGGCGGGAGGGCCTGCAATCCGGTCCCCGACCCGGATTCCCAATATTTGATTAGTAGGATTCTATAAGGCCGCAACAAATCGAACCGCGCAGGGTGAAGAAGCCTCGCGGCCTCTTACTGCAATTCAGAATCGTCGATGTCGTACATCGCGCGCAGGCGCTCCTCGAACACCTTGCCGACGGTGATGAGTTCCTCATCGTCGTCCACGATGTCCATATACTCGCCTTCGTCGTCGGTGCCAATGCGCATCAGGATCAGCTCGGCGTCCTCCTGCAGGCTCTCCGGGTCCTCCTGATAGGGGATGACAGCCAGATAGCGGGTGCCGTTGACTTCCGTAGCGTCGATCACCTCAAAGGTGACCTCCTTGCCGTCCTCATCCTCCAGCGTCAGCAGGTCAGGGGCAGCCTCTTCCAGCATTTCCGGGCTCAGTTCGTCAGACATAAGTGACCTCCTGTGGTCGTTCGTATTTGATAGCTATAGTGTACCCTTTTTTTTCGCAAACGTCAAGGGTGTTCAAGCGGGAAGTTCTGTGGTATAATGAATTTAATTGGATTTTTCACGGAGGTACCCGTTATGCGTAAACGATTCTGCCTGCTGCCCGCGCTGGCGCTGGCCCTGCTGTGCGCCTGCAGCAAGGGCGCGGCAAAGACCCCGCCCACCCGGCCTGCGGACTTCACCAGCACCGAGCGGCAGTTCAACACCCCTGCGGACGGCGACACGATTGCGATCTTTGACACCTCCTTAGGCGAGGTGCGCGCCGTGCTCTACCCGGATGCCGCGCCGATGGCCGTCTACAACTTTGTGGGCCTGGCCCGCAGCGGTTATTACGATAATACGACGATCTGGCGCAGCGAGTACGGCTTTGCCGTGCAGGGCGGCGATGCCACCGGCACAGGCACAGGCGGTTCGACGATCTGGAGCAACAACCCGTATCCGCCGGAGGCGAGCGCGGATCTGAAGCATTATGCCGGGGCGCTCTGCGCCGCGTTTGCTGCGGGCGGCGACGTGACTGGCGGCAACAGTCAGTTTTACTTTGTGACGGCCCTGCCGGACAGCGTGAGCAGCAGTGACCGGCAGGCCGAGCTGACCGCCAACGGCTACACCGACGCGCAGATCGCGGCCTAC
>ENA-OQIL01000665-OQIL01000665.1-human-gut-metagenome-genome-assembly--contig:-NODE-665-length-11586-cov-6.367397_pt1 | contig 11586 bp, 9 predicted proteins | sample MGYA00242583_ERZ504748 | MGnify/ENA primary metagenome ERZ504748 (study PRJEB26092, sample SAMD00036191) | human gut metagenome | host: Homo sapiens | study: EMG produced TPA metagenomics assembly of...
TGTTGCGATACCAGGACAATCCGCTATTTGCCGCCATTTTTATGGCATAAAAATTAGGCAGACATCCAATTGCAAGCGTTTGCTAAAAAAGATTGTCATATCAAACGATTGACTGTAGCAAAAAGCCGCATCCCCTGAGAGACAAGGGATGCGGCTTGAGGTGAGCTACTTATGGATGACGTCAGCGCGGCCAACGTTCCTCGGCGCTAGGTAGTTGCGGAAATGGAGCGTGTGGCCCCTTCTGGTACCAGTAGGCAACTGATGCCACATCATCCTGACGTTCGAAGAATCCGCGGTTGACCAACACCGATTTGCTGAACGGTCACCTTCAGGTTGGAACGGAACGAATCGGATCGGGATGTGCCAACGGTAGAAGCCACGCATCGGGGGGCAATCATCATTGTGATAATCGTTGTGAATCAGCTCGTCGTGTGAAGAGTAATACGGGTATCCGAGATACGGTGTGCAGTAGTTTTGCTCCACGGTCTTGCCATTGACCTGCTTGGCGAAGCTCCAAGAGCCTCCGAAATAGTCCTCGGTGCCGGTGCCGCAGATCGTGGGGTACTCTTCATCGTCATCGATGTAGAATTTGAATTCGCCTTCACCCCACCAGTAGCGCTCAAGCGTGGTCAGTGCCAGGTAGGTACCTACATAATGCCCTTCACCTTTCACGCCATCAAGCACCACATAGTCTCTCCCCTTTTCAGTAAGGCGCTGGCGCCGCCATTGTGCGTGGAAATAGGCAATGTCATCGTCGAACGGCTCGTCATTCACGGTGTAGTCAATCTGGTAGAAAAATGCGCTGATGGCGTTCTTGTGTTGGTTTTCGAGCGTGAATGCGTGCGCGTGCGCCGAACGGCATCGAAAAGTACATGTTGAAACCGCGGTTCGGCACTACGGCGACAGGCATGGAATTTACTAGGCACGCACGGCCGAATCCGCAGCAAAAGAAGTCACCAAGCGGACACTCCACACTTGGTTCCTCCTCGTCATCCCAATAGAAGCGCAGCACAAGGTCCCGCAGTACAAAACAATCGGCATCGGTGGTCTTCTCGTCAACGGTTATCCAGATGTGTCGAATGCAGCCGGGGCCGGTGATATCAGCAAGAGTCGCCGTTGCACCGACGGGTATGTTACGTAGGCAAGGGCTGCCTTTGCGACTTGGGCCAAGCTCACTGGCCGCTATGCCGCCTTTGCCCGGTTCGCCGGTCGGGTTTTCCGCGTTGACTGCGCGGCTTGATTCGTGCCGTATCTTGGTCAAGGATTCTAGTGTCATGTTCGTTCCTTTCATGGCGTATGCTGCGTCTGTTTGCGCGATACATTCATATCTGTGCGTATCAGCTTCGGTCACAGACGTTGTTTGTTTTTTGAATATGAGAAAGTCTCCATCGGCGAGCGAGAAAGCCGATGGAGACTTTGGTCATGCCGTTATGGACCAGGTGAAAATGGCGTTATGCGATTCACCGCAGCCCATAGGCGAATCACTTGTGGGTCGGCGGAAGCATGCCGAAGTTGTTTTCATAATCATTCCAGGCGCTGGTCCAATCGTCCAGATATGCCTTCTTCACGCCATTCCAGTCACCGGTGCCCTGAGCGTACTCGAGCAGTGCATTGGCCACGCCGTCAGCCCATGCCTGTCCCGGAATATAGGCGCCATGAATTGGAGTGAGGCCACCGGACTCAAGCTTGAGCGCGGACTTGGTCAGCGGGTTGTCAGGCTGGAAATCCTCGGAGTCAAAGGTGGTGAACGGAACGGCGAAGCCCATATCCTTGGAGAGAATCTTCTTGGCATCCTCGTCGGAGACCATCCACTTGATGAAATCCTCAGTGGCCTTCTTGTCCTTGTCGGAAGCGTTCTTGTTCACAGACCAGGAGATGTCATAGATGGAGTTCGCGGCGTACTTGCTCTCATTCGGGAAACCCATGTAGTACGGCAGCATGGCCAAGTCTTCATCGGCAACTTCGTTGCCTTTGATCTGGCTATAGGCCCATACACCATTCGGGTAGAAAGCGACCTTGCCGGCGGAGAACTCGGCGGTGGAGTCCTCATAATTCACCGAGCCAAGCATGGTGTTTTCGGTTGGGTTGTCCTTCATCTCGAGATCCCACAGATTCTTGTAGTTATCGAGATAGGTGCCCTTGAGTTCCTTCTCGAAGTCCACGCCCTCGTCAATGTACTCGTAGGCGACTGGCACCTGAGTCATATGCGAAGCATATCGGTAGTAGTTGGATGAGTCCAGACCCGGCGTGGAGAACGCGCCGTCGATGCCCAAATCATCCTTATGCTGTTGCATGCTGTCGGCGACCTTCTTCAAAGTGTTGTAGTCCTTGATGTCGTCGAAGGACTTGATGACGGCGTAGTCCTTTTTGGCATACTCGTTGATGAGCTTCTTGTTGACGATGATACCGAACCATTCGGCGGCATATGGCAGGCCGTACACGTTGTCGCCGTCCTTGTGGGCCATCTGCTTGCCCTGATCGTTGAGAAGCTTGTAAGCCTCAGTATCCTGCAAAGGTTCGAGGTAGTCCTTATATTTGGCATACTGATCGAAGCCGCCGATACCGAACATGGTCGGGGCGTTGTTCTTAGCGAGTTCGGACGACAGAGTGGACTCGTAGCTGCCGGAGGTGGCGCTCTGAATATCCACTTTCACGCCGGTTTGCTTGGTGTACATTTCGGCGAGTTCGTTCCACTGATTGACAACTTCCGGCTTGTTGTTCAGGAAATAGACCTGTCCTTTGTCGTCCGCGGTGTTGGAACCGCAGGCGCCGACGCCCGTCAACATGGCCAACGCGCCGACAGCGGCGATGCCTTTCGTGAGATTCTTCATGGGGTTTCCTTTCCTCCTTGCGACCTTCCTTCGTCGGAAATCACTTGTCAAGGTCATATGCGGGACCTCTCTTGCCTGATGCAATCTGACCGTGGCCTGATTCTTGCAGACGGTCATCGTCTGTGTCGAACCGGTCCGAGATTGATTGTATCGAACCGGTTCGCTACTGTCAAAGTCGGAGGGTTTATGCGTGTTGGCGTATTTTTTTGTTGCCGTATTGCGACATGTGTCGAGACTTTGCCGATACAAGTAGACGCTCTTTTTGGGAGCAATAGTGGCTTCGGACATGCCCAATAGTAGATGGCCATTATCCTCTGCGTGCGACTGCAGCAACATCGGGCGTGATAGCGGAAGATGGAAGGAGGGTTGCGTCATGGGGACGATATGACTGAAAATGATGGGCAGGATCGCCTATTCGGGCCGAATCCGAGTGGGCTGGATGAATCGCCTCACGGCATGATGGTGCTGGTGATTGTCGGCATGATCGTCGGCCTGTTGTCCGGCATGTTCGGCATCGGCGGCGGTACGGTGATCGTGCCCGTACTGGTGTGGCTCGGACTGTCGCAACGCCATGCGGCGGCGACCTCCATGCTGGCGATCGTACCGACGTCGATTTCCGGTGTGATTTCCTATGCGCACAATGGCAACGTCGACTGGGTCGCGGCCGCGCTGCTGAGCAACGCGCAATCCTGCTACGCCCGTGCCGAACTGGAAATGACGGGACTTGCCGGCGTGCTTGACGATGTGATCATCTCCAGCGAGGAGAAGATCCGCAAGCCCGCGCGCGACTTGTACATGCTGGCGCTCGACCGTGAATTCGTGACCGCCAAGCATGCGCTGATGGTGGGCAATGACGAGCAGAACGATATTGTTGGCGCTCGCACCGCGGGCATTGACGGCGTGTATTTCCGCACGGAGATTTCGCCGGCAGATGATCCGGAAACGTCGAGCTATGCGGTGCGTTCGTTTACCGGCGCCGATTATGAGGGATTGCTGGATTACGTGCTGAACGCATAAGCCTGCGTGGTGCATGGGTTTTGACAACGTTTGCAGTATAATAAAAAACAGATTGAAAGGGCGTTGTCGCTCCAAATACCCTCGTACTTGCCATTTTTGATTCACGGTACTAGTGCAGGGGTATTTGCATATGCAGCCCGCTGCTGTCTGTTGTCGCCGTCTGCGCGAATCCCGTTCCGCGTCTGCATCACCCCGGAATCGCTCCCAAATCCGACTTGTGCAGACGGAGGACTTGAATTGTGTGAACGTAAGGAAGTCTTGGAATGGCGTTACTTTCCGAGCATCCAGTCGATTGCGTTGGCAACGGTCACGCCGTCGCTTTTGCCGAGTCCGAAACGATCTAGCGTCAGCACCATTCTTTTCGCAGACAAATCGCGTGCATTCAGCAGTGGTGACAGTTCGCGCTCGCGAGTGTGCTCGTCCAATATGCTGGCGCTCACCTGGATATACAGTTTCTCTTCCGTAAGATCTGCATGTTTCCGAGTCGCAACAAAATCAATTTCAGCTTTACCGATTTTCCCGACGCGAATCTGATATCCGCGAATCTTAAGCTCATTATGTACGGCATTTTCCAGAAGAAATCCGAAATCTTCTATGGAATATCCGAGCAGCATATTGCGAATTCCTAAATCTGCTGGATAATACTTAGCTAATCCTTGTAAATATGCGCCACCTTTAACGTTAATTCGTTGCGCATTGTAGAAAAGAAAAGCATTGAGAAGTCCACTAATATATCGTTCGATGGTCTCATTTGAAGCTGGTCGATGCGCGCTTCTCAATCGATTTTCTATCTTCGAAGTTGAGACTGGAGATCCTGCGGTATCTGCCAAATATCGTGCGACATCGTTGAAAACTAGTGGATTTCTTACTTGCAGAAATTGCGAAATATCTCGCACCAAAATAGTGTCGTAAATTCCGGAAAGCACGGTGTATGCCAGGCTTTTGATCGGTGCCTTGATTCACGACCGGCGGCAATCCTCCATATCTTGTGTACCTTTCGAAAGCCGCGTTCTCGTCGGTCAGATCGGCGTACGCCATGAATTCCGCGAAAGAAAGCGGAAATACATTGATCTCCATGTATCTGCCGGAAAGCAGCGTTGCCAGCTGGCTGGAAAGCAGGTAGGCGTTCGATCCAGTGATGGTGATGTCCACGTCGGCATCCGTGTGGAGCGCGTTCACGGCTCGCTCCCACTTGTCCACCAGTTGCACCTCGTCGAGCAGCAGATAATAGTGGTCGTCTTGCTGCATACGGTCGGCGATCGCGTTGTGCAGGTCTTCGAAGGTGAATGACGAGTATTGGAACGATTCCAGGTTCATCATGATGATGTGGTCTTCGGCGATGCCCTGCTGCAGAAGATGCTGTCGGAAGAGTGTGAGTAGTGATGATTTTCCGCAGCGGCGCATGCCCGTGATGACTTTGATGAGGCTGTTGTCTTGCGCCGCGACGAGTTTGCTGAGGTACTGCGGCCTGGGTTTAAGTTTCATGATGTTCAACTTTTGCTAGTGTATCCGGAAAAGTATGTATTCTAATGCGACTTTCACTAGTATACCTTTAAAAGTGTGCTCTGAGATACGACTTTTACTAGTATGACCGGAAAAGTGTGTGCCATAATATGACTTTTGCCGGTATGGCTGGAAAAGTACGGCCGTACGGTTGTGGGCTGGGGGTAGGGTGAACTCGCGCAGGCTGCTCATGCGCGGGCATCGCATACCGAATCCGAAGCAATGTGCGCGTGCAAACGGGTGCATGTAACGTTGGGCAAATCTTGGCATGGGAGGGGGCTTTTTCTCTTCTTGCTTTCTCGCAATGTGCCGGGTTTGCGGTGCTGAAATGTGCGGGAATGTACTATCGCAACTATCGCAAGAAGGAAGAAGTGCGATGGTAGGGGAGAGATGAAGAAATCGGATATTTCCAATATTTCGAATGCTGAAAGTGTTGAACGCGCTGAAGAAAGTGTGCGATCGAGTGTGCAGCCGAGCGGGAAATTCGGCGGGAAAGCGGATCGGCTATTTGGCGCGGATCCTGCGGGACTCGACGAATTCGCGCGAGCATTGTAGTGCTGGTGATCGTCGGCGTGGCAGTAGGACTGCTGTCAGGCATGTTCGGCATCGGCGGCGGCACGGTGATCGTGCCTGCGCTGGTATGGCTCGGCTTGACGCAACGCAATGCGGCGGCGACGTCAATGCTTGCGATCGTACCGACCTCGATTTCCGGCGTCATTTCGTACGCGACTTGCGGAAACGTGGATTGGCTCGCCGCGCTGCTGCTGTTTGGCGGCATGTTCGTAGGCGGGCAGATTGGCAGTTGGTTGCTTTCGCGCTTGCCGGAACTCGTATTGCGATGGATTTTCGTAGTGTTCCTCGTGTTTGTGGTGGCGAACCAGATAAGTTTCGTGCCGTCGCGAGACCAGCACATTACGATGAGCGTGCTGACCGGAGTCTGCCTGGTGCTGCTGGGCGTGGTGATTGGCATATTGGCGGGACTGCTGGGGATTGGCGGCGGGGCGCTCGCCGTGCCCGCACTATCGATGCTGTTCAACGCTTCCGATCTGATTGCGCGAGGCACGTCGCTGCTGGCCATGTTCCCGAACTCGATCACCACGAGCGTGGCAAACCTGAAGCGCAAGCTGGTGCATGTGAAGGCCGCGCTGATTATTGGCTTGGTAGCTGCCGTTACCGCGCCATTCGGCACATGGATTGCGGGCGCAGTCTCGCCCCGCATCGGCTCGATCATGTTCGCCATCTACCTGTGCGTGCTGCTGATTCGCAGCTTCTTCGTAGCCGTCAAGGCCACTCGTTCCGCCCGCGCCTCTGCCTGACCGTTTGCACTTCATGCGGCAAAAGCATGAACCATAATTCAGTATTTAGGGGGTATTGGGGATGATGGTTGACGGAAAGAGGATTTGAGATAAATGTTCACTTTGTGAAGACGAGAGTTCATATTGTGTTCGTCTAAAACGCCTCGGAAGTTGGTTTGCGGAACCTAGCGTGGGAATCGCAATACAGCACAGGCTGAAGAAAGAAGAACAAGATGAGCAATCGAAAGGCTCTCAAGGGAGCGATTGCAGCAGTCGCTTCAATCGCAACGCTCGGCGCACTCGCGGCACCGGCGCTCGCTGACGAAACCACCACCTACAACCTGAACGGCAAGTCCGTTGCGGAACTGGCTCAGCACGGAGGCGCACAGCGCATTGCTGCCATCGGCAACGGCAACGCCAAGAACGTCATCCTGTTCATCGGTGACGGCATGGGCGATTCGGAAATCACCGTCGCCCGCGATTATCTCAAGGGTGCGAACGGCCACTTCGAAGGCCTCGATGCAGTCGGCCAGCCAGCAGAATTCGGCGACACCAACGCCGGCACCGGCCAGTACACCACCTTCTCGCTGGGCGGTAACAGCGGCGACAGCGCAGTCGGCAAGAACTCCGACGGCAGCCTCAACGCCAACCCGAACCCGGGCAAGCTCACCGCAGTGACCGATTCCTCCGCATCCGGTTCCGCATGGGCCACCGGCACCAAGACCTACAACAACGCCGTGGACGTTGACGTGTACGGCAACCCGCAGCTCAACCTGTTCGAACTCGCCAAGGCGGCGGGCAAGGCCACCGGCAATGTGACCACCGCCGAAATCCAGGACGCCACCCCGGCCGTGCTCGAATCGCACTCCACCGAGCGTGGCTGCTACGGCCCACAGGGCAAGACCGACGGCAGCTCCAACGACGCGCTCAAGCGCTGCCTCGCCAACCAGCTCAAGGAAAACGGCGGCATCGGCTCCATCTCCGAGCAGCTGCTCGACACCCGCGCCGACGTAACCATCGGCGGTGGTTCCAAGTACTTCCGTCAGACCGTGCAGGGCGGTGAATACAAGGGCAAGACTGTGTGGGAGCAGGCCAAGGAAATGGGCTACCAGACCGTCGAAAACGATCCGGCCGCAATGAACGCGCTCGAATACAAGGAGGGCCAACCGGTGCTCGCCCTGATGAGCGACGGCAACATGCCGACCAAGTTCAACCCGTCCAAGGCCACCGCGCAGGATCCGGCCAAGGACGCCAACCCGACTGTGTGCACTATGAACGACAAGTGGCTCGGCAACCAGGGCTCTTCGCTCGCCGACATGACCAAGAAGGCGCTCGATCTGCTCGAAGCCAACCCGGCCAGCGACGCGAATGGCTACTTCCTGCAGGTTGAGGGCGCTTCCATCGACAAGCAGGACCACGCTGGCAACGCTTGCGGCCAGATCGGTGAAACCGACGATTTCGATCAGGCCATCGCCTACGCCATGAAGAACGTTGACCTGACCAACACCCTCGTGATCGTCACCGCCGACCACGCCCACACTTCCCAGATCCTCAACGCTCAGCCGGCCTACGCACTCTCCACCGTGCTCAAGACCGCTGACGGCAACAATATGGTCGTCTCCTACGGCACCGCTGAAGCCGACTCCCGCGATGAGGACGGCGGCTACAACGGCGGCGACATGGCTCACACCGGCACCCAGCTGCGCATCGCCGCTTCCGGCCCTGGCGCCCAGCGCGTGATTGGCCTGACCGACCAGACCGACAACTTCTACACCATCGCCAACACCCTCGGCCTTGCCTCCACCTCCGACGATCAGAAGTCGCTCTCCAACGACGTCAAGACCGAAGTGAAGCTCACCGACGGCAAGTATGTGGCCGAATCCACCGGATTCAACGGCGACGCAGTGCTCTCCTATGAGCTTAAGGACAAGTCCGGCAACGTTCTCGCCGCTTCCGACAGCTCCACTCCGGTTTCCGGCGTGCGCGTCAAGACCGCTCAGACCACCAGCATCGCGCTCGACAAAGTTGCTGAAGGCAACGAGTACACGCTCACCGTCACCGGCCGCCAGTCCGGCAAGACCGTGACCGTCGACTTCCAAGCTCCGGCCCGCGATTCCTCAGATGAGAAGCCGGGTGACGGTAAGAATGACGTGATCGCTTCCGGCAAGGTGAGCAACAATCCGAAGTCCGGTGTGCTCGGCAACACCGGTGCCGCGATCACCATCGCCGCACTTGCGATCGCCATGCTGGCCGCAATCGCGATGATCGTCAAGACCGCCAAGATCAGCCGCTGAAAAATCTGGGAATCTGAAGATGGAAATCGGAAGAATTCTGAAATTCTAAGAATTCTGGAAATCTGAGAGTCATAACTGAAGATAACAACTGAAGATTACGGATAAGATCCGGATCGCACTCATTACAGTGTGGTCCGGATCTTGTATATTTCGTGTAATCCGTGCAAATCCAAATTGAGATGGGGCGTCCAAAGCAACGGTCGCTGTGAGACAATATTGCTCGAGGTGTCTATCTCAAAAATGAGATGTTCATCTCGAGATATCTATCTCTAGAATCGAGGGTGAATCTCGCAAACCGAGTAGACCCCTTAAGGCAGAGAGCAAATCTCTCGAAACCGAGGGCAAATCCCTCGAAACCGAAGTATCAACAGAGCGAAGGGGCATTCGTGCGTATTTACAATCTGACGGATAATGACGATGCCGCGATCGTCGCGCAGCAGGGCATTTTCCAGGTCATGGAATGGAAGCGCGACTTTTCCGTGACCTACGGCAGCGCCATGGACGCCTACTATGCGTCCGAAATGAACGTGCGCCGCCGCCAGCTGGTCTGCAATCTCAATGGCAAGACCGGCGCGGTTGTGCAGGCGGGCGCCATGCAGTGGACCGTCGGCCATATCGAAGTGACGACCGGTGTGAAGGGCGTTGGCGATTTCATCGGCAAGCTGGCGCGTGGAGCGGTCACCAACGAGTCCGCGGTCAAGCCGGAATATCACGGCAACGGCGTGGTTGTGCTCGAACCGACCTACCGCCATGTGCTGCTGCTTGATCCGAGCCAGATGGGCGGCGCGATCACAGTGAACGACGGCCTGTTCTACGCTTGCGAAACCACGATTCAGCAGCGTGCGGTTATGGTTTCGCGTCCGAGCGCGATGGTGGCCGGCGGCGAGGGCCTGTTCAACCTGTCGCTGATGGGACAGGGAACGGTTGCGTTGGAATCGCCGGTGCCCGCTTCCGAAATCGTGACCGTCGATTTGGAGAACGACGAGCTGAAGGTGGACGGCAATTTCGCGATCGCGTGGACGAACGGCCTGCAGTTCACGGTCGAGCGTTCCACGAAGACGCTGATCGGTTCGGCTGCGAGCGGCGAGGGCTTGGTCAACGTGTACCGCGGTACGGGTCGTGTGCTTCTTGCGCCGGTCGCCGCCAATCTGGCTAATCCGAACGCGGGTTCCGGTGCGGCCTGATTTGGCCTGATATTGATCGCTGATAGCTGATAGGTGGCGATTCGTCAACGAAAGGCAGTTGAAACGTTGACGGATTGCGCTCGCGCCCTGCCGATGGTGAGACGGCAGGTTTTGTTGAGATTGCGATTTTCGGCTGCTTTTCAATGGTGATCGCGCCTTGAAGTCGTGTCTTGAGATTGCGTCTGAAGTTGCGCTTGAGATTGCGTCTGATAAAAAGTTGAGCAAAGGGAGCTCAACTTTTTTGTAAATTTGGGAATAATCGCTTGCGATTCAAAGTTGAGTGGTGTAGGCTCAAGTTTTGGAAAGTTCGAGAGACGACAAACCGAAACTCGGGCGAAAGAACGAACAGAACAGAAAACGCATAGCGAACCTATCTACAAAGGAGACAAGTTATGGGACGCGCAGTTGGCATCGATCTGGGTACCACCAATTCCTGCATCGCAACTCTTGAAGGTGGCCAGCCCACCGTTATCGTGAACGCCGAAGGCGCTCGCACCACACCGTCGGTCGTGGCTTTCAGCAAGTCCGGCGAAATCCTGGTCGGCGAAGTCGCCAAGCGCCAGGCCGTCACCAACGTCGACCGCACCATCAGCTCCGTCAAGCGCCACATGGGCACCGACTGGACCGTTGAGATCGACGGCAAGAAGTGGACCCCGCAGGAGATTTCCGCCCAGGTCCTGATGAAGCTGAAGCGCGACGCCGAAGCCTACCTTGGCGAACCGGTCACCGACGCCGTGATCACCTGCCCGGCATACTTCAACGACGCCCAGCGTCAGGCCACCAAGGACGCCGGCACCATCGCGGGCCTGAACGTCCTGCGTATCATCAACGAGCCGACCGCAGCCGCACTGGCCTACGGCCTTGAAAAGGGCAAGGAAGACGAGCGCATCCTGGTCTTCGATCTCGGTGGCGGCACCTTCGATGTGTCCCTGCTGGAAATCGGCAAGGACGACGACGGCTTCTCCACCATCCAGGTGCAGGCCACCAACGGCGACAACCACCTGGGCGGCGACGATTGGGACCAGAAGATCATCGACTGGCTCGTCGGCGAAGTCAAGAACAAGTACGGCGTTGACCTGAGCAAGGACAAGATCGCCCTGCAGCGTCTGAAGGAAGCCGCCGAGCAGGCCAAGAAGGAACTGTCCAGCTCCACCAGCACCTCCATCTCCATGCAGTACCTGGCCATGACCCCTGACGGCACCCCGGTGCACCTGGACGAGACCCTGACCCGTGCCCACTTCGAGGAAATGACCTCCGACCTGCTGGGCCGCTGCCGCACCCCGTTCAACAACGTGCTGCGCGACGCTGGCATCAGCGTCTCCGACATCGACCACGTGGTCCTCGTCGGTGGCTCCACCCGTATGCCGGCCGTCAAGGAGCTCGTCAAGGAGCTCACCGGCGGTAAGGAAGCCAACCAGTCCGTGAACCCGGATGAAGTCGTGGCCGTCGGCGCAGCCGTGCA
>ENA-OQIL01000666-OQIL01000666.1-human-gut-metagenome-genome-assembly--contig:-NODE-666-length-11574-cov-3.006377_pt1 | contig 11574 bp, 9 predicted proteins | sample MGYA00242583_ERZ504748 | MGnify/ENA primary metagenome ERZ504748 (study PRJEB26092, sample SAMD00036191) | human gut metagenome | host: Homo sapiens | study: EMG produced TPA metagenomics assembly of...
CTTCAATATGTCGGGCGCAAAGACCGGCTATCCGCAGTTCGACCGCACGATGGGCTACTTCGAATATGGCGATGCTATCTTCGTTATCCTGAACGGCGAAGTCACTCCGGCGGATCAGAAGGCAGAGATCATGAAGAAAGAGCTCCAGTGGTGCAAGAGCGTGCTGGATGCTTCCGACAAGAAATGGCGCATCGTTATGACGCACGCAGGCCCGTATACCTCCAACCATGATCCGATGGACGTTCGAGATTACTACATCAACGACAGCGAGTATTCGCTCGACGCAATGGGCGTTGACCTGTTCCTCAACGGCCATGACCACATCTATATCCGTTCTACCGTGAAGAACGACATTAAGGTCAATACCGGCGACGGCACGACCTATCTGACCGGCGGTACGGTAGGCAACAAGTTCTACGAGTACATTCCGGCTCGTTCGGACTACTCCACCGATTTCTACACCGATGAAGAGGATAAGCAGGTATTCTCCATCATCGAGTTCAGCGAGAATTCCATCAAGGGCACCGCTTACCAGAAGCAGGATGAGGACAACTGGAACAGCTTCAAGGCAGTGGACAGCTACGAGATTCGCAACACCCTGCGCGAAGGCAAGGACGCAGAGGACTTTACCGATATTCCGGCAGGCGCATGGTACTATGATGCGGCGCAGTATGTCACCAAAAACGGTCTGCTCTCCGGTGATAAGGCTTACGAGTTCGGCGCGAACAAGGCGCTGACCCGTGCACAGGTCGCACAGGCACTGTACAATCTGGCAGGCCAGCCCAAGACCAAGCTGACTGACAGCTTCAGCGATGTTCCGGTAACGCATCAGGCTCGCACCGCGATTGCATGGGCAGAAAAGACCGGTATCATGCAGGGTGTCGGCGGCGGCAAATTCTCGCCCGACCGCAGTGTGACCCGTCAGGAGGCGGCAACGCTTCTGACTCGTCAGCGCAAGCTGAGCGGTGAGGATACCGCGGCAGACAGCAGCATCGTCAAGCAGTTTACCGACGGCAGCACGATTGCCGACTGGGCAGCAGCAGGCGTAGCCTACTGTGCAAAGACCGGTCTGGTGCAGGGCAAGCCGGGCAAGGTATTTGCGCCGAAGTCTACCATCACCCGTGCGGAGATGGCGACCATCATGCAGCGCATTGTAGCATGATCCTTTGAAAGATAAACCATAAACGGGGGCGCAGCCGGCGGCTGTCGCTGCCCGGAACAGAAAAAACTCCGCAAGCGTTTTCGCTTGCGGAGTTTGTGTTTTCTGAGGAGCAGCTTACTTGCGGCTGGTGCGGTGTGCAGTGAACAGCTTAGTGGTGCCGGGATCGCAGGACAGCTCAAACATAGCGGTGTTCATCAGAAACTTGGAAAAATTCTTACGCATTACAATTACCTCAATTCAGTCTTGTTTTTTTTACTGATGATATTCTACCAGATTACTTTGTGCAAAACAAGCGCAAACGTATACGGAATATACAATGAAATAAAAATACTTTTATGCAGAATAAACAATAGAAAAGGCAAACTGCATGAAACAAGAAGAATAAAAGGTGAAATACAAACGGAAAACGTTTGCGGTGCATCGGGAATAAAGCGTGATGTACGACAAAAAAACTGCTGTTGCGTTGGGGCAACAGCAGCTTTTACATGGTATCGTTTTGTCTCAATCCTCGGTGCATTCGGGACGGATGATGGTATAGTTGCCCGAACGCAGCAGATCTGCAAGACCGAAGCTGTCTTCGGGGAGGGTGTCGGACAGAATACCGGTCGTACCCTGATCACCGGGACGGTGGCAGTCCGATCCGGCCGTCATGATGAGATGATGCTCCTTGGCATAGGCCAGCGCAAGATCGTTATGGCTGTCATGGCGGGGGTTGAGGTTGAGCACCTCGACGCCGTCCAAATATTCAGCCGGAGCGGGGGTGCATTTTTGCGGAACGGGTGTGCCTGCACGAGCAGTGCGCCGTCTGCGCGGTATTGCGGGGCAAGGCCGCCAGACCCTCGCGCATGACGCGATCCGGATCGGCCAGCAGGGCATCGTGAAAGCCGTACAGCAGGTAATCGTTGTCCGATTCGTCAAAACGCAGTTCAGCACCCGCATACACGCGGATATTGTATTTTTCGGACACTTTTTCAGCCGGTGATAGCCCTGCAGGAAGGCCTGCGTTTTACTGCCGGGGGTGGTCAGATCAATTTCGGCATAGTCGAAGCATTCGCGGTTGTAGTGGTCGGTGACGCAGATCGCGTCATAGCCGCACGCGGTATAATACTTCATAATGGCCTCTGCGCCAAGCCACCGCAGCGGGAGATGTAGGTGGTATGCCAGATGGGTTTCAATGCGGTACTAAGATCCTCCTTTTGGTGTATGAGAATGCCGCAGAATCCTGCGGCATTCTCAATCAGCAGCGCTGCGGTTGACCTGTTGGTGTATTGTGTGTGATAAAAGGGTTAAGAGAGAAAGGCGGTCGGTGCGCAGTGCTGTGGATTTATTTTTTTGATGCGCGGCATGAGCTGCGCGAAACCAGTGTCGGACGGATCATGCGGTGCGTGAACTCGTCCTGCTCATCCGAATCAATGATGCGCGTGAGCAGATCAACGGTGGCTTCTGCAAGAAGCTGCTTGCGCTGATCGATGGTGGAAAGCTCGATCTTTGGCAGTGCGGAATAAATGATGTTGTCAAAGCCGAGCAGGGAAATATCCTCGGGGATAGAGATGCCGTATTCGTCTGCTGCCTGCAATACGCCGAGCGCCATGGAATCGGTCGAGGCGAAGATCGCAGTGGCGGAACAGCCGTTTGCGAACAGCTTCCGGCTGAGTGCACAGCCGATGTCGATCGAGGAGCAACCATGCGGATTGTCGATGACCTGCGGGGTGATACCTGCTTTTTCCATCATTTCGGTAAAGCCGCGCAGACGAAGCTGGTGCGTCAGGCTGTTGGGGCGGTTGCCCAGATAGACAATGTCACGGTGGCCGAGTTCCAGCAGATGCTCTGCTGCCAGACGGCCGCCTGCCAGATTATCAATGCAGACCGAGTTGACCTCATCGCCGCTGACGAGTGCCGGCGTTCCGAGCAGAACGGTAGGCAGTCGTGGAGCGAAATTCTGGATCATGGTTCCTGCATCCTGCTGTGAGCTGGCAAGGATGATGCCGTCAACCTGATGACTGATCAGGAAACCGAACAGCTCTTCGGTCACTTTGGGATCATTCTGCCCATTGCACAGGATCATGTTGTAGCCGAGGCTGCGTGCGTGCGTTTCGATGCCGAGAGAGAGTTCGGCATAGAACGGATTGGTCACCTCGGGAACGATCAGGCCGATGACGTTGGTTTTGTTGCAGATCAGACTGCGTGCGAGTGCATTGACACGGTAGCCCTCCTGTCGGCAGATTTCCAGGATCCGCTGGCGGGTTTGCTCGCTCAGTTCAGGCGAATTGCTGAGTGCGCGGGAGACGGTAGAAGTCGAAACACCGGCAATGCGGGCGATATCTTTGATGGTAATGTGCTGTCGCATAGATGCCGCTTCCTTCCCATAGTAGTTTTAATAAGAATATAATACCGTATTTGCCGGGGAAAGACAAGGATAACGGCAGAAGGCGGGAAAAATATCAGATATGTTCCGGGTGCCGAAGCGGTTCCGGATGGACTCAGGCGTAAAATTCCTTGATATAGTCGAGGACAGCCTGTTCGGGACCCTGCAGCGGACCGGGGGTTTCCATTTTGAGCGAAACGGCTGCGGTAGCGAACAGCAGCGCATCCGGGATGGAAACGCCCATCATGCGCTTGGCAAGATAAGCACCGAAGGTGGTATCACCGCGTCCGGTACGGCCGGACAGATTGCGTGCCTTGACCGGGCAGGTATAATAGTCCTTGCCGTCATAGACCAGCATTTCGCTGTTGTGCGAGATCAGGATCTCCTTTGCGCCCCATTCATAAAGCTGCTTGGCAGCAGCGCGGCGGTCGGTCAGACCGGTGAGGATCTCGGCTTCTGCCGCATCGGTTTTGAGAAAGTCAAAATAGGGGAGATAGGTCAGCTTGTCTTTCCAGTCGTGGAAGTTCATCAGGCCGTTTTCGTTGTGCCGGAGAAATCCCTGAATATCTGCGGATACCTTGCCTTTTTTGGAAAGCGCGGGGATCAGCTCGTTGGGGAAATCGCCGTACAGCAGACCGGCCAGATGATACAGGCCGCAGTCCACATCGGGGATCTGATCGGGAGTGATGGCATCCGACTGTGCCAGGCATTCGGCCTTGCGGCGTTCACGGTCGGCGGTGAAGTAGGTGTTCTGCATCAGGGTGGTGCATTGGGCGGGCAGCACGGCGATATGGTCGCTGTCCAGATGAAATGCATCCAGTACATCGGTATCGTCCGGATGGATCTTGACTGAAGCGAAAAGGTTTGCGGAAGCGGCTGCGGCAGCGTATGCACAGAAGAATACAGCGCCGCCGATTTCGCGGACTTCCTGACCGGTATAGTCGATATTGATGTCCCGCGTGGCGGGTCCGATCAGCATAAGATCATATTTCATACGAATCCTTCTTTCTCATTTCTACGGAAACGTTTGCGTTGATTACAGTATACGGGAATATGGAGAGAAAAGCAACTGTGCATAATTAACGAAAACACCTGGATGTAAATTGTGAATATCATAAAACTTTGATAGGAGAATGTGATTTTTTATTGACATAGCCGGGAGATAGTGGTACGGTTGAATCAGGAAATGAAAACGTTTGCGTAAAACGTGATGCAAATGAAAATGCAGGAGTAAAGAAAAAAGGGAAGAGAGAGGAGTTGTTATGATACAAGCTGTTTTCTTCGATATTGGAGGAACCGTACATACACAGGACGCTACCCCGGAGAGTGACCGCGATTATATCCGCCGACTGTGGTGCTTCCTTCATATGAATCATATTTACACCGCAGAAACGCCGGAGCAGCTTCTGGAGCACATCAATGCAGGCGCCAAAGCATACAAGTCCTATACCGAACAGGAACTGATCGAGCTGCCGCCGGATGTGATCTGGCAGAAGTTCTTCCTGAAGGACTTTGACATTCCGACAGAAAAGCTTGCGGGACTGGGCGAGGAGCTCTGCTACATGTTCGACCGATACCGTAAGCACATCGTCAAACGCGAGGGGCTGAAGGAAACGCTGGAGGCTCTCAGGCAGCGCGGGTATCGGCTGGGTGTAATCTCCAACATTATGAGCACGACCTTCGTACCGCGCATTCTGGAGGAACACGGCATAGCGCAGTATTTTGAAACGATTACGATGAGCAGCGTCTGCGGTATCCGCAAGCCGCGGCCGGAGATTTTCGAGATCGCGCTGAACGAAATGAGAATCGGGAAAGAACAGGCGGCCTACGTCGGAGATACCATCTCCCGCGATGTGCGCGGTGTGCGAAACGCCGGATGGCCGCTGATGATTCAGATCGATAACCCTCGCATTTATCACAAAGACGAAAAGTACCGCGGCATGGGGTATGAGCCGGATGTCAAGATCGGCTCGCTGCCTGAAGTGGTAACCGCGGTGGAACAATACAATCGGAATTTGAAGGAGGGGCAAAACTGAAATGAAACCAAAAGATCAGAACTACTCCAAATCCAGAAGGTTAAAGAACCAGATCAAGGCGGTTGTCACCAACCCATATAACCTGATCGTGCTGATCGCGATCGTGCTGCTGACCTACTTGATCGTTCTTCCTCTGCTGGATATGATTTCGACCTCGTTTACGCTGGCACAGAAGGATGCACGACTGGCGGGCGGCACAGCGGGATCGTTCACATTGTATTACTGGCAGCGCCTGCTCGGCAGCGCACTGACCAAGCAGATGCTGCTCCAGCCGCTGTTCAATTCTCTGCTGATCGGTGTCTGCGTATCGTTCTTCGCCATCCTGATCGGATCGGTTCTTGCATGGCTGATGGTCCGCACGGATCTTCCCTTCAAGCCGTTCTTCTCGCTGGCAGTTATCATTCCTTATATGATCCCGAGCTGGTGTAAGTCGCAGGCATGGCTGACTATGTTCAAGACCGAACGCATCGGCGGTTCGCCAGGCTTCCTGATGAGTCTCGGCATCAATGTTCCCGACTGGCTGGCATATGGCCCGGTCGCGATCATCACCGTGCTTTCGCTTCATTATTACGCATATGCGTATCTGCTGGTTTCCGCAGCACTGAACTCCATCAACTCCGAGCTGGAGGAGATGGGCGAGATCCAGGGCGCTGGCAAGGCGACCATTCTCCGCAAGATCACCTTCCCGCTGGTACTGCCGGCTATGCTTTCCGCCGTTATCCTGACCTTCTCCAAGGCGATCGGCACCTTCGGCGTTATCAACTACTTGGGCTCTAAGGTTAATTTCGTGACCCTGTCCAGCCAGCTGTACATGAACAGCAAGTCCCAGAATACCCAGACCGCGTTTGCCATGGCACTCATCATGATCTGCATCGCTTCGATCTCGGTATTCGTCAACCAGAAGCTGATCGGCTCGCGCAAGTCCTACGCCACCATCGGCGGCAAGGGCGGCCGTTCTACCCCGATCCGTCTGGGCAAGCATAAGCTGCTGATCACGGCTGTACTGTTCCTGTTCTTTGTTTTCGGCATCATCATGCCGATCGCACTGCTGATCCTCGAGTCCTTTATGCTCCGGCAGGGCGACTACTCGCTGTCCAACCTGACGCTGCACTACTGGATCGGCGATCCGATCGCAACGGTAATGGAAGGTCAGCCGGGTATCTTCAAGAATGCTAACTTTATCAATTCGCTGATCAATTCCCTCAAGCTGACGTTTGTAAACGGTGTATTCGGCACCATCTTTGGCCAGATCATCGGTTATATCTGCGCCAAGGGCCGCGGCAAGCTGCACGGCAAGGTCGTAGAGCAGCTGGTATTTATTCCGTATCTGATCCCGTCCATCGCATTCGGCGGTATCTTCCTGTCGATGTTCTCCCGTCCGCAGCAGCTGTTCGGTGTAACGCTGGTTCCGTCCCTGTACGGCACGTTCGCCCTGCTGACCATTACCTCGGTCGTCAAGCATCTGCCGTTCGCTTCCCGCGCCGGCACCTCCAATATGCTGCAGATCGGCGGCGAGCTGGAGGAAGCAGCCGAGATTGCAGGCGCAGGCTTCTTCAAGCGCTTTATCCGCATTGTATTCCCGCTTTCCAAGGGCGGCTTCATTTCGGGCTTCATGCTGATCTTCGTTTCCATTATGAAGGAACTCGATCTGATCATCCTGCTGATGACCCCGAAAACCTCCACGCTGCCGTATTTGGCATTCCAGTATCAGAACAGTAACTCTCCGCAGGCTTCTGACTGCGTGGCAATCGTCATGTTCTCCATCGTATTCTTGGTATACGCACTGGCGAATATCTTTGGCGACGCAGATCTGGCGAAGAGCATGGGCGGTTGATCCGCATGGTATAACCGGAAAAAAGGAGTTTGGAAAATGAGCAAAATTGAACTGAAGCATATTGATAAATTCTACGGTAAGAACCACATTCTGAAGGATGTAAACCTCACGATTGAAGACGGTGACTTTATGACGCTGCTCGGCCCGTCCGGCTGCGGCAAAACCACCACGCTGCGTGTAGTATCCGGCTTGGAGAAGCCGCAGAACGGCACCATTCACATGGACGGCAAGGAAATCGTCAACGCTGCGGAGGCTCATTTCGCGCCTCCGAGCGAACGTGACCTTAACCTGGTATTCCAGTCCTACGCATTGTGGCCGCATATGACGGTGCGCGAGAACATCGCGTTCGGTCTGAATATCCAGAAGCTGCCCAAGGATGAGGTAGATCGCCGCATCAAGGATGCCCTTGGGAGAATGCAGATCGGCCAGTATGTAGACCGTTACCCGTCCGAGCTGTCCGGCGGCCAGCAGCAGCGTGTTGCAATCGCCCGCGCTATCGCTTCCGAGCCGCATCTGCTGCTGATGGATGAGCCGCTGTCCAACCTGGATGCAAAGCTCCGCGTGGATATGCGCAGCGAGCTCAAGCGTCTGCACACCGAAACCGGCACGACGATGATCTACGTTACCCACGATCAGGTCGAGGCGCTGACCATGTCCACCAAGATCGCGATTTTCCGCGAAGGCATCATCATTCAGGTGGCACCTCCGCTGGAGCTGTACAACAACCCCGCAAACCTGTACGTTGCGGACTTCATCGGCAACCCGCGCATCAACTTTGTTGACGGCAAGGCAGAGGTTTCCGCTTCCGGTCTGACAGTAAACAGCGTGCTGGGTCGGATGACATTCCCGACCGATCATCTCAAGGACGAGAATATGCCGCGGGAAGCATCGTTCGATGCAGTGCTCGGCATTCGTCCGGAGCAGGTTACCATCAACACCTCGCGTCTGTCCCCGTCCGACATCGAAGCGCATATCTACACCTCGATGCCTGCCGGCTCCGAGACTCTGGTCACCGTCAAGGTCGGCGGCGTGAGCATGGTCATCAAGGCACTCGGCATTACGCATTACAGCCCGGATCAGGTGGTTTATCTGTCGATCGACACCACCAAGATCAACGTATTTGATAAGAAAACCGAAAACCTCATCAGTATTCGGTTGAATAAGCACCATACCATCAATGCACACTTTCACAAGAAACGAAGAGAGGAAACTGAAGGAGGAAAACAATGTTACAGCACAAGCGCACTTTAGCAGGTATTCTGGCAGCAACGATGATGTTCTCGCTGACCGCGTGCGGCGGAGGCGGAGCGACGACGGATCCGGGCAGCGATGCCGCGCAGGATCCGAATGAGGCAGCGGCAGCGGGCACGCTCCAGCTGAGCGAGTGGGAAGAGTCCTCCGGTATCTTCAACACGGATGAGACCGATGAGGAACTGTACGAGAAGGCGAAGGAAGAGGGCAAGGTAACCATCTATTCGATTTCCTCCCGTATCACCAAGGTCGCCAATGCCTTCATGGAGAAGTATCCCGGCGTTGAAGTAGAGCCGTTCGATATTTCCACCAACGAGCTGCTGGAAAAGGTTACCCGTGAGTATGATGCCGGTCAGCACGTTGCCGATGTGGTGCATATCAAGGATCAGGACGGTACGCTGTACAACGAGTATATTCTGCCGCGCAAGTTCTATAACTACAAGCCGGCAGATATCCTGTCGCACATTGATGAAAAGTACACCAAGACGCAGACCCCGATGTATGTCGAGCTGACGCAGCTGTTCTACAACAGTGAAGCTTATCCGGACGGTTCTCCGGTGACGAATATCTGGCAGCTGACCGAGCCGGACTGGAAGGGCCGTGTCATGATGCAGAACCCGCTGGATAATCTGGCATGGGGCTCCTGGATCACCGGTTTCTGCGTAGGCGATGTTCCGGATGAGCTGGCTGCTTCCTACAAGGAGTTGTACGGTAAAGAGCTGACGCTGTCCGACGGCTGCGAGAACGCAGGCTATGAGTTCCTCAAGCGTCTGCATGACAACGAACCCATCTTCACCTCTTCTTCTGACGAGATCGCGGAAGCTGTAGGTACCAAGGGTCAGACCAATCCGCCGATTGGCTTCTGCGCTTCCTCCAAGCTGCGTAAGAACGAAGATAACAACTGGTGCCTCGCTCCGGTAAACCTCGAGCCGACCACTGGTATCCCGCAGATCAACACCCTGTATGTTGTCGGCGAGTGCGAGCATCCGAATGCTGCCAAGCTGCTGGTCCGCTTCATGATGGGCGGCGCAGACGGTGATGTATCCGGCTACAAGTACTTCAATACGCTGGGCGGCTGGCCGGTACGCGATGATATCGAACCGGCTGAGGGTTCCACCCCGTACAGCGAGCTGCATGTTTCTGATTTCAACGTTACCGATATCTATGAGAACATCAACCCGGTTCGTGATTTCTGGACGCTGCTTGGCTAAGACGTAATCAAAAGAGAAAACGATACGGACGCGGCAGGCTGAAAAGCCTGCCGCGGACAGTAAAAGCGGAAGGAGCATACAGAATGGCTTATCGTAACCAAGGAAGGCAAGCGCAAGAGTCCGATGGCAGTTACCTGCTTTTTCGTGGATCTGCTGTTCTGCCTGGTATTCGGCGGTATGTATGCACTGCTGACCGGCGTACTGCATGACCATCTGCCTCTCGGCGGAGGCATGGCAGAGAACTGGATCCACTGCGGTCTGATCTCTGTGGTGGGTACTGCGGTCTGTTGCATCCTGTTTCTGCTGCCGGATAAGCGGATCGTGCCTTACAGCTTTGCGAGCCTGCCGGTTATCACGATCATGTGCGTGGTCGCAGCGTTCCAGTTGGAGCCTGCTGCCCGGAATATGATGCTGTATGTGACCTTCCTGTATACCCTGATGCCGATACCTTGTCGGCAACGCGGTATCAGTGGACGCTATATTTCAAGCTGTACAAAAAACCGATGCCGCGCCGCCTGTAAAGGGGGAGCAGTATGGAAAAACTGACAAAAGAGTGCGTGCTGCAATCTGCGGCACGGTTGGAGCAGGAATCGCAGGATGCGGTGATGCGGGATATTCCTCAGTTTTTTGAGGCGGAGATCGTGACCCGGTTTGCGGGTGCGGTGCCGCAGAAGAAAGAACTGAATCCGCTGGTGTTCAACATGGAGCGGGGCATATGTCTTGCTGAAACAGTAGATTTTCTCCGGGAATGCCCGGCACTGCGGCCGTATGACCTGATCCTGGCCAATGAGCTGGATAGCGGCTGTGCCCGGTCGGGCGAGCGGGATACTGCCGCAGAGATCGCCCGTGCGCTGGGAATGCAGTATGTGTTCGGGCTGGAGTTTGTCGAGCTGAAGGACGCTGCACACGGGTTTCACGGCAATGCAATCTTTTCGCGCTGGCCGATCCTGTGGGCAGAGGTGCTCCGTCTGCCAGAGCAGTATAACTGGTATTATGACCGACAGAAGCGCATCGGCGGCCGCAATGCGGTTTTTGCAAAGCTTGATGTGCAGGGACAGGAGGTCGGCGCGGTATCCATCCATCTGGAAAACCGGACGAGCGGCGCGGGCCGCCTGCAGCAGATGAAAGCTGTACTGCAGGAGGTTGAGCGTGTATTTCCGGGGATTCCCGTTGTGCTGGGCGGCGATCTCAATACCAATACCTTTGACGGACGCGATAAGGCGGTGATTCGTCATCTGTGTGACGAGCCGGAGGAGCTGGCTGCGGCGATTGAAATGATCGACCTGTATGAACCGCTTCTGCAGGACTGCACTGCAGCAGGCTATGCATGGCGGGAGGCTTCGGGCGGTGCGGACTGCACACGGCGCAAACCGCTGCCGGAAGGCGGCTGCCTGCATATGAAGCTGGATTGGCTGCTGCCGCGCGGTTTTACCGTGCACTGCAGCAGTGTGATTTCTACACTGACGGCAGACTGCGGCTTTTGCTGCGCAGGACAGTGCGCTGGCCCGGTATACACAGCCGGAGCTGAGCGATCACAATGTGGTTCGTGCCTCCCTTGCACTGCCGCAGAAGGAGGAGTAAACGTGATTAACACTATATTATTTGATATGGGAGGAACGCTCGAGGATATCTGGTATAATGATCAGACGATTCACTCGGTTACCGGAGAGTTGCGGACGTTCCTCAATGAACATGATCTGGGTACAGGCTGCAAT
>ENA-OQIL01000667-OQIL01000667.1-human-gut-metagenome-genome-assembly--contig:-NODE-667-length-11568-cov-2.699240_pt1 | contig 11568 bp, 11 predicted proteins | sample MGYA00242583_ERZ504748 | MGnify/ENA primary metagenome ERZ504748 (study PRJEB26092, sample SAMD00036191) | human gut metagenome | host: Homo sapiens | study: EMG produced TPA metagenomics assembly of...
ATAAACAGGAACAGTGTGGACTGCATCGGATCCGGCGCCGTTTTCCAGGGGGAATCGCCGGTCCTCTACAGAAATTCCGGTAATCTTGATCTCCTTCATCACGCTTCCTCCATTTCTTTTCTATCCGTCACTCAATGCCTTTTTTGCATCATTTTCGAATATAAAAGGAGGGACAAGTCTATCTACTTGTCCCTCCTTATTCACCGCAAGCGCAAGCGGCTCCCGCCGGAAATCAGGCCATCAGGCTACGAACGTAGTCATACAGGCCGTCGCGCCAATCAGCCGTGATCACGGGATCCTCATATACCGCAGCAGACGCCTCGACGAACTTGGCCCGCTCCTCATCGCTCAGATCGATGATCTCAACGCCGTTGGCCTCCATGTCCTCCATGTACTGCGCCAACATCTCGTCTTGCAGCTGATTGTTATACACACCAGCCTCGTCGCCCGTCTCGCAGAGCCACTGCTGCTGTTCCGGCGTCAGGCTCTGGAAGAAGTCCTCGTTGCAGATCCACTGCGTGGGCATCAGAACGTGCTTGGTCAGTGTGATGTACTTGGCCACTTCATAGTAGGCCTGTCCGTACAGGGTTGCCAGGGGGTTCTCCATGCCTTCCACCGTGCCCTGCTGGGTTGCAGTGTACACATCGCCCAGAGCCAGCGCAGTGGGGGCCGCGCCCATGTACTCAAATGCCTTCATGTAGCTGGGCGTGGTCGGCGTGCGGATAATCAGACCCTGCATGTCCTCAATGGAACGGACGGGCTTGGTGGTCATAATGTTGCGCTCACCGTATGCCCAGTTGGCAGTGAGGATGTGGATGCCGTTCTCAGCCAGAAGTGCTTCCTGCTCAGCCCACCAGTCGGACTCGATCAGCTTCCAGCACTCATCCCAGGAATTATAGATGTACGGGCAGGATGCGATGGCAATTTCGGGGGCACCGTATTCAGCCAGGAACGATGCGTCGCTGATGGAAATAATCGGCTCACCCATGACAATCTGATCCGTCAGGTCAGCCTGAGAACCCAGCTGGCTGGAGGGGAAGAGTTCCAGCTCCATGGTGCCGTTGCTGCGCTCCGCAAGCAGTTCCTGCCACTTCTGCATCGCCAGGTCCGTGGGCTCGCCGGGGTTGTTGCCGTAGCCGACCTGAATGACGATTTTCTCAGCGGCATCGCCATCATCGCCGCCCTGCGCATCATCCGTCTGAGCATCCTTGGAGCCGCCGCAGGCGCTCAACCCTGCAACAGAAGCCATAATCATTACCAGTGCAAGAAGTCTTTTCATCTTTTCCATGAAGTGTACCTCTCCTTTTCTGCATTTCTGCATTTATTTCTTCTGTCCGGCAACGGATTCCGCCGGGCATTTGAAACACGTGTCCACTTTACGGCATAAAAATTAGCGGCGCATTTTTCGATGTTCTATTCCGCCATTTTCCCCAGATATATTCAGTTTTACTGCCTGTCTTTGTATTTATTTACAACTCTTACCTTTTTCTGCAATTGATTATACTACACGTGTTCAATTTGTGTCAACCGTCTAAATTTCTATCTTTCTTTTTCATTTTCTGTGCAAATTGTTCAAGAAAATGTAAAGATTTCAACTCTACCCTTCATTCTCTTTCCAAACTCGGTTGACAACCCCTCGAAAATCGGTAAAATCTTAGTTAAGAAACATAGTTCCCGCTCAAAGGAGGAGTGCCCTTGAACAGTTCTGAAATCGCGAAACTGGCCCATGTGTCCAGAACCACGGTTTCCCGGGTTCTAAATGGACACGCCAACGTCTCGGATGAGACCCGCCGCCGTGTGGAGGCCGTTATTCGCGAACACAACTATTTTCCGGATGCGGCGGCCCGGAATCTGGTCGGCAAACAGAGCAAGGTTCTGGGGCTCTTTATCATTGACCTGGCTGCCAACCACGATGAGTATACCATCTCCCGCTCTCAATTCTTTTACGACTATATTGCCTTCGCCATCGACATCACCAACCGTCACGGCTACAACTTGCTCACCACCATCGTGCATCAGGACAACATGGACGATGTGGACCGTCTGTTTCAAAGCCGCAGTATTTCCGGCGGCATTTTAATGGGAGACCATCTGGATCAAAATACCCTGGCCCGCTTCTCCGCCAGGGAGTACAAGCTGGTCCTCTATAACCAGATCCGCCGGAGTCCGTCGTCCAACATTCTGGTTGTCAATTACGACAACTTCAAATGCGGACGGCTGGCCGGCGAGGAGCTGGTGCGGCAGGGCCACACCAAGATTGCCCATGTGACCGGCGAGCCCAACAAACTCTCCGTTCAGGACCGGCTGGAAGGATTTGAAACCGCGCTGACTGCCGCGGGAATTCCCTTTGACCGCAGCCGGTACCTGGAGTACGGCGCCTTTAACCGCCGCTCCGGCGGCTACGGCGCCACAATGCGCCTGCTGGAGCGCAACCGGGACGACCTCCCCACGGCGCTGTGCGCTGGTTCCGCCACTATGCTGATGGGCACCTTTGAGGCCATCCGGGATCTGGGCCTGCGAATTCCGGAGGACATCTCTCTCATTGGCATTGACAACGTGGACACCGCCATTTACACCACGCCGCCGCTGTCCATTGTTTCCACCTCCTGCGAAGAGATCGCCAAGCTGACGGTCGCCCATCTGATTGAGCTGGTGGAGCAGGGCAGCTCCTCCTGCTATGACTTTGTCATTCCCGATGTCACACTGGAGCTGCGCAGCAGTATCCGCACCATTTCTCCCGACGAATAAAAAATGCGCTCCCACCCGCAGGTGGGAGCGCGTTTTCTTTTCGCGAATCCGTTCAGGGCTGTCTGCCGATATAGGCCAGCACGCCGCCGTCCACATAGAGAATGTGGCCGTTGACAAAGTTGGATGCATCCGAAGCCAGGAACACGGCCGGACCCATCAGATCTTCCGCCTCGCCCCAGCGTCCCGCCGGCGTGCGGCCCACAATGAACTGATCAAAGGGATGACGGCTGCCGTCGCTCTGCCGCTCCCGCAGGGGTGCGGTCTGCTGCGTGGCAATGTAACCCGGGCCAATGCCGTTGCACTGAATGTTCTTTCCGCCAAACTCCGCGCAGATATTCTGCGTCAGCAGTTTCAGGCCGCCCTTGGCCGCCGTGTAGGCCGCCACCGTTTCCCGGCCCAGCTCGCTGAGGATGGAGCAGACGTTGATGATCTTGCCGTGGCCCCGCTCAATCATCCCCGGCAGCACGGCCTTGGAGACAATGTACGGCGCCACCAGATCCACATCCACCACCCGGCGGAAATCTTCCACCGCCATGTCGCACATGGGAATCCGCTTGATGATACCGGCGTTGTTCATCAGAATGTCGATGGGGGCCACATCCCGCTCCACATCCGCAATCAGCTGGCGTACCCGCTCTTCATTCGTCACATCGCAGGCGTAGCCCTTCACATCGGTAATGCCTTCCGCTTCATAGGCTTTCAGGGCCTTTTCCACAGAGGCGTCGCTGGTGGCGCAGAATGCAATCTTCGCCCCGGCACCGTGAAGGGCCGTGGCAATGGCAAGCCGATCCCGTAGCATGCGCCGGTGACCAGCGCCGTCTTTCCTTCCAAGGAGAACGAATTCATAACTTCGCTGCTCTTCATTTTCCGTCTCCTTTCTGAATCAGTGCATGACCCGGCCGCCGGTGATATTGATGGACTGGCCGGTCATGTTGTCGGCAAAGCTGGAGGACAGGTACAAAAACATATGGGCGACATCTTCCATCGTCTGTGCCCGCTTCAGAGGGATGCCCTGCAGGCGGGACTCAAAATACGCCTCGGCATCGCCGCCCTGACGGCGGATGTCATCCAGGGCCTTCTCCCAGATGTTGGTGCGTACAATGCCCGGGCACACACAGTTGACATTGATATTATACGGAGCAGCATACTGCGCAATGGACTGCGTCATGCCGGTGACACCGAATTTGGAGGTGGTATACGCCACATTGGTGGGGAATGCCAGTACTTGCCCGCCTGAGAGCACATGTTGCGATCTTGCCGGCACGGTTGGGAATCATCACCCGCAGCACGGCCTGATCCACAAAGAACGTTCCCTTGGTGTTGACGTTGAGCTGCTTGTCGTAATCCTCTTCCGTCGCTTCCAGGAAATCCACCGCACCGAACACACCTGGCCACGTGGTTGAGGATGTCAATGCGCCCGAAGGTTTTAACAGCCTCTTCCACCATGGCGTCAATCTGTGCCTTGGAGGTCACATTGCAGCAGTTGGACACGGCCTTGACTCCAAACCGCCGGACAATCTCCTCCGCTACAGCGTCTGCCGCCTCCTTGTTCATGTCGGAAACCAGCACATTGGCGCCCGCTTCCGCCAGCATCAGTGCCGTACAGCGGCCCATACCGCCTCCGCCGCCGGTCACAATGGCGTTTTTGCCTTCCAAAGAAATTGCAACTCCCACTGTCAAACACCCTTTCTTTTCAAGTCGTTTTCCGCGGAGGAAATCCACCCGTTCGTACGGAACCAACCCTCTCTAAGAATGATCCGCACGTCCTCCGTGTGTCCCACGCCTTGGTTTTAACCTCAATATATCACAGGCGATGCAGGATCGCAAGCATTATTTTACACGTGTTTACACTGTTTTTTCCTTTTTGCATTTTAATCTTTCCTCCAGCAGGAAAACTTTTGCCCACTTGCAGAACACGTGTTGATCGCGTATAATAGTGCTACTTGTTTTTCCAAATTTGAAATCGCGGGTGATGAAACCATGAAACTGGTAACGTATTCCTTTCAAGATCAAGAACACGTGGGCCTGATCGGCTCCGACGCAGGCAAAATTGTCCCCATTTCCTCTCTGGGCTTTGCCGCCGCCGACATGTCCGCTTTCATCGATGAGCTCCAGGGTGCCGATCCCTCCGGCTTGCTGGCGCAGGTGGATGCCGCAGCCGGTGTTCCCTTTGCCGAGTGCCGCCTGCTCTCCCCCATCCGGCATCCCCGTCAGGATGTCATCTGCCTGGGCGTCAATTATTATGAGCATCGGGATGAAACCCTGGCTTCCAACATCAAGTATGACGGTCAGCTCTCCAAGCCGGTCTATTTCAGCAAACGGGTCAACGAGGCGGTCGATCCCGGCGCCCCCATCCAAAGCCACCATGACCTCATCGACTCTCTGGATTATGAGGTGGAGCTGGCGGTCATTCTGGGCAAGGATGCCCGTTCCGTTGCCCGGGAGGATGTAGCCTCCTATGTTCTGGGATACACCATTTTGAACGATGTCAGCGCCCGGGAGCTGCAGTCGGCGCATCAGCAGTGGTACTTCGGCAAGAGCCTGGACGGCTTTACGCCCATGGGTCCCTGGATCGTCACCCGGGACGAATTCCCCTGGATGCCCAAGCTGGCAATCCGCTCCTATGTCAACGGTGAGCTGCGGCAAAACAGCAATACCGAACTCATGATGACCGGCATTGACACCGCCATTCACCAGCTCTCTCAGGGCATGACGCTCAAGGCCGGCACCATTGTGGCCATGGGCACCCCCTCCGGCGTGGGAATGGCCTTCCAGCCCACCCGGTACATGCATCCCGGCGATGTGGTGCGCTGCGAGATCGAGGGAATCGGCTGTTTGGAAAACCCCGTGGAATAAGGCAGCAGCGGCGCTTTACCGCTCACATCCTCTGCATATCTTATAATACATCCATGAAAAACCGCACGCGGACCGTGGTCCGCGTGCGGTTTTTCCAATCAGTCGTCCAGGCACGTATGCACCGCCTGATCCAGCAGTGCCATCTCCTCCGCCGTCAGGTTCCAGGAGAAGGCCGCGCAGTTCTCTTCCACCTTGGCACGGGTCTGAGCGCCCACAATGCAGGAGGACACAAAGTCCTTCCCGGCGCACCAGTTCAGGGCAATCTGCGCCAGGGGCACATTGCCGTGTTCAGCGGAGAACCGGTCCATTTCCTTCAAAAGCGCCATGATCCGGGAGAACATGGGCTCCTGGAAATGCTTATAGAACCGGCTGCGGTTATCCTTGGGATCAAAGGTCTGCAGCTGGCGGTATGCGCCCGTCAGGATGCCGCCGCCCAGAGAGCCGTAGGTCATGATACCCATGCCCTGCTCCGAAGCCCAGCGCATGAGCTCCTCATTGGTCCGGTTGACCATGGAGTAATGGGGCTGGAACGCCTCAATGGGGCAGATCCGTCCGGCTTCCTCCATCTGCTCGCGGCTGAAGTTGGACACGCCCACATGCAGGATCTTGCCCTCTTTCTTGAGACGGTTGAGGGCTTCCATGGTCTCTTCAAAGGGCGTATTGGGATCGGGCCAGTGCACCAGATACAGGTCGATATAGTCCGTACGCAGGTTACGCAGGGACTCTTCGCACTCCCGCAGAATCTTTTGGGATCGCCGTCCTTGACGTATCCGCCATTGATATACTCATTGCCGCATTTGGTGGAAATGATGACATTCTTCCGGGCACCCAGATCGGCCAGAGCCTTTCCCAGCACCTGCTCCGCCACACCGGCATTATAGGCCGGCGCGGTGTCAAAGAACGTCACGCCCGCTTCCACCGCCGCGCGAATGGCATCCAGCCGGCTCTCCTCCGAGTGGGTATCCCAGCCCACACCGCCGATGCCCCAGGTTCCCAGGGCCATCTCCGAAACCTGCATTCCCGTTTTTCCAAACTGCTTGTAGCGCATGGTGTTCCTTCCTTTCCAACCTGACATGGTACACATTTTCTGCCGGAGTACCGGCTTGTCCTCTGTATCATAGCACAGCTCCCCGCTGTGCGCTACCCTGTTGACCGGATTCCCTTTCCGGTCACTTGGCTGGTGATTGTCTAAACGCACTTTCAGAAGCTCCGACTCATTCCGCCGTGGCGTCGGTGTTATCGGGCTGCTCCGCTTCTTCCAAAATTCCCTCCGGCAGCAGTATTTTCATCACCCGGGCCGGACGTCCCTTCCCCATGGTCTGCTTGCCCACGGTGGTCACACAGCCCGCCTCTTCCAGCCGGGCCACAATCCGGTTGACGCTGCGGGAGGTAATCCCCAGCCGCCGGGCCAGCTGCTCCGACGTCACGCTGCCCTCCGTTTGGCGCAGCACCTGCGCCAGACGCCGCAGGGTGGACATCCCCAGCCGGGTTCTCTGGGCAAACCGCTCCAGCCGGTAGGTCCCGGTCTGCACATCCCAGCTGCCGATGGGGCTGGAGGTTCCGCCTTCATTTTCCACCAAATACGAAGTACCGGACCGGTCCGCAATGGAGTGGTTCAACGCCATGGCTGCCCGGGAACGGGCCTCCAGCATGGTATTGCCGACGCCCATGCCCAGCCATACCCGGTACTGGGGCGATCGCTGTCCAAACTGGAGCAGCTTGGAGTGCTCATTATCCTTTAAGAATACGTTTTGCAGCATGTTGCGGGTGGTGACGATGAAAAACTGATCCAGTCCGTCGCCAAATACGGCCGCCTCCAGTCTCTGGGCAATGGAGTAGACCCGCTCCTTGAATTCATTCTGGTAGCGCATCTTTTCCATTCCCGCAGGAACAGGTCCTGTTCATCATCGAAAATATAGTCAAAGTGAATGGCAATTACCGCCAGCCGCCCCTGATTTTCCTTGGCGGACAGATGCAGCAGCTGCAGGTGGTACAGCTGCTCCTGCACCACTTCCTTGGCCGGATACACCCGCACACAGGGAATTCCCTCATCCCGCAGGGGCTGACAGATATGCTCCATGCTGGTCACGCACACGCTGACCCGCCCCTGCCGGTAATTGTCCCGGTGGAACTCCAGAAGCTTGCGCTCAAAATCGTACTCCTCTTCCCCAAACGGCGCCCGGAGAATCCGAGTCTCTCCCAGCCCCGCCAAACTCAGTACCTCCCGCAGCAGCTCCTCTTCATAGCGGTCTACACTGATGGCCTTCAGGTCGCTGTGGTACATCACCGCTGCCTCAAACAGAGCCTGATACACGGAGGTGCGGCTGTGCGGCAGATAGTTCCACGGAATGGTGGGAACCAGCCGTTTCCGGGCGTAGGCATAGTTGGTGGGACCGGTGAACAGCAGGCCCTCCACTTCCCGTTCATTCTGAAATACCTCCGCAATGGCGGCGGATTCCTCATAGAACTCGGAACAGCGGAAGACCAGCTGAATCTCCGGAAATTCCTTTTCCACCACCTGTTGGATCACGGTTGCCGTAGTCTGCGGTCCAATGATGCCAATTTTTCACGCCGGTTTCCTCCTTTACCGTATTAAAGACTTCACAAAACATTTTCGGACATTATTTTTACACCTTTTTAAGGACAAATTACAAATGATACCTTATTTGATATATTTCGAGGGTTTTCCCGAGACATTTTGGGAGGAAGACAATGGATAACGAATCTATGTACGCGGAATTGCTGGAATTGATTACCACCGATTCCGCTTCCGGAAAGGAGAGCGCCATCGCCCGGCTGCTGATCGGCAAGCTGGAAGCTCTGGGTTTTGCTGTTACCATGGACAACGCCGGCGAGACCTTCGGCGGCGAGTGCAGGCAATGTGCTGGCGTCCGGGAAGGCGAACTGGACGGCGCGCTGCTGCTGTGTTCCCACATGGACCGTGTACCGGAAGGTCTGGGCATTCATCCCGTGGAGCGGGACGGCGTGCTCTACTCCGACGGCTCCACCATTCTGGCCGCTGACGATATCTCCGGTGTGTGCGCAATTTTGGACGGTCTGCGCCGGGTACTGGCTGCCAAGGTTCCCCTGCCCCGGCTGGAGGTCCTGTTTACCGTGGGAGAGGAAACAGGTCTCTACGGCGCCAAGGCCATGGACTTGAGCAAGCTGCATGCCAAAATGGGCTACTTCTTCGATTCCCCCGGCTCTGTGGGCCGCTTTGTCCACGGCGCGCCGGGTCTGTACCAGCTCAATGCGGAAATTACCGGCCGCTCCGCCCATGCCGGCAACGAACCGGAAAAGGGCGTGGATGCCGCCCGGACCATGTGCCTGATGCTCTCCACGCTGCGTCAGGGCCGTCTGGACCCCATCTCCACCGCTAACTTCCCCATTCTGCGCACCGGGTCCACCGCCCGCAATGTGGTGTGCGACTTCGCCTCCTTCCAGGGCGAGGCCCGCAGCCGGGACGTCAAGCGGCTGGAGGATTATGTGGCCTACTTCGAGGCCCACTGCCAGAAGGTGGCCGCGGCCAACGGCGCCGGGCTGAAGCTTTCCAAAGTAGAGAATTTCCGCCCCTTCCTGGTGCCCCTGGACGATCCCATTCTGGCCATCGCGGAAACTGCCTGCCGGAGTCTGGGAATCAAGTTCCGGGCCGAAATCGGCGGCGGCGGAATGGACGCCAACATCTTCAGCGCACAGGGCATTACCTGCGTGGGTGTGGCCACCGGCTATACGAAAAACCACACCCACAGCGAGCAGCTGGTTCTGGAGGACTTTTTCCTCTCCGGACGCCTGGCGGCCGCTCTCATCGAGACTTACGCACAGGGCTGCGAGTCTAAATAAACCAATCTTTGTGTTGTGTAATTAGGAGGAATCAATCTTATGGAAATGACCACCTATCAGGCAGTATTTGCTGTCCTGCTGATCTTCTTCCTGGGCGACCTGGTGGGCGCCCTGACCAAGGCAAAAATTTCGTCCATGTTCGTCATTATGATGGGCTTTTTGGTCCTGTTCATGACCGGCATTTATCCCGACAATGTCATGGAAATCTCCGGCTTTGCCGGCGTGGCCAGCCTGGGCCAGTATTTCCTGCTGTTCAACATGGGCACCAGCGTGGATATCCCCACGCTCAAGCGCGAGTGGCGCACGGTGCTGTGCGCCACCGTGGGCATGGCTGCCGCCATTCTGGGCTGCGTCGTGGTCATTCCCCTGATTGGCAAGGAATACTCCATGGCCGCTGCCCCCGTGGTCAACGGCGGCATTGTCGCTACCACCACCATGGTCCAGGCCTGCGAGAATCTGGGTCTGGACACCGCCGCGGCTCTTGCCACCTTTGTCTATGCCGTGCAGAAGTTCGTGGGCACCCTGCCCGCTTCCAACTGCGGACTGAGCGTGGCCAAGGACCTGGTGGCCGACCTGCGGGCCAAGCACGCCGCTGATCCCGACTACAGCTGGTACAAGGAAATGGCCGGTGACAGCGCCGGCAACAAGAAGGCCCTGTTCTGGGAGAAGTACAAGAAGTACTACACCACCTTCATCTGCCTGGCCATTGCCGCCGCCATGATGCTGCTGGCCAACATTCTGGGCGACCTGTGCCAGGGCTGGGTGAACATGTCCATCTGGTGCATGGTGCTGGGCATCATCTGCCGCAACACCGGCCTGGTTCCCTCCAATCTGCTGCGGGACTATGCCAAGGCCAACGGCTTCTTCTCCTTCCTGTCCCTGTGCACCATCATTCCCTCCCTGGCCAAGGTGGACTGGGCCCAGCTGCCTGTCATCGGCTTCAAGGCCGTGGTGATTTTCGTGGCGGTGCTGATCTTCACCTTCATCGTGTTCTATCTGACTCCCGCCTGGAAGATCGTGGGCAGCAAGAACCTGTCCATCGGCATTGCCATGTGCCAGCTGATCGGCTATCCCGGCACGGAGCTCATCGCCACCGAGATTACCAACGCCGTGGCCCAGACCCCCGAGGAGCGGGACGCCATCTCTTCCAAGATCCAGACGGCATATGTCATCTCCGGCTTCACCTCCGTGACCATCCTCTCCGTGTTCATCGCCAGCTTCCTGGCCAAGCTCATGGGTGCCTGAGACGCGGGATATGCTCTTTTCCATCCTTCTTGAGCGCATCGCCATCATGGCCCTGCTGATGGCGGTTGGCGTATACCTGAGCCGGAAGGGCTTTCTCTCCGAGCAGGGCAGCCGGGATCTGGGTGCCATTTTGCTGCGGATCATCATTCCCTGCGTCATCATCAAATCCTACATCACGGAATACTCTCATCAGCGGCTCCTGGAGCTGGGGCTTTCCGCCCTGCTGGCTCTGATCAGCTATGTGGTGGCAATGCTCCTTTCCTATCTGGTCTTCGGCCAGCGCCGCCGCCTGGAGAATTTTGCCGCCGCCTTCTGCAATGCCGGCTTCATCGGCATTCCCCTGGTGCAGGCCGTGGTGGGCCAGGAGGGCGTCTTTTACATCGCCGCCTCCGTGGCCCTGCTGAACCTGTTCCAGTGGACCTACGGCGTCTACATCATGACCGGCCGGAAGGACACCATCTCCCCCAAGGCCATTGCCCGCAATCCGGTGGTAATCTCCATCGTCATCGGCGTCGCGCTGTTCTTGAGCCGGGTCACCCTGCCCGGCATCCTCACCAGCACCCTGGGGTATGTGGCGGATATGAACACTCCTGTGGCTATGATCCTCATGGGAACCTATCTTGCCCGGCTGCCGCTCCGGCGTATGCTGGACCGGCGGGCCGTTGGGTGCGTCCTCATGCGCCTTGTGGTGATTCCGGCCGCGGTAGGCCTGGTGTTCTGGCTGATGCCGGTGGACAATCTGCCCCTGATGACCGCGGTATTCCTGACCGCCGCCCACCCCCGGTGGGCGCCAATATCTGCGTGTTCGCCCAGCAGTACCGCTGCGACTATGAGTTCAGCGTGGTCACCGTATGCCTGAGCACGGTGCTCTCCGTTGTC
>ENA-OQIL01000668-OQIL01000668.1-human-gut-metagenome-genome-assembly--contig:-NODE-668-length-11562-cov-17.909051_pt1 | contig 11562 bp, 15 predicted proteins | sample MGYA00242583_ERZ504748 | MGnify/ENA primary metagenome ERZ504748 (study PRJEB26092, sample SAMD00036191) | human gut metagenome | host: Homo sapiens | study: EMG produced TPA metagenomics assembly of...
CATGATCCTCATTACGCGGATTGCATGATACGATGGAATGATACATTGGAAACGACAGGGGCCAGAATCGCCTTGACTATGGATACCGGTACAGAAAAGGATGATGAAATATTCTTCTACTGCGACAGCCTGAATGATTTGAAATCGTTGGCAGATAAAGGTGGGGAAGGTTTTGTCATAGCCGGGTGTATCGGTTTCGGAGCTTACGAAGAACTATTATAAACGACATTAAATATTCATATTATGAGAATCGATTGTCAGAAACATTACGACAAGGTAGCGGAGTACGCCAAAAGTATCGGTGACACAACATTTCAGAATTGTATTGACTGCCTCAAGCAATGGGAAACCAATTCCCAAGGAGTGTATGAAATTGAACTGTATTACGACTGTTCGCCGTATTCATTCGGATTTGCACAAGTGGCTGCGGACGGAAACAGGGGGATTGTCGGAGGGCTGCTGTATCATGGCAGACCGGATGAATCTCTTGCCGTAATGATCGGAAAATCTTTCCACGGCTGGAGCATACATACTTAAAACCTGCGACTGCCATATTGAGCGGATATAGTGGAGAAGTGATCAGATTTGGATTGCCTATGCACTTTTTCACTCATTTTTTGTCACTTATCCGGTCTTCAAGCCGCTGAATCGGAAAAATTAATTCCTGTATTTGCAGGATTAAAACAAAAAATACGGAAATTCCGCAAAAATACCGAATTAAATCCTTATATGGCAAATTAAAATTTGAAATTGGAGTTTGCAAAACTTTCGCAGCCGATATGGTATAAAACAAGAAATCCCGGCCGTAAATGACCGGGACTTCTCTACTTCCTTTTTATAGTGCAGATGCGACGACTAAGCTCGCACGGGCACTTTTAACGCACAAAAGTAAGCATTATTTTTATACCCAATCGAATTTATTGCAAAAAACAGGGCAACCGCATCAAAAGATCAAGCTGATAGTCAATGTTTGTCTTCAGGACACCTTGTCCGTCTTGATATTCCTATCCGACCACGCATTGAATTTCAGGAGGAACAAACCGTGAAGAGAGGCGATCATTGATATTGAACTCGTCATCTATATTGACAGTTATGGCTTCCGCCAACACTTCATCAAAACCTTTTACAGACATCGCAATCCTTTTTTCAGGCGGCCAATAGAAGTTATCGTCTTCCTTAGCGACACCATATGGAACAACATCCAGTTAATATTCACCATAGTTGGCGTGATGTATTTGGCTATCAGCAATACGGGTTGTTTTTCCGTAGCCGCCAACATCCTTAATCGGCTTACAATATTCCCGATAGTCGCGGTTGTCACTGTGTTTTGACTTCACATAGAAAATCCACATTCATAATTTGGATGATTGCATCAAAATTCTTGTATGGATTATCCTCTTTTTGAATGACTGTTTTCGGGGGGTAATGCCAAATTTTTCCCGCAATGCTTCCAATTCTGAATTTAATATTTCACGTTCTGCCAACACCATAGTTTGTTCACTATTTGTTTGTGTTCATTAAAAATGAAAAGCTACCGCACAACAAACAGCCATACCCGTTTATGAGCCATAACAATGGGAATTGTCTGTATTGGATAAAACAAGGAAAAGTACCGGATTATCCAATACAGATAGTAGCCGCCCATAGACAAAGTTGTCTCTGTATTGATACAATGACTATGTAAAAGTAGTCAGAAAATAAAGATTTTTGTGTACTCATTAGGCTTTTCAATACCGTCATGGTATCTTATTCCATATTCCTCTATAAAAATCCGTCACAAGCCGCGCTTCCCTTACCAAGTCCCTTCGGGGAAGGTAACCCGGAGGGCGAATACCTGCACGTTCAAGCCTCCGGTTTTCGGGACATAAAATTCCCTGCGGTAATTTTCCGCCCGAAAAAACGTTCCGGTATTGCCGTCCGAGTTGCGGAAATGTCCGGGACTTGGCAAGCGAAGCGACCTACGACGCATAATACAAGGTCAATAAAAAAATTCCGACGGGAGATATTTTGCCTCATTATAATATCCCAAAGGGGCACGCCATCCGGAGTTTTCCAAACCAAATCTTCTTCCTGTCCCATCAGGAGACGCCTCAAACGGGGGACAAGGGCTTCGCTCGCTCCCAACTCTGCATATTACAGTTTTTCTTTCGCTGGTTTCGTGTCGCCCATGTGATTTTCTGCCGTTTTTTCTTGCTTCCGAGCTGCCATTCGTACTTTTTTCTTCTCTTCCGCCCTTTGGTCCGGCGCTTTTTCCATGTTTTCCCCATTGATTTTCCCATTTTCCCGCCCCGCCTTTTCCCACCTGCGGTGAAACAGGATGACATCCGATGAAATGTATAGCATAATGTATTGAAACATAGTAATTTATCAATTTTTCGCCTATATATTTGCAGAGACAACAACAGTTATCAACGTTAAAAAAACAAAGTTATGGCAAAGAAAAACGTGAGGGACGAGCCCCTCAAACCGCAGGTCACCGAGAACGAGCAGATGAGTGACATCATCCTTATCCTCGACAAGATGGAGCTGCTCCTCCAGGCGGTCAGCAAACTCGACAAGGACGGCAGGCACGAAACAGTGCCGGCGGACAGGAAGCACCGCAATTCCTTCCTCAAAATCGACCGCTACGCCAGCATGTTCGAGAATTTCCTGAAGAACTTCTGGAGCCAGCTCAAGGACCCGACACGCTTCGGCATCCTCTCCGTCAAGGAGAAAGCGCTGGACGACCCGAAAGTGCGGCAGGCCATCGAAGACCTCGCCGCCGGAAAAAAGACAGACGCGGTGGAAGAATTCCTCAAGCAGTACGAGATTGTCCCCCGCGACAAGGAAAACCAAAGTATCAACCATCAAAATCAAGAAGAAATGGCAAAAGAAAATGAAACACAGCAGCAGGCCGCCCAAGGCGGAGGCACGCAGCAACAGCCCCAGTACCGCTACAACGAGTCCATGATCAACTGGGAACAGCTGAAGAACTTCGGGCTCTCCCGTGAGGAACTTCAGGAGCGGGGACTACTCGACCAGATGCTCAAGGGCTACAAGACCAACCAGGTCGTGCCCATCAGCATGAACTTCGGCTCCGCCGTACTACGCACCGACGCGAGGCTCTCGTTCCAGCAGTCCCGCTCCGGGGACATCGTGCTGGGCATCCACGGTATCCGGCAGAAACCCGACCTCGACCGTCCCTACTTCGGGCACATCTTCTCCGACGAGGACAAGAAGAACCTGCTTGAGACGGGCAACATGGGGCGTGTCGTGGAACTGAAGAACCGTAACGGCGAGTATGTCCCCTCTTTCGTCAGCATCGACAAGCTGACCAACGAGGTGGTGGCGATGAAAGCCGAGAATGTCTTCATACCACGTGAAATCAGCGGGGTGAAACTGACCGAACAGGAACAGAACGACCTACGTGAAGGAAAGAAAATATTCATAGAAGGAATGACAGCCAGATCGGGCAACCCGTTCGACGCCCACATCCAGGTCAATGCCGAGCGCAGGGGCGTGGAGTTCATCTTCGAGAACGACAAGCTCTTCAACCGGCAGTACCTGGGAGGCGTGGAACTGACCAAGAAGCAGATCGACGACCTGAACGGGGGCAAGGCCATCTTCGTGGAGGGCATGAAGCGCAAGGACGGGGAACTGTTCTCCTCCTACGTGAAGCTCGACGAGGCGACAGGCCGCCCGTCCTACACCCGCTACAACCCCGACTCCCCTGAAGGCGCACGGGAAATCTACATTCCGAATGAGATCAACGGCGTGAAAATCACTCCCGAGGAGCAGAAAGAGCTGCGTGAAGGGAGGCCTGTCTTCCTCAACGGCATGGTGAACCGCAGGGGCGAGGAATTCTCCTCGTTCATCAAGGCGGACCTCGAAACGGGCCGTCTGAGCTACTCGCGCACCCCGGACGGCTTCGACCAGCGCGAGGAGTTCAAGATACCGTCCAAGGTATGGGACGTGGAGCTTACCCGCAAGCAGCGTGCCGACCTCCAAAGCGGCAAGGCGGTACTGGTCGAGGGCATCAAGGGGTATGACGGCAAGACCATCTCGCAGTACGTCAAGGCGAACTTCAACCAGGGACGGCTGGACTTCTACAACGAGAACCCCGACCGCAGACGCGACGCCTCGCAGCGCAACGTGGTGTCCGCCACACAAAGACAGGGAGAGGAAAACCGCCAATCCAGAGGTGCGGGCATAGCCTGAGGGTCAAAGCAAAACGAATGTTGAATCCAAAAAAATCAGAACATGGAAATGAACAAGGAAAACAACACGCCTTTCAAGGCGGAAGACGTGAACTGGGACGAGCTGGCCGCCATCGGCATCTTGAAGGACGAGCTGGAAATGGCCGGGGAACTCGATACGCTGCTCAGCGGTGAGAAAACGAACGTGGTATCGCTCAGCCTGGTGCTGCTCGGCGTGGACGTGGTGATGGACGCCACACTCCAGCTGGTACGCAAGGACGGCGAGCCGCTGCTCGAAATCCTCGGCATCAAGCCTGTTGGACAGTAACTCCTCCTCTATAATATGTAAACCGAATGTATAACCGCCGTTTCCCGTCCCTCCGCACGCCGGCAAGCGGGAAACGGCTTAATTCTTATCCGAATCATGATAGCAATCATAGCAGAAAAACCGAGTGTCGGTCAGGAGATAGCCCGTGTGGTCGGGGCTACAGAGAAAAAGGACGGCTACATGGTGACATGGGCACTGGGACATTTAGTATCACTGGCATTGCCGGGAACATACGGTTACACGAGAACCACCGCCGAAGACCTTCCGATGCTTCCTGAGCCGTTCCGTCTTGTGGAACGGCAGATACGTACGGACAGGGGAATGGTGACGGACATCGCCGCCGGCAAACAGCTCAAAATCATTGATGAAGTATTCTCCAAGTGCGACAGCATCATCGTGGCGACCGATGCCGGGCGTGAGGGGGAACTCATCTTCCGGTGGATATATTCCCACCTGGGCTGTACCAAGCCTTTCAAACGCCTGTGGATCTCCTCGCTTACCGACGAGGCCATCCGAAAGGGGATGGCGGACCTCAGGGAAGGACATGAATACGACAGCCTCTATGCGGCCGCAGACAGCAGGGCGAAGGCGGACTGGCTGGTGGGCATGAACGCCAGCCGCGCGTTGGCGACAGCCTCCGGTTCGGCGAACAACTCCATCGGACGGGTGCAGACCCCGACCCTCGCCATGATATGCGCACGCTTCAAGGAGAACCGTAACTTCGTTTCCGTCCCGTATTGGCAGCTGCATATCACGCTGAAGCTGGGAGAGGCGCACCGGCTGTTCATCCATCCGGAGCACTTCGGGGACAAGGAAGCGGCGGAAACGGCATACGGACGCATCATTCCCGGCTCGGCGGTGACAATCACCAAAGTGGAGCGTGGTACGGTTTTCCAGCAGGCCCCGCTTCTGTATGACCTGACCTCCCTTCAGAAGGACTGCAACATCCACCACGACCTTACGGCGGACAAGACACTTTCCATCGCCCAATCCCTGTACGAGAAGAAACTGGTCTCGTACCCGAGAACGGGCAGCCGGTACATACCCGAAGATGTCATGGCGAATATACCCGCCTTGCTGGAAAAAATCATTGCCATGCCTCTGTTCAAGGAGTACGGACGCACTTTCGACTTTTCCGCTCTGAACACCCGGAGCGTGGATGCCACGAAAGTGACCGATCACCATGCCCTGATTACCACGGGTGTCGTTCCCGAAGAGTTGTCCGAGGCGGAATCCGCCGTCTACACCCTGATAGCCGGCAGGATGCTGGAAGCCTTCTCCCCCCGCTGCGAGAAGGAGCGGCTGCTCATGGAGTGCGTGTGCGGGGGCATGGGTTTCCACTCCCGCTCCGCCTTCATCGTCAACCCGGGCTGGCGGGCGGTATTCGCCCGGAAGGAGGACCGGGAAAAGGACGAGTCGGAAGATGGCGGAGGAACGGCCTTGTTTGCCGAAGGCGGGCTGGTTCCGCTCTCGGGTCGCGGACTATCGCAGAAAAAGACCCTGCCCAGGCCGCTTTACACGGAAGCCACGCTGCTTGCCGCCATGGAAAACTGCGGAAAGGACATCACGGACGGAGAGGCACGTGAGACTGTCAAGGATTCGGGTATCGGCACACCCGCCACCCGTGCCGCCATCATCACGACCCTGTTCAAACGTGACTATGTCGAGCGTTCCGGCAAGAGTATCCTGCCGACGGAAAAGGGGCTGTACCTCTACGAATCGGTGAAGGACATGATGGTGGCCGACGCGGAGCTGACCGGCACATGGGAAAGGGCACTGGCACGGATAGAGGGGCGTACCCTCGATCCGGACAGCTTCATGCTCTCCATCAGGGAATACACCGGAAAAGTAACCGGCGAGATATTGCGCCTCAAATTCCCGGAACCGTCATCACACGCCTTTACCTGCCCCAAGTGCAAGGCCGGCAACGTGGTGGTGAAGTCCAAGGTCGCGAAATGCGACCGTGAAGGATGCGGGCTGCTGGTGTTCCGCCGTTTCCTGAACAAGGAACTGACCGACCAGCATCTTGAGCAGCTTTTCTCATCCGGCTCCACCCGGCTTATCAAGGGTTTCAAGGGTAAGAAAGGGTGTTCTTTCGATGCGGCACTCACCTTTGACGAAAGTTTTAACCTGAAACTTTCTTTTCCCAAGCCCAAAGGTGCAAAAGGCAAATGAATCCCGCCATTCCAATTCTGCGGGCAAAGGTAGCGGAACCGCCCGTTTCCACCTGCAAGGTCGGGCCTTGCAGGTTTCGGGGAAAATCATCCTCGCCCCGCTCCGGTATTTTCCCCGAAAACCTTGCCTGTGGAGGCGGTCCGCTCTCCGGCCCCCGAAATTGGAAATGACATGTTTCACCCATTAACAATATACGGTCATGAAAACGAGGGAATATATCGAAAAACTGACAACAGGCAAATGGACAAGGATGACAGTATTGGCCATCGCGGCCTTCATCGTGTTCGGTTATCTGTATTCAAGAGGCGTATCGCCCGTGTGGACGGCAGTCGCCATCGTCTGTTTCAGGGGATTCTTCAGGTTTCTCTATAAGGTAGCCTGCTTCCTGGTGGCAGCGGCGATACTTTTTTGTATCCTCAGCTACCTGGTATTCTGATTCCACCGGCATAAAATATAGGAAGATGGAACAAATACGGCATATAAACCGCTGCAATACCTTGCAGGACAGGGCTGTCCTCACGGACGGCTCTTTTTGTGTTCCATGCCTTATGGAAACAGGGATAATGAAAACACGTTCGGAAAGGAAAGGGAGGCATATACAGCCATTGACAGACCGGGAACTACAGGGCAAAGTTGGCAAACGCCTCTTTTCGGACGACAAGGCCGGGCCCTCCGGGTTTCGCGGAAAAATCATCCTCGCCCGGAGGGCTTGCGGTATTTTTCCCGAAAGCCTTGCCTTTCCGGAAGCGTTTGCCGTAAAGCCCTTGTAGTTCAACGGGCTGCCAAAGCCCGGGTATTCACAATTAAAATTATAGAGTCATGAATCAAGCAATCATCTCAAGACCGCCGATGGCGCCGGTACAGATACCAGTGCCGATACCGGCAAGAAGGAAGTATCCTGTCCCGGAACCGACCGTCAAATTCCCCCCACGGGAAAGAAGCGGACCCGTGCACATCTCCACGCTGCTGGACCCGGTACTGGAGATATGCAGCCATCCCGACCGGAACAGGCTGCTGGCGGAGTTCTTCAACAGATAGAAAGAATACGGTTATTCACACTTTAATTCATACAATTATGTTTTTTACAGCAATCAACCAGATGATGACCGAGGGCGTGGATCTTACGCTGGTCATCCGCAAAGCGAACGGACAACTGGCGGTATCCGTACTGCCGAAGTCAAACGGGCTGAAAGACGAAGCCCAGAACCACATCATCCCGCTGGCCCTCAAGGGACTCCCCCAGGAACTGGATGCCGGATTCCTGCAAGCCGTCGCCCGGCCGGTGCAGAAAGCCACGGGGCTGATCACCAACATGGCGCAGTTCGAGGCGCAGGCGGAGAAAGCCGCCGCTGAAAGCAAATCCGCCAAGGAGCAGAAGAGCAAGGAAACAAAGGAGGAAAGGGAAAAGTGGGAGAAGTACGAGAAGTATTTCAAGAAAGCCGGCGAGCTGATTGCCGCAGGGAACCATAAGGAGGCCGTCACCGCGCTCGGACAGGCACGTCCTTATGCCAAGCCGCAGGACCAGAAGAAGATTGACGAAATGATGGAGCAGCAGAAAAAGGCGATGAACAAGGGCAGCCTGTTCGAGCTGATGGAAGAACAGACTGTGCCGCAACAGCCCCGGCCGCAGTCACCGGCTGCAACGGCACAACAGCCGCAGCCTGCACCGCACTGTCCGCCACAACCGCAGTCTCCAAGACCGACGGGCGCACAGGTTCCTGACGGGCAACAACAGACGATGTGGCCGCCACAACAGCCTCCGCTGAGACCGGCACAGCATCAGGCTTCGCCACAGCCGCAATATGCCGGACAGCGCCCGATGAGCCGCCAAGTTCCTCCACAGCCAGCATACGAGGGACAACAGATCCCATACTGGCAGGAACAGGAGCAAAATCCGGAAGACCTCTATCCGTACTGCCAGGGGGAACAGGAAGTTCCCGCCTACCGCCCGGAAGATTATGAGGAATATCCCGACTTCCCGCAATCCATGTTGGAATCCCATGTTTCACATTATCAAACAGTTTAATATTATGGCATTAGAAATTAAGGGAATGATACGCTCATTCACATTCAAGAAAGGCAACGGGATGATCACGCTTGATGACCCGAACACATCGGACAGCCCCGAAATGGTCATGAACTACTACTCGAACTTCTATCCGGAACTGACCACGGCGACAGTACACGGGCCGGTCATCAAGGAAGACAAGGCGGTGTACGAGTTCAAGACAACCATCGGGACAAAAGGATGACGGCTATGGGTAAGGACAACAGGAAACAGAAGAAATCATGTGTACCATTGGACGAACAGCAGGCGGAACGGCTGGCCAACACCTATGCCGACGCGATTCTCCGCCTGAGCTATGCCTATTTGAAAAATACCCAGGACGCCCTGGAAAACTACACCATTACCGCCCCCTATCTCCGGCACCATCATCGAAAAGAACTTTAAAGCGGGCGACACCATCGACAACAACAGCCTTTTCTGCCGCCGGCGGTACGTTGGCTGTCCTCTATGACATGTCCACTCTTACCTTCGAAATGAAGATCGACGAGAAGGACATCAACAAGATTCAGGTGGGCCAGGAAGTCACCATCACCGCCGACGCGGTGGAAGGGGTCACCTTCTCCGGCGTGGTAGATACGGTAAACATCAACGGCACCACCGTCAGCGGCCAAACCAACTACCCGGTCACTGTGGTCATCGACGACGCCAAGGACCTGAAACCGGGCATGAATGTCTCCGCCGACATCATTGTGGAGCGGGCTGGCACCGTACTGTGCGTGCCGGTGGATGCGGTGAACCGGGGCAGCGATCAGCCCACGGTCCAGGTGGCCCTGGAGGGCGCTCTGGACGAAACCGGCACTGTGGTGGACCCCTCCAAACTGGAGACCCGGGAGGTCACCCTGGGCCGCAATGACACCGACAATATCGAGATTACCAGCGGCCTGCAGGAGGGGGATGTGGTAGTATGGGTCAACGAGGCCTCCAATCCCTTTGCCGCGATGATGGGGATGTAAGCCATGGGACACCTCATTGAATTTCAGCAGGTCTATAAGATCTATCAGATAGGAGAGACCCAGGTCCGGGCCCTGGACGGCGTGAATTTCGCCATTGATAAGGGCGAGTTTGTCGCCATCGTAGGACAGTCGGGCTCCGGCAAGTCCACCGCCATGAACATCATCGGCTGTCTGGACGTGCCCACCAGCGGGCACTACTTCCTGGACGGTGTGGACGTGTCCACCATGGATGACGATCAGCAGGCGGTGATCCGCAATAAGATGCTGGGCTTTATCTTCCAGCAGTACAACCTTATCCCCAAACTCAACGTGCTGGAAAATGTGGAGCTTCCCCTGCTCTACGGCGGCGTGCCCGAGCGGGAGCGCCGGGAGCGGGCTCTCAGCGCGCTGGACCGGGTGGGGCTGGCCGACAAATATAAAAACCGCCCCAATCAGCTCTCCGGCGGCCAGCAGCAGCGTGTATCCATTGCCCGGGCTCTGGCAGGCAACCCCTCAGTCATCCTGGCCGACGAGCCCACCGGCGCACTGGACTCCCACACCAGCCGGGAAGTCCTCTCCTTCCTCAAAAAGCTCAACCGGGAAGGGGACACCGTAGTTCTTATTACCCACGATAACTCCATCGCTGTGCGGGCCAAGCGGATTATTCGCCTTCAGGACGGCCAGATCATTTACGACGGCGACTCCAGCGATCCCCAGGCAGTCGTCCAGCCCAGAATCGAGGAAGAGGATGATCTGGATGAGGAGGTGGATGCCTGATGGGTGTGAAACAGTCCTTTTTCCTGGCCCTGAAATCGCTGGCTACCAGCAAGATGCGGGCTCTTCTCACCATGCTGGGCATCATCATCGGTGTGGCCGCCGTCATCGTCATCATCTCTCTGGGTGACGGTATGCAGAAGCTGATGAGCGACTCCTTCAATGAACTGGGCGCCAACCTCATTCAGGTCTCCGTTCAGTCCAGCGGCTCTTCCCGGGAAGTAGATATGGATGACATGTACGATCTGGTGGAGAAAAACCCCAAATATCTTTCCGCTGTCAGCCCCTATATCACCGTCTCCTCTGTCTCTGCCCGTACCCCCGGGGATACCTTCACCCCTTACAGTGTGGTGGGCGTCAGCGAGGCCTACGATGAGATTCGGGCACTCACCGTGGAGCAGGGCCGCTTCCTGCAGTACGTGGACGTGCTCCGCTCCCAGAAGGTGTGTGTGGTGGGCTCCTATGTAAGCAAGGAGTACTACAACGGCAATGCGCTGGGCAAAACCCTGGGACTCAGCGGTTATAACTACACCATTGTAGGCGTGCTCTCTGAAAGTGCAGAGTCCCGCAAAGGCTCCGCAGACGACCTGGTCATCATCCCCTATACCAACGCTCAGCAGCTCAACAGCACGTTGGGCAGCAGCTCCGCCAGCTATTCCGCAGGCGGCGGAATGGGCAGTATGATGGTGGGCATGGATAGCTACATGTTCAGCGGCACCAGCAAGGACACTGCCACCGCTTCCCGGGGCATTATTGAGAACTTTTTAGAAAAAGTGTACGGCGACGACCAGCGCTATATGGTGATCACCTCGGCGGAGATGCTGGACATGATGAACACCATGATGGATACCATGATGGTGGTGCTGGTAGCCATTGCAGGGATCTCCCTGTTGGTGGGCGGCATCGGGATCATGAATATTATGCTGGTCTCCGTCTCCGAGCGCACCCGGGAGATCGGGCATCCGCAAGTCCCTGGGCGCCAAGCGCCGGGATATCCGGGGGCAGTTTATTGATTGAGGCGGGCACCACCTCCGCCATCGGCGGTCTCGATCGGCATTGCTCTGGGGCATTGTTCTGGCCAAGGTGGCCGCACCCTCATCAACGGTCTGA
>ENA-OQIL01000670-OQIL01000670.1-human-gut-metagenome-genome-assembly--contig:-NODE-670-length-11554-cov-2.980572_pt1 | contig 11554 bp, 11 predicted proteins | sample MGYA00242583_ERZ504748 | MGnify/ENA primary metagenome ERZ504748 (study PRJEB26092, sample SAMD00036191) | human gut metagenome | host: Homo sapiens | study: EMG produced TPA metagenomics assembly of...
GTGCGTGGTATCGTACAGGCGCGGAATCAGCTGCACGAGCGTAGACTTCGCAGAACCGGTGCCGCCGAGAATGCCGACGGTCTGACCGGCCTTGATATGCAGGCTGACGTTTTTGAGCGCCAGCTTGTGCGCATCGCCCTTGTAGCTGAAGGAAACGTCGTCGAACTTGATCGCGCCGTCCTTGACCTCGTGAATCGGGTTTGCGGGATTGTGCAGGTCGGGCTGCTCATCGAGGATTTCGGCAACACGCTCTGCACTTGCCTTGGCCATGGTAATCATAACGAAAACCATCGCTACCATCATCAGACTCATCAGGATCTGCATCGCGTAGGAGAACATGCTGGTCAGCTCACCGGTGGTCATCGAGCCGCCGACGATCAGACGCGCGCCGAACCACGAAATCAGCAGCATGCACGCGTACATGCAGAACTGCATCAGCGGCATAACGCCTGCCATGGTCTTCTGCGCCTTGGAGAACGTGCGGTACAGCATGCCGGAAACGCCCTCAAACTTTTCGGTCTCGTGATCCTCACGAACATAGGTCTTAACAACGCGGATACCGCGCACATTTTCCTGTACGACCGTGTTCATGCGGTCGTAGATTTTGAATGCGCGCTCAAAGACCGGGCCGACGACCTTCATCAGGATGCCCATACCGATCGCCAGAATCGGCAGTACCGCGAGGAATACGAGCGCCATCCTGCTGTTGATCTTCATCGCCATGAACAGCGCAAAGACCAGCATGACCGGGCAGCGCACCGCAATGCGGGTGCACATCTGAAAGGCGTTCTGTACGTTGGTAACGTCGGTGGTCAGACGGGTGACGATAGAACCGGTGGAGAACTTATCAATGTTGGAAAAAGAGAAATTCTGCACATTGTAGTACATATCGTGACGCAGATTGCGGGCAAAGCCGGTTGAGGCTCTTGCCGCAAAGGTGCCGGCCGCCGCGCCGAACACCAGCGCGAGCATGGCGCACAGCACAAGGATGATGCCGTATTTCCAAATGGCGGCCATATCCTGCCCGTCAATGCCCTTGTCGATCAGCAGCGCCATAACCAACGGAATGATGACCTCCATCACGACCTCGAGCACAACGAAAAACGGCGTGAGCAGCGCGTCCTTTTTTGAACTCACGCACACTTTTCAGCAGTCGTTTTATCATTATTTCTGTTCCTCCCTGCACATATTGCATTGGTACTGCTCCAGATTGGAGCGGATTTTCTCACAGACCGCAAACCAGCCCTTCAGCTCGTCCTCGGTGATGCCCTGCCGCAGAAGCTGTTCCATTTGCTCCATGCGCTCAGTAATGTATTCATCCATTGCACGCGCCTGCTCGGTCAGCACCAGACGTTTCAGGCGGCCGTCATGCTCCACCGGCTCACGGCGGATAATGCCGTGCTGCTCCATCAGCTGCAGTATGCCCGTTGCGGTCGAGCGGCGCATCTGGAACGCGTTTTCCAGATCCTTCTGGAATATATCGCCCTGTTTTTCGTGTATGATCAGGTGATGGACGATCATCGCCTGCATGCCGGTCACATTCGCTGCATTCGCAGTCTTTTCGGTCATACACGCCATCTGCCGCCGAAGCAGATTATGCAGCATACCGATTTCTGCACCGATGCGGTCGTCCGAGTGAGCGCAGCATGCATTATGGTCACAGCAATCCATTGTTAGCCTCCTTACTGTTAGCTTGCTAACATATTATACACCGTCATTCGGCAATGTCAACGGGTTTCACGAAATGTTCACATTTCGGGGAGTGGTCGCTTGAGAAGCGAGAGGAATCTTGCCTACCCGTCAGGGGCACAAGAGGGTAGACACCAAGGTTTCCACCCTCTTGTGAATCACCCGTTTCCTAAACATAGCACGGCGAAAATCGGAGAGCGGCGACCGCTGCGAAAAGAAGAACGGCAGTCGGGTTATCCCTTTGTAGGGGCGCGCATTGCGCGTCCATTACTTTACCTCTACGCAATGCTAGATACCTTTCTACTACACATACCGGCTACTCTACGCAGGCGCGGCATGACAGTGCCGCGCAACTCGGTTACACGTTATTGCGCCCAACATCTACGAATTCCATTCATTTGTACTATTTACATATCATAATCCGTAGGGCGGGGATGCCCTCACCCCGCCGTTTCTCTCTGATTTGCACCATAAAATGAAAAAACGGAGAATGAAAAACCATCTGGTTCATTCTCCATTTTCCATTATTTTCGCCTGATATGTTCGGTTTGAGAAACATTTCTTCAAGATACTGCTTGCCGGTTTCGGTTCGGAACACGCGGTCTTTCGCGGTTTTACACTGCTCTGCCGTCATACCGTCCTCGTAGGCGTTGACGAGGAAATCCGCTTCGAGCAGAATACGGAAATCTTTTTCCTCTCCGGCGGTATAGGTATGGTGATGCGCGATGAGCCACTGCACGCGCTCGCTCTCCCGCTCATCCGCGCCGCACTGCCGCAGCATGGGAGCCGCGACCGCCGGACCTTCCATCTCCTGCCAATGCCCGCCGCTCGAGCCATGCTTCCGTTCGGCTTCGTGGATACCGATATCGTGCAGGACTGCTGCGGCTTCCAGTACATTCTGCGTATGCTCATCCAGACCTTCCCTGCGCCCGAGCAGGCGGCTGTACGCGTATACCTTTATAAAGTGCTGAATCCGTTTTGCGTCGCCTGCGTCATACGCGATGGCGAGCGCGGTCAGCTTTTCGATGTCGATCATGCGTGTCACTCCTTTGGCGCAAGCATAGCACCGCACGACCGGATTTGTCAAGTCAGGGTAATACCACATAATTGAACAAGAGCGAATTTACGAGTAAATTTTGCGGTCTGACTAGGCGTGATTTTGCGGTAATACTTTGTGTATTACCGTGAAAGCACAACGACGTCAGAGCACAAAATTTCCGTAAAGCGCCGCAGTTTAATTGTGCGGTGTTACCCTAATCCTGTCCAGCCGTATTTCGCCATATCCACGCGGCCGTCCTCGGTGAACTCGATGCCGTCCGCTTCGAGCAGTGCGCGCTGGATATCCGCGCCGCCGAACGCAAACGCCGGTGACGTTCGTCCGTCTTTCGTTACCACGCGGTAGCACGGAATACCCTCCGGATCGGGATTGGCATGCAGCGCATAGCCGACGACGCGCGCCCATCTCGGGTTGCCCGCGAGCAGCGCGACCTGCCCATAGCTGGCCACCGTTCCGCGCGGAATTTTCTTCACCACTGCATATATACGGTCAAAGCTGTTTGCCATGGCTGTTGCCTCCTTCTTTTACTTTATTATATCAAGTCAGATTGCCGATATCCATAGGTTTTTCAGCCTAAAAAACTGTATAATTTTATCACGCTAAAGTATTGCATATACAAAAAAATTGCTATATAATAAAACCGTCACCAAATATAAGAGCATTCCACTCGGATTACTTACGAAAGTTAAGCGAGTGGTATAGAATGTAAGGAGGACAATAAAAATGGCACTTACCAATTCTTATCTGCAGGGCGTGTACGAAACCGTACAGAAGCGCAACCCGAATGAGCCGGAGTTCCAGCAGGCAGTTTACGAGGTTCTCGAGAGCCTTGAGCCGGTTGTTGAAGCTCGTCCGGAGCTCGAGAAGAACGGCATCATGGAGCGCATCGTAGAGCCGGAGCGCATGTTCATGTTCCGTGTACCGTGGGTTGACGATCAGGGCAAGGTTCAGGTTAACCGCGGCTTCCGCGTACAGTTCAACTCCGCAATCGGCCCCTACAAGGGCGGTCTGCGTCTGCACCCCTCTGTTAACGCATCCGTTATCAAGTTCCTCGGCTTTGAGCAGTGCTTCAAGAACAGCCTGACCACTCTGCCGATGGGGCGGCGGCAAAGGGCGGCTCCGACTTCGATCCGAAGGGCAAGTCCGATGCTGAGATCATGCGTTTCTGCCAGTCCTTCATGACCGAGCTGTGCAAGCACATCGGTCAGTTTACCGACGTACCGGCAGGCGATATCGGTGTTGGCGGCCGTGAGATCGGCTTTATGTTCGGCCAGTACAAGCGTCTGCGCAACGAGTACACCGGCGTTCTGACCGGTAAGGGTCTGTCCTACGGCGGTTCTCTGGCACGCACGCAGGCAACCGGCTACGGCCTGTGCTACTACATGAAGGAAATGCTCGCATACAAGGGCACTTCGTTCGAGGGCAAGACCGTTGCAATCTCCGGTTCCGGCAACGTAGCAATCTATGCCTGCGAGAAGGCTACCCAGTTGGGCGCTAAGGTTGTTACCATGTCCGACTCCAACGGCTACATCTACGATCCGAACGGCATCAATCTGGATGTTGTTAAGGACATCAAGGAAGTTAAGCGTGGCCGCATCAAGGAGTATGCTGAGCGCGTTGCAGGCAGCACCTACACCGAGGGTCAGCGTCCGTGGGGCGTAAAGTGCGACATCGCTCTGCCGTGCGCAACCCAGAACGAGCTGAACGAGGAGAACGCCAAGGCTCTGATCGCCAACGGCTGCAAGTTCGTAGCTGAGGGCGCTAACATGCCGTCCACCCCGGAGGCTGTTGCAGCATTCCAGGCAGCCGGCGTATTCTTCGGCCCGGCAAAGGCTGCTAACGCAGGCGGCGTAGCTACCTCCGGTCTGGAAATGAGCCAGAACTCCCTGCGTCTGTCCTGGACCTTCGAGGAAGTTGACCAGCGTCTGCACGACATCATGGTTAACATCTTCCACACCTGCATCACTGCAGCTGAGAAGTACGGCCACAAGGACAACCTTGTTATGGGCGCTAACATCGGCGGCTTCGAGAAGATCGCTGATGCTATGCTCGCTCAGGGCGTATGCTGATTTTCGATTGAAAGGGCGCAGCCCTTTCAATCGAGGGACGCCCTTGACAGGCGCTGCCTGTAAGGGCGTCCGCAATAAAGAGCACCGGAATTTCGATTCCGGTGCTCTTTATTGTTTGCTAAAATGACCCGGCAAAGCTGGGCCATTTTTGTCGCGCTGAAAGCGCTCCATTTGATGCGCTCCGCGGCGTGATAGGTTATCTGTGTGCTGAAATCCCCGTCGGGGATTTTATGGGTTGGCGTGAACGCTGTCGCCCGCGAAGGACTCACCGCCAACAGGCGGCTGTCCTATAGGTGCGGTTTGCGGGGCATACCGCGTATTTTACCGCGAACTGCGTTCGCGGGTGCGGGACACGGCGGCACAGCCGCCTGTGTCCCTTATTGCACATCCGGCTGCTCTGTGCAAAAAAAGGCCGCCGTAAGGCGGTCTTTTCCTTGTTTTATGCGTTTTCCGAGAAATCCGCAAGACGCAGGTTCTCGTTATGATCGGTTGCGTAAGTGATATTCCACGGCGAAGTGAACAGCAGCAGGCTATTGCCCTTGAGATCCTCGACGATCTTAGTATCGCTCGTGAGCTGGAGCTTCTTAATATCGAAGTCTCCTCATCATTCTCAACCCAGCGAACGTGCTCATACGGCAGGTTCTCGCGGATGATCTCGACGTTATACTCGTTCTTCAATCGGTACTCGAGCACCTCAAACTGCAGCACGCCGACAACGCCGACGATAACCGATTCCATACCGGCATTCGGCTCGCGGAAGATCTGGATGGCGCCCTCCTGTGCGATCTGCTCGACGCCCTTGACGAACTGCTTGCGCTTGAGCGTATCCTTCTGGCGGACAACGGCAAACAGCTCGGGTGCGAACGTCGGGATGCCGGAGAACACGCACTTATGCTTGGGATCGCACACGGTATCACCGATGGAGAACACACCCGGATCGAAAATACCGATAATATCGCCCGCATACGCCTCATCGACAATGGAGCGGTCCTGTGCCATCAGCTGCTGCGGTGCGGCAAGCACCATCTTCTTGCCGGACTGAACGTGCAGCACGTCCTGACCGCGCTCAAACTTGCCGGAGCAGATACGCATGAACGCAACACGGTCGCGGTGCGCCTTGTTCATATTCGCCTGAATCTTGAACACAAACGCGGAGAAATGCGGGTCGAACGGGTCGATCACGCCGATGTCAGCGGTACGCGCGGTCGGCGGCGGCGTCATCTGCAGGAACTTCTTCAGGAACGGCTCAACACCGAAGTTAGTCAGCGCGGAACCGAAAAATACCGGCGACAGCTTGCCCTCGTGCACGGCCTTGAGATCAAACTCATCGCCTGCACCGGAGAGCAGCTCCACATCGTCGATCAGCGTCTGGTACTGATCCTCGGGCAGCATACCCTCAAGAATCGGATCGTCGATCGACAGTCGCTGTGCCTTGACCTCGTGGCGGAAATCCGCGCCCTCAAACGCGATAACCTCATCGTCCATGCGGTCGTACACGCCCTTGAAGCGCTTGCCCGAGCCGATCGGCCAGTTTACCGCATAGGTGCCAATGCCCAGCTCGTTCTCGATGTCCTCGAGCAGCTCGTACGGGTCGCGTGCCTCACGGTCCATCTTGTTGATAAAGGTGAAGATCGGCACGCCGCGCATCGCGCAGACCTTGAACAGCTTGCGGGTCTGTGCCTCGACGCCCTTGGAGGCGTCAATGACCATCACCGCCGAGTCAGCCGCCATCAGCGTGCGGTAGGTGTCCTCCGAGAAGTCCTGATGGCCCGGGGTATCCAGAATGTTGATGCACTTGCCCTCATAGCGGAACTGCAGCACCGAGGACGTTACCGAAATACCGCGCTGCTTCTCGATCTCCATCCAGTCGGAAACCGCATGACGGCTGTTTTTCTTGCCCTTGACCATGCCGGCCTCCTGAATGGCTCCGCCGTAGAGCAAAAACTTCTCCGTAATGGTGGTTTTACCGGCGTCAGGGTGCGAAATGATTGCAAATGTGCGCCGATTTTCAATTTCTTTTTTCAGGTCTGCCACAGACTTTTTCCTCCCGATCTATCAAAAATCTAATATTGTTGTAGAATGTACACAGAATGTTCACAATTCACCAGTATGATAAATGACGTGGAAAGCGTAAGATCCCCCCACATGTTCTTGCTTTCTACTCTCTATCCTACCTTTTATTGCGGGAGCAGCCGGACGAAAGTTCGGCTGTTCCTGTTTTTTTACCTTTATTAAAGGTAAGATGAGAGTTTACGTTGTAAATTCTATTCAGCACCATCTATCCGGTGCACTCGATCCGCGAAGCGGTACGCTGTCACCGGGCACGCCTATACGCTAACAAGTACAATCTTGTCATAAACAACGGTGCCGAGCACAGCAACCAACCAAATCATTGGGCGGCACTGCCATCCTCCAGAGGACCCTCTCTTGCCCTTTGGGCAATTCACCTTGTGCCGCCCTCTGCGTTGACTTTCTGTCCTGTGTAGCAGCAAGGTATCTGGCACTGCGTACAGGCAGAGACATGGGCGCACACTGTGCGCCCCTACGGTAGAAAAGATCCTCTGCCGTTCCCCTTTTCGAAGCAGTCGCCGGTCTCTGATTTGCGTCAGGCTATCTTAGGAAAGGGGTGAAAATCAGAGAGTGGAAACCTTGGTGTCGACCCTCTTGTGCGCCTGCCGCGAAGGCAAGAACCGCCGCATACTGCGGCACCAATTTCCGTCAAACACAAACCTTACAAGGATGCAAAGGAGCCATCACAGCTCCTTTCGCCCCTCCAGTGCACGGGTCAGCGTCACCTCATCAACAAACTCCAGATGCCCGCCAACCGGAATACCATACGCCAGCCGCGTAATCTTGATGCCGAACGGCTGCAGCAGCCGCGAAATGTACATCGCTGTGGCTTCGCCCTCGGTGTCCGGATTGGTGGCGAGGATAACCTCCTCGGTCTCCTCCTCTGCCACACGCTTGACCAGCTCGCGGATACGGATGTCGTCCGGTCCGACGTGCCCCATCGGAGACAGCGTGCCGTGCAGCACATGATACAGGCCCTTGTACTCCTTCGTGCGCTCGAACGCGATTACGTCGCGCGGCTCTGCCACCACGCAGATCACCTTCTGGTTGCGCGTCTTGTCCGAGCAGATCGGACAGATCTCGCTGTCCGTCAAATTCTGACAGCGCTTGCAGGTGAACGTCTTGGCTTTTGCTTCACGGATGGCATCCGCAAACCGCTCGGCATCCTCTTTCGGCAGGTCGAGCACATGAAACGCCAGCCGCTGTGCGGTCTTCTGACCAATGCCCGGGAGCTTTGCGAACTCCTCGATCAGCCGTTCGACCGGCGGTGCAAAAAGCTCCATTACAGCAGACCGCCCAGACCGCCGCCAATGCCGCCCGTAATCGCGGACATCTGGCTCTGCGACTTGTCGGAAGCCGCCTTGAGCGCCTCGTTGACCGCTGCAACAACCAGATCCTGCAGCATGTCGATGTCGTCCGGATCAACAACGTCCGGCTTGATCTCAATGCTCTTGAGCGTGGAAGTGCCGGTTACAGTCGCGGTAACCATGCCGCCGCCTGCCGTGCCGGTGGACTCCATCAGCGCGATCTCCTCCTGCGCCTTGAGCATGCTCTCCTGCATCTTCTGTGCCTGCTTCATCATCGCCTGCATGTTCATGCCGCCGCCGAAGCCGCCGAAACCCTTACCCTTTGCCATAATAAATGTCCTCCTTAAAGCTGTTTCACTTGAATATCCATTGATTTAGCGCGGTCGATCAGTTTCATCGACTGCGTATATTTTTTTCACACCAAGCTCCTTCGCCCGCTTCGCGCACCTTGCACCTTGGACTGGGTGCACCGTTCAGCTTGGCGCCTGCTCCGATGACCGAAATGGTCGGCTCCTTTGCCGCGAGAATGGCCGTCATTTTGTCCTCGCAGAGAATGACGAGCGCGTTGTCCTCGAGCACGCCTTTCGCGCTCAGCTTGATATTGGTGTGTGCGCCGATGTTGATCTTGCCGGTCAGTGCTTCGAGCAGCGGCTGCCACTGGCTCCACAGCGTCACTTCCTGCTTAGGCGTGTCTGCGGTCCCGTCTTCCTCTCGCGCCCAGTCAGGCGCATCCTCGTCACCCGGAAGCGGCGGTGCATCATCGTCACACGGCGGAGGCGGCATTTCGCCACTCTGCGCTGTCGGTGCGCTCTGCGGCGCCATCTGCACCGGAACACCGTTCTTCAGCTTTTCCTCGAGCGCTTCTACGCGCCCGCCGAGCGTGTCATAGCTGTCAGCCCCCAGACTGCACAGCCGCACCGCGCACAGCTCAGCCTCAACGCGGCGATTGGATGCCGTGCGCATGTGGTCGAGCGAATCGCTGATAATGCGGCTCCACGCAATGAGCGTGGACGACGCAAGACCGTCGCACAGCGCCTGCAGCGTCTTTACACTGTACGCGGGAGAAATGAGTGCGGAAACGTCGGTCTTGCTGGTCTTGACCAGCAGTGCATCGCGGATCAGGCCAAGCATCTGGTCGTACACCGAGGCCAGATCACGGCCTGCGTTGTAATATTCGTCCAGCAGGCCGACTGCCGCCGCCAGATCACCGGTTTTCAGGTGCTCGGCCAGGCGAATGCCATCGTCCTGACCCATGACGCCGAGCGCCGCCGTGACCGTTTTCTCGTCCACCGCACCGGCTGCCGCCGCACGGTCGAGCATGGAAAGCGCGTCTCGCATGGCGCCGTCCGCCAGCCGGGCGATCAGGCGTGCCGCACCTTCGGTCAGCGCAATGCCCTCACCTGCCGCAACATCCAACAGCCGGCGGGCAATATCCTCCGCACCGATCCGGCGGAAATCGAACCGCTGACAGCGCGACAGAATGGTCGCAGGTACCTTGTGCAGCTCGGTGGTAGCCAGAATGAACAGAACGTGCTCCGGCGGCTCCTCGAGTGTTTTGAGCAGCGCATTGAACGCACCGATGGACAGCATGTGTACCTCATCGATGATGAACACGCGCTTGCGGACCTGTGCAGGCGTGTAGCGCGTCTCATCGCGCAGGTCGCGGATGTTGTCCACGCCGTTGTTGGACGCCGCGTCAATCTCGGTCACGTCCAGCACCGAGCCGTCCAGAATGCCGCGGCACGCCGCACACTCGTTGCACGGATCGCCGTTCACCGGATGCTCACAGTTGACCGCGCGCGCGAGGATCTTCGCACAGGTGGTCTTGCCGGTGCCGCGCGTGCCTGTAAACAGATATGCATGGCTCAAACGTCCGGACTGCAGCTGCGCGCGCAGCGTGTCCGTGACATGCTGCTGCCCGATCACATCCGCAAACGTCTGCGGCCGCCATTTGCGGTATAAAGCCTGATACATTACGAAAATCCTCCCCTCAATAAAATAAAGAGGCGGGCGTAAGCCCGCCTCAAAGCGTCCTCTCGCGGACTTTGTCCGCCATTCAATACCGGTTTGCTTGCAAACCGTACCCGCATGGCAGGATTTTGTTTCAAAAATCCGAGCCATCGATCTCCGCCGCTTCACGGCGGCATTCAATCGAATCTTACGGCCACACCGTAAGATTCATAAAAACCCGCGACATGTGCGTGGGTTTTTATGCAAGACGGAGCAAAAGTTTCGACCATCGGGAGGAACTTTTGTCCCGCCGGGATTTGTCCGAGCCGCAGGCTCGGCATATCCCCTTCGATCGAAAGCGTGGTTTCGATCGAGAATCGTTCAGCGCCCCACAAGACCGCACACAGGTAATTCGAATACACACACCCGGCTGCCTTTCCGCATTTCGGGCTCAGAATCGGCAGATCTGCGGCACACGATGGTTTCTGCTTAATGCTGCTCGGTTCCCCGCCTGACATGGTTCACAGTCCTCCGTTGCGCAGTACCGGTCCCTCATCGCCCTGTGAGTGGCTGCCTCGCCGCATGTGTGCTCCTTGTTACCCGCATAGTCCCCGCTGAAGCGGATTGCGGGTTCAAGGCACCGCTAACGCCCCGACTTGTGCGGCCTTGTGCGGCGCTGAACGATTTTCAGTTTTCAGTTTGTGCCGAACAATTCGGCTTTATGCTTCCGGATCCTCCGAGCTGCCGCCGCTGTCTCCGCTGTCGCCGCCGGAATCGCCGCTGTCTCCCGAATCGTCTCCGCTGTCACCGCCGTCTCCGCTGTCGTCACCGGAATCGCCGCTGTCGCCGCTGTCATACGATCCGCCGTCACCGGAATCCTCATTGCCGGTGTCGGTATTCGAAGAGCTGCTGTCCGAATCGCTGTCATCTTCTTCATCGTCGTAGTAATAATTATCTACGCCCATGCTCTCGAAATCATACTTGTTTTCGATATTCTGATGACTGCAGGTCTCGGTCGGAACCTTGCCCTTCCAGAATCGGCCGGTTGCAGCACGTCCCGCAGCGCGGCACGCGCCGGATGCCAGCAGACCGGTATCCATACAGTAGGTGACTTCCTCGAAATCCTGCGGATGCGAGTCAAATACCAGACCGGAATCACCTGCATGCACCTTCTGCATAACAGCCAGCCAGATATTCGCCGCATTGCGGCCGTACAGACCGTCCAGACGGTAGTTTATGCTCGTAGCCTACCCATACCGCACCGGAATACTTTGGCGTGATGCCGCAGAACCAGATATCGGTATTGGAGGTGGTGGTACCGGTCTTGCCGCCGGTTTCTACACCGTCAAGCTGAATGCCGTAGGCGGTACCGTGTGCGGTAACGTTCTGCAGACAGTCGAGCATATAATAAT
>ENA-OQIL01000671-OQIL01000671.1-human-gut-metagenome-genome-assembly--contig:-NODE-671-length-11549-cov-5.431361_pt1 | contig 11549 bp, 12 predicted proteins | sample MGYA00242583_ERZ504748 | MGnify/ENA primary metagenome ERZ504748 (study PRJEB26092, sample SAMD00036191) | human gut metagenome | host: Homo sapiens | study: EMG produced TPA metagenomics assembly of...
CCCACATCCGCGAACACGGCCAGCCACATATTGGCGAAACCCAGCGCAATCAGTACGAGGCAGGCCAGTTTTACGCCGATGGCCACCACGATGTTCTGATAGACGATGCCAAGGCACTTGCGTGGAGATTTTGATTGCTTTGGAAATTTGCATTGGATCGTCATCCATCAGTACTACATCCGCAGCTTCAATGGCAGCGTCAGAACCCATAGCGCCCATAGCAATGCCGATGTCTGCCCGGCGAAGCACCGGGGCATCGTTGATGCCATCTCCCACAAAAGCCAGTTTTTCTTTCTCCGGCTTGTTCTGAATCAACTGCTCCACTTTCTCCACCTTGTCGGCAGGAAGCAGTTCACTGTAAACCTCATCCAGCCCCAGTGCGGAGGCTACACTATCAGCCACCTTCTTGGCGTCACCAGTAAGCATCACAGTCTTGCGAACCCCAGCCGACTTTAATGTCTGAATGGCTTCCTTGGAGTGAGGCTTCACGATATCGGAAATAACAATGTGTCCGGCATATTTCCCGTCAATCGCCATGTGAATGATGGTGCCTACGCTGTGGCACGGAATAGCCTGGACCCCCAGACGATTCATGAGCTTGTCGTTTCCAGCCGCGACCTGATGATCATCCACTGTGGCGATGACACCGTTGCCGCTGAGCTCCTGAATATTGGTTACACGGCTGCGGTCAATTTCCATGCCATAGGCTTTCTGTAAGCTCTTGCTGATGGGATGACTGGAAGCGCTCTCTGCCAGGGCCGCGTACTCCACCAGCTTGCGTTCGTCCATCTCGTTGTGGTGGATGGCGTTGACCTCGAACACGCCCTGGGTCAGAGTACCGGTCTTGTCAAAGACCACGATCTTAGCCTGTGACAGGGTCTCCAGATAGTTGGACCCCTTCACCAGAACGCCCGCCTTACTGGCTCCGCCAATTCCTGCAAAGAAAGACAGAGGAATGGAGATGACCAAAGCGCAGGGGCAGCTGGCAACGAGGAAGGTCAGCGCACGATAGATCCAGGTCTCCCAGCCTGCATCCAGCCCCATACCGAACATCCGCACCAAAGGAGGCAGAATTGCCAAGGCCAGTGCGGCATAACATACCGCAGGGGTGTAAATTTTTGCGAAGCGGGAGATAAAGTCCTCCGACTTGGACTTCCGGGAGGAAGCATTCTCCACCAGATCCAGAATCTTGGAGACAGTGGACTCGCCAAATTCCTTGGTGGTCTGGATATGGAGCAAGCCTGTCATATTGATACAGCCAGAGATGATCTCATCCCCGGTTTTGACCTCGCGGGGCAAGCTCTCGCCTGTGAGCGCGGCGGTGTTCAACGTCGATTCACCTTGAACCACCATACCGTCAATAGGAACTTTTTCGCCAGGCTGTACCACAATAATGGTGCCGATCCCCACTTCGTCCGGGTCCACCTGTTCCAGTTTGCCATCCCGTTCGATATTGGCATAATCAGGACGGATGTCCATCAGATCACTGATATTCCGGCGGCTCTTGCCCACAGCATAAGACTGGAACCATTCACCTACCTGGTAGAACAGCATAACCGCGATGGCCTCCAGATAGTCGCCGTTTTCATATATGGCCAGGGCAAGCGCACCCAGCGTAGCCACCGCCATCAGAAAGTGCTCATCGAACACCTGACCGTTGCGGATACCTTTTCCGGCTTTTCCCAGAATGTCGTAGCCAATGACCAGATAATCCACCAGGAACACAGCCAGACGTACCCAGCGGCCTGCCGCGCCAAACACTTCAAATGCGCCTGCGCCCAGGACCTGCAAAATCAACAGTAGAACCGTAGCAGTCAGAATCCGCCACAACATCACTTTTTGTTTTTTGGTCATACCGGCGGAGGGCCGCGTGCCGATGATCTGAAGGATCACGGCCAGCAGAGCCACCACGACCAGCAGACCGTTGATGATATACTCCTGCATTTCGTTTTACCTCTTTCACGATTGCTTATTCGTTTATTTGTCTAAGAGAAAGAACGCCCTGCAAGCTGCCGCTCAACAGGGCATTTCGTTTCGCTGGCTTACAGGAAGATCTCGCAATCGGGTTCCACCTTCTTGCAGGCTTTGCGAACCTCCTGCATAACAGCCTTGGGGTCCTGACCTTCCTCGAACTCCACGTTCATCTTGAGGGTCATAAAATTCACCGTAGCGCTCTGTACGCCGCTGGTCTTGCGGGCTGCATCCTCCATCAGGTTGGCGCAGTTAGCGCAATCCACATCGATTTTGTAAGTCTTTTTCATTTTGAAAATCTCCTCTCTTAATTTGTTCCTGTTGTCAGAACAATTAAATCATCGTTTAATTGTATCTTCATCATACGCAGGAAAACCGTCCTCGTCAACGGTTTGAACCTATATCCTGCTATTCGGGAAAAGGGTTCTTCTGTTTGGGCAAAATGCAGCTTTTATCGGCACATTCCAGTACCCTGATAAGGGCAACCTGCGCACTTCCCGCGATTTTCTTTTCGGCGTTTTACCATGCGTCTCAAAGACCAGATACAATATACCGCCAATACAATGAGTAAAATCAAAGATGCCATATAAACCTCCTCCATTTGGACTCTTTGCAAAAATAGCTTGCTTAAAGCACTACAAAAGATCCAATCTGGTACACTACAAAAGTGACAATCCACGCCACCAATAACTGGAAAATGGCGGTAAAACCCATCCATGCCCAACTTCCCGATTCCTTGCGGATAGTAGCCAGAGCCGCCGCACAGGGAATATAGAGCAGGCAGAACACCATCAGGCAGAAGGCATTGAGAGGCCCGAAGCCGATACCGTTCAATGCAGATGCAAAAGCACTCATCCCCTCTGGCGAGCTGGCGTTGACAATGCCGAACAACACAGCACAGCTGGACACCACCACTTCCTTGGCGGAGACACCGGCAATCAGAGCCACGGCAATCTGCCAGAAGCCCAAGCCAATGGGGGCAAAGAAGGGAACCAGGCACTTACCAATTATAGCCCCGAAACTCTGTGCCATGTCCGGGGAATAGCCATGGGGGCCAAAGTTCAGCAGGAGCCAAATCGCCAGCGTAGCAATAAAAATCGTAGTGCCTGCCTTTTCCAGATAATCCTTGATCTTCTCCCACACATAGATGGCCACCGTCCGGGAATCGGGCAGCTTATACTCCGGCAGTTCGATCATCAGGTAATTGACGCTCTTTTTCCGATCCAGAAGGTGGATGACGGCGGACACCACAATGGCAACCACAATGCCAATCAGGTACATGGAATAAGCCATCAGCATGGCGTTGTCTCCAAAAAACATCTCGGAGAACAAGATGTAGATGGTCAGCCGGGCGTTGCAGCTCATAAATGGCGTTACCAGCATGACCTTGAAGCGGTCCCGCTTGCTTTCCAGCGCACGGGAAGCCATGATGGCGGGAACCGTATAGCCAAATCCCAGTAGCATGGGAATGAAGGCTTTGCCGGAAAGCCCCAGCTTGCTCATGATGCCCTCCATCACATAGGCCACACGGGCCATATAACCGCTGTCCTCCAGTAGTGCCAAACACAAAAAAAGAATCAAAATATTAGGCAGAAATGTGACAATGGTGCCCACGCCGCCGATGATACCGTCCACCATCAGCGAGGTGAGGATTGTCCCGGCGTGAACTGCCGTCAGACCACTTTGCGCCACGCCGGAAAGCCAGTCAATGCCCAGCTCAAAATATCCCTTGATCCAGTCGCCAATGGTAAAGGTCAAAAAGAAGGTAACGGCCATGATTACCAGAAAGATGGGGATACTCCACACTTTGCTGGTGAGCAGCTTGTCCGCCCGCTCGGTGAGCAGATCCTGCCGTTCCTTGTGGAGCAGGACTTCACCGATGATTTCCCCGATGAAGTCATATTTCTGGTTGATGATGTCCGACTCGTAGCTGCGATCCAGCACCTGGGGAAGGTTCACCGGGTACTTCTCCGTGATCTCCTTATCCTCCTCCAGCAGCTTCAGCGCATGCCAGCGGTAGTTCGTCAGACCTGGATAATGACGCTTCAGCTCCGGCATGATCTGGTCGATCTTGTCCTCGATCTCATCGGAATAGACCATGGCATACTCTGAGTGGTGATCGTGCCGGTGTTTGGAGCGGACCTTATGGTGGTGGATCAAACAGTCCGGGTCGGTGCAATCCTTGTGGTGGGCGGCGGCATGGAGCAGAATATCCAGCCCACGGCGCTGACGGGCGGAGACCGGGATTACCGGGATGCCCAGCATCTCCGGCAGACGGTATAGGTCGATCTCCATGCCCCGCTTTTCCACAATGTCCATCATGTTCAGAGCCAGCACCACTGGCTTGCCCAGCTCCAGCAGTTGCAAGGTCAGATAGAGACTGCGTTCCAGTGCGGAGGCATCCGCCACATTGATGATGACATCCACCTCATCGCTGAGGATAAACTGCCGGGAGACGGTTTCCTCCATGGTATAGGAGGTCAGGCTGTAGGTGCCGGGTAAGTCCTACCAGATGGATGGTAAGGTCGTGGTCCTTCATGACGCCCTCCACCTTCTCCACGGTCACGCCCGGCCAGTTTGGCCACTTTCAGGTTGGCCCCGGTATAGGCGTTGAACAGGGTGGTCTTGCCGCAGTTCGGGTTGCCGATAAATCCAATGGTCATTTCATGCTCACTCATGCACGTCACCTTCTTCCACTGTAATATTTTTGGTAATGTTATACCCCAGGGCAAACCGGGTGCCCCGCAGTTTAATAATCAAAATTCCCTTTCCTTTTCGGTTCAGCACAGAGATGGCGGTCTGACGGGTCATGCCCAAAGTCTCCAAACGCCGCTCAAGCTGAAAGGGAAGATGAATGGACTTTACGGTATAAGCCCGTCCAATCTTCGCATCCTTCAAAAGCATCTTTCTCACCTCTCAATATCAATAAACAATCATTTAATCGTTCTGTCTACATTGTAGAGCGGGGAAAATCGAAAAACAATGGACGGAGTACAAGTCCTTCCAAGAGGGATAAGAAAACTTCTGAATGGGTAAACAGTGCTAAAAAAGGTTCTGACATTGAAGCACAGCTCCATGTCAGAACCCATTTATTTCACAAATTATTTTTGGGAGTTGCGTCGCCCGGTGTTTTCCGAGCCACGCACTTCCTCATGGTAAAAGTAATCCACAATGACCGGGTGCCCAGGCTCTGCCCGGCCGTAGGGCAGCTCGTTGTCCACGAAGGGACAGCTGTTTTCTTTCGCCAGCCGTTCCGCTTGATCCTCCAAACCACGGAAGTAGCTTCTGTCTCTCTTGTTGTAGATAGCGTCGTACAGCGGAACCAAGTCAGGATGTTTTTTACGTATATAGTCAAGGATGTCTTTTTTGAATCCGCCTCGCAGGTTTAGATTTTCTAACCATATCAGGTCGCATTGATTTCTGACCTGATGGAAGATAGCCTCAAAATCCGTGATACCCGGAAAGACAGGGGCAATAAAGCAGACGGTGCGAATGCCCGCATCATAGATCTGCTTCATGGCATCCAGCCGTCGCTTGATGCTGACGGCATTGTCCATATCATTTTTAAAGCCTTCGTCCAATGTATTGATCGACCAAGAGACCGTGACCTTTCCCAATTTTTTCAGAAGGTCGATGTCACGGATTACCAAGTCTGACTTGGTACAGATGAGAATTTCTGCCTCACTGCCCCGGAGTTGTTCAAGAAGCTTTCGGGTGTTCTGAACTGAGCCTCCTGGGGCAGATATCCATCGGTCACTGAACCGATGACTACGCGTGCCCTTTGTATTTTTGCGGATTTTTGATTGCTGGCCAATGTTTCACATCCAGGAATGTCCCCCACGGTTCGGTGTGCCCGGTAAATCGCTTCATAAACGAGGCGTAGCAGTATTTGCAGCCATGGGTACAGCCCACATAAGGATTGACGGAATAGCCTCCCACCGGCAGGGCGGATTTTGTCATAATATTTTTGGTTTCTACATCCTGAATCAGAATGCTGCTCTCTTTTACTTCTGTCATGTCTTCTGTTCCTCCAATACCCGGTAAAAAGCCAGGGGAAATTCTTGTACCATCTGTGCCTCGCCCATGATAGGAAGCAGATCTTCCTTCATAAATACAGGGATGCCAAGCGAATGGGCCTGATGTGTCAGGTTCCACACCCATTCCGGTTTCGATACGGCTTTGCCCTTCCTATGTCCGGTCTCAGTCCCAATGACGATCCACTCAATTTAATACAAACAGCCACCGCTGATGCCTCCTTACCGTTTTAAGATTTAGCCTTCTGCCGCAGGTGCAACTTTCCCGAAGCCGTTCCAGGCATACAGGCCCTTCTTGTCCTCATCGCCCAGGAACTTGTCCACCTGACAGATGTGCAGGATATGGTCGCCCACCTCCACCGACTGCTGCAAGATAGCCACCATCGCCAGCCGGGTGTCCGCCGGAATCTGGATATCGCTGCCCTCCACAGCCATCATCTCGATGTTGTTGGCGGCCACCTTATCGGTCTCGGCACCGGTAGATGCTCCGCAGGCCATTACTGCGCCTGCCAGACTCTCACCGGGAACAGTGACAATGACTTTGCCGGTCTCACGCACACGCTTGCCGGTGTGGGACTGTTTGCCAGTGGCGAAGCCCACCATAGGCGGATTGAAGGAGAGGTAAGACACAAAGCAAATGGGAGCCAGGTTCGTAGAACCGTCCTCCTTTTTAGAGCAGATCAGTGTCAGCGGATTGGGGGAGGTCAGAACAGTAGCCTCCATAATGTTCAGTTCTTTCATAAAATTCAGACCTTTCTAAGAAATTTCAGTCGTTGACTGCACGGCCAACCGGTGATATATTTATTATATCTGATAGCAATTTTCGTTCAAGTACGCAAATTATTTGTACCTGGTATCAAAAAATATACTGCAAAAGACGAGGAAAGCTCCAATTATGACTTATGAAGAATTCAAAGAAAAGGTTGGCAGTGTCATTCTAACCGGCGAGGGAAACTGCCCGGTCACGCCGGTGGTTCAAATGCTGCAGGGCAAATGGAAACTCCAAATTCTCTATGAACTGTGCATCAAGTGTCCTATGCGGTTTGGGGAACTGAAAAAAGTTCTCAAACCCATTACCAACACAGCCCTGACCAACGCGCTGAAAGAGCTGGAAGCGGACGAATTGGTTCAGCGTATCCAATATAATGAAATGCCTCTGCGAGTGGAGTACTCCCTCACCGAAAAAGGGCGGGACCTGCTGCCGGTCTTTTACGCCATTTCCCAATGGGGAATGAAATATATACCATGATTCTAACTATATTAATATCTGCCTGATAATAGCCGGGAGGCATTGACAATTTGAGTCAACTTCCCGGCTTTTTATGCATTCTCTACTGCTGCAAAGGATTCAGGAAGCAACCTGATTCATGAGAGTTTATGCATTTGTATAGTCATTTTGAACCTGCTCCGAAATCGTCATACCTCACACGCCTCCCGGAGAGCAGGCAGCAGCTCATCCAGCCGCCCGTCCAGTCCGAAGGACTTCTCTTTGATATTGTCCGCAATGTAGATCTCCCCCAGATTGATGGTCACATAAGTGGCGTTTGGCTCGCCGGCCACCAGGCGCATCATCGGGGCCTTGATCAGCTGATTGCGCCAGCCAATGCCCAGCTCCAGAACCACCAGTTTCTTTCCGTGGTAGGTTTTCAGAAAGTTTTGGAACCGTGCCTGGGCAGCGGTATCCGGAATCATTCTCTGACCCGCGCCCATGTGGATGTCCATGGGACCTCCGCACTTGGGACAACGCGGCACCAACTCTGTAGGCACATGGCCGCCCTGTTCGGCAGCCGATAATTTTTCGGCCACCTCTAAACTTGAATAGAGGGTATCGTGGCAGGGGCGGGCACACTGCATCGTAAACCAGTTGCCTTCGATCTCATAGATTTTCGTCGGATCGAAGCCACACAGTTCAAAGTGACCTTCTCCGTTTGATGTGACGACAAAGTAATCTTTTTCTCCTACAATGGCCTTCAAATCGTTCATCACCGGCGTAGGCTGGTACTGCCCACAGTAACGATGGATGAGCCGGGCCCAGAAGGCCCATTTTTCCTCCTCGCTGGGCCATCCGGCCATCATGCCCTGCAAAATACAACGTAAGCCGTATTTTTGTTTGAAATCCCCAAACAGTCTTTCAAAAGTCGCATTGTCCGCAAACAAATGCAGCCCTTCGGTGATGGACAGGCCGTTACTTGCTCCGATCAGGATAGCGTCCGCTTCTCTGAATTTTTTCGCAATAGGGTTCCAATCAATCATATTCGTTCGCTCCTTTCTATTTTATGGTTGCTGCGATGGATCGCTCCTGCCGGAGGGCAGCCAGAGTTTCCGCCAAATCTCCTTGCAGATACAGGCTGCGTCCCCGCAGATGCTCTGGCCTATGAGCTGCCTCTCGATTAAGACATGCATAAAAGACGTTTTCGTTTTTGGCAGTAAGTTCCCAGAAGGGCAATTTGATGATACTGGGTGTCATCTCACCCACGCCAAGTTCCAACAGCAGGACTTTTTTGTCGGACTGATCCATTATCCAGTGTCGCAGGAATCTATGGTAGCGATGCAGACTATCCTGCCAGAAGGTTCCCTCTAGAAAGGTATCATCTCGTACCCAGGGCACCAGCACCCGCCCGCAATCCGGGCAACGAGGAACAGCCTCCTCCGGCAGGCGAACACCTGCCAGGCAACCAGTCAGTTCCTTCACCAGTTCGCGGTTTTCCCCAATATCATCCCGGCAGGGCTGACTGCATTGGCAGTAGCTAAAGTCTCCCTGAAAGGCGCAAATTTGTTTCTGGGGAAATACTCGAAAAAACTGCTGATCCACATTGGTGGTCAGAACAAAAGCAGGTTTGTCCGCAACAAGCGCCTGCAGGTCCAGATAGGGCTGCCCAGTAGGGGCTTCCCACATGAAGCGGATATATTGACTGTAATACCCCCACTGTTCCCCATAGCTGGAAAAGCAATGGTAGAATCCAGCCAGCGGAGAGGTAAAGCCATACTGTTCGCGAAAGGGAGCCAATGCCTCCGAAAGTGCCGGGGACCAATGGTAGTGGTCGTATCCAGCCGCGCTTGACAGGCCGGAGCCGCCTCCGATCACAACGGCATCTGCTTGATCAATACGCTCGGCAAGTTCCTGAAGCACCGTTTGGTTTCCAACCCTCATTGATCGTTATCTCCGCTGCCCATGGTGTCCCGTGCATCCCGTAGCACTTGAGCAATGTCGGCCACAATGGTCATGCCCTTGTCCGCCAACTGCTTGGGCAGGAAGTCATACTTATCGTTGATAGCAATATATCGAGCATGGGGAAATCTGAGGGTCAGGTTCCAGAAAGGCTCTTGGATAAACATGGGAGTCATTCGGCCAACGCCCAGCTCCAGGAACAGAATTTTGCTGTCTTTGTGTTCCAGTACGTAGCGAGAAATTTTTTCGTACTGTTCTTCGTATTTCTTTCCTTGCAGGAAATTCCCATATCCTCGCACCCAGGGGAATGCCTCACCGCCGCAGTGGGGGCACCGGGGAATGAGATCCGTGGGAATCTTCGTGTCACTCCCCATAGCGGCTACCATATCAGCCACCGGCTTTACCGCATCCCAAGTGTCATCGGTACAACAGGCGGCACACTGGAAGAAGCGGTGATCCCCCTGGATCTCTGCCACCTTCTCCTCCGGGTAGAGTTTGACAAACTGGGTATCCTGGTTCGTGGTGAGGATGAAGAAGTCCTTGCCTTTCAGCAAAAGCGTCTAAAATCCAAATAGGAATGACGCACAGGTGCGGTCTGGGTGGTGTGAAGGAATGTGGCGAGATACCCCCAATACTCTTCCCTTGTCTTCCAGGGGTGCATCATCCCTGCAAAAGCACCTTTGAAGTGGTACTTCTCGGCAAAAGGGCGGAAGTATTTGCGGTAAGAGTCGTTGTCCTCGTAGTAAAAATCTCCACCACCGGCAGCGGACAGGCCGGAGGCCCCGCCCACTACCACACAGTCAGCTTCCTTTACCTCCTGTACCAAACGATGGATCTGTTCGCTATACGGCAGCGGCTTTTTGTCAGTCAGCTGATAAGGCGTACCGCCGGAAGCATAGATATGATAGTGCCTGGAATAATTCATCTGGGTCTGCATGACCAGATCATCATAGAAGTTCATTGTCACCATTCCTTTCAAGTGGATGTTATTTTATTCTTACTTCAAATTATTTTAGCATCCTCTTGCGTCACTGTCAATATGTTGTTATAATAAAAATAACATCAAATGTCAAAAGGAGATCAGGCAATGAAATACCCCACCCGGCTCAGCGATGCTGTTCATATTCTGGCCTTTATTGCTCTGTACCCGGATTGCGACCTGACCAGCAACAAACTGGCAGAGAGTGTCCAGACGAATCCTGCCTATGTGCGCCAGCTCATGTCCGCCTTGCGGAAGGGAGGACTGCTAGTCAGCGTGAAGGGACATCCCCGGCCTGCCCTGGCCCGTGAGCCGGAGAAAATCACTCTGCTGGATGCCTATCGGGTCAGTGGAGGGCAACAAACCCCTGCTCCATCAAGACATCCACACCAACCCCGCCTGCGGCGTAGGCGTGAATATCCAACTGGTACTGCGTGATTTTTACCTAGACATTCAAAAAACAGCCGAACACAAAATGCAAGAAATCACGCTGAAAGATGTACTGGAACATATCACATAAAGTTGGAAGGGATTCACACATGAAATCGGATTGGTTGTGGAAGGCGGCGGGATGAAGTGCGCCTATAATGCAGCGATCCTGGACGCTTTCCTGGATCATAATATCACATTTGCTTACTGCATTGGCGTGTCTGGCGGGTCTGGAAACCTGGCCAGCTATCTGGCCGGACAACGGGGACAAATCTGCGCTTTTTTTGTTATCTTCTGCAATTTCTGTGGAAATTAGATGAAAAGAGGAGGGGGGGTGTGATATAATTATGCAAAACACCAAACTGAGCACAAAACAGGCGAGGGGGGAGCGGAATGAGAGGACGGCTGGCAGCGCTGGCACTGACATTGGGGCTGCTCCTGACCGGGTGCGCGGCCGGGGAGAGGGCCTCCGTATCGGAGTTCGCCCCGGAGGAGGGGGAGCGGCTGGTGGTGTACACCTCCCACAAGGAGGAGGTCTACTGGCCCATCATCCAGGAGTTCGAGGCGCGCACCGGCATTTGGGTGGAGGTGGAGGCGGGGGGCACCAGCGAGCTGCTGGCCCGCCTGCGCCGGGAGGCGGACGCCCCGGCGGCGGATGTGATGTTCGGCGGCGGCGTGGACAGCCTGGAGGCATATCAGGACTGCTTCTCCCCCTACTTCTGTGCCGGTTGGGAGGGGCTGGACCCGGCCATGCGCTCGGAGGAGGGACTGTGGACTCCCTTCTCCGCCCTGCCGGTGGTGCTCATCTACAACACCAAACTGGTGTCCCGGGGCAGATCACCGGCTGGCGGGATCTGTTCTCTCCCGGCATGGCAGGGGGCGCATCGCCTTCTGCGATCCCAGTGTGTCCGGCTCCTCCTTCACCGGGCTGATCACCCTGCTCCGGGCGGTGGACGGGGATACGGAC
>ENA-OQIL01000672-OQIL01000672.1-human-gut-metagenome-genome-assembly--contig:-NODE-672-length-11548-cov-2.651081_pt1 | contig 11548 bp, 13 predicted proteins | sample MGYA00242583_ERZ504748 | MGnify/ENA primary metagenome ERZ504748 (study PRJEB26092, sample SAMD00036191) | human gut metagenome | host: Homo sapiens | study: EMG produced TPA metagenomics assembly of...
GCAAAAACTCCGTCTTTATGCCCCTCTCCCAAAACGAGGACGCCCTGGTAGATCCGTCTACCGTGTTCATCAGCATAGAACGGCTCTGCAGCCCAGCGGCCATCCTGGTGAGGGCCATTCAAAAAGTCTTGGAATTCCTCGTCCGGCAGCGTAACCAGCCGAACTGCCTCACACTCAAAGATGTGGAAGCGTCCGGCCTTGGCCGGCAATTGAAGTTTCAGCCGCAAAATATCATCCTCCAGTCTTCGGTAAATAATAGCGGGGATTGGTACGCTCCCCATTGACCCGCACTTCAAAATGCAGATGCGGACCTGTAGACCTCCCAGTGGAACCGGAGAGGGAAATGATATCCCCAGCCTCCACTGTCTGGCCAACCTGGGCCAGTAGACGGGAATTGTGGCCATACAAGGTGGATAGTCCATTGCCGTGGTCGATTATCACATAGTAACCATAGCTGCTGTTATATTGGGAAACTGTGACCGTCCCAGGCAGTGCGGCCCGGATAGGGGTGCCTGTGGGTACTGCCAGATCTATCCCGGTGTGTCCCCGTGTCTCGCCAGTGAAGGGGTCGCTGCGATACCCGAACTCCGAGGTGACCACGGACTCCCAGCCTGCTCCGATGGGAGAGCAGAAGCCATCCACCCCAATGAACGGGACATCAGCCCCAGGGAACCAGCCGCCGCTTTCCCCGCTGGGGCTGCCATAAAGGATGAGATGATAGATACTGTCAGCGTTGGCCTGATGGTCCGCGGTGACCTCGACTCCAATGGCATGGCTGATCCGCTCATAAATTTCAGCCAGGTCTTCAATAGGAACGGCCACCATGTAGGTTTCTGTGGTCTCCACCTCATTGCCTTCTTCGTCGGTGGTGGTAACCGTTCGGGTTCGCTCCTCATAATCCACGAAACAGTCCGCAAACTCATGGATGCCATCTGTATCTGGCTGTTCTGCGGCGAAATACAGAGCATAAAAAATGGCCTTGACGCGGGTATCGTCAAGGCTTTTTCCATCTTCGCATTGACTATTGATCTCCGCGATCACTTCGTCCAGTTGGTCAAAGCTGTTCCGCATATCCTCGATGTATCTTTGGTACTCCGGCGTGGCGCTGGCGGAAATGGAGCCGCCGTGGAAGCACAGCTCCACGGCGGACACATTGTGCTGTGAGGTTCCTGAGAGGATGGCGCAAAGCAGAACCACCAGAACGATCAGCGGGGAAAGGATAGCCACAATGCCCCAGCCCACCTTTTTGCGGGCTTCCTCATTGGAAAGAATTACTATCGCCGCTTTGACGGCCGCTGCAACGGTGGCACTCATAGGTTCATACCTTTCATGGGCGAATCCTCTGGCTGCGTACTGTTCTGCAGTTCAGACCAGTACGCGGCCAGCTCCTCCATGGTTTCCGTGTACCCATCGCCTTTGGGCCGATGCTCCGCCCACAGCTGGTACTGCTCCAGATCAATTCCCCGGTCCAGCAGGAGCTTGGCGGCTCCGACCGCCTGATTGCTGACACAGGCATAGAGCGCGTCGTAGTTGTCCGGCTCCACCGGCATCCCGTGTTCCAGCAGTCTCTCTGCCATCCACTCCTGATGCTGGCCCGTGAGGGTGCGCAGGATGCCGGCCACCTCATCGCCCGGTCGGACGCCCTTGTCCACCAGATCCACCGCGGTCTGGAAGTCCAGCTTTTCCGCAACCCAGCGGAGAAGCTTCGGGGGCACAGAAGCAATCTGCTCCGGCGTGCATTGGGCGATCAGGTCTTTGGCGATGTTCCGGCAGTTATTTGTATAGGCATAGAGGATCACCTCACCGTGGAGGGAGGGGAGCGGCTCCGAGAGGCGGCCTTCTGATTCCTTCACCAATGTTTGTACCCGCCAACTGTCTCCCGTTTCCACCGCCCGCTTACAGGCAGTGAGATATGCCTCCGGGGAAAACCTCTCCACCGCCGCAAGAAGTATCAGGGTCATATTTCCTCCCACGACACCGGGGCGTCCCGCCACCTCGATCAGCAGGTCATCCGTCTGGTCTGATACCCTGGGATAAAGGTTTTTGAAGGCGTCAAATTCTCCGTCCCGAATGGCCAACACGGTTTTATCGTAGTCGCTGATGTGCAGGGGGTACCGTCCCACCTCATCCATATAGGCGGTGATGCTCCCGGTCATCCGCCGCAGGAGCTGTTCCGTCTGGGACATGGCCTGTTCCTGGCGTTCCTGCTGTTCCACCAGCGCCTCGATGATGGTGCGCTGCTCCGTAGGATTCAGGTGGACGATCATGCCCTCCGGCTCCGCCCGCTCACCCTGACGGAGATGTCGGGCATAGGTTTCGCCGTCCCCGTGGAACGCCTTGGTGATGGCGGAGGAGATGAGGAACATCCGGTCCAGATCTGCGCCGGTTTCGCCCAGCGTCTTGCCGGTGATGAAACTTTTGGTGACGGGGCGGCTGTCTTCATACCACTTCAGGTACACATCTAAATAGACGCCCTCGTTGCCGCCGTAGTCGGTGGTACAGAAGATGTCGGCGTCTTTGGGGATCTCCCGGCCATTTTCCCATTCCCGGTCCATGAGAAAATACTCGTCCGGAAGATATCCCATACCTTCCAGACGGTGCTTCAGTTCCTCGAAGACTTCCTGTGCGACGCGCTGACCGGCATACTGCATCCTCCGGGGATCTCCCGGAAACGGCTCCCACTGCTCCAATTCAATTTTTTCATTCGAATTTCCTTTCTCTTTTATAGATCTGCTGTTGGCAGTTCACCCTTCATACAGCAGGAACAGGGCAGATCCTCATCTGAGAAAGCGCCCGGAATCGCCAGCTGATTTTCATCCGCGCAGATAAAATCCCGCCAGGCCCAGTTCCGGCCCAACCCCCGCACTGATGTGAGGTTTGGCATGGCTGCGTCTTCAATCGCCAAAGCCCGCCGCAGCAAATCCGGGTAGCGGTGGTACAATGTCCGAATTTCCCACCGCTTCATGCTGGGGCAGAAGAAGCAGGAAGACTTGCCCGGCAGGGGAAGGCCGGCATCCCGGATCGCCTGGATGCAGTCCTTTCGGCTCCAGCCCCACTCCATCAGGGGATATCCTTCTGGTATTTTTTCATCCTGAAGGTCATGAGGAAGGGCGTTGAGCAGACGGCGCTCCTCTCCGGCATCGTATCCAATGAACTTGACGACCTTTTCTCCTTTCTCCCAGGCATCAATGCAGGGCTGGTAGTGCCTGCAGAACTTTTCCTGCGGGGCAACCTTGTGCTTGAGGGAGCATTTTTTGTACCCATAAGCAATGGAGGGCAGCGTTCCTGAGCGGAGGCACTCCTGCTCCAGCGTCAGCCTCTGGCCGTTCTTCTCGGTGTACCACACCCGCGTGATCGCCGGCATCCCATGGTTCTCCAGCCAGCGGCTCATGGTGTCCAGGTAGGCATAGGTATGCGGCTGCTCGGCTCCGGGATCGGCAAAAAGGATCAGGTCGACTGGGACATGGTGCCGCCACAGTCCTACCAGCATTGCCGTGCTGTCCGTTCCGCCTCCATACCCAACCACATTCATCGCCCGCCCGCTGTGCCGAACAGCGCCTCCTTATAGGCTGGAGCGTGAACCTCCAACAGATACCGCTCGTTGCCGCATTTGAACAGGCACACACCCCGTTGGGGGGAATCGGATGAGGTTGTACTCCGCCTCCTCCAGCTGGAGCAGATCCATATAAAACCGCTTGTCAATGGAGCCGCAGTTGAAGATGAACTGGTGGGGCGGGATAGCGAACAGGGGCTTGGTCAACTCCCGGATGCCCTCCCGGTCAAAGTCCTCCAGATTCTGCGAGGCCATGATGAGGTTGGATTCCTTCTTGCGGACCCGCTTGAGAGTGTTGCGGATATACTCGATGATGGTGGTACCCACCGACACATTATCCGACAGCCACACATACAGCTCGTCCAGCGCCGCTGTGGTGTTGCCGATGGTCAGCAGGCGGTCGGACATATAGGACAGGATGTTGAACAGCATGGCGCCGCGCACATTCTTGCTGGCCTGCAGCAGCCCCTTGACCCCGAAGACGATAAAGCGGGAGGAGGTCACACTTGGTGTGCCCGTTGAAGAACTGAGCCTGGCGCCCTGGCACATGGAGTGGAGGCCCAGCAGGATCTCCTGCAGCAGTTCCGCTGTGTAGAGCTGGTGGCAGTTCCCATCGTACTCTCTGTACTCCTGCTCAATGAGTTTATAGAGGTCGGAAAGGATGGGATAGTCCTGGGGCTTGAGGCCGGCGAAGTTGGTGCTGTCGCTGATGCCCCATTTGGCGTACAGCTTGCCCACCATGATCTCAATGGCGTCGATGTGGCGGTCTGAGAAATCCTTGTAGGCCCGGAAAAAGTCCTTGAGAAAGGAGATGTGCTGGGAGAGCCGGGTGGATTTACGGAATGCCTCCGGCGCGTCCCTGTCCTCCGGGCCACTGCCGTCATCCCAGCACTTGGGCTCCAGCGGATTGATGCGGTACACGCCGCCCATCAGATCCATGAAGCAGCCGCCCACCGTCTCACACATATCCTTTTGTTCGTGTTCCACATCCAGGGAAATCACGGATTTGCCCGCCTCGAGGAAGTTGAGCAGGAGCAGTTTGAGCAGATAGCTCTTACCCTGGCCGGAGTTGCCGAGGATCAGGATGTTGGCGGAGGTCTTATCGTCATCCCGCTTATCAAAATCTACGAGGATATTGGCCCCGTACTTGTCCTTGCCGATGTAGAATCCGTGAGGATCGGTCTTGCCAGAATAATTGAAGGGATACAGGTTGGCCACCGAGCTGGCCGGAAGGACCCGTTCAAATTGGGCGCCGAAGGCGTTGCGGCCGGCTGGCATAACAGAAACAAAGCCCTCCTGCTGACGGAGCATAAGCCGGTCCACATTGAGCTTGGAGCGAACCAGTTCGGTGAGCACATCGGTCTGGAGCAGCTTGAGGGCGTCGTAGTCCGGGGCGGTCAGCTCCAGGAACACCGCACAGTGGAGGAGCGGCTCCCGGTTGCGGTGCATGGAGGAGACCAGGGTAACCACATCCTGCAGGTTGGCCTCGGCGGTGACAGTCTGCTGGAGATCCTCGGTGCTGGAGCGGGACATTCGGTGCTTGTTGGCGGCGTTGTGGATGATCCGGCGCTCCTCACTGGGGGTGACCTGCCGGGTGTAGATGCGGATGGTGACCCCGTCCATCTCGCCCAGATGCCGCAGGATGGCCTGCTCATCGGTAGAAGTGGGGTACTCCCGCAGCGCCCATACACAGCGGCAGGTGTTGCCGCACAGGTAGTGGTCCACCTTGAAGTCGATGACCGAGGGGGCGACCATGTCGAGGAAATCCTTGATATATGGTTCCTCCACCACAGGCCGGGGAGAGTTCTTTGTTCTGTTTTTCGGCAATGAAAAAACCTCCTGTCCAGGCCGGCAGGAGATCTTTTATCGCACTGTTTCTTCCTGATATGGCCCGGAAGTTCTCCTGACGGCCATATCAATTAAATTGTGGGGCACGGGTCAGTCATTCAGAATGATCCAGCGTTCCCCGTCGTAATCCTCATATTTTTCCGTGGTGGCATTCTGCTCAAAATACACGCCCAGCATGCGCTTGAGATCCTCGCCGCTGGCGAGGCTTGCCTTGAAGCCCTGATCCTCGAGGCTTTTCTGGATGCGGGAGAGGTGGGTGTGCAGCTCCATCCCTGTTTCCTCACGCAACCGGACCAGTACGAAGAACTCACGGGCGGTCGCCATCTGGATCTGTAGACGGTCCAGTGATTTAGCGTCCGCCTCCAGCAGCCGGCTGATGACCGGCAGGTCCTCCTCGGCAGCCCGCTGGCGATAGTGCCTCTTGTTGTCCTCAAAGCTCTCCTTGGAGTTGAGGGCCAACATCTCGATCTCAGCCTGCCCCTTGAGGACGGTCATGAGGGCATAGATGCGATTGCTCACAGCCTCCGGGGGCTGGACCGAGAGGTTGGTGGGCTTGATGGCAAAGAAAATCAGCCTCCCATGACTGGTCTTTAGGCCGCTGTCGGTGATCTCGTCGATCCCGATGAGCTGCCGGGTAGTCTGTTTGGCCGTTGCTTCTTTTTTCCCTGCTCATTTTCTATCACTCCTATCCGTTGATGGATTACACAGCCCCCAGGCATAGGTCTGCTGGCCCAGGAGGAAATATCGGATTGCATAGCGCAGGAAGTCCAAGATACTGGTATCCTCCAGCCGAATCGAGAGGAAGGCATAGGCCGCAGTGATTACCACTGGGGGCAGGAAGCCAAGTTGGGCCATGGCAAACACAGAGATCAGGGCGCCCACGCCAATGATAGCGATGTCCCGCAGTTCCCACAGCCACAGTACGGCTTTGGATTTCAGATTATCGGGATAAATGTACATGTTTCACCTCACATCGTCATGCTCATTCCAAACCCCTGTTCATCCTGATCGGGCCGAATTCCTGATCTTGTACTTCGTCTGGGCGTTTGGTTCCCATCAACCAAGATTGGAGTTCCTGTGCCACCGAACCCCACAACGAAGACTCGTTTTGGATACGCCATTATGCGCCTCCACATACTGCTCAACGCGGTGGAAAAGAGATTCGGGCATAGCAATGGCCAGCGTCCGTTCTTTCTTGTTGTCCTGAAGGACCGCACTCTGGAGCGGTTCCTCGCCATGTTCCCACTGATCCAGTGCCTGATTCAAAAGGCTCTGAACCAGTGCCTTTTGGGTGAGGGGCGCATGAGCATCCAGGTAGGACTTCAGCCGCTGAAACATGTCATCTGAGATCTGAACGGCCAGGGTGCGCTGTTCCTGCTTTGCTGTGGCTGGCTGGTCCAGATAGGTAGTGAGTATCTTAGTGAGATACTCACCGTTTGTCATTTCAGGACTTTTGCCCTCCATCAGCCGCTTGTGAAGCGACTCGGGAATCAAGCCGCAGAGGTTTTTCATCGGTTCCATGATCGCATCTCCTATTCATAATCATTCAAGCTATCTGTGCTGTGGTCGCCCATGCGATTCCTTGCAAAACATAGTCGACGCAAGGAATCGCTACACTGTTGCCCAGTGCTTTATAGCGGGCGGAGTCGGAAGCACCCTCGATATCAGTCCAACCATCCGGAAATCCCTGCAGGCGCTCGCATTCCAGCGGGGTCAGACGGCGGATCAGAAGAACCGAGGCACCTCTTGGAGCGGAGGCGCTGTTATCTGGCTCGTCCATATCCACGACCAAATCTGTTGCGTCTTTGTGCTGACGAGCGCTCTGAGTGCTGACCACCTCGTTGCTTTTGAACACATCCACACGCTGGCGGCTGAACACGGCATGGTGATCGGTGGCGGTGAGAGTATAGGCGATGCCCTGTTGATACCCAATCCCGTTCCCGCCGTTCATAGGCTGCCGGTCAATGGCATTTCCGGTGATACAGAATATCGTGTCCGGTTCTGCGACCAGCGGGACATTGTTCCCACCCGTACCGTAACGGGCTGACATTGTGGGCGCCACAGAATGTGGGCCGGTGTAGCGGGCATCGATCCCGTGGTTCTCGAATACAAGTGGCTGGTGGCCATGCTCCTGTGCCCGAAGTGTTCCGGCAACATTTTCGCTGCAGGCAATGGCGCTTCCGCCCTGGTCATTAAGGCACAGGATGGATGGCATACAGTTCCCGCTGGCGGTTCCTTTCAAGGTAGGCGAGACTTCCTCTCCATAGCCAATACTGCCCGCAGAAGCACCAGCTCCAGCAGAAAAAGCAGCTGTAAAAATGGCGGGATACCCTTGTCCGGGCATACCGCCGCCTCCGCTTAGTGCTGTGTGCCGCTCCTCGGAAAGGAAGCAATCACCGTTGCCTTTGGCCGTGATTCCGGCCACAAAGGTCTGCTGTTTCATCCCTGGCTGGGCGGTCAGCGCCGCGGCTACATCATGAAGATCCCGCACCTCGTCCCGCTGATTGGCGGCAAAGGCGGTGAGCACACCGTTTCGTCCAGTGGACATACCACAATTAACACCGAGAGTGGCTGCCTTTTCTCCTGTCAGGTCTCCGTTGTATCCGTCGAATCCGATGGGGCCAGTCCCGCCTGGAGGATCAGAGCATCCCGGAGCTGAGGCGGCAGTTCCTTGCCTCTGGCCTCCGCTCGACGCAGAATACCCAGGCAGGCGGTTTTGCTCAAATAGTATTTGCGGGGCGGATCGTCCTGCAAAATCTGCGACAAGGAAGATTCTCTTGCGACGCTGGGCGACACCCCAGAATTGAGCATCCATGACTCTCCAAGCCAGGCTGAATTGATTTCCCAGAATGATTGCCCCAGCAGATTCCCAGCGCCCGGAGTCAGGTCGAGGCACTGAACAGGAGCCGTCTTTAATTCGGACAATCTCCTCGAGGACGATGCGGAAATCTTCGCCGCCCGCTGAACTGAATGATCCTGGTACATTCTCCCAGCACATATATCGAGGTCGAACAGTGTGAGCTGTTCTGCCGCGCCGCTCATCTGCATCCCTCATTTCTTTTACAACGCGGATCTGCTCCATAAACAGGCCGGAACGCTCTCCGGCAAGACCGGCTCTGGCCCCCGCCACGCTGAGATCCTGACAAGGGCTGCCTCCTGTGATAATGTCTACCGGGGGAAGTTCGGCACCATTCAGTTTCGTGATGTCCCCGACATGGAGCATGAGGGGAACCTCTTTCTTGTCACTTCGATGGGGAAGGCTTCGATCTCACTGGCCCACACCGGCTCGATGCCGTTGCGGACCGCCGCGAGTGGGAACCCTCCGATTCCATCGAACAGGCTGCCCAGCGTGGGCATTATGCCATACCCATGCTCTGCCCTGGAGCTTCGCTTTGCTCCATCTCAGCGGGCAGAGCCTCCTGCTTGATTTCCAGCTCCCCAATCTGTCGGATGGGGATGCCGAGCCGTTGGGCCTCCTCAATCTCACGGGCCATGCCAGAACTGACCCTGCCGCCGCAGAGCCACAGTTCATCGCAGACTTCCAGCACCCGGTGTCCCAGCCGCAGTCCAATTTCCCGTTCTGTTGGCTCAGCGTCATCCAACATCTGTGGGTAGAGCAGGTGGACGGCGATGGGCGTATGCCCCTGATGGATGGCATACCGGCACGCCTTTTTCGCAAACGCGGTGTTTGTCTCAATATCTCCTGCATAGGGAGAGGCGATGTAAATCAGTTTTTCTCTGCTCATTTCGCCGCCCCCACTGCCTGTACCACGGTGCGGGTGGTGTTGACCGCTGACTGTGCTGCATAGACGGCGGACATGATGTTGGCGCGTGTCGAGGTGTCCAGCCCAAAGGCGCCGCAGATGCGGGGCACTTCACCGGCCGACAGCATCAGGCCAAGGCCCAGCAGCGCATGATCCTTCAGCACCAGCAGTCCCGCTGTAAGGATGGTGGCCTGCAGGAAGGTGGTCAGACACAGACCGATGATCTGCTTGCACCACTGCACAAAACCGTCCATATAGCCGCGGGGCACCGAGAACATATACAGGGAACCCACAGCAATCTGGATGAGTAAGACTCCTCCGCGCTTGAGGTTGGAGAAAAAGCACTTGATGACGGCGTACCCCATCATGATGATAATAAAAATTACCATGATGGGGCTGGTGATGCTGCCAATCCCGCCGAATACGCCGGAGGAGGCCGCGGCCCCGATATCCACGCCCTGCAGGGAGTTGATGATATCAGTGGAAAGGGCATCAAAGCTCTCGCCATACCCGGTAATTCCAGAGGTCAGGCTGGCCTGCAGCGTGACGGAGAGTTTATAAAGTTCCACCGGCACAGGGTAAAACACCCCACGGCCATAAAGCCCTTGACGGCGCTGATAGCCGCGTCCTTGATACTGGCCCGTCCGGTCTGGTATTCGATTCCGACCTCGAACACGGCCACCACCAGCCCGACGACATACAGCGTCCAGGCCAGATAAGAAAAAAATGAGAACAATGGACTGTACCCAGCTCATCTCGAAGAGCTCGACGCCCATGTTCCCCATCTCGGCAAAAAAGTTGCCAAAGAACCAACAAGCTGGCTGTAGACCCAGTCGATAAACTGATCCATCAGCCCGCCAAGGAAAAAGTCCAATATAAACATCTGGTGGTTTCACCCCTTTGCGTAAGGGGGACCGTGCCAGCATTGGACGCATACTCCTGCTCAAAGGCACAGGGGCCGTGGCTGGGCACGGCCCCTGCTTGTATTCGCTTCCTATTTTCTTAGCACATTTGCGGGCTGTGTTCCTGCGCCTCCTCCTGACGCTGGAACACCTGCAGATATTCGTCCACCGTACCCGCCAGCAGCCTGTAATCCGCCTGAGTAGGCTGGTAAACATACCAGTCTACCTTCCCATAATCGTCCCAGAGGTGTGGTAAGATACCATCCGAGAAGTTGGGATTGCTCACTTTTTTCTTTCCCAGTAAATCGCCAAAGCGTAGGATATTCACATCCACCGCGCCCTCGGTCCGGTTCAGGATCGTCAGCTTGAGGGCATTGTACTGGCCGGCAATGTTCAGAGAAACAAACTCCAGCCTGGCCCGCAAATCCGGGTCAAGCTGGATATAGGCGGATCTGCCCGCATAAGACACAACGCCGCTGGTTTTGCACTGAGTGAGGATTTTCCTCAACTCCTGTCCAAATGGATTCAATTTTCTTCTTTCCCTCCCTACATGGTTAATTCCGGGGACAGTCGGCGCCGGTGGATGAGCTAACTCCAGCGTACTGCCTTCCAAGGCCAGAACGCCATCCAGCCGGTGAATAAGGCCCTCCATGTGTTTCTGCCATCCGTCCCAATCCTTCGGATCAAACCAGCCGCCGGGCAGCTCGCCGGCTTTGATCTGCCGCTCCGCTCTGATCCTGGCGTATTTCAAAGTGTCCGCAAGGTAATCCCGGAGTTCCCGGAGAGAAGCCCTTGATGCTGTAAACGAGGTGATGGACCCGGAACTTGTTGTCCTCGGCCGCCCACTCCTCATCATAGTCCAAACTGCCGGGATCACCGTCAAGATACTTTACAACGATCTCAGCCAGTGCCATAGGGCTGGTATGCGCACACCCCAGCTTTACATCACAGGGGGCATTCCATCGGTCTTTCTTTAATCGTTCAAGCATTTCTCCCAGGTCCAGTTGTCCATCTGCCGGTAAATTGTACCGGACACATCTAACCGCATCCAGTCCATTGTCGGACTCCAGTGCGGTGATTCCCCAACAGCCCATAGAAACCGTCTCCCATTTCCGGCTTACGCCTCATCATTCTTGTCCTACATTTCCAGTTTCGGTCCAATCTGCTCCTGCTCATCCAGCCCAAATGCCTCGCGCATTTCCGCATCCGCCAGAATCCCGAACGCTTCCTGACAATCTGCGCAGCTCACGATCCAGGTCTTTCCTTCAAAGTACCGGAGCATTTCCGCCAATATTCTGGTCTTCGGGTCCGAGGCAGAGAGAAGCTGCCCCACCTCCTCCCGCGAAAGATATTTGCGTTCTCCGCTCCAGGAGCCAATCACGCCGACAGTGTACTCAGGGATTTCCTCCGGCAGTATTTTACAATCCAGAACCGGATCTGGATCAAAGGTGAAAAACACATCAATGGGAGTATCTTCTACC
>ENA-OQIL01000673-OQIL01000673.1-human-gut-metagenome-genome-assembly--contig:-NODE-673-length-11547-cov-3.927671_pt1 | contig 11547 bp, 11 predicted proteins | sample MGYA00242583_ERZ504748 | MGnify/ENA primary metagenome ERZ504748 (study PRJEB26092, sample SAMD00036191) | human gut metagenome | host: Homo sapiens | study: EMG produced TPA metagenomics assembly of...
TTTTTTGGCAGAAGCAGATCAATGCGTTGATATGAGCCGTTTGCACCAGAAAGGGGCATTTTTCGCGGTATTGGGTAAACAAGGGATGCGCGAACACAATAACGTTTTCCATTCCGGACAGCCGCCGGCTGTTCGGCGCCCTTTGCGGAGGGAGTGTACTGGTGGGAACAAAAATGCTCGCCTGTCCGGCAGAAATACGGCTCGCGCAGTGTGAGAAGGGTTTCGCCTTCGGCGGGTATGATACGCTCTCCCTGAAGATAAATCACATACTCGTTGTTTTCCGCAAGTCCTTTCGCCATAGGCCCTCTTGGCAAAAGGAAACTGGGCCATAAATTTTCCTTTCCCTGATAGGAAGCGCCAAAGCAGTCCGGATAAGCATTTTCCGAATTGAGTCCTCCTTTGGCGCAGGCGATGATTTTTCCGCCTTTCGCCGCATAGTCGTTCAGCTTTCTTTGATATTCCGGCGTCACTGCCAGGTCGTCGGGAAGAATTACTAAGGAATACTGATCCAGCGGCGCCTCCAAATCCACCACGTCAAATTGCAGCGCCAGTTCTTCCAGCAGCTGAACGGCCCCAAAAACACTTTCGGGAATCTGATGCTCGCAGGGTATCGGCTCCGATGTTACCAAGGCCGCCTCCACCAGAGCCTTTGAGGGGCGCGCCCAGGCTTCCCGCTCCTTAAGCTGGTGAAACACCTTTCCAATCAGCTGGTAGGCAGCCGGATTCAAAACCCCATAGGGCTCCAATTGATCGCCGATGGAAACGGCATAGCCGTAGCTAAGCATACGAAAGCACTCAAATTCCAGCGCGGCCTGGTTTTTCAGAGAGTGAAAATCGCCCCATTCCGTATGAAATTTCCCTGTCATTCCCATGCAGTCCAATCCAAGAGTTCTGGCATAACGAGCCGTCACGGGAAAATGCAGGTATCCCCATTCGCCGGAGGGAAGGCTTTCCAGTTCGAAATGGGTGTATGCGTCCCGGCTGGCACGGGTGCAAGGCCCCACATGTCCGGCATTATAAAAGATAGTACAGTCAGGATTCTGCTTTCTCACCAACGCGGTCATTTTTTCTTTGAACCGGTCAATAGAGAATTTAGCAAATTTCCGAACCTCATCAGGATTCGAGGCATCGATTCCCCTTCGCTTCATTTCGGCGCGGCAGGCCGAGCAGGAGCAGGGACGGATTCCTACAATATCGAAAAAGATTCCATCCAACTCTTTTCCCAGCAGCTGGCACACCTCTTCCGTGTGGGCTGCCAAAAAATTGTAATATCCGGTGTTAACGCACAACGACTGGCGAAAGCCCGCCTCTGTAAAGGGGACTCCCTCGTGAGCGCCTCCTGGCTTTCTGATCAGCCACTCGGGATGGGTCTGCGCGGAATGATAATCCCACTGAACCGTGATATATACCGGCGCCTTGATACCGGCATCGTGCAGCGCCCGCACCTGCTCCAGAAGCAAATTGTGGTTTTTCAAATTGGGATGAATTAATTCCGGAAACCGTTTTGATGGATAATACAGCCATCCGTGGTGGCAGCGGGCAAAAACAGTGATTGAGGAAGCCTCCGCCTTCCTTGCTGTTTCAGCGAAAGTCCGCGGGTCAAAATTCGCGGCGATATCAGGAATCGCCTCGGAGGTATGAAAGTCCAAATGAATTTGGCGTGGAGCTAAAGTCATAAAACTCGATCCTTTCCCTAATAAAAATATCTATGAGATTTTTTCTATCTCAGCGGTCTAAAGCCTGGCCTTATCGCTGATTAGTTTTTGAGCGCCGGAATACTGTTTCCTTCCGTGGAAACCGTGAGGCGCCGTTAAAACAGGGCCTATTAAAAAAGAATTCCGCCTGCTTTCTCCTGTCTGCTTTCAGAAGCCCCGGCTTCGACTTGCTTCTAAGCCGCGGGTGCCGTTTGCCTCCGGAAAGCCATGGGCGCTGTTAAAAATAGAATATTGAAAGCCGGCAGAGGCTCTTACCACAAGCTGCTGTCAATCCTTCTGTTTGAGAAACGGCGGAATTGCAAATCTTTTCTCCCGCACCATTGTCCGCCGGCAAGCTTGCCTTAAAAAAGGCCGGAAAATTTCGTAAAGTTCCATACACAGACAGCCAGAATCACGAAGATCAGACAGCGGTACAGGACTGAAACCTGCCGGGCCGACAGCCGCCGGTGCAGCGTGCTGCCGATCAGCCCGCCGGCAATCCCAGCTCCAGCCATAGCCGGCAAGTACGGCAGCGCTCCGCCAACGGGACTGCCGTTTAGCAGAACCACGGCCAAGCCGCAGAGCTGGGAAAATAAAATAATGTAAAGAGAATTTAAAGCCGCTTTTTTTCTTTCCATGGAAAAAAAGTAATGAAGCACCAGCAAATTGATCGGGCCTCCCCCAATGCCCAGAAACGAAGAAAGCATCCCCAGGCCCAAACCAACCAGACCGCAGGCGCTTTTGCTTTCTATCGACAGCGTCGTCACCTTATGCTCAAATAATGTATAAACCAGCGTCCCAAGGGTGACAAAAAATAAAATTCCTGTCTGAACCATTCCCAAAGCATCCGTATCGGAAGCTGTTCCCGCGATTTGAGAGAAGAGGAACTGCCCCGCTACGCCTCCTATACCGGCTCCGGCGGCCAGAGGCGTTCCCCGCACCACGTCGATCGCCCGATTTCCTTCGAGAAACGTTCTCCCAACGGAAAAAGCGGTCATTGCCAAAACCGTACAGCCGGATAAAAAGCTGGCGCTTTCCACAGGCATAAGGCCCGACAAATCCAAAACCGGCTTGATAATAATGCCCCCGCCAATTCCGCACAGAGAGCCCGCCGTACAGGCAAGAAGGCCAATGAGTATAAAAATTAAAACCACGTTTGATTCCATCCTATCGTATCGGATATCTCCCGGCCTCTGACATACGTATCGTTTGCGCTACCGCCTGAAGCCTGGGCAGGCAGCGTTTGAAAAAGCTCCGGTAGGCTTCGCAAAAGACTGAACGAAGCTCTCCCTGTTCGGACATCACCCGTGTCCTTCGGCATCCGCCGCCGCAAAAGCGCAGATATTCGCAGCGGCGGCAAGACTCCGCAAGGACTCTCGGCCGCTGGAGAAAATTCAAATTCTCCCTGGCGCTGTCCAAATCAGAAAATTCATCCTCGGTCAAATTTCCCAGCCGGTAGGAATCCAGTGTGTAAAAGTCGCATGGGTAGACCGTTCCGTCGGCCTCAACCGCATACTGAATCCCGCAGACGCCGTTTTGATCGCAGGATTCCATCGGCACTCCCAGCAGGCGCCCGATCAGGTTTTCAAAAAACCTGATATAGGGCTGCCGGCCCTGCTTCCAATCCTCAAACCACAGGTCGAACAGCTGATTTAAAAAGCTGCCGTAGGCTTCCGCGCTCAAGGAATAGCGTTCGGCATCCCACTCCTTCTCAAAAGGGGACAGGCATGGGATATACTGCTGATAAAGAAGTCTGTTTTTTTGATAAAACTCATAGATCCTGCGGATGTTTCTGCTGGTTTCGCGGTTGACCACCGTCAGTATGTTAAAATCCACCTGGTATTTTCTGAAAAGGGAGATCGTATCCATCACCTGGTGAAACGTGCCCCTGCCGTTTGCATCCACACGGCAGGCGTCGTGAGATTTTGCGTATTCCATCTAAAGAAACGCCCACCAGAAAATGGTGCTCCGCAAAAAATTCCGCCCACCGGCTGTCGAGGGCTAAGCCATTGGTTTGAAACACATTACGGATAGAAACCCCTCTCTGATAGTGCTGTTTTTGCAGCTCCACGGCTTTTTGGTAGAAGGAAAGGCCTCGCAGGGACGGCTCTCCTCCCTGATAAATAATGGTGCAGCCCTTTTCCGCTTGGCGCAGCGCCTTCCGCAGTATAATTTCCAGGGTTGCGACCGTCATCATCCCACAGCTGGCCTGGTTCCGCTTTTGCGTAACATCCTGGTAAAAGCAGTAGGCGCATCTCGCGTTGCACTGCCCGGAGGCCGGCTTCAACAGTAACGTCAGTTCCCGCATGGTTTTCCCTCCGTTCAATTTGCGTCAAAGGCTTTCCAGCCATTCTACATAGACATAATAGGCGCCGGTTTCCTCCCCGTTTTGATCTACAAAGCAGGCGGATAAATCCGTTTCTCCCGTCTGCTCCACTGGAAGGGAAAAAACCGCGCCCGCCTGCCCTCCTGACGCTTCCGCCTCAAATTGCGCGCCGAAAAACTCCAGCTTTGCCTTCTGAGGCGCAAGAGCTTTCGTTTTGCCGGTTTCTTTCCAAGCCGTTCCCTCGTCGGACCGTACCGCATCGGCGAACGGCGCCAGCTTCGATATCCCTTCCTTTTCCAGCGTGTCTCCCAAGGAAAGCCCAAGCTCCCGTGGCCAGCGCCGAAGCTCAAACCGGTAACGGCCGGGCCGGGTAAATTTGACGCGCCACCGCCCCGTGGATTTTTGCGCCAGGGCTACGGAAAGCTGGCTCCACGCCACGTCTCCCAGTACGTCCATCGCATCCAGCCGGGTAGGGTTTTCGTGATCGTCTCCCAAATAAATCGGAGAATATACCCCCATGGTGCCCTGCATTTCCTGCCAATATGCTTCGTGGGCCGCTCTCAGCCTCCGCACCACCTCTGGATGCTGTCCGGCAATGTCGCGGTTCTGTCCAGGATCCGCCTTTATGTCATATAATTCCTTACCCCGAACCAGCCTCCACTGGTCGCTGACCACAGAGCTTTCCCATTTGCTGGGCACTACCGTGGATTGATGATACTGCATAAACTCCACACGGCCTTTGGGCAGTGCTTCCTCTCCTGTCAAGACGCCCTTAAGGCTGACGCCATCCAACTGGAGCGGCGGCATTGAAAGGCCGCATAAATCCGCCAGGGTTGGAAAAAAATCCACATGGTAGGAGGTATCCTCTACATCCCGGCCGCCATCCAGTCCGCCGTTTGGCCATCGGATAAAGAAAGGCACCCGGTGCCCGCCGTCGTAATAGGAGGTCTTCATCCCCCGCATTCCGGCGTTATAGCCTCTTAAGACATGCTCATTCCCATCAATTTCACAGCCTCCCGAGGTTCCATTATCCGTCATGAAGATTAAAACTGTGTTATCCTCGATCCCCCAATCAGAAAGCTTTTTCCGCAGCCGGCCGAAATTCAAATCGATATTGCTGATCATGCCGTAAAATTCCGGATGGACGATATTCTCATTTTCCCGGTACGGCGCGGCGTATTTTTCCTCCACCAGGTAAGGCTCGTGAGGCGCGTTGGTGGTGATACAGGCAAAAAACGGTTCGTCTAAATGGGATTCTATAAAACGTTCCGCCGCGTCGAACCACACATCGGTGCAATAGCCTTCATATCGGGTCAGCTTACCGTTTTGATAATACGAATCGTCAAAATAATTGTTTCCCCAGAAGTCAGGCGTCTGTCCCACTCCTCCTCCCTTATGGGCAACCACCTCCGTAAAGCCCCGGTCCTGGGGCCGGTAAGGATAGTTATCCCCTAAATGCCATTTGCCGAATAAGCCTGTAGCGTAGCCGTTGTCACGGAACACCTCCGCCAGGGTGGTTTCCCCCTCATGAAGGATGGATCTTCCCCAGCAGGTGGCCCAGACTCCGTTCCTTAAGGGTCTTCGGCCCGTAAAAATCGCACCTCTTGTAGGCGCGCACAGCGGCGCCACATGGTAATCCGTAAGGCGCACCGCTTCTTTGTAAAACTCATCAATCTGCGGCGTTTGGATGTCCGGGTTACCGGTACACCCCAAATCGCCGTAGCCCTGGTCGTCGGTCAGCACAAAGACCACATTAGGACGCTTCTCGTTCATTTTCCCACCTCTTGCAAGTTGGCCTTAAATTTTTTCGCAAAGGCCATAACCGCGGCCATGGCCTTGCCTAAACAGCTTTTATAGAACAAAATAAGCACAGCCCGTTTCGTTTAGCCTGCCGGCACTCCCCAGGCGCTTGGCCGCGTTCGGCCTCGAGCCGCCTGCATGAAAACGGCGTTCAGCCCTTGATCGCCCCCGAGGCCAGACCGTGCTCCACCTTCTCCTGACAGAGCAGATAGAAGATCAGAATTGGAATAATCACTATAACGATAGACGCGAAAATCAGGCTTAGGCTGGTTTGATAGTCCCCCTGGAACGCCAGCAGCGCCACGGAAATCGTCCGGTTTTCCGTTTTGGTTAGGATCACATTGGCGATAGGCAGCTCGTTATAAACGTTTAAGAAGCCCACGATCGCCGCCGTGGCCACGCCGGGCATGGAAATCGGGAAGATAATTCGAAAAATGGTTTGAAACAGGTTGCAGCCGTCAATGGCGGCGGCCTCGTCGATTTCCCGGCTGATACCGCCGATATATCCCACCAGGATAAAGGATGAAATGGAAATATTCAGGCCCACATAGATCAGCATCAATACGAAAAAGTTGTTTTTCCCTCCAACGGCGCCCACCATCTGAACGATTGGGACAATGGCGCCCTGCAGAGGAATCATCAGCGCCGCCAGAAGGTATAGGTTCAGCGCTTTGGCCCTTTTGATCAGTCTTCGCGCGATCACATAGCTGGACATCATAACGCATACGATCATGATCGCCACAGACCCCAGTGAAATGACCACTGAGTTTACGATAGCGCTTAAAATCCCGGCAGTCTCCGCCGCCTTGAAATAATTTTCCCACTGAGGAATCGAGGGAAGCTGAAACATGGTATCCCATATTTCATTATCCAGCTTTAATGAGGATACCACCGTAAAATAGAGGGGAAACAGCGTCAGCCCGAACCACAGAAGGGCCAGTAAAAAGTGGACCGCCTTTCCCGCCGTCAAACCGCGGAACCATTTTCTGAGTTTCTTATTCAAATTGCTTCCTCCTTTCCTCAAATATCTTCCTTATTTGGCAAAAGCTTGTTGGCGACCGCCATGACAATAATGCTGAAGATAACCGTCATCACGCCAATAGCGTCCGCATAACCGTACTCGCCGTAATAGAACGCGTTTTTGTAAATCAGCGTGGTCAGCACCTGAGAGGAATATCCGGGACCGCCGTCGGTCAGCGCCGCGATCAGGTCGAAAACACGGAACGCGTTCGTCAGCAGAAGGATCGCCGACATATTGATGGTGCCCTTCAGAAGAGGAAGCGTAATATACCGCAGCTTTTGAAAAGGGGTGGCGCCGTCGATCTTAGCGGATTCATAGATTTCAGCGGGGATGGAAGTCATCGCCGCGGAAAACAGAATCATATGCAGGCCCGTGTTGCACCACAGCACCACAAAGGCGCACACCCCCAGTATGGACTGAAGTCCCGACTGGACCGCGCCCACCAGGGCACCGGACAACGACACCGGAGAGGGAGAAGCCGGGGCGGCGGAGGACTTGCGCGCCGTGCCCGGCCGGGGGCACAGGCTGCCGGTCCAGACGGGCCAGCAGCATCCCGTCAGAAGGGCGGAGAACACGTGAATGAGGTAGAGCCAGACCCCAGCCCGGCCGCTGTGGAATACGCCCCAGCCCAGGATACTAACGGCAAAGGCGGGGGCTGCAGTTGTTGCAAAAAGGCCCAGCAGCCGCTCCGCCTCCTCCCGGGAGACCAGATTTTCCCCGGTAGAGGTCTGCTGCCGTCTTGGCGCCGATGGGGTAGCCCCCCCACCAACCCCAGCACCAGCGCAGCACTGCCAGCACCGGGACCCGGAACAGCGGCTCCATCAGCCCCGCCAGCCAGGGGGCGGCCAGCTCCCGAACCCCAGAGCCAGCAGCGCTGAGGAGGCCACCAGGAAGGGAACAGGAGGGGACCACGGAACGGCACAGAGGGCCAAAGCTTCCGCCACACTGTCCCGCACGGCCCCGGCGTCCGCCAGAAACCACACCAGCAGGCCGCCGAGGCACAGGCAGGCCAGTATCCGCCATCGAATCCGCATCCCGCATCACCTCTCCACACCCTATGCCGGAGCGGGGGACACTATGCCCCCGGCATGTTGCGGGACGTTTGTGCATACAGTCGGGAAGAGGTGAACGTATGGAGCGGAATCGAAAGGACCGAAACGGCGGCGTGCTGGACACGGTGGCGGAGCTGTTCGACCTGCCGGCAGATCTGGTGGCGGGCCTGCCCCACTTGGAGATGATGGGCAGCCGCCAGCTGTATCTGGAGCACCACACAGGCATCCTGGCGTACAGCGACGAGCAGATCGACGTAAACACTACCGGCGGCGTGCTGCGGGTCCGGGGCGCCCGCCTGGCCCTGATGGCCATGACGGCGGAGGAGCTGCGGATCGGCGGGGACATTGCCGCCGTGGAGTGGGTGAGGTGACACCATGCTGAATCAGATCGTCAACCGGCTCCAGGGCCAGGTCCGGATCCGGGTGGAGACCCCCTTTCCGGAGCGGGTGCTGAATCTGTGCGGCGCCCGGAACCTGGCCTTCTGGGATATGGAGTGGGAGTCCGAGACTGCCTTCACCTGCCGGCTGAACCGGCGGGATTACTACGCCCTGCGCCGGGCGGTGAAACAGCTGGACTGCCGGCTGACCGTGGTGCGGAAGGAGGGGGTACCCTTCTTCCTGGGCCGGTTCCGGCGGCGGCACGCGCTGTTGGCGGGACTGACCCTGTGCAGCGCACTGCTGTTCTTCGGCTCCTTCTTCATCTGGGACTTCACGGTGGAGGGGAACCAGCGGGTCACAGACGAGGAGATCCTGCGGGCGCTGCAGCGGCAGGGGGTGGGGATCGGGACCTTCGGCATCTCCCTGGACACGGAGGACATCCGCAACCATGTGCTGCTGGAGATTCCGGAGCTGCTGTGGATCACAGTGAACGTCTCCGGCTGCCGGGCCTATGTAGAGGTGCGGGAGCGGGTGGAGGCGCCGGAGCCGGTGGACGAGCGGGAGCCCACCAACGTGGTGGCCCGCCGGGACGGGCTGATCCTGGACATCCAGGCGATGGATGGGGTCCGGTGCGTGCTGCCGGGGACGTCGGTGGAGGCGGGCGAGCTGCTGATCTCCGGCGTGGAGGACACGGAGACCGTGGGCGCCCGGGTCCTGACCGGCATGGGAAAGGCGGAGGCCCGGACCTGGTACACCCTCTCCACAGTAATGCCTCTGACGGTGGCGGAAAAGCAGTACACCGGAGAGGAGAAACAGGGCTACTCTCTGGTCTTTGGGACAAATCGGGTAAAATTCTTTTTAAACAGTAGCATCGGGACGGGAAACTATGATAAAATAACCGAAAGGACCCAGTGGTCCCTGTTCGGGCTGCCGCTGCCGGTCACCTTTGTGAAGGAGACCTTTCGTTTTTACGAGACGGTCCCCGCCGAGGTCTCCGCCGCCCAGGCGGAGAGCCGGGGTGAGGCGATCCTCACGGACTACCTCCACACTCTGGTGGACCCCTACGGCACCGTCAGCTCTACCCTGTGCACTTCTCGCCGGGAGGGGGACGGACTGCTGGTAACACTGACGGCGGAGTGTGTGGAGGAGATCGGCCGGGCCGTGCCCATCTACACAGACCCCACAGAAGAATCGGGCGGCTGATGCCCGGGAGATACAGGAGTGATACCTTGGAACAGCGAATCAGCATTGAGCGGCTGGAGCAGGCCGTGAATATTTTTGGATCCTTTGACGAGAACATCCGCCTGCTGGAGCAGGAGTTCTCCGTCACGGTGGTGAACCGGGACGGGGAGCTCCGGGTGGAGGGAGAGCCGGAGGACACCATGCTGGCCTGCAAGGCCATCCAGGCCCTGCTGACCCTCTCTTCGCGGGGGGAGGCCATCGGGGAGCAGAACGTCCGCTACGTCATCGGCCTGGTGCGCAGCGGCAAGGAGTCCCAGATCACCGAGCTCACCGGCGACGTACTGTGCATCAGCGCCAAGGGCCGGCCCATCAAGCCCAAGACCATCGGTCAGAAGGAGTATATCAAGTCCGTCCTGAAGAACACCGTCACCATCGGCGTGGGCCCGGCGGGCACCGGCAAGACGTATCTGGCCGTGGCCGCCGCCGTGCAGGCGTTTCGGGACAAGCAGGTGAACCGCATCATCCTGACCCGTCCGGCGGTGGAGGCCGGCGAGCGGCTGGGCTTCCTGCCCGGGGACCTGCAATCAAAGGTGGATCCCTACCTGCGGCCGCTGTACGACGCCCTCTTCGACATGCTGGGGGCGGAGACCTATCAGAAGTATTTGGAGCGGGGCAACATTGAGGTGGCCCCTCTGGCCTATATGCGGGGCCGGACGCTGGACGACAGCTTCATCATCCTGGACGAGGCACAGAACACCTCCCGGGAGCAGATGAAGATGTTCCTGACCCGGCTGGGCTTCGGGTCCAAGATCGTCATCACCGGCGACGTGACCCAGATCGACCTGCCGGACGGCAAGGCGTCCGGTTTGAAGGAGGCCATGCGGGTCCTGCGGGACGTGGAGGGCATCGGCATCTGCGAGCTGACCAACGCCGACGTGGTCCGCCATGTGATGGTTCAGCGGATTGTGGAGGCCTATGAGCGGTACGAGACCGCGAAAAACGGCGGAAAGGGGCGGAAGTGATGGCGAAGCGGCATTATATCCCCGTCACCGCCGACGTGCCCGGCGCCGCCAGTGAGGGCAACTGCGCCCTGATCCGCAAGGTGATCCGCACCGCCCTGGCGGCGGAGGGGGTGGACGTTCCCTGTGAGGTGGACGTGCTGCTGACGAACGACAGCGGCATTCACGAAATCAACCGGGAGATGCGGCAGGTGGACGCCTCTACGGACGTGCTGAGCTTTCCGGAGTTCGACCTTCGGCCGGGAGCTGCCCGCACCGGAGGACGCGGACCCGGGCACCGGCCTGGTGCCCCTGGGGGACATGGTGATCTCCATGGAGCATGTGGCGGGCCCAGGCCAGGGAGTACGGCCACGCCAAACGGCGGGAGCTGGAGCTATCTGGTGGTGCACTCTGTTCTGCACCTGCTGGGGTACGACCATCTGGACGAGGGGCCCCAGAAGGCCCGGATGCGGGCGAGAGAGGAAGCCATCCTGGGGGAGCTGGGCATCGGGCGGTGAATCACTCCCGGGGCAGGCCCCGGCCGGTGCGCAGGCCCAGCAGGAAAGCGTGGATGGCGGTGAACTCCAGGTTTTTTTCATAGCTTTCCAAGGCGTGATAACCCAACTCGTTATGAATCATATCCATGTGGAAGTTATAGTCGTCCGCTGGGACAAGTGTCCAGGTAGGGCTTGATGTAGTGGAGATAAAGCCATATCATAAAGTCTGACATAGAAACCACCTTTCAAAAAACACCATTTTCACTGTGCTATGATGAAAAGATAACACAGTTAATTCGCGGTGTCAAGAGGAACAAAATGACTTTTGAAAGAAAGACTGCGAGAATTGCGCAAGGAGAAAAAAGAGACACAGGTTCAGGTAGCTGAGGCGATTGGGATTGTTGAGCAGCACTACCAGAAATTTGAGGGTGGTGTTAACCTCCCCAACCTGGAAAACGCCTGGAAGCTGGCGGACCACTTCGGCGTCACCATCGACTATCTGGTGGGGCGAAGCGACAAGCGGGGGTAACATGAGATGGGCCGCCGTCGCGGCGGCCTCGGGGATCTCTGCTCCCGCAGGGGGGCTTGTCCGGCGGGAT
>ENA-OQIL01000674-OQIL01000674.1-human-gut-metagenome-genome-assembly--contig:-NODE-674-length-11546-cov-3.298713_pt1 | contig 11546 bp, 8 predicted proteins | sample MGYA00242583_ERZ504748 | MGnify/ENA primary metagenome ERZ504748 (study PRJEB26092, sample SAMD00036191) | human gut metagenome | host: Homo sapiens | study: EMG produced TPA metagenomics assembly of...
GAAGAGAGCGCGGCAGCTCGGCGCGCGCAGCATGACGCGCGCAGCGTCGTCGCGCCCGAGGCCGGGCGGCTGATCATCGTGTCGAACCGGCTGCCCTACCGTTTCGAAGACGACGGCGAAGGCGGCTTCGAGCTCGAGCGCAGCGTGGGCGGCCTGGCCACGGGCCTGGGCCCCTTGCACGAGCAGGACGGCAACCTCTGGATCGGCTGGGCCGACGCGGATGCGGGCATGGACGACGACGAGCGCGCCCGGCTGGCCGCGGCGTTCGACGAGCGCGATTGCCGCGCGGTGTTCTTGGACGACCGCGACGCCGAAGCCTACTACGAGGGCTTCTCCAACTCGGCCATCTGGCCGCTGTTCCACGGGTTCCCCCAGTTCACCCGCTTCGACGAGGAAGAATGGGAGGCATACCGGCGCGTGAACGAACGGTTCTGCGAGGCAGCACTGGCAGAAGCGCGCCCGGGCGACACGCTGTGGATCCAGGACTACCACCTCATGCTGCTGCCGTCGATGCTGCGAGAGGCACTGCCGGATGCGTCCATCGGGTTCTTCCTGCACATCCCCTTCCCCGACTACGAGACGTTCCGCACGCTGCCGTGGCGCGACGAGATCGTCCGCGGCGTGCTGGGAGCCGACCTCATCGGCTTCCATGCCTACGACTACGTGCGCCATTTCCTGTCCAGCTGCCGACGCGTGGCGGGCATCGAGAACACGAGCGGCACGCTGACGGTGGACGGACGCGTGGTGCAGGTGGACGCGTTCCCGCTCGGCATCGACTACGCGCGCTATCGCGACGCCGCGCGCACGCCGGAAGTGCAAGCGGCGGTGGAGACGCTGGCGGCCGAGAAGGGGCACGAGGGCTGCAAGGTGATGCTGTCGGTGGAGCGGCTGGACTACTCGAAGGGCATCCCCGAACGGCTGGACGCGTTCGACGCGTTCCTCGACAAGCACCCCGAGTGGAAGGGTCGCGTGGTGCTCATGCTGGTCACCGTCCCGTCGCGCGAGAACGTGGCTTCGTACCGCGCGCTCAAGAAGCGCATCGACGAGCTGGTGGGCCAGGTGAACGGCAAGCACTCCACGATGGACTGGACGCCTGTGGACTACTACTACCGCTCGCTGCCGTTCGAGCAGCTGGTCAGCCTGTACGCTGCGAGCGACGTGATGTTGGTCACCCCGCTGCGCGACGGCATGAACCTCGTATGCAAGGAGTACCTGGCCTGCCACGACGGCGACGGAGGCGTGCTGGTGCTGTCGGAGATGGCCGGCGCGTCCTACGAGCTGCACGAGGCTCTGTGCGTGAACCCGTTCGACCGCGCGGGCATCGCCCGTGCCATGCAGGAGGCGCTCACCATGCCACCCGACGAGCAGCGCAAGCGCAACGCACCCATGCAACAGCGCCTGGCACGCTACACGTCGAAGAAGTGGGCGCGCGAGTTCCTCGATGCCGTGGCCGACGTGAAGCGCCGCCAGGCGGGCATGAGCGCGCATCTGCTGGGCCCCACGTCGGCCGGCCGGCTGCTGGAGGCGTACCGCCGCGCGGATCGGCGCGCGCTGCTGCTGGACTACGACGGCACGCTCATGCCCTTCTCGGACGACCCCGCGCGCGTCGCGCCCGACGAACGGCTGCTGGACGTGCTGGCGCGCCTGGGCGGCAGCGCGGACAACGACGTGGTGGTGGTGTCGGGGCGCGACCACGCCACGCTCGAGGCATGGCTGGGCCGGCTGCCCGTCGACCTCGTGGCCGAGCACGGCGTTTGGTTCGCCGCGCAAGCGGACGGAGGCACGGCGAGCGGGCGGGCATGGACGCTGCAGGAACCGCTCGACAACAGCTGGAAGGACGCCATCCGCCCCGTGCTGGCCGACTTCGTCGACCGCACGCCCGGATCGCTGCTGGAAGAGAAGGACTACTCGCTGGTGTGGCATTACCGCATGTGCAGCCAAGAGCTGGCCGAACGGCGCGTCATCGAGATCAGATGCGCACTGGGAGACGGCCTGGCCGACCGCGGCATCACGCTCATGGACGGCAACAAGGTGATCGAGGTGAAGCCGCGCGGCGTCGACAAGGGGCACGCGGCCCACCGCTGGTTCCGCGACCCCGCCTACGGCTTCTTGCTGGCGGCCGGCGACGACCGCACCGACGAGGACGTGTTCGAAGCCGCGCCCGACGACGCGTGGACCGTCAAGATAGGCGGCGGCCCCACCCGCGCCCGCTTCGCGCTCAAGAACAGCGCCGAGATGCGCCAGCTGCTGGAAGCGATGGCCGAAGCCGAGCCGGTCCGCTAGAACGCGCAAGAGGAGCCGCGAAGCGGGCCGACGGCCGTCGTTTCCGCCTCGACGGACGCATCGTCGCCGGTCAAAAACGCGAGCACGCGGCTCAACAGCGCTTCCAGATCGTCTTCGGAAAGCGTGCGGGAGAAGCCGCTATCGACGAGGTTCTCGAAGGCGGCGGCGTTGCGATAGCGGATGCCGTCGAGGAAGAACGCCTTGCGCCGGTCGGCACGGTCGCGCAACACGACGACGGTCTGCGACGGCAGCGCCTCGTAGGCGCGCTCGTCGAGCCCGAGCTTCTTCCCGTACCAGTCGGGCACGTTGCGCACGCCCTCGTCGGCGAAGAACGCGCGGATCTCCCCGCACCCCGCCAACGGGTACGGCGGCAGGTCGTAGCCCCGATGGCGCGCGTACGCGAATATGTAGCGGGACGCATCGCCCACCTGGGCGCGGTCGCCCAGCACGAACGACAGCAGCTCGAGCGCCCGATGAGGCCGCCACCGGTCGCCTTCGAGCTCCAACAAGCGCGCGATCCGGGAAACGACGTCGTCGCCGGCGCTTCGCAGGCTCATCGCGCCTCCCCTCCGACATCAACACCTTCCGTGTCTTCGCGCACACCCGCCGCGGGCATGAGGTCGCTCAGAACCTGCTCGAACGGCTCGCGCGCGGCACGGCGCACGAGCCGTTCTTTCTGACGGCGCGTGAGGCGCTTGAAGCGGTACTCGGCGCTCATGGCCTCGTGCTTCGTCGCGTAAGCCGCCTGCGCGAGCAGGCGCACGGGAAGGCGGCTGCGCGTGTACTTCGCGCCCGCGCCGGCGTTATGCGCGCGCACGCGTTCGGCGACGTCCACGGTGTAGCCCGTGTACCATGTGCCGTCGGCGCATTCGAGCACGTACAGGTAGAACGACGGATCGTTTTCTGCCCGGGAATCCATGCGCGCTACACGAGCACCTTGACGACGATCTTGCGCACGCAGCATGGGGCATCGAGCGCGCATCCCGGCTTGTGGGCGTCTTCGGGTGCGAGCACGGCCACGTCGCCCGCACGCAGCACGATGGAGCTGGGACGCTCGGGTGTGCAGTACAGCCCGAAATCGGCGTCTTCGTCAAAGGGCTGTACTTTCGCGAGGCCTTCGAGCGGCGCAAACTGCATGACCTCCTCGCCCGACACAACGAACTGCACGTCGTAGTAGCGGCGGTGCGCCTCCAGCTGCTTCTCCTCGGCGGGAACCGTGTCGTATTCCTGCACATTGGCGAACACGGCGTCCCCGTCGATGTCGACGCGGCCGAGCGGGAGCGACCCGAGGTCATCCCTGTTCAAAAAAGCATACGCCTTCTGAAAACGCGCGGCGAGGTAATCGTTGCCAGCGGCATGGTCGAGGGTGGTAACCAGCATGATCGGTCCTTTCGGTACGGGTGCACGGCGCGCAAAGCGACTCGCAGTATACACCCGAGGACGTCAGCGCGGACGCAACGTCATTGCGTTGCAATGGGGGTTGAAACATTCTCATAAACAGTTAAGCGGTAACGGCACAGGGGCGCTCCAAGCGCCCCTGTGCCGTTACAGGAATATCCCCTTTCCTTCTTCGATTTTCAGATCCAATCCGCGTTGATCCGAGTAGCATGTTCCATCGACCAGCACGAACAAGTCCACGGCAAGAGTCTCTACCTTGCCGCTCCCCAGTAAAGCCTTGATATCCCCATCGTAAACGCCGACGGCGTAGCGCGAGAGCCTGCGCATGGTCGAGCGATTCGCGAAACCGGTTTTCACCGCGAGGATATCGGATTCGATTTCCGGATCGGGTATCACCACCGTGCGCGAGCCTTCCTCGATCATGCGGAAATCTGTCGGCCGCGCGCTTGAAGGGTATGTTGACGGGATTTTTAGGCTGAACCCCTTCGAGATCGCGCAGCACTCCCGATGCGTCGAGCGCCCCTTCGCGCACGGCGTACAGCCTTGCAAAGTATGCGTCGATCGCCTCGAGAGCCCCGATATCGCACGACTCGCATGCCGCCCCCTCCATCTCGCTTATGACGCTTCGTGCTATCGCCACTTTCTGCGCGACATCGGAAGGCAGAGCGTAGTCGTCGGCGGGCTCGAACACGTGCACGATGCTTTCCTCGGCTGACTGCCGGCCTTCTCGATTGCATCGCCCAGCCGCTTGCACCATGCTGTCCACACCAGCGAGCGCGCGGTAGACCACAGGGAAATCGACGTCGACGCCCGCTTCTATCAGGCTCGTCGCCACAACCCGGCAAGTCCGGCCCTCGCGCAGACGTTGCCGGATCTCGTTCAGCACGCGCTCACGATGTACAGGGTGCATGAGGGTTGTCAGATGGTACGAGCCTTCCCCGTCGAGCAGCTCATGCAGCCGCCTCGCCTGCTTGCGGCTGTTCACGATGCAAAGCGACTGGTCGCGATCTGCCAAACGTGCTGCAAGATCGTCATCACCGAGCACGCCGTCGAAACGATACGAGACGCGTTTAAGCTTTTTGAACAATTCCGACGGCGCAGGTGCGATCTCGCGCACGGCGAACCCCTTTCGTCCAAGCATCCCGTTGAAGGCCGGCTGCGTCGCCGTGCACAGTACCACCGAACAACCGTAGTTCGCCACGAGCTCTATAAGCGCGCGCAGACAAGGAAGCAGCTGCTTGGTGGGAACCATCTGCGCCTCGTCAAGCACGATCACGCTGTTCGCGATATTGTGCAGCTTGCGGCAGCGCGATGTCCGGTTAGCGTAGAGCGACTCGAAGAACTGTACGTTCGTCGTCACCACGATGGGCGCGTCCCAATTCTCGGACGCTCGGCGAAGCGCTTTCTTCGCGTCGCCTGACTTGTACGATTCCACCTCTTCGTCGAAATCGAAATCGAAGTTCGCGTGATGCTCCAAAACACTGCGCTCTCCCAGCACATCGCGAAAGACGCGGGCGTTCTGCTCGATGATCGACGTATAGGGCACGGCGTAGACCACGCGACGCGCATCGCGCTTAACCGCATGCTCGAGCGCGAATAGCAGCGACGCGTACGTTTTTCCACCTCCGGTGGGAACTGTTAGCGAGAAGAAACCGGGGGTGGTTCGAAGCAGCTCTGATGCATGCATCCAGCACCTGGCAGCGCGTTTCGTTGAGCGCGCTCGTCGGCGGGTAGAAGCGAGCTACCTCTTCTTTCAGGCAACCCAGGAGATCGACAAGGGATTGCTCCGAAAGAGGATCGCGTCCTTCACCCTGCATGAATCTCTCGGTGCAAAGGAAGTCCGCATCCACCAAACAGGAGAATACCATGCGCGTCAAAAACGAAAGCGAATAGGCTCCGTCCTCCCGATCGCGAGAAACAGGCAGAACGGAAGGGCCTTTCGGAACGTTAAGCTCGACTTCGCGCGCATAGGCGGCGCAATCGGGGATGCTACCGTGTTGTGCCCGCAGCAGTCGACCGCGCAGAGTCGGACAGTCTTCGACATCTGCCGTAGTGCCCCCGTCGGGAAGCCCTGCATGATGGCCGGCAACGCAGTAAGCGAGCAATTTCAAACCCAACTGATCAAGCAGAGCAGCCCCCGCCGTGGAGTGGTCGACTTTACGCCCGTCGCGTAGGATGCGGTTCTGGAATTCCGTGGAATACTTGCCGATGTCGTGCGCCATTCCTGCGGCATAGGCCCACGATTCGGCCCCGAACGGCCGCGCGAACTCGGCCGCCATCTCGGCCACCTCCCGCAGGTGGTCGGCCACCTCTTCGATGCGCCCGTCTTCGGCAACATGGGATACGTACATGAATACCTCCCGTCAGTTGGCGCAATCGCGCGCCGTTCAGCTATAAAATATAACTCATCTTGACATGCATAAGCTTTCTAATCATTTTTATAGCTCTCGATGATACTCTGAAAATTGTTTTCGCATGTCCCCCAAGCGGGACTTGCAGAAAAGCGTTTTCGTTTATCATTGAAAGAATGTCTAATCCAAAAAACAGGTGCATGAAGCATGCTCGAAGAACAACCGAGTTGTACAATACTCCCCATGTCCCTCACCACCGACATACGCTCCTACCAACCCTTCAACCAGCAGGAGGCATCCGATCGCGAGGTTATCCTCCAGCAGTTGGAAGCCGACCCGCACGTGTTCGACCGCGACTCGCTCGCGCATATGACGTGCTCGATCTGGACGGTCGATCCGACCGTCACCCAGACGCTCATGGTGTTCCACAACACGTACGGATCGTGGAGCTGGATCGGCGGGCACGCCGACGGAGAGCGTGACCTGGAGCGGGTGGCGCTGCGCGAATTGGAGGAGGAGACCGGAGTCGCCGACGCGCGCATCGTGCCGTGCGGGCCGGGGAACATCTTCTCGCTCGAGGTGCTCACCGTGGACGGGCACGAGAAACGCGGGCGCTACGTCAGCTCGCATGTACACCTCAACGTGACGTATCTGGCCGTCGCGTCGCCCGACAACCCGCTGCGCGTCAAGCCCGACGAGAACAGCGGCGTGCGCTGGATGGACCTCGACGAGGCGCTGGCCGCATCGACGGAACCGTGGATGCGCGACCGGATCTACCGCAAGCTCGTCGACAAGCTGGCCGCGGTCGACCTCGAAATGAGACGTTAGCCCCGTCCCTTCGCCTCATCCCAAAGCTCGCGGGGAAGATAGTACGATTCGAAGTCCTGCATGAGGCCGTCGGGGGTTGCTTCGGCGCCGTGGATGGTGCCCTCGTGGACGAAGCCCGCCTTCTCGATCACGCGGCGCGAACGATCGTTGAACGTGTAGTGCGCGCACGTGATCAGGCCAAGCCCCAGCTCCTCGAAGCCGTAGCGCAGCACCTCGTCCGCCGCCTCGGTCATGCAGCCCCGCCCCCATGCCGTGCGCGCGAGCGCATAGCCCAGCATGAGGCAGTCGACGTTGCGCCGCTGCGGATCGCGGATGAGGCCGATCGACCCGATGCACGGCCCCGTGGCTCCCGTCCCCGCGCCCGTCTTCTCGAAGATGCCGAACACATGAGGCTCGCTCGCGATCACCTCCACGAACATGCGCGAGTCCTCGCGCGTGCGGTGCGGGGCCCATCCGGCATCGGGCCCGACGGCGGGATCGCTGCAGTAGGCGTACACGTCGTCGATATCGTCGGAAACGAGCGGGCGCAGCACGAGGCGCTCGGTCTCGAGCGCAGGGCACTCCCCCGACGTCTCCGCCAGAATCGCCGGCGGACAACCGGGATGCCGCGCCTCGCCGGCCCGAACGCAAGCCGCGAAACCACACCTCGTCGAGCACCCGCACGCCCGCCTCGCGCAAGGCGCGCGCCGCCACGCCGTAACCGGGCACGAGCTCGCCGGCGAACGCGCCGTCGTACACGAGGCCGCATCCGCACGAAGGGCTCTTCGCCTTGAGCACGGCCAGCTTGCACCCCTGCTCCTTCGCCAGCTCCACCGTCTTGGCGGCTCCGGCCAAAAACGCGTCCGTGACGTCGACCCCGTCCGCGTCCGTCACGCGCAGCGCGCGCTCGGCGGCGGCGATCTCGCAGGGGGCATGCGGCACAGGCAGCCCGCCCAGCACCTCGGGGCACACGGGAACCATCTCGCAAGCGTCGTGCAGCTTCAGCACGTCCTCGCAGGGACGCGACTTCCCATCGTAGCGGCACGGCTCCCCCAGCAGGCATGCGCTCACGGCTATCGGCATCGCTCGTCCTCGTTTCGTCGAAAAAACCCAGTATAGCAAAGCCCGCGACTCCGCTGCGTTAGCGCGTGCGCGCGAACACTAGAACCGTGGCGACGGCCGCGAACATGGCCAGCGCCGCAAGCACGCCCACGAGCGTCGTCGCGCCCACGAGCGCGCCCATCATCCCGCTAAGAACCGCCGATCCCGTGTAGCCGATGAGATTGATGGTCGACACCACCGTCGCCGTGCTGCGCATGTCGGCCCGCGCGAACAAGAGGCGCAGGCTGCCCGACAGGCACATGCCCGTGGACAGGCCGAACAACGCCACCAGCACGAGGAAAGCGCCCAAAGCCCCGGCCGCCATCGCTACGCACATCGCGCACGTGAACACGAGGAGCGCCGCCATCGAAACACGCAACGACACGCCCGACGGCATGCGCGCCTCAAGCGGCGCCCCCAACGCGCTGGGCGCCATCGACAGCGCGAGGATAGCCGATGCCATGAACGGGTCGCTCGAACCGAAGCATTCCGCCGCCACCGGCGAGCTGAACGATTGGAAGAACGTGCCCACGCCCCACGACGCGACGTAGGCGCACGCGGCGATGGGCAGCACACCACGCAGCTTCGCATCCACGCCGATCACCGGCTTGCAGGCGGTTCGCAGCGGCACGCGGCTGACGACCGTTTCGGGAGCCGCGGGAATGAGGATCGCGCCCAGCGCCAGCAACGCGATCATGATCCAATAGATCAGCGCGTGCTGTTGGGTGACCAAGGACAAGAACCCCACGGCCAGCGAGCCCGCCATCACGCCCAGCAGCGCGCCGCAACCGGCCACCGCCAGCCCGAACCCCTCGTAGCGCCCCACGGCGGAATCGACGACCAGCGCCGAAACGGCGCTCATGGCCAAGCCGCACGACACGCCCTGCACGGCTCGCGCAACCAGCACGATCGTCGGATCGGCCGCTCTCAAGAACAGGAAACAACCGAGCATGGCAAGCAGCAGCGACGCCGCCGCCAAGGGGCGCCGTCCCGCCGCATCGGACAGCGATCCCGACAAGAACAGCGTCAGCACGACGCCGAACAGGTACATGAGCATGGTGGCGGAGATGTCGGCGTCGGTGAGCCCGATCGCCCCTTTGTACTCGGAGTACAAAGGGATAGGCACAGCCGAAGCGGCGAACACGGTGACGAAGGCGAACGTGGCGATGACGAGGCCTCGCACCCCTTGCCGAGGCTGCGAGGATTCCGACGCGTCGACTGCATGCGCGAGCATGGCACCATCCGTTCGTTCACCGCGAATTACACCCGCGCTCTTCCCTGCGAGGAGCGATTGCGGACAGCATAGCATTCCGAACGGACGCAGGGAACACCCGCGTTCGCCCAACGCGGCGCGCACGGTTCTGGATTTCTGGTACCATTGTACGGATGTTCTGCAATGCTTTCGAGGGAGGGCCGCCGCACCGCATGCTATCCGAAGACGACATCAGCAGGCACTGCCATGCGCGCACGTTGCAACGGGCACGGTCCATCGCAGCCTCCGACCGCAACATCCTCACAAAGCAGGTCCGCTACAACCCTCCCGAGACCACGCTGTCCGCGTTCGTTGCCAGCAGCAGCGGCTGGAACGACCGTTACCGCACCTCCGTCACCTTCGACGAGGACGAAGGCGACCTGGTCGACTACGCCTGCACCTGCCCCGCCTACCGCGAGTATGACGGCATGTGCAAGCACTGCGTGGCTCTGGCGTTGACGTATCTGGACGCGCCTGAGAAGTTCATGGGCTACCGAGCCCATCGCGCGCCGACCACGTCTTCATGCCTGCTCGAGCTCATGGAGCGCAGCAAAGCCGCTGCAGAAGCTGAGGAACAGGGCGGCATCGATCTGGAAGCAACCGTCGTGTACGGCTATCGGTCGTGGTCGGCGCACTTCAAGGTCGTCGGCCCCCAGGGCTCCTACGTCATGAAGAGCATCTCGGACTTCGTCGGCCGCATGCGGCGCGGCGAGCGGTTCTCCTACGGCAAGAAGCTCGCGTTCACGCACGTCCCGGCGATGCTCGCCGAGTCGGCGCGCCCCATCGCCCGGTTCCTCGACCGCGCCGTGGCGCTGCGCGAGCAGGCCACCGGCAGCGCGTTTTGGCGCTACCGCGGACGCGACGAGATCGGACGCGACCTCGACCTGTCGGACTACGAGCTCATCGAGCTGTTGGATCTGCTGGACGGCCGCCCCTTCACCGTCGAAGGCACCGACTACGGAACGCGCTCCCTCACCCGCGCGCATGTCGTCAGCGCCGACCCCGATGTCGAGGTCTCGGTGCGGCGCACCGACGACGGCGGCTACGCCATCGAAGCCGACGAGCTGCCTTTCGTGGCGCAGGGCGACCGCATGTACCTGTGGCAGGGCGAGACGTTCTTCCGCTGCTCGGCCGACTTCGCGCGCACGGCGGGCTTCCTGCGCACCGTGTACGAGAACGACGATGCCCGCCTGTTCGTCAGCCTCGCCGACATGCCCCTGTTCTGCGCCACCGTGCTGCCCGCCATCGAGAAGCGCCTCCATGTGGAAACGCCGACCGAGATCGGGCTGTTCCGCCCCGTGCCGTGCAAGCTGGAGTTCTACTTCGACAAGACCGACCGCGACGTCACCTGCGACGCGCAAGCCGTGTACGGCGAACGCCGCTATCCGCTGCTCGACTCCCCCGCTCGCGACGAGGCGGGCCCCCTGCGCGACGAGAAGCTGGAGGGTCGCGCGAGGCGGCTGGTCAAGCAGTATTTCGACACATTAGAAGCTCCCCCATCCATCATGCTGAGCGACGAGACGGCGGTGGCCGACCTCGTGTTCGGCGGCCTTGTCCAGTTCCAGGCGCTGGGCCAGGCGTTCACCACGCCCGCGTTCGACCGGCTGCTCGTAGACAAGAAGCCACGCATCTCGGTGGGCATCTCGCTGGCGGGCAACCTCATCAACCTGGCCGTGTCCACCGACGACCTGCCCCCGGCCGAGGTGGCGGCGCTGCTGGCGAGCTACCGGCGGCGCAAGCGCTTCCACCGTCTGAAGAGCGGTGCGTACCTCGATCTGACGGAGTACGACCTCGCTCAGCTCGACCACCTTGCGGAGGACTTCGGCTTCACGCCCAAACAGCTGGCCGCAGGCGCGGTGGAGCTTCCCGCCTACCACGCGTTCTACCTCGACGAGCAGTTCAAGGGCGCAGAGCGCAACCGCTCGTTCATGCGCTACCTGGAAAGCTTCCGGGCATCGGCCGGCGAGCCGTGCCCGGTGCCCGACCAGCTGGCCGCCACGCTGCGCCCCCTACCAGGCGGAAGGGCTGCGCTGGATGAGCGCGTTGGCCGACCGCGATCTCGGCGGCATCCTGGCCGACGAGATGGGCCTGGGCAAGTCGGTGCAGCTCATCGCGTTTCTGCTGGCACGCCAGAGCGAGGCGCGCGCCGTTGGGCCCAGCCTCATCGTGTGCCCCGCCTCCCTCGTGTACAACTGGATGGCCGAGTTCGAGCGCTTCGCCCCGACCCTAGACGTGCGCGCCGCGGTGGGCGCCAAGCGCGAGCGCATGCGCATCCGCGCCGAGGCGTGCGAGAGAGACGCACGCGAAAGCGAGCTTGCCCGCGACGGGCGCTGCTGCGACGTGCTGATCACCTC
>ENA-OQIL01000675-OQIL01000675.1-human-gut-metagenome-genome-assembly--contig:-NODE-675-length-11541-cov-2.154197_pt1 | contig 11541 bp, 10 predicted proteins | sample MGYA00242583_ERZ504748 | MGnify/ENA primary metagenome ERZ504748 (study PRJEB26092, sample SAMD00036191) | human gut metagenome | host: Homo sapiens | study: EMG produced TPA metagenomics assembly of...
GATATTCTCAATGACCGGCCAGCGTCTGCCAAAGGACAGCAGCTGGGCGGCGGAATACATGCGGTTGAGGGAGTGATTCAAGGTGCGTTCCAGGGCCTCTCGATCCCCCTGATGGCCAAAGCGGGCGGCCACCGGGTTATAGCGCCCTGCCTGAGCGTCCTCCTCCAGGTCATCCTGGGCGTCGATGAGGTAGATCCATCGCCCCAGGTGGTAGAGAAGCTCCTCCAGCGGCCGATCCCGCAGCGGGTCGCCGGTGGAGGGGGCCGCCGCCTGAAGCAGGCGGGCAAAGGTGTCGGCCGTCCGGTCCATGGAGGGGCACTTCTCCCCCTCCAGGGTGTTCAGCTCCTCCAGGCAGGTCCGCACCACCCCGTCAAAATCGGGACAGCGGCGGGACGCCTTTTTGTAGGCCCGGTGCAGCAGCACCGCCAGTCCCCGGGCGGGCAGCCCCTTCCAGAACCCCTCATCCCGGATCTTGTCCTTGAGCTGCCACCAGGTGAGCACCACGCTCTCGTCCGCCGCCCGCTCCAGGGCGGGGCTGGCGGGGCACATGGTCTTTTTCAAGCAGGGATTGACCGAGCAGCGCTTGCGGCAAGGGGCGTAGGGCTCCTCCTCCGGGGTGAGCAGCAGGGCCAGAAAAGTGAAGTCGTAGTTGAGAAACCAGGTGGACGTCCAGCCGCACCGCTCCTTCATGCACCGGCACAGTCCACAGTAAACCGCCCGATACAAGTCGAAGTCCCGGCACTTCAGCTCGTCCCGCACCGGCCTGACATAGCCGAACATGTCCGGCTCCTCAGAACTGGCGCAGGATGGTAAACTCCGGCTCCTGCCGGCGGGTCACCGCCCGGTTCACCAGTACGGCGGGAAGGAAACCCACCACCAGGCCTAAGCCGGCCATACCTACCGAGGGCATCTCACCCATTCCCAGCGCCTTGCCCAACAAATAACCCAGGACCAGGAACACGCAGGGGATGGCAAAGATGAGCAGCGCGATGCCGATGGAACTGCCGGAGGTGGCCTCCACCTCCACCCGCTCTCCGGGCTTGGCCCCAATGGGGTTGCTGGCCAGGGCCAGAATTTCCCCCTGGGGCTTCTGCATGCAGCCTGCGCAGTCTCCCCCGCAGCTGAGCCCACACTCCACCTGGCGCAGCAGAGAGACCTCTACCACACCAGAGCGAACTTCTTTTTTCACGATGGCACTTTGATTCATGATGCTGTTCTGCCTCCAGAAACGAAACTACTTCTTTTTGATGTTGACTACAATTTTATATTCTCCCACAACGCCCACCTCATCGCTGGCGTTGAGATAGACAGTCACCGGCACGGAATTGGTGCCTGTGGCGGTAATTTTGGACATGTCGGCCACGATCCACACCTGGTTGGGGTCCACCTGCTCCAGGGCGCTCTCGCTGCCTCGGATGACGATGGTGCGGGTCTGGGTCACCTTCTCTACCGTGTATCCATCGGGTACGTTGGTGATCTCAATGTTGGACACATCCAGCGACCGAGTGGACAGCCCCTTGATGGTCACGGTCACCTGGGCCTCGGTAATGCCCGAGGCGTTGTCCAGGGCGGAAGAGAGGCGGATGGGCATGGTGATGACGCTGGTGTCCAGCACAGTGGACAGGTCGATGCTGCCCAGAGAGATCTCGGTAAGACCGGCCACCGCCTCCTCCGTGCCAATGACGTTGATGGTCTTGGGCTGGATGTCCACCTCTACATCTCCATCGCCGGTAGCGCCGCCGCCGGGGATGAAACTCACCGTCAGAGGCACTTCCTTCATGACGCCCACCGGTAGGGTGAGGTAAGCGGTCTCCTCGCTCATGCTGATATTGGTATCGATAATGGGCTCGTCGTTTTCATCCAGCAGGGTGATGGGCAGACGTCCGGAGTAGCTCTGCTTCAAGCCGTCGGCCTCCAGAATCACCACCGCCCGGCTGACCTGAGCCAGCTGCTCGGCAGTGCCGCTGAGCTCCACCGTCTCCGGATCAAAGACCGGGGCGCCCGCCTGATAGCCGTCGGCCACGCTGCCCTCCAGCTTCAGCTCCAGTGTCTTGGTCTCGGTGGCCAGGTTGTCAATCACCACGGTGACCACCTGGGCGGAGTCAGGGAAATAGGCCCCAGTGGTATCAATGTTGCTGGGCAGCTTGGGGTACAGGTAAGCTGGTACTCCCCGGCTCCGTACACTGGGATACGTCCACCGTAGCAGTAATGTTTCCCCGCAGATCGTTGTGGACGCTGATAGGGGCGTTGACGGTAACGTTCACCGTCTTCTGAGAAATGGAGGCCACGGTCAGTCCCCGCTCCTCCAGCACCCGTTCACCGGAAATCTGGATCTCCACTCCGTAGTATGTTCCCTCCTGGGTGGGGTTCTCCACGTCCCGGATATACATCCAGATCAGCACCGCCAGCAGGATGGACAGGAGGATATAGAACCACCGGCTTTCACGCAAACGGTCGATCATTTTTCTCCCTCCTTCTTCCAACGGGCAAGCAGGTTATTCAGCGCCTGCATGGCGGGACGGTTCTTCTCCTCTCCGTCACCCTCGTCGGCCATCAGCTCATTACGCAGCAGCCGCTCCAGGGTCTCAGGTGCCAGATGCCGCTTGAGCATTCCGCCCACCGCCGCGGAGATGGAGCCTGTCTCCTCCGAGACAATGACCACCACTGCGTCGGAGTGCTCGCTCATACCGATGCCGGCGCGGTGGCGCATGCCCAGGTCCCGGCTCAGGTTGGTGTTACCCGACAGGGGAAGCATACAGCCTGCTCCCACGATCCGGCCGTCCCGGACGATGACCGCTCCATCGTGGAGAGGCGCTTTGTTCCAAAACAGGTTTTTCAGCAGCTCACTGGACACGGAGCAGTCCAGAGCGGTGCCCGTCTTGATCACGTCGTCCAGCAGATTTTTTCGCTCAAAGACCATCAGCGCCCCCACCTTGTCCTTGGACATGGAGGTGTAGGCATCTACAGTCTGGGTGATGGCGGTATCCATGTCGTGAAGGGGCAAGGGCCGGGACGTGGAAAATACGTCGGCCAGCTTTCCGCTGCCCATCCGCTCCAGAGCCTGGCGCAGCTCAGGCTGGAACAGAATGACCAGCATCAAAATGCCCCACTCCACCACCTTGTTCAGCAGATAGCCCGTGGCCGTCAGCCGGAAGCCGTAAGCCAGGCACAGCGCCAAAATCAGCACCATGATGCCTCGCAGCACCCGCCCGGAGCTGGTTTTGCGCATCAGCCACAGGGCCTTATAGATGACCAGGGAGAGGATAGCCACATCGACAAGATCCTTCACCTTGATGGTGCTCAACAGCGGGATCTCCTCCTGGAAGAAGCTGAATATGGTCTGCAACAACACTGATCTCCCCTTTCCACCAGACACACACTGCCGGCGCCGCAAAACAAAATAAGGCAAATAGACAGATACGCTTATCTTAGTTATTATACGATATTCCACTTCCAATGGCAACCTTATTTGACCATGGAAGAATGAAAAATTTTCATGAATTTTCCCTTCAAATTTTCTCCCAAACGCACACCGATCCCCTGAAATTTTTTCTGTGGGCGCAGGCGCTCCATCATTGACTTCTGTTCTCCTTGCAAGTATAATTTTTCTATCTGGACACAAGCTGTTTTATAGGCTTTGTCCCAATTATGCAGGAGGTTTTCCTTATGAAATTTTATGTCTGTGAACACTGCGGCAACATTGTCACCTTCCTCAAGAATACCGGCGTGCCCGTGATGTGCTGCGGGCAGAAAATGACCGAGATCGTCCCCGGCACCACCGACGCCGCCGTGGAGAAGCACGTCCCTGTCATCAGCCTCAGCGGCAGCACCGTCACCGTCAAGGTGGGCTCGGTGGAGCACCCCATGATCCCTGAGCACTTTATCCAGTGGATCGCTCTGGAGACCAAGCAGGGCCAGCAGATCAAGCACCTCACCCCAACGACAAGCCCCAGGCTGTCTTCGCCCTGGCTGAGGGTGATGAGGTGGCTGGCCGCTTACGCCTACTGCAACCTCCACGGTCTGTGGATGGCCTAAGCTTCGCGCTCATCTGTTTTGCCCGCGGACCTCACCGGTCCGCGGGCTTTTTTGTAACTAACTAGCTTTTTTTGTAACCGGATTTAAAGAATTTCTTTCTTGGTTTCCCTCCTGCCCCATGGTATAATCCGCTTACGTTAACATCCGGTAAAATGTGTGTTACCGGTTTTTCAAAAAACAGGAGGACCCTCTATGCAACTGCCCCATCTTCACCCCTACCAGGGCCAGCACTGCGCGCCGCCGCCCCCCCGTCCCAAGCTCCCCGCCTGGACTCTGGGGCTGTACCCCCCCTTCTGCTGGTCTATCTGGAGGTTGTCCTGCACTTGGCTACCGGGAACGCCATGACCTATTTTCCCATCTACCTTCTCTTCTCTCTGTCGGCTGGAAGTCTGCTGGCGCTGCTGCCCATCCTGCTCCCCCAGCGGGCCGGCCACATCCTTACGGTGCTGCTGTCGTTTTTACTTACCCTGCTGTTTGCCGCTGAACTCATTGCCAAGCATACTCTCCAGGCCTACTACCCCCTCAGCACTCTGGAGACCGCGGCCGGCAACCGTTTGAGCGACTATGCAGGAGTGATCCTTCCTGCCACTGCCGCAGCCCTCCCCCTGCTGCTTGTATTCTTTTTACCCACCCTCCTGCTGTGGCCTCTGTTTCGGTGGGGACTGGCCCAGGGACAGCCCCCACGCCGGGGTGCGGCTATCTTTGCCGCCGCGGCTGTGGCCTTTCATCTGTTGGGTTTGGCCGTGGTCCACACCCCGTGGCCGGGAGATCTGACTCCTGCCAAGCTCTACCGCTCCGACACAAACTTCGACGACCAGGTGGAGCAGCTGGGGCTCATCACCATGCTGCGCCTGGACATCAAGCACCTGTTTATCCCCGCCAAAGCGAGTTTGGACAACGACTTTGACGGACTGGACGGGCTGGATAGCTCTTCTTCGGGTGACAGCTCCGACGGTGACACCTCCGCGGTGGAGGAGCAGCCGGTGGTGGACACCTCCCCCAACGTGATGGATGTGGACCTGGAATCTCTGGCCGCCAATGCCCCCAATGAGGACGTCTCTTGGCTGGCCAACTACTTCAGCAGCGCCTCCCCACCCGGAAAAATGAGTATACTGGCATGTTTGAGGGCTATAACGTCATCCAGCTTGTCATTGAAGGCTTCTCCGGCTACGCCATTGACCCTGAGCTGACCCCCACTCTCTACAAGCTGGCCAATGAGGGCTTTGTGTTCAACAACTACTACACCGCCCTGCACTACACCAGTACCTCCAACGGAGAGTGTCAGACCCTGCTGGGCCTCTATCCCAAAAACGGCAACCCCATCACCATGAAGCGCACCGGGGTGCTGGGCACCAACGCCTACTTCTCTCTGGCCCAGCAGTTGGGCCGGGAGGGCTATCAGGTACTGGGTTACCACGGAAACTATGACATGTATGGCCGCCAGACCTCCCACACCAACCTGGGCTACACCTGGAAGCAGTTCGGTACCGGCTTGGACGTAGACACCACCTCCAGCGGCGAGATCGCCTGGCCCGCCCGGGACACTCAGGTCATCGAAAACAGTGTAGATGACTACATCAATAGCGACCAACCCTTCCACGTCTACTACCTGACCATCAGCGGACACATGCCCTATTCCAACAACCGCATCGTCCAGCCCTACCTGGACCAGGTCCGCGCGCTGCCTTATAGCCAGACTACCCAGAACTACATGGCCACCGTTATGGAGGTGGACCGCGCCCTGGAGCTGCTGCTGCAAAAGCTGGAGGAGGCAGGCAAGCTGGACAAGACCCTCATCATCGCCACCGGGGACCACATTCCCTACTCCAACGCCGGGGTACTGGAAGAGCTATCGGGCCGCACCTTCGGCAGTTCCAAGGACTTGGAGGCCCTCAATGAGTCGGCCATCGACTTTGACGTGTACAAAAACACCCTCATTCTCTGGTCGGCCAGCATGGAGGAGCCGGTACAGGTAGACAAACCCTGCTGCCAGGTGGATATCCTCCCCACCGTCTCCAATCTGCTGGGCCTGGAGTACGACAGCCGGATGCTCTCCGGCCGGGACATTCTCTCTGATAGCGAGGGGCTTGTGATTTTCACCTCCCGCAGCTGGCGCAGCGACCGGGGCTTTTATAACCGCTTCACCCAGACCTTTACCCCTGCCCAGGGGGTAACCATGACCCAGGAGGAGCAGGACCAATACGTCTCCACCATGAAAAAGCTGGTGGAATACAAGCTGGCCAGCACCCCATCATCGTGGAAAATCGACTTCTACAATCTCCTATTTCCCCGGGAATAAGCAAACATAAAAGTGCTTGGAATCCGCAGGATTCCAAGGCACTTTTCTACTTAAAACATGGAAAAGAGGTTCATCTGACTTGTTTCGGGTAAATCTCCGAAGGCTCCGGCGTCCTTCAATAGCTCAATATGGGTCTTGGACACCTTGGGACAGGCGGCGGACACCTCTTCAATGGAGATAAACTGCTTTCCCTTGCGCTGCTCCGCCAGAGAAATGGCCGCCGTCTCGCCCAGGCCCGCCACCGACACAAAGGGCGGGATGAGGGCGTTGTTCTCCAGGTCCATCTTGAAGTGGATGGCGTCGGACTGGTAGATATCCATACGCCGGAAGGTAAAGCCACGGAGATAGAACTCGTAACAAACCTCCAGAGTGGTGAGCATGTCCTGCTCCACGGCGGAGGCCTCCTTATCCTTGGCAATGATCTCCCGCATCTTCTTCTGGCACACGTCCATCCCTCGACACATGTAGGCCTCGTCAAAAGCCTTGGCCCGGATGGAGAAGTAGGCGGCGTAGAAGGCCAGGGGCCGGTGGACCTTGAACCAGGCGATGCGGAAGGCCATCATCACGTAGGCCACGGCGTGGGCCTTGGGGAACAGGTAGGCGATCTTCTTACAGGAGCCAATGTACCACTCGGGCACCCCGTGCTCCCGCATCTCGTCCTCGGCCCCCTCGGGCAGGCCCCTGCCCTTACGCACTGCCTCCATGATCTTGAAGGAACGCTTGGGGTCCATACCCTTGGAAATGAGAAACAGCATGATGTCGTCGCGGCAGCCGATGGCCTCGCTGACCTTGGCGGTGCCGGAGGTAATGAGGTCCTTGGCGTTGCCCAGCCACACGTCAGTGCCGTGGGAGAAGCCGGACAGCCGCACCAGAATATCAAACTGGTCAGGCTGGGTGTCCTCCAGCATGCCCCGGACAAAGCTGGTGCCGAACTCCGGGATGGCTGTGCCTCCCGTGGGGCCCAGAATCTTGTCGTTCTCATAGCCCAGGGCCTTGGAGGACTGGAAGATGGACATGGTGTCCTTGTCGTCCAGAGGGATATCGGTGCGGGCGTTCACCCCGGTCAGGTCCTCCAGCATGCGGATCATGGTGGGATCATCGTGCCCCAGCATGTCCAGCTTCAGGGAGGTTACTCTCCATGGAGTGATATTCGAAATGGGTGGTGACAATGTCGCTGTTAGGGTCGTCGGCGGGGTGCTGCACGGGACAGAAGTCGTAGATTTCCTTGTCCTGGGGAATGACCACCATGCCGCCGGGGTGCTGGCCGGTGGTGCGCTTGACGCCGGTGCAGCCGATAGCCAGACGGTTTTTCTTCCGCCTTGGAGGCCATCTTTCCCCGCTCATCCAGGTACTTCTTCACGTAGCCGAAGGCGGTCTTTTCCGCCACGGTGCCGATGGTGCCCGCCCGGAACACGTGGGTCTGCCCAAACAGCTCGAAGGTATACTTGTGGGCGCTGGACTGATACTCGCCGGAGAAGTTCAGGTCGATATCCGGCACCTTGCCGCCGCCGAAGCCCAGGAAGGTCTCGAAGGGGATGTTGAAGCCGTCCTTCATATAAGGCGTGCCGCAGATGGGGCACACCGCGTCGGGCATGTCCGCTCCGCAGCCGTAGGGGTGGGCGGGGTCCTGAGCGTAGTCAAAGTCGGAGTGCTTACACTTGGGGCAGCGGTAGTGGGCGGGCAGGGAGTTTACCTCGGTGATGCCCGACATGAAGGCCACCAGGGAGGAGCCTACCGAACCACGGGAGCCCACCAGATAGCCGTGCTCCAGGGAGTTCTGCACCAGCTTCTGGGCGGACATGTAGATCACGTCGTATTTACACCGGATGATATCGCCCAGCTCCACGTTAATGCGGTCCACCACAATCTGCGGAGGTTCGTCGCCGTAAAGCTCATGGGCTTTCCCCCACACCAGCCGCTTCAGCTCTCCGTCCGAGTCCTCCAGTTTCGGGGCGAACAGGCCCTGGGGTAAGGGCTTGATGGGGTCGCACCAGTCGGCAATCAGGTTGGTGTTCTTCACCACCACCTCGTAGGCCTTCTCCTTGCCCAGATAGGCAAACTCCTGGAGCATCTCGTCCGTGGTTTTAAAGTAGATGGGCAAGGCCTCGTCCGCATCCTCAAAGCCCTTGGAGGCCAGCAGGATGTGGCGGTAAATCTCGTCCTCCGGGTCCAGGAAATGGACGTCGCCGGTGGCGCACACCGGCTTGCCCAGCTCCTCTCCCAGCCGCACCACCGTGCGGTTGAAATCCCGCAGTTCCTCTTCCGAGCGCACCATGCCCTTGCGGAGCATGAACATATTGTTGCAGATGGGCTGAATCTCCAAAAAGTCGTACCAGGAGGCAATGCGCTTGAGCTCCTCCCAGTCCTTATCCGCCGTCACCGCCTGGAACAGCTCGCCCGCCTCGCAGGCCGAGCCGATGATGAGCCCTTCCCGGTTCTCGTTGATCACCGACTTGGGCATAATGGGGTAGCGTTTGAAGTGCTCCAGGTGGGCCAGAGAGATAAGCTTGTAGAGGTTGCGAAGGCCCGTCTGGTTTTTGGCCAGCACGATGAGGTGCTTGGGCTGCCGCCGGGCCTTTCCGCCCTTGCGCAACTTGGGCATGGCGGCGTTGATGTCCTCCAGACGGCGGACCCCCATAGCCTCCAGCTTCTCAAAGAAGGGAGGCAGCATATAGGCCACTGTGGCCGCGTCGTCGCTGGCCCGGTGGTGGTTGAAGGCGGGCAGCTGGAGGTACTCAGCCACAATGTCCAGCTTATACTTGCCCAGCTCCGGCAGCAGGTTCTGAGCCAAAATCAGGCTGTCAATGGAGGGATTGGTGAAGGGAATCCCGTATTTTCGGCAGCCGGTGGAGATAAAGCCCATGTCAAACTCCGCGTTGTGGGCCGCCAGAGGCCGGTCCCCCACGAAGTCCAAAAATGCCCGCAGGGCCTCCTCCTGGGAGGGGGCCCCCACCAGCATCTCATCGGTGATACCGGTCAGGCGGATGATCTCCGGACTCAGGATGCGGCCGGGGGAGACAAAGGTGTTGAACCGGTCGGTGATCTCCCCGTTTTTCAGCACTACGGCGCCGATCTCGATGATGACCTCGTACTTCCGGTTCAGCCCTGTGGTCTCGATGTCGAAGCAGACGATCTCCTGGTCAAAGGGCTGTTCTGTTTCCCCGTGGACCACTACTCTGTCATCCACGTCGTTGATGTAGTACGCCTCCACGCCGTACAGGATCTTGATATTTTTGGCGGAGTGCCACGCATCCGGGAAGGACTGGGCCACCCCGTGATCGGTGATGGCGATGGCCCGGTGGCCCCAGGCCTCCGCCCGCTTGACCACGTTTTTGTCCGGCCCCAGCTTGGGACCGACCGAGGTGAGGGCGTCCATAGCGGACATGGTGGTGTGCAGGTGGAGCTCCACCCGCTTTTCCGGCGCGTCATCCATCTTCATGGGCTTGGGCACCGCCATGATGGACATGGGCTCCAGCACCATGTCGCCGTAGAACCGGTCCATGTTCAGCCGGCCCTGGATCTGGAGGTGCATCCCCTTCTTGACCCCGTCCACGATGGGCTTGCCCTCGTCTCCGGGGAAGAATTTGTTCACCCGAATGGAGCCGGTGTAGTCAGTCAGATCGAAGGCCACCACCCAGGCGCCCCGCTTTTTCAGCTCCCGGTTGTCCACGGCAAAGACATCGCCCTCGATGACCACCATGCCCATGTCCAGCTCCAGCTCCCCGATGGGGGTGGGCCGCTTCTTGATGACATGCCCGAAAATCGTCTTGCCGGAGGGCTTGCCCTCCCCTTTTCCCTTGGGTCTGGCCGCCGGCGCGCTCCCCCGGGCCTTCCGCAGCGCCTCCCGCCGAATGGCCTCCGTCCGCGCGAAGGCGTCCATCTCCGGTGCCGTGCTCTCCCCCTGCCGAGGATGGGCCGGGCGGGTCTGGGGTGCGGAGGCAGGCACAGAAGGAGCCGCCGGTGCCGGCGCTTCGGCGGGGGTCTCCGGCTCCGGGGCCGCCATCTGAAACTTCACTGAGGCGAGCCCGTAGCACCGGGCCACGGCCTCCTCTGCCTGGCGGATCAGATTGGCCCCGGCTCCCCTGGCCCCATCCAGGGTCACCAGGGCGCTCCGGCTGGCCTTGTCAATGGCCGCGGCCACAATGACCCAGCCCTCTACGGCCTCCGCCAACTCCTGCCACTGGCACAGGGCAGCAAACATTTGTAAAAATGGGATCTTCTTGGACATGATGCAGATGCTCCTTGCGCTTGATTCTCAGTCAGTGGGATGGTGGAGCGCCCCCTGTGTTACAGTTCCTCGATCAGGGCAAACAGCTCGTCCACCAGCCGGTCCTGGGGGACCTTTTTCACGATCTCCCCTTTTCGGAACAGGAGGCCTTCGCCGATGCCGCCCGCGATCCCGCAGTCGGCGGCAGACGCCTCCCCCGGCCCGTTGACGGCACAGCCCATCACCGCCACCGTGATGGGCTTGTCCACCCCCTTCAGCCGCTCCTCCACCTGGGCAGCCAGGCCGATCAGATCGATGCGGGTCCGCCCGCAGGTGGGACAGGAGACCAGCTCTGCCCCCTCCCGCCGGACCCCGGCGGCCTTCAGGATGTCCCGGGCCGCGTAGACCTCCTCCACCGGGTCGGCGGAGAGGGAGACCCGTATGGTGTCCCCGATCCCCAGGGCCAGCAGGCCCCCGATGCCCACCGCAGACTTCAGGGTGCCCATCCGGACCGTCCCGGCCTCGGTAACGCCAATATGTAAAGGATAATTGCTTTTCTCTCTCATCAGCTGATAGGCCCGCATGGTCATGGGGACGCTGGAGGACTTCAGCGACACACAGATGTCGTCAAAATCGAATTTGTTCAGCAGACGGATGTGGCCGAAGGCTGACTCCACCATGGCCTCCGGACAGACGCCGCCGTATTTGGCCAGCAGTCCCTTCTCCAGAGAGCCGCCATTGACACCGATGCGGATTGGGATGCCCCGCAGACGGCAGGCGTCTGCCACCGCCTTGACCGGTCCTCTCCACCGATATTGCCCGGATTGATGCGGACCTTGTCCGCTCCGGCCGCGATGGCCTCCAGGGCCAACTTATAGTCGAAGTGGATATCCACCACCACTGGGAGCGGACTGGCCTCCTTGATCTTGGCCTACCGCCCGGGCGCGGCCGCTCAGGGACCGCCACCCGCAGCGGATCTGACATCCAGCCGCAGCCAGGG
>ENA-OQIL01000676-OQIL01000676.1-human-gut-metagenome-genome-assembly--contig:-NODE-676-length-11535-cov-2.867637_pt1 | contig 11535 bp, 12 predicted proteins | sample MGYA00242583_ERZ504748 | MGnify/ENA primary metagenome ERZ504748 (study PRJEB26092, sample SAMD00036191) | human gut metagenome | host: Homo sapiens | study: EMG produced TPA metagenomics assembly of...
CAGCAGATGGGCGGGGCGGTGCCGTCGGCGATGGCCAGGGCCAGGCCCTCCACCACCGCCGTCTTGCCCACGCCTGGCTCTCCGATGAGGGCGGGGTTGTTCTTGGTGCGGCGGGAGAGGATCTGGATGAGCCGCCCCAGCTCCGCCTCCCGCCCAATTACCGGGTCCAGGCGGCCCTCCCGGGCCATGGCGGTAAGGTCCCGGGCGCACTGGTCCAACTGGCGTGTATCTCCCCCCCGCTCTGGTTCCCGGCTGCGGAGAGGCCTCGGGATACTCTCCTCGCCCCCCAGGGCGGCGGACACCCGCTGGCCCAGGCGGGTACGGTCCACCCCGCACTCCCCCAGCAGCCGCACCGCTGAGCTGCTCTGATCCCGCAGCAGGCCCAGCAGCAGATGCTCCGCGTTTACTGCCGGCTGCCCCAGCTTTTTGGCCTCCGCTGCCGCCTGCTGAATGGCCTGACAGCACCGGGGCGTCAGTCCCTGATGCAGGGTGCGCCCGGGCACCCCGGTGCCCACCAGCTGGGCGATACACACCCGCAGCCGGGGGCTGCCCGCTCCCTCCTCCCGCAGCAGGCGGGCGGCGGTGCTGTACTCCTGGCTGGCCAGTCCCAGCAGCAGATGTTCACTGCCCACATAGCTGTGCCCCAGGCGGGCGGCGTTCTCCTGGGCCAGCCGGATGGCCCCCAGAGCAGTGGATGTAAAACGGCAATCTGCCATGTCGATTCCTCCCGTTGTTCCATATCCTGGCGTGTGCCCCGGAAATATCCGGAATCGCGCCGTCGTCTTTTCTAACTATGCCCGCTTTTTCAAAAATTAGCATTGCAATTTTGAAAAGATGTGTTAGAATGAGGTGTAGAATTTTAGGGAGGTGTTTTCCAATGGCCTATGTCATCAGCGATGCTTGCATCAGCTGTGGTTCCTGCGCGGATGCCTGCCCCGTGGGTGCCATCTCTCAGGGTGCTGATCACTACGAGATCAACGCCGGCGCTTGCCTGGACTGCGGTTCCTGCGCCGATAGCTGCCCCATGAGCGCCATCTCCCAGGGCTGAGCCTCTGTGAGATCAACAGCGCCGGCCATTGGCCGGCGCTGCTTGCATATTGCCCTATTTGTTTTCCATACGCCTCTCCACCCGGGCTGCCCGGCGGAGAGGCGTATCTTTATTTAAGGTGTTCATCAGCTCTCCATGTGCTTGCCCAAAAAGACTGCAATGGACTGGGCCAATTTGTACTCCACCTCACCGCCGGTGAGATTCTCCTCCGGGGCGGTAAACACCACGCTGCCCAGCACATCTCCCTCCGAGAGAATGGGGGCCACGGTATCCAGGAAAAACCGCCCCTCCTCGGCGCATAGGGGCACGCCGATCTCGCCAACCTTATGCTGGTAGATCTGCCGGCTCTCCATCAGCCGCTCCAGCTCGGGGGCGATCTGCTTGTCCAGCAGCTCCCGCCGGGGCGCACCGGCCAGGGCGATAATGTTGTCCCGGTCAGTGATTACCGCGATCCGGCCCGTGGTACGGTTGAGGGTCTCACACATCTGCCCGGCAAACTCCGTCAGTCCGCCCAGCAGGGAATACTTTTTAAAAATCACGCTGCCGTCCCGCTCGGTGTAGATCTCCAGGGGGTCGCCCTCCCGAATCCGCATCGTACGACGGATTTCTTTTGGTATCACAACTCTTCCAAGATCATCGATTCTACGGACGATACCCGTTGCTTTCATCTATATAATTCCTCCCACGGTGGTTTTTTGGAAACAAAATATAGTATGGACAGGAAAACGGAGGCTATGCGTGGATCATTCACAGGGACCCATTCCCAGCTGCCCATTATTTTTGTACGCATTTGTGCGTCATACAAAGACAAAAAGCTTGACGAACAGGTGAAAAAAACGTAAAATAGTGAACTAGCTGCAAAAGCAGTTTCCATCCTGGCGCAAGCCGGAGAGAGGGGTGGAGCTGGCAGCGAAAATAAAAGAAGGGAAAGAAACATCGTGGAAAAGAAAAAATTCCAACCCTATGTCCCCGCGGACAAGGTGATGCCGGAATTTAACCGTGGTTTCCATTGTGTTGGGCGCTATTCTGGCCATCGTCTTTGGCGGCGCCAACGCCTACCTGGGACTGCGCGTAGGCATGACCGTTTCCGCATCCATCCCCGCGGCTGTTATTTCCATGGGCGTCATCCGCAAGATCCTGCGGCGTGATTCCATCCTGGAAAATAACATGGTGCAGACCATCGGCTCCGCCGGTGAGTCCGTGGCCGCCGGCGCCATCTTCACCCTGCCTGCCCTGTTCATGTGGGCCAAGGACGGCCTGTGCGATGTGCCTGGTCTGGTGGAGATCGGCCTGATTGCCCTGTGCGGCGGCGTGCTGGGCGTGCTGATGATGATCCCCCTGCGCAGCGCTCTGATCGTCAAGGAGCACGGCGTGCTGGCTTACCCCGAGGGACAGGCCTGCGCCGAGGTTCTGATCGCCGGTGAAGAGGGCGGCGCCAAGGCGTCCACCGTGTTCTCCGGTCTGGGCATCGCTGCCGTCTACAAGTTCATTGCTGACGGCCTGAAGGTCTTCCCCAGCGAGATCACCTATGACGTGACTGCCTATAAGGGCTCCGGCATCGGCATCGATGTGCTGCCCGCTCTGGCCGGTGTCGGCTACATCTGCGGCGTGAAGGTGTCCTCTTACCTGTTCGCCGGCGGTGTGCTGGGCTGGTTTGTCATCATGCCTCTGATGGCTCTGTTCGGCGGCGACCTGGTTCTGTTCCCCGCTGAGGTGACCGTCAATGAGCTGATTGCTGACGGCGGCGTGTCCAACCTGTGGGGCAACTTCCTGCGCTACATCGGTGCGGGCGCCGTGGCTTGCGGCGGTGTGCTCAGCCTCATCAAGTCCCTGCCCCTCATCGTGCGTACCTTTAAGGATGCCATGGGCGACTACGGCAAGGGCCGCACCGCCAGCACCCTACGCACCGAGCAGGACATCCCCATGAAGGTCGTTCTGCTGGGCATCCTCATTGTGGCTGTGGTCATGTGGCTGGTTCCCGCCATCCCCCTGAACCTGTTCACCGCCCTGATCGTCATTGTCTTCGGCTTCTTCTTTGCCACCGTGTCCTCCCGGATGGTGGGTCTCATTGGTTCCTCCAATAACCCCGTCTCCGGCATGGCCATCGCTACCCTGCTTATCTCCACCCTGCTGCTGAAGATGACCGGCAATGACGGCATCAACGGCATGATTGCCGCCATTGTCATCGGCGGCGTCATTTGCGTCATCGCCGCCATCGCCGGCGATACCTCTCAGGACCTGAAGACCGGCTTCCTGGTGGGTGCTACCCCCAAGAAGCAGCAGATCGGTGAGCTGATCGGCGTGGCGGTTTCCGCTGTGGCCATCGGCGCCATCCTGTACCTGCTGAGCATGGCTTGGGGCGGCTACGGCTCCGACGATCTGCCCGCTCCTCAGGCTGTGCTGATGAAGATGATCGTCGAGGGCGTTATGGGCGGCAACCTGCCCTGGAACCTGGTGTTCGTGGGCGTGTTCATCGCTCTGGTCGTGGAGGTGCTGGGCATCCCCGTGCTGCCCTTCGCCATCGGCCTGTACCTGCCCATCTACCTGTCCGTGCCCATGATGCTGGGCGGCCTGCTGCGCTGGTACCTGGAGAAGCGTAAGTACGCTTCCGAGAAGGAGAAGGACAACGTGGTTCAGTCCGGCGTGCTGTACTCCTCCGGCCTCATCGCCGGCGAGGGTATCGTGGGCATCCTGCTGGCTGTGCTGGCGGTTATCCCCATGGGTCTCAACGCCGAGGGCAAGACTCTCTACCTCAGCGACAAGATCAACATCAGCGAGATGTTCAGCATTGGTAACATCGGCGGCCTCATCTGCTTTGCCGTCATCCTGTTCACCATCTATCTCTTCGCCACCAAGGACAGCAAGAAGAAGTAATTCTTGTTTTTTTCCCCAGCCGGGCTGTATACTTTGGTATGCAGCCCGGTTTGGGTTATTATCCATGAGGAGAAACGAAATGGCCAAGAAAAAGAGCGAAAACTATTGGATTTCATCCCCATCATCAATTCGAAAAATGACTGGAGCGAGGGCGAGGACGGCATCGTCACCATCCACATGGTCCACCGGGGCTTCTACGCCACCATCGCTCAAAAGGTCTTCCACACCCCCCGAGTCAGCCACATCAAGCTGGACGAGTACGGCAGCTTTCTGTGGAAGCGAATCAACGGAGAGCGCACTGTGGGCCAGCTGGCCCAGCAGCTGAAGGAACAGTTCGGCGACCAGGCCGAGCCCCTCTATGATCGACTGGTAAAATATATGCAGATCCTGCACAACAACGAATTTATCCTGTTTCGCGGAAAGGACAAGGTGAAGGAATGAATACCTGGGAGACCATTCTGGGCATTCTGGCTTTTGCCGTGGTCATTGCGGTGCTGTATGTGTGGGGTCTGAAAAAGAGCTACACCCAAGGTGCCGACCTGGAGCGCATTTTGCTCAGTAAAAGTGCGGGAAAGGTGGTACACTACCTCAAAAAGCATGAGGAGATTACCCTTTCCCAGATGGCCCAGCTCTGCACCGGCGTAAAGGCCGGTCAGTTCTGGTCCCGGCAAAGAGCGATGGTGCAAAACCCCAAGGCCTTTGCCCCCAAATTAGCCCAATACATGGTGGAACAGCTGCTGCTGGAGAAGGTCTCTAACAGCAGCTACCGCCTGAGGAAATAAATCTGCCACGAGAGGAGTATGCAGCTATGAACGTACTATCCAACCTGGAACCCAAGAGCGTATTCCGCTTCTTTGAAGACCTGTGCGCCATTCCCCACGGCTCCCGGAACACCAAGGCCATCAGCGACTACTGTGTCGCCTTTGCCAAGGAGCGGGGCCTGGAGCACTACCAGGATTCTGACAACAACATCATTATCATCAAAGAGGCCACTGCCGGCTATGAGAATGCCCCCGCCATCATCCTCCAGGGCCACCTGGACATGGTGTGTGAGAAGGAGCACGACTGCTCCAAGGACATGGACAAAGAGGGTCTGGACCTGATGGTGGAGGGCGACTTTGTCACCGCCAAGGGCACCACTCTGGGCGGCGATGACGGCATTGCCGTAGCCATGGCCCTGGCCATCCTGGACGCCAAGGACATCCCCCACCCCCGCCTGGAGGCCGTGTTCACCGTAGACGAGGAGATCGGCATGCTGGGCGCGGTATCCATGGACGTGTCCCCCCTGAAGGGCCGTCAGCTCCTCAACCTGGACTCCGAGGAGGAGGGCGTGTTCACCGTCAGCTGTGCCGGCGGCAACGTGTCCACCTGCCTGCTGCCCATCGCCCGTGCTCCCTTCCAGGGAAGCGCTCTCACCGTCACCATCAGCGGCCTGCAGGGCGGCCACTCCGGCACTGAGATCCACAAGGGCCGCGCCAACTCCAACATGCTCATGGGCCGTCTGCTCCAGGCCATGGCCGGAGCTACCGAGCTGCGCGTTGTTGAGGTGAACGGCGGTCTGAAGGACAACGCCATTCCCATCAAGACTACCGCTCAGGTGCTGGTGGCTGACGCCGCTGCTGCCAAGGCCGCCGCTCAGGAGATGGGCGCCTGCTTTGCCGCCGAGTACCGGGTCACCGATCCCAATGTGGCGGTGACTGTGGAAGACGGCAGCGCCGGTGAGGCCATGGACGCCGCTTCCACCAAGAAGGTGCTGTGCATGCTCACCTGCCTGCCCAACGGCGTGCAGGTCATGAGCGCCGATATTGAGGGTCTGGTGCAGACCTCTCTGAACCTGGGCATCCTGGCTACGGAGAACAACCTGGTGCGCGCCTCCTTCTGCGTGCGCAGCTCGGTTGACTCCCAGAAGGAGATGCTCAAGGCCCGTCTGGCCTGCCTGATGGAGCAGCTGGGCGGCAGCGTGGAGTTCTTCGGCGAGTACTCCGGCTGGGAGTACCTGGCCGACTCCCCCCTGCGTGAGCGCCTGGTGGCGGTCTTCCGGGAGCAGTACAGCCGCGAGCCCCGCATCGAGGCCATCCACGCCGGCGTGGAGTGCGGCATCTTTGCCGGCAAGCTGCCCGGTCTGGACTGCGTGTCCATTGGTCCTGACCTGTTTGAGATCCACACTCCCCGGGAGCGTATGAGCATCTCCTCTGTGCAGCGTCTGTGGGCCTTCGTACTGGAAGTATTGAAGCGGAGCAAATAAACTTTTTGCACTCATAAATAGGCAAAAAAACTGCGCTCAGTGAGCTGCCAGTTTTTTTATTGTCTTAAAACTCCTCTTCTTCCTCTCCCTCCAGATCGGGACAGAACTGGTCCAGCACGGAACGCACAAAGACCTGTCCCGCCACACAGGGGAACATCAGCCCGCCCAGCAGGAAATAGGGGATGCTGAAGGGAAGAAAACCGATGGCCAGGGCGGCCAGGGAATCGTTGAGCAGGGCGCACATCAGCGCCTGGCCTGGCCGGGCAAAGCCCAGTGCAAAGCTCTGCCGCACCGCCTGTCCCAGGGGCATCCCCGAAGCGGCCAGAGGAAAGAGATAGGCCGACATCAGCAGGGACACCACAAACACAAACAGAGAGAACACACAGGGTGCAAAGAGGATCAGGTTTCCCGCCGCTTTCCCCGCATAGAAAAAGCTGGACCACAGGGAGATGACGGGCAGGAGCACCGCCAGGAAAAAGGTGGGATAGGACCGCCAGAAGTTGGCACGGAAGGACTGCCAGAACTCCCGGGCGGTGACGCTGCGGTCCTCCGCCATTCTCCGGGACATGTGGTTCATGGCCATAAGCGCGGGAGGCAGGGTGACCAGAGGCACCAGGGCCAGACAGGTGAGGGCATCCACCTTCACAATGGTCAGCCACTCCCGGGAGAAGATCTCCAGCAGTCCGGAGGGGCCGGTGCGCTCCTGGCGGCGGCGAAAATCATTGGGATTGAAAAACATCTGGTGCCTCCTTAATTGCGGACCTTGGGGGGCTTGGATTGGCTCTGCTCGGCGCTCTGCTTTTCTCCAGAGCCATGAGATCCTCCTGGCGCCACACTCTGGGCGGCAGCCCCTGGTATTTGCGGAACACCTTGGAGAAGTACAGCTGGTTGGGGTAGCCCACCATGCTGGCCACCTCGCCGATGCTCATATTGGTATTTCGCATCAGCTCCATGGCCTTGTTCACCCGGTAGCGGGCCAGGTACTCCTGGGGTGTCTGGCCCATGACTTCCTTGAACAGACGGCTGAAGTAGGTGCGGTTGAGGCCGCAGAAGCTGGCGATCTGCTCGATGCGAATGTCTTCCCGGTAGTACTGGTCAATAAAGTGGATGGCCTCCCGGATGTAGAAGCCCTGCTGGGACAGTCCCCGCACCCGCTGCTTGGAGGAGGAACTGTCAATGAGGGCATCCAGGAAGAGATAGAAGTGGGGCCATCAGCTTCAGGGCGGAGAACTGGGCATGATTGGCGATAAACAGCAGCTCATCCTTGATCTCCAGCGCCATGTCCGGCTGGATGGGGGTGTAGACCGGCTGGTCCTCCCCCAGTCCCGCCAGGGTCAGCCGGTACTGGGCCTGGACTCCGCCAAACTCCACCCAGGTGTAGGCCCAGGGGTCCTTCTCATCGGACAGTAGGGTGGTCACCTGGTTGGGGCAGATGAGAAAACCCCTGCCCGGCCCGCAAGGGATAGGTCCGAAGGGAGCCGTCCCGCTGACGCACCTCCAGGTGTCCCTTTCCGGAGATGATGTAGTGGAAAAGATAGTTGTTGCGTACATGGGGCCCATAGGAATACAGGGACTCACACTGCTCCCAGCCAAACTGCACTAAAAACAGATCTACAAAATTTTCATGGGGAAACACAGAAAAGCGTCCCTGGTCCATGGGTCATTCTCCTCTCAAACTGCGTCAAACACGCTCCAGATCAAACTGCAGCGCCTGATACTCCTGCAGGATGGGCAGGGCCAGGCCGCCATACATCAGCTGGTCGCCGCCGTACACTTCGCCGTTGACTTTGTAGTCCGCGTTGGGGTCCAGTCCCTTGAGCCGCAGCAGGGGACGGATGGGGTTGGCGTGTCCCACCCCCATCACCACACCCACCAGGGCGCGGCTCTTGTCGGGGGCCACATTCATCCAGGCGTTGAATGCCTCCTGCCGGAAGGGATCGCTGAGGCGGTAGTAGTCGCCCCGCAGCACCAGGTCCCAGCAGCTGCGGAAGTGCTGGATCTGGGTGCGGACCTCCTCCATCTCCTCGGGGGGTGATCTCATTGAGGTCCAGCTCATAGCCGAAGGTGCCTCCGGCGGCCACCACGCCCCGGGTGTGCATGGGGACGCTGCGGCCAGTCAAACCGTTGGGCACGGCGGACACGTGGGCGCCCACGGTGGAGCAGGGGTAGCAGAAAGAAGTGCCGTACTGGATGCGCAGGCGCTCGATGGCGTCGGTGTTATCGGAGCACCAGATCTGGGGGGTGTAGTAGAGCATGCCGCAGTCAAAGCGTCCGCCGCCGCCGCTGCATCCCTCGATGAGCACCTGGGGGAACTCCTGATGGAGCATCTCCAGGATCTCGTACACGCCCAGCACATAGCGGTGGTACACCTCGCCCTGGCGCTGGGCGGGAAGAGCGGCGCTCCACACGTCGGTGAGGCTGCGGTTCATATCCCACTTGATGTAGGAGATAGGAGCGCTGTTCAGCGTGGCCCGGAGGTTATCCATAATGTACTGGCGCACCTCGGCCCGGGTCAGATCCAGCACCAGCTGGGAGCGGCCCCGGGTCATGGGACGGCCAGGCACCTGGAAGGCCCAGTCGGGATGGGCCCGGTAGAGGTCGGAGTCCTCGTTGACCATCTCCGGCTCCACCCAGAGGCCAAACTTCATGCCCATCTCCTCGATGCGGTGGGCCAGGGGGCCCAGGCCGCCAGGGAGCTTGGTCTGGTTCACATTCCAGTCGCCCAGACCGGCAAAGGTCCATCATTGCGTTTGCCGAACCAGCCGTCGTCCATGACCATCATCTCCACGCCCACCTGGCTGGCCGCCTTGGCAATGGAGCAGATCTTCTCTGCGTCAAAGTCAAACAGGGTGGCCTCCCAGTTGTTGATGAGGATGGGGCGGCGCTGGTCCTTCCAGGGACCCCGGCACAGGTTGAGGCGGATGGCCCGGTGGAACTGACGGCTCATATGGCCCAGTCCCTCACAGGAGAATACCATGGCCGCTTCGGGGGTGGTAAAGGACTCTCCGGGCTGAAGCGTCCAGCAGAAGTGGAAGGGGTTGATGCCCAAGGTCAGGCGGGTCTCGTGGAACTGGGTATATTCTGCATTGGCCTGAAAGCTGCCGGAGTAAACCAGAGCCACGCCCCAGCAGCGTCCGGCGTCCTCGGTGGTCTCATGGTCACACAGCACCACAAAGGGATTTTGCTGATGGCTGGACGAGCCGCGCACACTGCCCACCGTGTGGACACCCTGAGTCAGGGGCATCCGCACCGGCTCACGCTCCCGGGCATAGGCACCGCCCAGGGTAATGAGGTCGTGCTCTCCCACCGGGAAGTCCAGGCACACCGAAGATACCCGCTCCAGCTCCACAGGGGTCTGGCCCCCATTGCGCACCCGTACCGCCCGGGTGATCAGATCATACTCTTCCAGCACGCCGTACAGCAGCTCTACCTCCAGGCCGGTACAGCTGTCCCGCAGCTCCACCGACAGGGTCTGAGCGGTCACGCCCTCATCGTAGAAGGCAGGCAGCCCCTCCAGGGCATACTTTCCTTCCCGAACGGTGTGGCGGACATAGCGCAGATCCACGGTATGGCTTCCATTTCCGCAGGAGGCCTCCACGCTGGGCAGACGGAAGTCGCCTATGCCGCAGGAGGAGTATTCCTGGGGCAGGGTGTCCAGAGAGTAGGTGCGGTCCTTCCCCACCTCGTAGGGGTTGGGAGAAAAGCCCCGGTCCTCGTGCACAATGCGGTTGGACAGGTCACCGCCCCGCAGGCGGGGACCGTAATAAGTGTGCAGCAGCACTCCCGTGGCATCCACCTTCATCTGATAGGTGGTAGCGGCAGTGCTCAGAGTAATCGTATTGCGGCGTTCATCAAAGAAATCATAACTGGTCATCCTTAAATTATAGAGTGCGCAAATCGGCGGCCTGCCGCCTGGGGCGGCCCAAACAGGCCGCCCCAGGAAAAACAGATTCTTATTTGCCGCCGGTAAGGGCAATGCCCTCGATAAACTGGCGCTGGAAAATGAGGTACAAAATCAGCATGGGGATCATAGCGAACAGGCTGCCCGCCATGAGCACGGGGTAGTTGGTCATAAACTGGCCCTTCAGGGTAGCCAGACCGGAGGACAGGGTCATCAGGTTGATGTCGGTGTTCACCACCAGAGGCCACATGAGGTCGGCGTAGGCAAACACGGCGGTGAAGATAGTCAGGGCGGCCACCGAGGTGCCGGTAAGGGGCAGCATTACCTTGGTGAAGGTCTGCCACTGGTTGCAGCCGTCCAGGTAGGCGGCCTCACCGATCTCGTTGGGGATGCCCATGTAGGCCTGGCGCAGGAAGAAGGTACCAAAGGCACTGACCAGACCGGGGAAAATGAGGGCGAAGATGCTCTCGGTCAGGCTGACCTTGGCCAGCATCTGATACTGGGGAATGACGAAGATCTGAGAGGGCATCATCATCTGCACCAGCACCAGGGTGAAGAGCAGGTTCTTTCCCTTGAAGTGCAGCTTGGCGAAGGCGTAGCCGGCCATGGAGCTGAACACGATGGCGCAGATCACACGCACCAGCACCATGATGATGGTGTTGATGTACAGGTTGACAAAGGGCAGGCTGGTGAGGGCGTCCTTAAAGTTGGACCACACGATTTTCGCAGGGAAAATGGTGGGCGGGATCTGTACGCTCTCAGACAGGGACTTGAGCGAGGTGAGGATCATCCACAGGAAAGGGAAGATCATCAGCAGGGCGCCTGCAATCAGGAAGAAGTAGGTAAGCCCCGTGGCAATGCCGCGGCTGCGGCTCATAGTTCCGGTTTTCATCTGACTTCCTCCTTTCTTAGACGTCGTAGTTGACCCACTTCTTCTGACCGATGAACTGGATGACAGTCACGATACCGATCAGGAAGATGGTCCAGATCACGATGGCAGAGGCATAACCCTTGTTGCCCGCCACGAAAGCCTCCCGGTAGAACAGGTACATCAGGCTCTGTACGTCGGGCAGCACCGGGTTGGACTGGTCGATCATCATGTAGATGAGGTCATACACCTTCAGGGAGGCCATCATACGCATGATGAGGGTGACGAACAGGGTGGGAGAGATCATGGGCAGGGTAATGGAGAAGAACTGCTTGATGCGGCCGGCGCCGTCGATGCGGGCGGCCTCATAGTAGCTCTTGGAGATATTCTGCAAGCCGGACAGCAGCAGCACGGCGTCGTAGCCGATGGAGCTCCAGATGGCCACGATGGCGCAGGCCACAATGGCGGTCTTGGGGTCGGTCAGCCAGCTGATCTTGGTACCCAGGATCTGATTGATAATACCATATTCGCCGTTAAACATCCAGCGCCAGACCATGGCGATGGCGCGGGAGCACACACCATGGGCAAAAAGTAAATGG
>ENA-OQIL01000680-OQIL01000680.1-human-gut-metagenome-genome-assembly--contig:-NODE-680-length-11448-cov-2.666637_pt1 | contig 11448 bp, 13 predicted proteins | sample MGYA00242583_ERZ504748 | MGnify/ENA primary metagenome ERZ504748 (study PRJEB26092, sample SAMD00036191) | human gut metagenome | host: Homo sapiens | study: EMG produced TPA metagenomics assembly of...
CGTACCGCGTCCGGTATGCCGAACGGATTGATGTTCGCGGACAGGTCGAGCGGCGCGAAGCCGTGGCGGTCGATGTAGGTTTGGATATCGCCGCCGTGGACATAATTAAGCATTTTTCATCCTTTCAAATGCGAATTTTCTCTCTCGCACAGCGTCCTAACTTTTTACGATCAGGCGGATTGCACAGCACAGCACCAGCGCAAACACGCTTGCCGCCGTCATCAGATCGACCGTTGCGAGAATATCCGTGCGGTCTACGCGGCGGATCGGATCACCGAAGGCGGCTTTTTTAACGATTTTGCCGAAGTAGCTGGCATCGCCGCCGAGCTGGATGTGCAGCGCGCCCGCGCACACAGACTCGGTCTGACCGGCGTTCGGACTCTTGTGTTTGCTGCGGTCTCGGCGGTAAATCCGGAGCGCGTTTCGGTTATCGAGGTGCAGCATGCCGGCACCGGCGATCATGCACAGTGCGGACAGTCTGGCAGGGATAAAGTTGAATAAATCGTCCATTTTTGCCGAAAACTTGCCGAAATACTCGTATTTATCGTTATGATAGCCGACCATGGAATCCAGCGTGTTGACCGCCTTGTACAGCATGCCAAGCGGCGCTCCGCCGATGAGCATGAACACGAGCGGCGAGACCACACCGTCCGTCAGGTTCTCAGCCACGGTCTCAACAGCGGCCTTGATAACGCCCTCCTCGGACAGCTCTGCGGTGTCGCGGCCGACGTACCACGCGATGGCCTTGCGGCCCTCCGCAAGCGACTGCTTGATCGCGCCGTAAACATGGCAGCCGGCGTCTGCGAGGCTTTTTCGTGCGAAAATCATCCAGCAGAGCAGCGTTTCAGCGGCAAAACCGAGCCAGAAGTTCACATGATACAGCCAGCGCAAAAGGAAAAACGGCACGGCAAAGCTCACGCCGCAGGTGATGATCCAGAGTACAATTCCGGCGAATGTCAGTGACGCAGGCGTTGCGGGAAAGATGCGGCGCAGAACTTTTTCGGTTCCTGAGATGAGTTTTCCCACCGCACATACCGGATGCGGCAATTTTTTCGGGTCTCCGAGCAGCCAGTCGAGCGCGAAGCCGAGCAGCACGGCAAGGGTTATCGTCATGGTTTTTCTCCTTTGATGAATTGCGGCACGCCTGCGATCACGCGCACGACTGCATCTGCTTTCTGTGCTAAAGCACAGCATAGGCGACCAACCGTTTCACGCCAGTTTTCGTCCGCACGGTCGATGGGAACGATGCCGCAGCCGATCTCATCGCAGGTGATAACGTGTCCGCACAGCGTATCTGCGAGCGACAGCGGGTCTTTGTCTTCCTTCAGCATTTTCCGCACGATTTCGTGCAGATTTTCAATCCTCGGCAGGTCTGCATACAGGTTTTCGGCAACTTTTTCGTTTCCCCCTGATATGCGCCGCCAATTGATTGAGCACGGTCATAAAATCAGCCCCTCCAATTCGCTGCTGCCGCAAGCGTGATCAGTTCCGACAGCGAGATGCAGCATCCCGCCAAGTCTCCGGTGACACCGCCGAACACACGGCGGCTTATGTGCTCATGCACAGCATACCACACAACGAGCACGATAACGAGCACTTTCGCCGCAGCAAGCGCGTGCGGCACGCGGTATATCCACAATCCGAGAAGCACCGCAAACAGAACAAATTCAGCAACTAACATGCGCGATACCGCGCGTTTATCGCTGTTTTCTGCAAAGATATGTGCAAGTCCGCTGTCTTTCGCGCACGGTGATGCAACCACCTTACGGCCGCCCATTGTCCGTGCAAAAGCAAATCCTGTGCATGCCAGCGGAAGAAGCACAGGCCGGTCGTAAATCTGGGCAAAACACCCGATCTCGGCCAGCAGGAATGCCATCAGCCAGAGCGGCCCAAACGCGCCAACGTGCGGGTCCTTGAGGATGGCCAGCCGCTTTTCCCGGTCGCCGAACGAGCACAGCGCGTCGCAGGTGTCGCACAGGCCGTCCAGATGAATGCCGCCGGACACCGCCAAAGGAATCAACGCTGCGATCACAGCGTAAAACACACCTGCTGCGCCGAAGTGCATGCAAAATGCGAACCAGAACCACTCTATCGCACCGATCAGCACACCGATGAGCGGCAGGAAGCCAAGTGCCCACCGCATGGTCTGTTTTTCCCAGTTCACCTGCGGAACAGGTATCGCAGAGTACATTGAGAACGCGACCAAAAGTCCGCTGATTACACTTTTCACGGCTATTTTTCCTCCTTTACCGGCAGTAAAATCCCGCATACCGATTCATATACCGCGTCTGCTTTCCCAGTTAATTTCTGGTGCAGTTCTCCCAAAATCCGAATATACTGCATGGTCTCCGGCGGATACGGTACGCCGTCCGCAAAGATTTCGTTGGAAACGATAACCAGCGTTTCACAGTATTTTTGCAGATTATCCACGCCTGCAACAATGCTGTCGAACGCCGATTCTGCGCCTACGCCTTCCGGTGCAAACAGCTCGTTTGCTAGCAGATTGCCCAAATCCTCGAGCAAAATTCCGTCGTATTGCTGAGAGAGCCTGAGATTCGCTAAATCAAGTGTTCTCTCTACCGTAGCGAACCCCTTTCCCGCGCGAAGCGCCCGATGCCGCGCAATCCGCGCCTCTGCGGACTTGCCGAACGGCTGCATGGTCGCCAGATATAATCGGCTCTGTGCTTTTTCACACACCAGCCGTTCCGCGTGCGCCGACTTGCCCGAAGCCGCTCCGCCGGTCACTAAAATCAGCATTTTCGCTCCCCTTTCTTAATTAGACTTGCAATCCGCTCTGATTTTCGATACAATAACTTTATCCGAGTAAGTTGAGGTAAGGAAAAATGGAGCTGCATTACGATATCACCAAACAGGATTTATTGATTTAATTGAATTATTACAACAATAATGCGATTGTTCAACGCAGCATTCGCACCATGAGAATCGCCACCGCGGCTATTGTCATTCTCGGCGGCAGTGCTCTCATGTACTGGCTGCATACGCTCACGCCGGTTTCCATCGCGGTTTACGTTGCGCTCGCTGCCGATCTGCTTCATGGGGTACACCGCGCTATATGCGTCATAAAATGATCAAAAATATTGAGAAAATTCTCAGAAACGCAAAGAACAAGCAGCTTTGCGGACCGAAAACGCTCACGCTGCGTGAAAGCGAATTCGAGCTGTCCGGCGAGAACGAAGATACCGTTTACCAGTATTCGGCCGTTCAGCGCACTGCAACCGATGACAAGCATTATTATATTTTTGTTGATGAATTCTCCGCGGTCATCGTGCCGTTCTCAGCGTTTGAAAACGATGCGCAAAAGCAGGAGTTCTACAACAAAATCACCGCAAATATCGCAGATGAAGCCCTGAAATGCTGAAAATCCGAACCGCAAGCACCGAGTTAACGCTCGGTGCTTTTTGCTGCACGCAGCATTCCTGTAAAGAATGCAGACAGATAGCATTTATCGGCGTTACACACAATATTTATGCAAAGAATTTGTGCTATCTGTCAGACAAACAACTACTTTTGCGGCTGATATGCCTCCATTCCAATGTCCGCGAAGCTCACCATTTCCCGATATGGCGCCAGTGCCAGGTCCAAAAGCGCCACGCCGGCCGCCGCGCCTGTCCCCTCCCCGAGGTGCATGCCCGCCGTCAGGAACGGCCGCTTACCGAGTGCATCGAGCAGCAAAATGCTCGCCGGTTCGTCCGATCTGTGCGCTGCGACCATAAAATGCACGGATTGCGGACACAATCGCACGGCGAGAAGCGCCGCCGCACACGAAATCACGCCGTCCAGCGCGACCGGAATGCGCTGCGCCGCCGCACCCAAATACAGACCGCACAGACCCGCGATGTCCAAACCGCCGACCTTGTGCAGCACGTCGATCGAGTCATTCGGGTCGGGTTTGTGAAGCGCCAGCGCCGCCTCGATTACCGCGATTTTTCGCTCCAGACCGGCCGTTGACAGACCCGCTCCGCGTCCTGTGACCGCCGCAGCCTCCGCGCCGGTGAGCGCCGCCGTAACTGCCGCACTCGTAGTCGTGTTGCCGATGCCCATTTCGCCGCCAATGAGCATCGAATATCCCTTTTCGGCACACATTTCTGCCATTTTAATACCGATTTCGACCGCTTCGAGCGCCTCTTTCCGCGTCATGGCAGGCTCATGCGCAAAGTTTGCAGTCCCGCGCCGAACGGAAAATTGCAGCACTTTTTCGCTCTTTATCGGCTGTGCAACACCTATATCGACCGGAAACACATCCATTCCGAGCTGTTTTGCCATTAGACACACGGTGGACTCGCCGCGGCCCATATTTTCCGCGACCGTGGCTGTCACCTCCTGCCCGCACTGCGTCACGCCCTCGGCGACCACGCCGTTGTCCGCGCAGAAAACAACCGCCGCGCGTCTGGAAATATCCGGCACCGGCTGACCGAGAATACCCGCAAGCTGCACAATCGCGTCCTGCAGAAGACCCAGACCGCCGAGCGGCATGGCAATATTTGCAAAACGGTTTCGCGCCGCCGTCATGCTTTTCTCATCCAGCGGCCGGATGGCAGAAATAGTCTGTTCGAGTGTCATTTTTCGCTCCTTTCTGCACATTTTCGGACAAAATTCGCTGCAATTTCAGTTTTCGCGCGGAAATACAAATGCGGAAATCCTGCATAGAGCGTATCCGATGCAAAGCCGCAGTCCCACGCGCGCCCGTTTGGCTTGACCGCATGAAAATCTGTGCCATTATCCACAGCCTGTGCATAATGAAACTCGTGCACAGGAAATTGTCCACCGGCTTCGCACAGCAGGTTATCACTGTTTGCCGTGAGCGTGACATAACCGAACGGCTGCAGCCTGCGCGTCATGTGCGCCGAAGTCGGCAGCACACCTGCCATTTCCGCGCCGTCGAGCGACTGCATCAGATAAAGAAATCCGCCGCATTCTGCAACCGTCGGTAAACCGTTTTGAATCCCTTTTTTGATAGAATTCCGCATGATTTCATTCTCTGAAAGCCGTTTTTCATATAATTCCGGATAGCCGCCGCCGAGATACAGTCCATCGATATTCTCCGGTAGCCGCTCGTCTGTGAGCGGCGAAAACGGCACAAGCTCTGCCCCCAGCTCGCGCAGCACATCGAAGTTATCCTCATAATAGAAGCAGAATGCGCGGTCCTTCGCTACCGCGATCCGCACCGGAAAATCGGTCGCACGAGCGAGCGGCATGTGCGTATCGGTCAGCGGTTTCGCCGTCTGTGCTAATGCACACAATGCGTGGAGGTCAATTCCCTCCTCTGCCGCATCCGCGAGCCGATCAATTTTTTCACGCAGGTCGGACAGCTCGTCCGCCGTCACCAGACCGAGGTGGCGGTCAGGTATTTCGGCCTCCGGAACCGGCGGCAAAAAGCCGAGCACAGGCAGCCCCGATTTCTCTGCGATTTGTTTGTAAAACGAGTACATTCCTGCGGAAACGCCGTTTAAAATCACTCCTGCAAGCGTATTTTCCGCAAATGTGCGGAACCCGTGAATCTGTGCCGCAAGCGACAGCGACTGACCCTTAGGCCGCACGATCAGCACCGCAGGCGTGCCGGTTGCGCGGGCCAGATGCGCCGCCGAAGCCGTATCCGTCGTACCGGAAACGCCGTCGTAAAAGCCCATGACGCCCTCGATCACGCCGAGACCGTCCGGCCGGATATGCCGCGCAAGCTGACTGCAAATACCGGCCTCGTCCTCGAAAAACAGGTCTAAATTGCGGCTCGGAACGCCTAAAACCGCCGTGTGGAACATCGGATCGATGTAGTCCGGACCGCACTTGAACGCGCTGAGTGTTACGCCGCGGCGCTGCAGCGCCCGCAGAATCGCGGTCGTGACCGTCGTCTTGCCGCAGCCACTGCCGGTGCCCGCAAGCAGCAGTCTTGGTGCATTATTTTGTGTCATTTTCGGCCCTCCCGGACAGAATAAACACCGGATTGTTCGCAGTCAGCATGGTGTACGCGCCGACCGGCTTGCCGCGCGTGGCCGCCAACTGTGTGACCTCGATGTCAGTAAATCCCAATTCTTTCAAAGCCGTCTGCGCCGCAAACAAGGTCTCGAGCGCAATCGCGTTCACGACCACGCGGACTTCCGGATTTTTCTTCTTAGCAAGTGCCAGAATCTCTCGCATTCTGCCGCCGCTCCCGCCGACGAACACGCAGTCCGGTGCCGGAAGGTCCTCCAGTGCCTCTGGCGCAGGTCCTTCAATGATTTTCACATTGTATCCGCCGAGTTTTATGCGGTTTTCGCGCAAGAGCGCGACCGCTTCCGGCTTTCGCTCAATAGCATAAACCGTGCCGTCGCCGGCCTTGCGCGCCAGCTCGAGCGTGACCGCACCGGTGCCCGCACCCACGTCCCAAACCATGTCGGTCGGTCGGACAGTCAGGCGGTTCACCGACACCCACCGAACCTCTTCCTTGGTCATCGGCACCTTTCCGCGCGTGAGCATTTCATCTCGAATCGGTTCGTTTTTGTTCGCCGCATGCGGGTTTTCGAGCAGCAGAACCGCTAAATCCGAGCACGAAAGCTGCGCGATCTCCGCAGCTGTGCCGTGCACAATCCGCTCATTTTCCGCGCCGAGATTTTCCCCGAGATGAACGGGCAGCGCGCCCAATCCCGCATCCATAAGGCTGCTGCAAACCGCCTGCGCGTTGTTTTCACCGCCGGTCAGCGCAAATGTTGCCGCATAGTAACTTACGGCACCGAGAATATTCCCTGCGCGACCGTGCAGGCTCTTAAAACACAGATTTTCGTAGGAAATGCCGCATTTCGCGCACATATACTGCATGCTTGACAATCCCGGCACGAGTGTTACCCCGCCGTATGGCAGGAGCCGCTCGCGCAGCTTTCCGGCCGCGCTGAAGAATCCCACGTCGCCGGAAACCAACAGCGCCGTGTGCCGGGCATGACCGGAAATTGCCCGCTCAGCCAGCTCTGAGAACGCGCAGACCTCCGCCTTGGGCGACAGCGATGCGAGCCGTTTTGTGGCAAATACTTCCTCTGCGGCTGCAAGCGTGCGGACGGCTTCGCCGGTCAGCGTGTCCGCCATGCCCATGCCTGCGCCGATGATGGTGAATATGCGCTGCACTTTTTCCGGCTGTAATCCGAGCAAATCCGCGATAAATGCCTGCATTTCCACCTGATTTTTGCCGTTTTCCACACGCGGACGCGCAATGACCAGTACCTTTGCGCCGACCTCCTCGGCTGCCGCTACCTTCTCCGCAAAGCCGCCGGACACGCCGGTGTCCTTGGTCACGAGGATTTTTGCGCCGGTCTCGCGCAGTAGCGCCGCGTTCATCGCCTGCGAAAACGGGCCCTGCATGGCGATGATGTGCGCGCCCGGGAAGCCGAGTGCGGCGCACTTTTCGAGCACCGACGCGGTCGGCAGCACGCGCGGGAACAGGCGCGTTTGGAAATCCTGCACCGCCGTGTACGCTTCCAGTTCTTTACTGCCTGTGGTGAGCAAAACCTTGCCCGGATGCGCGTTCAGCCAGTCAACAGCAGCGGCTGTGTTCAGCACGATTTCGCAGTTCTGATAAGGCAGAGCAGGCCGCAGCAGCCGCTCGTAGCGTGCGCCCGATTTCGCGCAGGCCGCCCGCAGATTGTCGGTCACAGCCGCTGCATACGGATGCGTTGCGTCGATGAGCAGCGTATCCGAGGTCAATCGCTTTTCCATCTCCCGCTCATCCAAGCGGCCCTCGTGAACCGTGATTCCCGCCATCGGCTCCATCACCGCAGCGCCATACTCTGTTGCAACAAAAAACCTCCGCCTGCACGTTATTTTTCGACAAAAACCGGCACAAATCATGTCCTTCTGTCGTACCGGAGAAAATCATCAGCTTCATACGCCGCGATACCCCCTCGGCGTGACCATGCGGCCGTCCATCACGCGCGTGCGGCTGTTGCCGACAAACGCAGTGGTCAGCATATCGACCTGTGTATTACGCAGCTCACCGAGCGTTGTAAGCGTGCAGCTTTCGCCTTCTCGGCCAATGCTGCGCACCAGACCGCAGACGGTTTCCGGCGGCACGATCTCCAGCAGAATATCGCAGGCTCGGCGCAGATGGTCGGTGCGTTTTTTGCTCGACGGATTGTACAGCACGATGCAGAAATCGCCAGCCGCTGCGCCGCGCAGACGCTGCTCGATCTTGTCCCACGGCGTGAGCAGGTCGGACAGGCTGATGCACGCAAAGTCGCATGTCAGCGGCGAGCCGAGCACGGCGCCGCCCGAGCAGGCCGCCGTGATGCCCGGAATAACCTCGACCTCGAGGTTCGGCTCGTGCTCGCAAAGCTCGAGCAGCAGGCCGGCCATGCCGTACACACCGGCGTCTCCCGAGGACACGACCGCGACCGTTTTGCCCTGTTTTGCCGCCTCAACCGCCGCTTTGCAGCGCAAAACCTCGCGCGTCATGCCGGATTCGATGCGTTCCTTGTCCGAAATGAGGTTCTCGATCAAATCGAGGTACAGACCGTAGCCTGCCACACAGTCACATTTTTCCAGAGCACGCACCGCGCGCAGCGTCATCTGCTCCTCGCCGCCCGGCCCGATGCCGATGCAATACAGCTTCATGCTTCGCCCTCCCGTTCTTCAAAGCACACGCGCCAGTCCGGCACGGCGATAGCCGCCGTCACGCCGTTCTGCGCGAATTTATGCAAGATAAGTGTGCCGTTCTGTGCTGCGCACACAGCCGCGCGTTCGCACACATTATCGACGCCGACGGTCTGCTGCACGAACGCCGACCGGCTGAATTCGCCTTGTGCGTCCTGCAGCTGCTCGGCCGTAAAGGTACGGAACGGCAGTCCGTGTTTTTCGCAAAACAGCAGCAAACCCGGCTCATTCTGCTTGATATCAATGCTCGCCGCGCCGCAGATCGCCTGCCAAGGCAGTTTTGCCGATGCAAGCGCCGCCTGAACTGTCTGCTCGATGGCATCCGCGCTCGTGCCCTTGCGGCAGCCAATGCCGAGATATGCAATCCGCGGTACAAGATGCAGCGTGTGTGTAAACGGCTGTGCGTCTGTGCGAAATCCAATCGTGAACCCGCTTTCCGCGTCTTTTTTGAGGTCAATACGGGCGGGCAGCAGCCCTTCTATCGGAAAATCCGAGCGAACGCCCACGGTTTCCCCTCTGAGCAGCGCACCGGATACATATTTAATATAGTGCGGCTCCAGGACTGCACAGCTGTGTGCTTTCGCCCAGGTGTCCACGGCGAACACCTGCCGACCGTCGGTCGCGGTGGTGAGCACCGGCACAGCCTGCAGACCTTGCGCAAGTATTTCTGCAATCTTATTGGCACCGCCCAGATGTCCGGACAGGAGCGGAATCACGAACTTTCCCTGCTCGTCAATGACGATTACCGCCGGATCATAGGCTTTTCCCATCAAATACGGCGCCACTGCGCGTACCGCGATTCCGGTCGCGCCCACGAACACGATCAGGTCGCAATCGACCATCGCCTGCTGCGCAAAGCGCTTAAGGCTCGTGCCCGAGAGCGACGCATCCACCGTCCGCGTGTACCGCTCACACCGGAAATCCGGCAGGAGTTTTACCGCCTTTTGCACAGTCTGTGCGCCGCACAGGGTAAAGGATACAAATTTTGCGTGCTTCATCGGCTTGCCTCACGAAATTCGGTCGTAAAGGTCGGGTCGTACAGCTTGGAGCGCTCGTACTCGGTGCCGAGGAACCCGCCCACCGTGATGAGCGCGGTCTTGGTGATGCCCTCTCGCGCACCGGCTTCGGCGAGGTCTGCGACCGTTGTCCGCACGACCTTTTCGTCCGGCCAGGTGGCCTTGTACACGATAGCCGCAGGCGTGTCCGGCGCGTAGCCGCCCGCGATCAGCCGCTCGGACAGGCGCGGCAGCTGACCTGCCGACAGGAAGATGACCATGGTGGCTCCGTGTGCCGCGAACGCCTCGATCTGCTCCTTTTCGGGCACGGGCGTGCGGCCCTCCATGCGCGTCAGGATGACCGACTGGCTCACGTTCGGCAGTGTGTACTCGGCTTTGAGTGCCGCTGCCGCGCCGCAGAACGAGGACACGCCCGGGCAGACCTCATACGCCAGACCGAGCCTGTCCAGCTCGTCCATCTGCTCTCTATGTGCACCGTACACGCACGGGTCGCCGGTGTGCAGACGCACGACCGTTTTGCCCGCTTTCGCGGCAGGCGCCATCACGGCGATGACCTCCTCGAGCGTCATCTTCGCGCTGTTGTACACCTCGCATCCGTCCTTTTTATACTCCAGAAGTGCCGGATTGACCAGCGAACCGGCGTAAACGATCACATCTGCCTCGCTCAGCAGACGTGCGCCGCGTACCGTGATCAGGTCGGGCGCCCCCGAGCCTGCACCCACAAAGTAGATCATTCGCTTTGCTCCTTTACCAATATAATAGAGAAATAGCCGCTCGGCTGTTCAAGCTCATCTAAATTTTCGATCAGCCGCTGACCGTCCATGCCGACCCGCTCGATCAGCGCCGCGCTGCCGAGTTCGCCGCGCTGCCGGAGCAGTTCGCGGACCTCCAATACACTCTTTCCGGTCTTCATCAGCACCTTGCTGCCGGAGAGCGCAAGCCCTTCCTCCGCCCTGCCGTGCGTGGCCGGAATAATGTGCAGCATTTCGCCGTCCTCGCACAAGGCGCGTCCCATGGCGGCAGCCGCGGCACAGAGGACGGCACGCCGGGCACCAGCTCGGCAGCATAGCCGCGAGCGGCCACGCGCCTGTGTACATACCAGTAGGTAGAATACACCGTCGGGTCACCGAGTGTGAGAAACACCACGGTTTTGCCCTCGTCGAGCAGCGCACAGAGCGCGTCTGCCGCCGCGTCGTGGCTGGCGTTCCGCACCTGCTTGTCGTGCGTCATCGGCATATCGAACAGCAGGATCGTCTTGTCCTGCCCGATGTACGGCGAAGCAATATCCAGTGCGGTCTGTCTGCCGTCGGCGGACTTCGGTGCGGCGATGGCATCGCACTCGCGCAGCAGCCGGATCGCCTTGGCGGTCAGCAGCTCCGGATCACCCGGACCGACGCCGACTCCATATAAAATACCCTTCATTGCAGTTTCAACCTCTCACAGAGTGCGCGCGCGCCCGCCGACTCGGCCAGCACGCCGTATTTTCCCGTAAACATGATGAATTCCACGCGCGCCTGCCCCTTCATGCGCAGGGCGATACGGGTTTCCATTTCCCTGCCGATGCGCGACAGGACGGACCGGCGCAGATTTACCTCGTCCAGCAGCTCCACGCACGCGTCCACCGAGATGGCGGCCATCAGTCCTTCGAGTGTTTCGCGCGGTGCGCCGCACAGTGCCGCATGCGCGGTGAAAATCTCCTGCCGTGCGTCTGCGACCGACGAATGCGTGTTCATCACGCCTGCGGCCATCTTGACCAGCTTTCCGGCGTGCCCGACAAGCAGAATCTCCGGATAGCCGCGGT
>ENA-OQIL01000681-OQIL01000681.1-human-gut-metagenome-genome-assembly--contig:-NODE-681-length-11443-cov-4.765642_pt1 | contig 11443 bp, 9 predicted proteins | sample MGYA00242583_ERZ504748 | MGnify/ENA primary metagenome ERZ504748 (study PRJEB26092, sample SAMD00036191) | human gut metagenome | host: Homo sapiens | study: EMG produced TPA metagenomics assembly of...
GAAGTGCGCCTCGAGCTGAAAGCAAGCCCGCTGCTCACCCCCGTCGACTGCGCGGGCGGCTACCTGGGCACCGAGTACACCGAAGATTCCACGGTGCTCAGCAACGTGTTCGCCTGCCCCGACGGAAGCAAACGGTTCTTCCAGATAGCCGACGGCCAGCTCAAGCTGCACGCCATCGACCCCGCCGATGTCGCACGCGTATCCTCGCGCACGGTCGAGGGCGTTCCCGTTCCTGCCGTCTTGGACTACCGCCCTTCGTTTCGCGTCGTGCCGCTATCGAACGAGACCGCGTTCGTGCTCATGCCTGCAGCGGGAGGCGAAAGCGCGGGATACTGGATCGATCTCCAGCGCGGAACCGTTATCGCGTCCTATCCCTTCGACCAAGCCGCTTCCCTCTCGCTTGCAGGCAGCGGGTCCACCGTATTAGCGGCGTCTTTCTATCCAGGCGGCGGCCGAACGATCGCCGCGCTCACCCCGCTTGAAGACGGAACCGTGGAAGCGCGCTACGGATGGACCCAGGCCGAAACCGTGGTTCCCGTCGACGCCGACGCGTTCGCCTTCGGGTTCATGGACGACGCAGGCGCTTTGACGGAGGAAGCGCGCATCCTGCCCGCCGACGCCATCGTCGCGGCGCTGCGCGATGGCGCAACCCTTCTCGAGCATGCCGCCGACAATGGCGAGCTGTGCACGCCCGAGCGCGCCGCGGCCACGCTGCCTCTGCGCGCCAGCCGCATGCTGCTGGCCGTCGAGCGCGCGAAGGAAGGCTTCTACGCGCTGCTTTCTTCGGACTACTTGGATCCCGCGAAGCTGACGAACCTGCTGATCGAGTTCGACAGCACGGGAGCGGAACGGGCGCGATCTCCTATCGAGGTGGACGGATCCGACGTATACATGCAACTTCGGGTCGCTCGCCACGGCACCGTGGCGCTGTCGCGGCGCATCGACATGACGAAACCGCCCATCTCCCGCAGCGACGTTTTGTTCTGCGATGTGAACCTGCAACCGCTCTCCGTGCTTACTACAGCATCCACCGGCTTGGGCACATGGCTCGACGACGGACGCTGGCTCGACGTGGGAATGAGCGTTGCAGCGGCAAACGGGCCGAAGGGGTCGCCCGTCGCAACGGAATCCGGCGGCGCAACCGAAGGCGGCGAGGTCGACGAATCCAAGCGCGCCCGATACGTGGTAACGACGCAACTTGACAAAACTCCTGCAAACCCAGGCGATGACCCCGCCGATCCCGGCATTCAACCGCAACCGCTCCCGCAACCAGCCGACGACCAGCCCGACAGCCCAAGCAAGCTCGCGCCTACCGGCGACCGCGCGAATGCGCTCGCGCTTGCCGCCCTGGCAACGGCAGCGCTGGCCACCGCGCTCCTCGCACTCATGAGGCAAAATGAGGCAAAGGAATGGGGTTGATGACTCATTCGGGGGACAAAGGGGACGGGCGCTCTCGCGACGACGAGACATTAACCCGTCCCTTTGTCTCATTTATGGTATGGCTCGCCGCGTGAAATTTTCTGGGCGCGGTAGAGCTGTTCCAGCAGCACCACACGAGCCAGGTTGTGCGGCAGCGTGATAGGGCCGAACGACAGCGTCTCGTCGGCACGCTGACGCACCGCGGCGCTCACGCCGTCGGAGCCGCCGATGACGAACGCGATATCGCTCGCGCCGTTCAGCTTGAGCGTGTCGATGCGCTGCGAGAAGCTCTCGCTCGAACGCTGCTTGCCGTCGATGGCCAGCAGCACCACATGCTCCGAGGGCCCGAGCGCGGCCAAGATGGCGGCGCCCTCGCGGTCGCGCGCTGCATCCACGCCGCCCGCGCGCGCAGGATCGATGTCGGCGATCTCGCGCACCTCGGTCTTACCGTACGGCTGCATGCGCTTCAGGTACTCGGCGCACGCAGCCGTCCAGAACTTTTCCTTCAGCTTTCCCACCGCCACTATGGTGAACTTCATACGCCGTCCCTTCGACCCCGCTATCATGGCTCGCACTCATGATAGCGGAAGCCCGACTTGCCAAGACGGAAACGAGATCGGACTCGTGCGCTATCTGACGGACGGTTCGACCTCCTCAACGTCGGAAAGCTCGTCGAAAGAGCCGGGTATCGGCTTCCCCGCCCTCGCCTTGACCTTGATGGACTTCGTGGGGCAGTTCTCCACGCAGTCGAGGCAGAAGGTGCAGGCCTCCAGCGTCGCCTTGCCGGGATCCGCCACGTCGATGCCCTCGGGGCACACGGTGGAACAGGTTCGGCAGCCCTCCTTCGAGATGCAGGTGGCGCAGTCGGCCTGAGGGCGGGCGCCGAAGCCGAGCTTCGCGCGCAGCTTGCCCATGAGCCCGAAGAAGAAGCCGAGCGGGCAGATGGACGAGCACCAACGCTTGAACAGGAACAACTCCGCCAGCAGCATGAGCGGGAAGACGATCAGCTCCCAGCCCGGCTGCAGCAGCACGAACACGCGGTTGAGGGCCCACAGCGTGCCGAACACGAGACCGATGGGGCACAGCAGGCAGAACACCGGGAACCCCACGGCGAAAGACACAACCAGCAGAACGACCAGGACGAGTCCTTGGGTCTTGAGGCTGGAAGTACCACAGGACGAGCAGGTGGAGCAGCCGGAGCCGGAGGATTTTCCAACCGATGCGGGAGGCTCGGACGGGCCGTTCGCCTCCGACCCGCCGCGGGAGACGGGCACCGCTTCGCCGCTGCGGCCGAGAACGCCGCGCGGGGTATGGCCGCCGAACACGTTCTTCAGAAGCTGCGAGGGGCAGAGCCACGAGCAGAACGCCCGGCCCAGCAGGAACACGATGACCAGCACGGCCAGCACGCCGGGCACGAGACCCCACGGCACGGTGCCCGAAGCGACGACGATCTGCGCGAAGCCCACGGGACACAGCGCGCACAGGGTGCCGATGGCGGCGTTGCCGCCGAGATGCGCCGCGACGACGGCCAGCGCCAGCACGCCGGTCGCCACGAGGATGCGGATGGTTTTGATGCGCGTCTTCATGTCAGGCTCCCGCCTCTCGCGTCGCGTCGGGGCCGTCGGGATGGACGCCCTTGGTGTGGGGGCTCGCCGCGTTCGCCTGCGCCACGGCCACCGTGCGCTTGGACGCCAGCTCCTCGCTGGACACGGCGCCCGTCGCCTGTGCCGCCTCGCTCGAGCGCGACACCACCACGATGCCCTTGTCCTCGACGCTCGCATCGTAGGCGCGCAGCGAGGCCGAGGGGCATACTTGCTCGCACTTGCCGCAGCCGTCGCAGTACTCGGGATGCACCACCGGCCGGTCGTGGTCGTCCAGCGTGATGGCGCCCTCCACCGGGCACTCGTCCTTGCACACGGTGCAGCCGGCCCAGTCCCAGGCCACGCACGCGTCCTTCACCACCACGGCAACGCCCAGGTCGCGCTCGCGCGGGCCGCCGTAGGCGAGCGCGCCGGTGGGGCACGCGTCAACGCACTGCATGCAGAAGTCGCAGCACCCGTGATCGAAGGCGAGCGTCGGCGTGCCGTAGGCCACCAGGTTCTCGGCCAGCGGAACCGGCGTCACGATGCCGTAGGGGCACGCCTGCAGGCAGCGCCCGCAGCGGTCGCACGCCGCCACCAGCTGCGCGTTCGACTCCGCGCCGGGCGGGCGCACGAACGCGGCGTCGGCCTGGCGCGACACCGCGCCGAACCCGCCGACGCCCACCATCGCCGCGCCCACGGCCCCCGCGGCGAGGAACCCGCGTCGGGAAATCGTCTCCACACTCATCATCCCCTCAACAACAAACTCGATGTTTCACGTGAAACGCTTCAGCCGTCGGTCAGGTCGGCCGAATCTGGCACAAATACACGGTTTGGGCGCAAATTCCTTCTACTTTTTGGCGAATAGCAAACCATGCATTTACGTAATGCCTGGTCGCTGTTTCCCGCCCGCCTTCCACCATGCCCAAACCGAAAATTTGTGCCACGATCGCATGCTGCTACCCCAGCACTTCGGCAAGCTCGGCCGCGTCGGCGGTCAGGAAGTCTTCGGTGAACGTCGCCAAGTCGAAATAGAAACCGTCTTCGGCAGCCTTGCGCACATCGGACGTGAAGCGGTCGATCCAGTTCAGCAGATGGTCGCTCAGGAACTCCCGCTGGGCGCGCAGCTGGCGCTCGGCCCCCGCCTCGTCGCCTGCGCGCAGCGCCTCCACGGCGCGGCCGCACAGAAGCGCCATGAAGGCCAGCTCGACGGCCAGGTGGTCCTCCGGCTCCTTGAAGCCGGGGTTCTTCGCGAAGCCCGCGCCGCGGTACACATGCAGCACTTCCGCGTAGGCGTCCTGCATCATGAGGCCGCCCTCGCTCGTGTACACCGACTCGTACGGGAAGGCCTTCTGCGCAGTGCGCGGGCCCATGCCGAAGAACGCGCGGTCGAACACGACCGCCAGCTGCTCCAGCGCGTCCTCGTCGCAGCCGGCAAGGTCGGCCTGCAGCGCGGCGAACCCGGCGGCCAGGCCGGCGTCGTCGGAGGCCAGCGCGGCCTCCCCTGCCAGCGCCTCGGCGAACGCGGCGTCGATTTCGGTCTCGTAGCAGCGAGACAGCAGCGCGTACACGCGGCTGCGGTTCTCGCAGAAGTCTATAAGGTTCTCAGCGAGCTCAGCAGGCATGGTTTCGATCATGATTGCCCTCCTTGGGTTTTGATGTCTGATCTCGTCGGCCGTCCTTCGCACCTGAACGCTGCGGGGGGGGGGTTGCAGCGTTCAGGCACGGGGGAAGGTGGATGAGGGGGACGCGCCGCACCAGGCCGCGCGCCCCCAACCGTATCAGTGGTAGATGAACTGCTCCACGCTGGTGCCCACGGCGTACATGATGATGCGGATCACCACAGCGCCGATGGCGGTGCAGGCGCACGCTCCGAACAGGTACATGGCCAGCTGCTTCGGCGCGACCGAACCGGTGTCGCCCGCTCCCTTCGTCGCCTGCACACAGGCCAGCACGGCCAGCGCAACCGGGACCACGATGCCGATCACCACGACGCCCGCCCAGAACATCACGGCCAAATCGCCCGAGATCAGACGATCGATGGAACGCGTCGGCGCCTGGTACGGAGCGATGGCGATCCACACCACGTACGCCACCGTGGTCACCGCCATGATGACGACGCCCGCCAGCGCCAGCTTCAGCGCGAAGCCGCCCTCTTCGGCGGCCTTGCCGCGCAGCAGCACAAGGCCGGCCATCAGCGTCATGCCCAAAGCCAGGCCGGCGCCCAAGAACATCAGGGGAAGCGCGATGCTATCCCACGCAGGACGAGCCGCGATCAGGTACGACGACCCCGCCACGAACGGCAGCACCAGGCCCACGATGCCTCCCAGCACGCCGAACACCTTCGACACGCCAGGGTAGTCCTTCTTCGCCAGCACCAGGTACACCAACGCGATGATGCCCATGATGGCGACGACGAACAGCTCCTTCGACAGCCCGGATCCCAGGTTGCCCAGCAAATGCGTCGCGCGCTCCGGGTGCCCCATGTGCAGCACCGACACGCAGCCGCCCACGGCCAGGCAGATGAGCGCGATCAGCGCGCCCGAGAACCGCACTTCGCGGAACTTGCCGCGCAGCTCGCCCACGGCCAGGAACACGAACGAACCCGAGGTGACGCCCAACAGCACGCTGAAAATCAGAAGTGGCCACTGGATTTCCATGGTTACTCATCTCCCTTCCAGGCGCACTTGTCCATGGCGTAGTCCACGCCCGGATGGTTCCCCACGTCCTTCAGCTTGTACGTCTTCTTTGCGGCGCGCAGCTTCGACACATCGGACTCGGGATCGTCCAGGTCGCCGAACTTGCGGGCCTGGCCCGGGCAGTGCTTCACGCACGCCGGCTTCTCGCCCTTGTCGATGAGGTGCGCGCACATCGTGCACTTTTCGATAACGCCCTTGTCCTTGCTGGTGTCGTACGCGCGCACGCCGTAGGGGCAGGCCATGACGCAGTACTGGCAGCCGATGCACTTGCTGTGATCCACCAGCACCACGCCGTCGTCGCGCTTGTAGCTGGCGCCGGTGGGGCACACGCTGACGCATTCCGGGTTGTCGCAATGCTGGCACGACACGGGCAGGTAGTACATCTCCAGGTCGGGATAGGTTCCCGAAGGGCCCACCGTCAGCACCTTGTTGTAGAACGTGCCCAGCCCCACGTTGTTCTCCTGCTTGCACACGACGGCGCAGGAGTGGCAGCCGATGCAGCTGTCCAGATCGATGTCGATAATGTTGCGGGTCATGTTACTTCGCACCCCCCTTCGTCACCTGCGTGACGCCGTTCTGCTGGTCGTCGGCGGCCAGCTGGTCGGCGGTCAGCGGCAGGAATATCTTGAGGTCTTCCGAGTTCATGCAGATGTTCTTCGGCGCGCCGTCGTCGGCCTTGTACACCTTGCACAGGCCGCCGTAGTTGTCGGTGCCCACGGCGGGATCGTACGGGCCGTTGTTCTCGAACAGCACGTTGCAGTTGCTGTCGAACGCGCCGTGCAGGTCGTCGGTGGCCTCGCGCTCGGGGAACCACCAGTCGTGCTCGACATGGATCATGCCCGGCTTGATGGCCTCGGTGAGGTTCGCGCGCTGCTTGATGCGGTCGACGTACGTCTCGATGTACACCCAGTCGTCCTGCTCGATGCCGTGCTCGGCGGCGGTGGCGGGGTTGATGTCCATCGTCGGGAACATGTGCACCTCGCGCATCCACGGGCTGTTGCGGTACTCGGTGTGGAAGAACGCGTGGCTGCGGCCGCCCGTGATCAGCGTGTACGGGTACTCGTCCAGCAAATCGGGACGCGACAGCTTCGTGATCGGGGGCTCGATGTACATGGGCAGAGCGCCGTTTCCGTACAGCAGCAGGTCTTCGCTCCACAGCTCCATCTTGCCGTTGTCGGACTGCGGATGCGGCGGGATCTCCTTGCCGTCCGGCGTCTTCGCGCCGGGGAAGCGGTAGACCGTCCCCATTTTGTTGCCGCGGTACATGGTGTTGAAGCCGGGGCGGAAGTCGCTGGTCTTGCGCATGAAGCCCGTCTCGTATTTCGGCGCGTTCTTCACGGTGGCCATCTCCACGCCGGTCACGCTGATGCGCTCGCGGAACTCCTCGAAGCTTGCGCAGCTCAGCTGCGGCGGAAGCGTCTCGGGACCCTTCACCATGTAGTCGAAGAACTCGTACTTGTCCTTCCAGTACATGTCCACGCCCATGTATTCGGCGAACTCGAAGCAGATGTCCATGTCGTCGCGGCACTCGCCCAGCGGCTCGTGGAACGGCTGGCGGATAAGGTACGTGTGACTGGTCGGATAGCCGTGGCCGGAGTGCGCCCACTCGACGCGGTCCACTTCGTTGGGATGCGCGGCCGGCAGGATGATGTCGGCCAGCTCGCCCGACGGCGTCATGTACAGGTCCACGTTCACGAAGAAGTCCAGGTTCTTGAAGCCTTCGACGATCTCGTGGCCGCCCTCGATGGAGAGGATGGGCTCGGACGTCTGCTGCCAGTAACCGTAGATCTGGAACGGATCGCCCTTCGCCATGGCCTTCGTCGTGGCTGCGCCGAAGCCGCCCTGTTGGCCGTAGATGACCTGGCCACCGGAGTTCTGCTTCGTGGTCTTCAACTCGCCGGTGGCGTCGTCGGCCACGAGGATGTCCTGGTAGCCGGTGTTCTGGCACACGGAAAGCTTCTTGATGTTCATGGCCGTTTCCTTGCGGCGCTGCCCCATGCGGCCCTTCTGGTTCGGCACGACGTCGAACATGAAGGAGTCGTAGCCGGTGGCGGGCTCGCGGCCGATGTTCTGGCCGCCCTTCGAGTCGAAGTTGCCGGCCAGCGCCATCATGATGGTGAACGCCTGCGAGATGCCGGACGTGTTGATGGAGAACTCCACCTTCTGGCCGCGCGTGAAGCACGCGTGCGGGCTGGCGTCGATGTAGGCGTCGATGGCTTCCTTGATCTTGCCCTCGGGAAGCTCGCAGAACTCGGCGGCGCGCTGGATGGTCCACGGGGTGACGTGCTCCACCAGGATGTCCCAGCTGGTGCGGTACGTCTTGCCGTTGATCTCGTGGCTGCCGGACAGCGCGGGCTTCGCGTCGGCCACGATGTTGCCCTCGGCGTCGAGCCACTGGAAGGCCTTCGGGCCGCCCACGCCCTTCGCGTTCTGCCAGTCGCCGGACCAGAAGATCAGCTGGTCGCTGTTCTCGTCCCACGCGGCGTACAGCTCCTCGTTGCCGTCTTCCTTGAGGTACGACTCGCGCAGTTGGTAGCCCGTGCCGTTGCCGTCGGCGTCCTTCTCGTCGATGAAGAACGGGGCGTTCGTGTACATGCGCGCGAATTCGGTTGCGCACTTGTCAGAGTGGACGATCTCGTTGATGAAGGCCAGCACCAGCGCCATGTCGGAGCCGGGGCGGATGGGCAGCCAGATGTCGGCCTTGGAAGCCGTGCAGGTGAAGCGGGGGTCGACGCAGATGACCTTCGCGCCGCGCTCCTGCGCGCGCTTGACGGTGAGCCAGTCGTAGTAGCCGCGGCTGCGCTCCTGGCGGCACCAGATGAGGATGCAGTCGGTGTTGTTGCCGTCCCAGCCGGTGTACTGCGTCTCGTCGCCGTACAAACGCTGGCTGGAGAAGTACGAACCCACCCAGCACAGGTTGCCCACGCCGAACGTGGCCGTGGAGCCCAGCTCAAGCCACAGCTTGTTGATGGCCTGGAACTGCAGCATGTCGCGGCCCGTGCCGTACTGGTGCGCGATGGTGTGCCAGCCGTGTTCCTCGCCGATCTTGGTGAAGCGGTCGCGCGCTTCCTCGTAGGCCTCTTCCCACGTGATGCGCTTCCACTGGCCGGAGCCCTTCTCGCCCACGCGCTTCTGCGGGTAGCGCACGCGCAGCGGGTTGTACAGCTCCTGCGGGATGGCGAAGCAGCGCCCGCACAGCGTGCCCTCGCTGAACAGGTCGGGGTTGCCCTCGATCTTCACGAGGCGCCCGTCCTTGACGTGCCCGAACAACGCGCAGCGGCCGTAGCACTGGCGGCACGCGCTCGGGGATGATCTTCACGTCGTCGGACGAGGTGCTGGTGGCCGCTGCCTCGTCGGCCGCGGCGGCGGTGGCCGACGCGCCGAGCAGCAGCGTCGAAGCGGTCGCGACGGCCGAAGCCTTCACGAAGCCTCGGCGGCTCATCTTTAGTGACATCTCTCCTCCTTTTGCCTCACTCTGCATGAGGGGTCGGAGATGCGGAGGGGTGCGCGCGTCGAAGAATCCCCCTTCAAAGCGCCCCGGACTGCAAGTTCCCCGTTCTCGTTCCCCTTTAATTGCAGTGCTAATTATATTACCTGATATTATTAGTGCAACGACTTTAAGCTATCTTTATAAAGAAATAGTCGCGACCACGAGAGTTATACGTGGCGAACAGGTAAAAACGTACGCATGTTTCGCGTGAAACATGCTGCGAGAGGCGACAGGAGAGAAAGACGCACGCCGTTTTCTACCTGCTGCACCTGCCAAGAACCCTATGCACACCGAACCGGGACCGGGGGCGCTGCACGGGACGACGCCGATGCACACGATCCGGCCGTTTCTGCACAAAAAGCCGCGACGTGCGACGCCTGGAAGCCTCGAAAAGAGCTTTCCAACCGTCCTGCCGACGAAGCCTTCAATACTCCTCCGATCGCTACAATATCGATCAGGCGTTTTCGAAAGCAACCAAAACTGCGCGAAATACGGCAACCGACAAGGTGTCGCACGTCGCGGCTTTTTGTGCAGAAACGGCTCTGCGGCGTGCGAGATTGCTTGCGCGCAACCATCGCCGTCGATCGCAGGCGTCAATGACGGCGTCAACGACATGCAGACGCGAGCAGCACCAGCAGAGGCAGCGCGAGTGCGGTCTTAGATACCGGCGGCGTGGTTTTTGGACGCGCGAGACGCAAAGAAGTTGACGGGTTCCGGTCAATTGTGATTAATTGAGCAGGTACTTTATAGTCCCTATCGCCGTTCAGCGTGGCCAGCGCAGCGTGCGGACCGCCCGCACGCCCCTCCCCACCTTCGCGCGGCATGCCAGAAGCAGGTCAAGCATGATCAACCAGCATAACAGCCTCATCGGATTCCTCGTGTACGACGCGCAGCGCGCCATCGCCAAGTCGCTGGAAACCGCGCTCAAGCCCTACGAGATCACGCCGGGCCAATGGAACCTCATCAACCAGCTGGACAGCGCGGGCGAACTCTCGCAGAAGCAACTGGCGGAACGCACGCGCAAAGAGCAGGCCACCATCACCCGCTACCTCGACACGCTCGAGCGCAAGGGTCTCGTGGTGCGCAAACCGGCACAAGTCCGACCGCCGCGCGCATGCGATCTCGGTGACGGAGAAGGCGCACGAGCTGGTCGTAACCGCTCAGCCGGTTACCGTCGAAGCTGCCGACCGCCTGATCGAGGGCATCGACCAGGCGGATCTCGACACGTTCGTCGCGGTGCTGGCGAAGCTCAAGGAGAACGCCGACAACTACTCCAACAACGGCTAGCGACGACCCGCACGCCGCCGTGCCACCAAAAGCACCGTGGCGAGCGCGCCTATCGCAACTGCGCCCAGCGCGCCCAGAACGGCGAGCGGAACGGCGTCGCCGGTGCGGGCGATCGACGATGCAGAGGACGTCTTGCCCGGGGCATTCGGAGTCGACGGTTGCGAGGTCGACGGAGTGCCCGGCGCGGCAGGGTCGACGGGTTTAGCCGGATCAGTCGGGTCGGTGGGGTCGGTGGGATCCACCGGGTCAACCGGGTCGGGCGGCACCGGAGCGTTCTCCATAGTGAGTTCGACCTGCTCGGGCTGGCCCACTTCCACTCCGAACTCAACCGGCGTCTCGTCCAACACGTAGCCTTCGGGGGCGGCCGTCTCCACGAAGCGGTAGCTTCCCACCGGCAAATCATGCACCTCGATGATTCCCTCATCGTTCGTGGCGAGCGCGTCGAAGCCGTCGACCACGGCCCACGTCCCGTCGGACAGACGCTGCTCCAACTTGAACACCGCTCCGGCAAGCACCGTCGTCGCATCGTCGGCATCCACCTTCGTGAGCAGCGCGCCGCCCAGCACAGGGGTCTTCACGTTCGTAGCCGTCACGGCCACCGCAAGGCCGGGCGCGTCCTCGGCCAGCGTGAACTCCACCGGCACCGTCTCCAGCTCGTAACCCTCGGGAGCCGAAAGCTCCACGAAGCGGTACGCGCCCATCGGCAGATCGGTTACCTCGATCAGACCGTCGGCGTCCGTGGTCAGGCGCTGGGAACCCGGCACGGGCTCCCAGCTTCCGTCGGCCGTCTGCGTCTCCAGCTTGAACACGGCGCCCGGGAGCACCGTCGTCGGCGAATCGGCATCCACCTTCGTCAGCACGACCTTGCCCAGCGGCGCGGGCGGCTCCTTGGCGTTCGCAGCCGTGAGATTCACGACGATGGGCGCCGGCGCGGCGGCGTCGATGGCGAACTCGCGGGGCGTGTCGTC
>ENA-OQIL01000682-OQIL01000682.1-human-gut-metagenome-genome-assembly--contig:-NODE-682-length-11440-cov-3.202510_pt1 | contig 11440 bp, 17 predicted proteins | sample MGYA00242583_ERZ504748 | MGnify/ENA primary metagenome ERZ504748 (study PRJEB26092, sample SAMD00036191) | human gut metagenome | host: Homo sapiens | study: EMG produced TPA metagenomics assembly of...
CGGTCAACTCTCCTGAATCCTCCAAACATGCACAAAAGCGCCGTGACCAAACCGGTCACGGCGCTCTCTCATTTGTATGAATTTGTATGAAACCGTTACAGCGCCAGATCCACGCCGAACTGCCGGGCCATATCCCGCAGGCCCTCCCCCACTTCTTCCCGCTCAAAGCCGCCTGCCTTCAGATCGGCGTCGGAGAAGCGGTTCAGGTGGACATAGAAGTCCACCGCGATCTCCAGATAGCGCAGATCGGAGGGGTCTGCCTCCTCATAGAGCAGATCCTCCGCCTCATTGAGGGCGGTTTTCCTTGAGCAGCTGATCCAGGGCAAACCACAGGCCGTCCGCCTTGGCGTCGGCCTCCAGTCCGCTGGGGGTGTAGTCGGTCCCGGTCTTGCGCAGGACCAGGTGTGCGATGGTAGTGGCCAGCGCGTCGGTGGAGCGCACCAGATAATCGTCCTTCAGCATCCTTATGCTCCTCTCTTGAAATTATCTTAAAAAGATACTTGACTTTTATTTTCGTATATGGTATCTTACTAAGAGTCAAGAGCATTTGTTCTTTCCAACTATGAAAAAACGCCCCGCCGATTGGCAGGACGCTTTTGGTGGAGGAGGGTGGATTCGAACCACCGAAGCTAACGCAACAGATTTACAGTCTGCCCCCTTTGGCCACTCGGGAACTCCTCCATATGAACTTTTCAGCCCCTCATTAGGACGGTGGAGCTGGTGGACGGACTCGAACCCCCGACCGGTTGATTACAAATCAACTGCTCTACCAACTGAGCTACACCAGCATACCAGCTCGTCCACAGCGAAGGTTAGTTTAACAGACACTGGAGGGATTTGTCAAGGGAAAGTGGTATATTTTTTTACAAATTTTTTTCGGGAGGAATGCGCCATCCAGCCAGAGGTATGGGCGGATCCGCTGCGGGATGTGCAGCGGGTTCCGCCGCGGGGCTGGTGCCCCCGGTGCCGCTCAGAGCTCTACAGCGGGGAGCGGGGACTCTGTCCCGCCTGCCTGGCCGAGCTGGAGCGCGGCCGCACACAACAAGAGGAGGAGAACAGACACACAAATGACCTTACTGGAATTATCGGGCGAATACCGCGCCAGTGCCGCCGCCCTGCGGGAGCGGGTGCTGCTCCTGGAGCACCGGCTGAGAGGGGCGGACGGGGACGGACGCCGTCTGCTGGAGGGGCGTATCCGGCTGCTGCGCGCCATGTGCCGGGAGGCCCGGGAGCTGGCCGTCCTGTGTGAGCGCTACTACGAGAGGGGGTACTGCCGCAATGGCAAATACACGCTATAGGCGGGGCGGGGCCTACGCCGCCGACATGGCGGTATACGCCCGCGCCATGGCCGCCGATAACTCCGCCCAGCTCAGCCGGGTGAAACGCAACCTGGTGCGGGCGCTGCGGGAGGACGTGACTCCCCGCCAGCGGGAGGTGCTGCTGCTCTACTACGCCGAGCAGCTCAACACCCGCCAGATCGGGGAAAAGCTGGGGGTGGACAAGTCCACCGTAGCCCGCACCATCAAGCGGGGGGAGGCCCGGCTGCGCCGCTGCCTGCGGTACGGCGCGGAGGCCTTTCTGAACGCGGCGGCGGAGGGACCGCCCTGATTTTTCTACACCCACGGAGTGGGTGAAAGGTTGAATGGCCGGCCGTTCCGTGGTATACTGTCTCCCGAATGAAAATCGCCGTTTTTCGCAAAGGGAGGCCGAGGCATTGGAACTTAATCTCACACAGAAGCAGGTGCAGACCCTGTGCCCCCCAAATGATGCAGTCCATGGAGATTCTACAGATGGGCTCCCAGGGAGCTTCTGGAATACATCGAGGAGGCGGTGCAGGAAAACCCGGTGCTGGAGCCGGAGGAGACCTATGACAAGCAGGACGAGTTCTCCGTCCTCCGCCGCAAGCTGGAGTGGCTGGAGTCCACCGACCCGCAGAACCGCTACTACCACCAGCAGGACACCGAGGAGGAGGACAGCCCCCTTAACAACTTCGGCACCGTACAGGACGACGACGAGAACCTCTACTATTATGTCCTCTCCCAGCTCCGGGTACTGGAGCTGGAGCCAGAGGTGATGGACGCCGGGGTGTTCCTGGTGGAGAGTCTCAATCAGAACGGCTGGCTGGACGAGCCTCTGGAGGCCCTGGCTGCCGGCCACGGCTGCGGGCCGGAGGTCATGGCCCAGGCCCTGGAGGTGGTACAGTCCCTGGAGCCCGCCGGCGTGGGGGCCCGGGATCTGGCCGAGTGCCTCAAGCTCCAGCTCGTGCGCCGCACGCCGGTGAACGAGCTGGCGGTACGTATTGTGGAGCGCCACCTGGACGCCCTGTCCAAGAGCCGCTACGGCCTCATTGCCCGGGAACTGAAAGCCAGTCCTGAGGAGGTGCGTGCCGCCTGCGACGTGATCCGCTCCCTCAACCCCCGCCCCGGAACCGGCTTCGCCGCCCGGGAGAATCTAACCTACATCAACCCCGACATCATCGTGGTCAGCTTCCCCGACCACTTCGAGCTGCTGACCAATGACTATTACTTCCCCACCCTCAACATCAGCGGATACTACACCCGCCTAATGAAGGAGAGTGACGACAGCCAGGTGAAGGACTATCTGACCGGCAAGGTGCGCCAGGCCAAGTGGATGGTCAAGGCCATCGAGCAGCGCCGCTCCACCCTCATGGCGTGCGCCGAGTGTATTCTGGAATTCCAGGAGTCCTTTTTCCGCAAGGGGCCCGGCCACCTGGTTCCCCTGTCCCTGGCCGACGTGGCCGAGCGCATCGGCGTCCACGAGTCCACAGTGAGCCGGGCGGTAAAGGAGAAGTATATCCAGTGCTCCATGGGCGTCTATCCCCTGAGCTACTTTTTCTCCCGCAGCCTGGGCCCCGCCGCCGGCGACGAGGCCGCCTCCCCCGACGCGGCCAAGGCGCTGCTGAAGAAGCTTATCGCCGGGGAGGACAAGAAAAAGCCCCTGTCCGACCAAAAGCTCTGTGAGCTCATGTCCGCCCAGGGCTGCTCCCTCTCCCGCCGCACCGTGGCCAAGTACCGGGACGAGCTGCACATCCCCAGCACCGCCGGCCGCAAGCAATATGAAACGTCAGGAGCCTTCTGAGCGATGAACTTTAAAGCTGTCTTTTTTGATTTCGACTACACCCTGGCCGACGGCACCGAGGCCATTGTGGCCGGGTTCCGGTACGCCTTTGGGCGGATGGGCCTGCCCGAGCCCACAGAGGAAGCCATCCGCCCCACCATCGGCATGGTTCTGGAGGACGAGTTCACCTTTCTCTCCGGCGAGGCCGACCCCGCCCGCCGGGCAGAGTTCCGGCAGCTCTACACCGAGAAGGCCGGCCCCATGCATGTGTCCGTCACCCGGCTGTTTCCCGGTGCGCTGGAGCTGCTCACCGCCCTGAAGCGCCGTGGTATTCCCACCGGCATTGTCAGTACCAAGAAGACCGCCACCATCCGCGACGTAGCGGAGGCCAGGGGCATTACTCCCCTGCTGTCCTCCATTCTGGGCGGCGACCAGGTTTCCGCCCCCAAGCCGGACCCGGAGGGACTCTTGGCCTCCCTCACCGCCCTGGGGCTGGAACCCCACGAGGTTCTGTTCTGCGGCGACACCGTCATCGACGGGGAGGCCGCCCGGCGGGCTGGCACTCACTTCTGCGCGGTGCTCAACGGCACCACCACCTTTGAGGAATTCCAGACCAGACGCATCCCCTGCGACCACGTGGCCGGGGATCTCTGGGATCTCAAGCAGTGGCTGGGCCTCAACTGAATCAAATGTCCCCGCCGCAAAGCGACCGCTGACGGCGCGCTTTTTGTATCCATTTTTGTAAAGCCGGGAATCCTATGAGGGAGAGCGGCTTACACACTCTTTACAATCCGTTGAAGGACAACTTTACAATCCGTCTGTATACTGATAACCGTTCCCGAAGGCAACCAAAACGATGCATGATTGGAGAATGAATGTCATGAAAAAGAGAACCCTTGCTCTGATGCTCTCCGCCGCCCTGTGCGTCGGCCTGCTGGCCGGCTGCGGCAGCGGCAATAACGATCCCGTCAATACTCCCGCCGCCGGCGGCAGCGAGACCCCCTCGCAGGAATCCACCGCAGCCCTGAGCGGCACCGTCAACACCAACGGCTCCACCTCCATGGAGAGCGTGATGGGCTACCTGACCGAGGGCTTTAAGGAGGTGCAGCCCGGCATCACGGTGAACTACACCGGCTCCGGTTCCAGCGCCGGCGTCACCGGCGCCCAGGACGGCACCTGCGACATCGGCCTGGCCTCCCGCGACCTGAAGGATGACGAAACCGGCGTCAAGGCCATCACCGTGGCCAAGGACGGCATCGCCATCATCGTCAACCCCAACAACCCCGTGGCCGACCTCAGCGTGGAGCAGATCGCCCAGCTCGCCACCGGCGAGATCACCAACTGGGCCGACGTGGGCGGCACGGACGGCCAGGTGGTCTTCATGGGCCGTGAGGCCGGCTCCGGCACCCGCGACGGCTTCGAGTCCATCACCGGCACCAAGGACGCCTGCAAGTACCAGAATGAGCTGACCTCCACCGGCGAGGTGATCGCCGCCGTGGCCTCCAACCCCAACGCCATCGGTTACGCCTCCCTGTCCGCCGTGGACGAGACCGTGAAGGCCATCACCGTGGGCGGCGTGGAACCCACGGAGGAGACCGTTCTGGACGGCAGCTACGCCATCCAGCGCAACTTCAACTTCATCGTCAGTGACAGCACCCCGCTCTCCGAGGCCGCCCAGGCGTTCGTGGACTTCGCCACCTCCGCCGATGCCTCCGACCTGATCGCCGGCGCCGGCGCTGTGCCGGTAGCCGAGTAATCCGTCCCTCTCTTCCGGATCGCCCCCTCGAGCCCGAGGGGGCATTCGGCATGATTACACCATTACGAAAGGCCGGTTATTTGCCATGAAACAGAAGCTCCGACCGCTGGAAGTCTTTATGAACCTCCTGTTTTTTGTCTGCGGTCTGATCGCGGTCGTCTTTGTCCTCTTCATCAGTATCTACCTGATCGTGTCCGGCCTGCCCGCCATCCGCGAGATCGGGCTGGTGGACTTCCTCTTCGGCACTGAGTGGGCCTCCACCGCCGCCGAGCCCAAATTCGGCATACTGCCCTTCATCCTTACCTCCATCTACGGCACCGCCGGGGCCATTGTCCTGGGCGTACCGGTGGGCTTCATGACCGCAGTGTTCCTGGCCAAGGTAGCGCCTCCCCGTCTGGCCAGCCTGGTGCGCCCGGCAGTGGATCTGCTGGCGGGCATCCCTTCCGTGGTGTACGGTCTCATCGGCATGATGGTTCTGGTGCCTGCGGTGCGGGTGGCCTTCCACCTGCCCGACGGCGCCAGCCTGTTCTGCGCCATTCTGGTGCTGGCCGTCATGATTCTGCCCTCCATCATCTCCGTATCCGAGACTGCCCTCAAGGCGGTGCCCAAGGAGTACGAGGAGGCCTCGCTGGCCCTGGGCGCCACCCATATCGAGACCGTGTTCCGGGTGAGCGTCCCGGCCGCCTCCAGCGGCATCGCCGCCTCCATCGTGCTGGGCATCGGCCGGGCCATCGGCGAAGCCATGGCGGTCATCATGGTGGCGGGCAATGTGGCCAACATGCCCGGTCTCTTCCAGTCCGTCCGCTTCCTCACCACCGCCGTGTCCAGCGAGATGGCCTACGCCTCCGGCCTGCAACGGCAGGCCCTGTTCTCCATCGCCCTGGTTCTCTTTCTCTTCATCATGCTCATCAATATTGTTCTCAATACGCTTCTCAAGCGGAAGAAGGGGTGATATACTGATATGGAAATGAAGCCTCTTTCCGGCCGGCGCAGAGCCTATGACCGGATTCTCCGCTTTCTCCTCTACTTCTGCGCCGCCCTGACCTGCGCCCTGCTGCTCTTCATCATCGGCTATATCTTCTTCAAGGGCCTGCCCCATGTCACCTGGCAGTTCCTCAGCACCCAGCCCAGCTTCATCAAGGACACCATCGGCATCCTGCCCAATATCCTCAACACAGTCTATCTCGTGGGGGTCACCCTGATCATCACCCTGCCCCTGGGGGTCGGCGCGGCCATCTACCTCACCGAGTACGCCCGCAACCGCCGCCTGGTGGCCGCCATCGAGTTTGCCACCGAGACCCTCACCGGCATCCCCTCCATCATCTTCGGCCTGGTGGGCATGCTCTTTTTCTGCCAGCTTCTGGGGCTTCAGGCTTCCCTGCTGGCCGGCTCGCTGACTCTGGTGATCGTCACCATCCCAACCATCATCCGCACCACCCAGGAGTCCCTCAAGACCGTCCCTCAGTCCTTCCGGGAGGCGGCCCTGGGCTTGGGCGCGGGCAAGTGGCATATGATTCGCACCGTGGTGCTCCCCTCCTCAGTGGACGGCATCGTGACGGGCTGTATTCTGGCCATCGGCCGCATTGTGGGCGAGTCGGCCGCCCTGCTCTTTACCGCGGGCATGGGCATGAGCCTGAACAACTTTTTCGGCTCGGTGGGCAACTTCATCCACTCCTCCGGCGCCTCCCTCACCGTGGCCCTGTATGTGTACGCCCGTGAGCGGGCTGAGTTCGACGTTGCCTTTGCCATCGCGGCCATTCTGATGCTGCTCACCCTGGTCATCAACCTCAGCGCCAAGCTGGTGGGCAGAACATTAAAGAAAAAATAGGAGCCCTTACCATGGACGAAAACATCATCCTCTCCGCCAAGGGCCTTGACCTCTGGTACGGCCCCACCCAGGCCCTGAAGGCGTGAGCATGGATATCCCCGAAAAGCAGGTGACCGCCCTCATCGGCCCCTCCGGCTGCGGCAAGCTCTACCTTTCTCAAGACACTGGACCGCATGAACGCACCTGGTGCCCGGCATCAAGATCACCGGCTCGGTGCAGTACCGGGGGCAGGAGATCTATGCCCCCAATGTGGACGTAACCTGGCTGCGCAAGCAGATCGGCATGGTGTTCCAGAAGCCCAACCCCTTCCCCATGTCCATCTATGACAACGTGGCCTACGGTCCCCGCACCCACGGCATCAAGAGCAAGAGCAGGCTGGACGACATTGTGGAGAAGTCCCTTCAGGGCGCGGCCATCTGGGACGAGGTAAAGGACCGCCTCAAGAAGTCGGCCCTGGGCCTGTCCGGCGGCCAGCAGCAGCGGCTGTGCATCGCCCGCGCCCTGGCCGTGGAGCCCGACATCCTGCTGATGGATGAGGCTACCTCCGCCCTGGACCCCATCTCCACCTCCAAGATCGAGGATCTGATTGCCGATCTGAAGCAGAAATATACCATTGTTATCGTCACCCACAATATGCAGCAGGCCACCCGCGTGTCCGACAAGTGCGCCTTTTTCCCTGCTGGGCCAGCTCATTGAGTTTGGGGGCACACTACCCAGCTCTTCTCCATGCCCAGGGACAAGCGCACCGAGGATTACATCACCGGGCGGTTTGGTTAAAAAGGGAGGGCCCCCATGAGAAGACCTTTGACGCGGAGCTCCAGGAGCTCAACTATGAATGATCGACATGGCGGCGGCGGCAGAGGACGCCTATCGACGTGGTCACCGAGTCCCTGGCCTCCGGCGACGACGCGGCGGCCAAGTCCGCCGTGGAGATGACCCGCAGCATGGACCAGATGGAGCGGGACATTGAGAACCGCTGCCTGCGCCTGCTCCTCCAGCAGCAGCCCGTGGCCCGGGATCTGCGCACCATCTCGGCGGCCATGAAAATGGTCACCGATCTACAGCGCATCGGCGACCAGTGCGCCAACATCGCCGAGATCTCCCTGCTGCTCAAGGAGCAGAAGCAGACCCGCACCCTGGCCGACATCCGCACCATGAGCCAGAAGGCCGGCGTGATGGTCAAGCGCTCCATCTTCGCCTACGTCAACCGGGACACCGAGGCCGCCCAGGCTGTCATTGCCCTGGACGACGAGGTGGACGCCCTCTTCCGCACCATCAAGGGGGAGCTGGTGGAGCTCATTGCGGGCAACCGGGACGAGGCCGACCAGGCCATCGACCTCATCATTATCGCCAAGTACCTGGAGCGCATCGCGGATCACGCGGTGAACATCGCCCAGTGGGCCATCTTCTGTGTGACCGGCGAAATTCTCGGGTAAGGAGGTGTCCCCATGTCCAAGGCCATTGCGGTCGTGGAGGACGACGAGAGTATCCGTGAGATGCTCCGCTATTATTTTCAATCGGTGGGCTACGCCGTCCGGGCCTACGAGTCCGGCGAGGCCCTCTTTGCCGGCGAGGAGGGCCTCGGCCTGCCCGCCCTTTACATCCTGGACATCATGCTCCCCGGCATGGACGGGCTGGAGATTCTCCGCCGCCTGCGGGAGGGCGGGACACTGCCGACGTACCCGGTGATCATGCTCACCGCCCGCTCCGCCGAGATGGACCGGGTGGCCGGCCTGGAAAACGGCGCCGACGACTATGTGGTGAAGCCCTTCGGCATCATGGAGCTCCAGGCCCGGGTCAAGGCGGTGCTCCGCCGCACCGAGCGCCGGGGCGACCGGGTACTCACCTGGGGGACGTGGAACTGGACCCCGCCGCCCGGGAGGTACACAAGGCCGGAAAGCCGGTGGAGCTGACCTACAAGGAGTTGAGCTGCTCAAGCTCCTGTTTTCCCGCCGGGGCGTGGCCCTCACCCGGGACGAGATTCTCCAGGCCGTCTGGGACTACGACTACACCGGCGAGACCCGCACCGTGGATATGCACGTCAAGGCCCTGCGCCAAAAGCTGGGCGAGGACATCATCACTACAGTCCGGGGCGTGGGATATAAAATGGTCTGACGGCCTCCAGGGGGTTGCATCCCCCCTGAATACGCGGCCGCCGCGCCGGCCGGGCGGCGGCGGAGCGGGCAGTTGTGTCCTCCGGCGAAGTACCCGCAAGGGGCACACCATATCCGTAAGGCAGCAAAGCCGCCAACGGCTATGCAGTAAATTCGCCTTCGGACGTTCTGATTTCTTTTCACCCGCGGGGCGGGTGAAGCACTGCGAAGCGGCCCCGCAGGAAACACCCGATTGGGAGGTCTGACCAGTGAAAAAACGCATCATCGGCGCCACACTCATCACCGTGGTGTGCGCCCTGCTCATATCCAACCTAGTGGGCGTGCTCCTGTTCCGCAGCCGGGAGATGGACGCCGCCCGCAACACCCTTCAGGAGCTGCTGGTGCTGATGGACGCTCAGAGCGCCATCACCGATCCCGACGGCCTGGCCCAGCAGTTCCACGCCGCCGCGCCGGACAAGCGGCTGACCATCATCGACACCGACGGCACCGTTCTGGCTGACACCGAGGCCAACCCCCAGACGCTGGAGGACCACAACAGCCGCCCCGAGGTGGAGCAGGCCGCCGCCACCGGCTGGGGCGAGGCGGTGCGCCACTCCGAAACCCTGGGCACCTCCATGCTCTACGTGTCCAAGCGCTTTGCCGACGGCATGGTGGGCCGGGCCTCCATGCCCCTGTCCTCCATCGACAGCCTGGTGTGGAACGGCGTATGGGGTTCCTCATCGCCTCGGCGGCCGGACTGCTGCTGGCCCTGATTCTGGCCCGCCGCACCGCCAACCGGGTGGTGGCCCCACTCAGCGCCGTGGGCAGCGCCCTCCAGAGCGTGCTGGACGGCACCCGCGCCTCCGGGCTGGAGGACTACCAGGCCGACGACGAGCTGCGCCCCATCCTGCGCTACATTGACAAGCTGATGGAGCGCCTGGGCGGCTATATCCAGTCCATCACCGCAGAGCGGGACAAGGTGGGCCTCATCCTGGACTGCATGGACGAGGGGCTGATCCTGCTGGACGAGGCGGGCAACGTGCTGGCCATCAACCGGGCGGCCCGCACCCTGTTTGGCTTTCCCGAGGGGGAGGAGGACGACGGCGCCCTGCTCCTCACCCGCAGCCGCCGCCTGCGGGAGGCCATTCAGGAATCCCGCGTCCGCCACTCCTCCGTGGTGCTGGACGTGGATGCCCTCACCGAGGACGCCCAGAGCCTGCGCCTGTTTATCTCCCCCGTCTCCGGCCGCCAGTATGAGGGGCAGGCCGTGGGCACGTCCATCCTCATCTCCGATGTCACCGAGCTCAAAAAGGCCGAGGGCATCCGCAGCGAGTTCACCGCCAACGTCTCCCACGAGCTCAAGACCCCCCTCACCTCCATCAAGGGCTTCACCGACATGCTGGCCTCCGGCATGGTGGCCTCTCCCGAGGATCAGAAGCGCTTCATCACCATGATCGGCGTGGAGGTGGACCGGCTTATCGACCTCATCAACGACATTCTCAAGCTCTCTGAGCTGGAGTCGGTCACCATCCCCCAGAGCGAGGAGCGCTCCGACGTGCTCACCATCGCCCGGGACACCGCCGCTTTCCTCACCCCCACCGCCAAGGCCGCGGAGGTCACCCTCTCCGTAGACGGCGGTCCCGCTACTGTGGCCGTCCCCCAGGGGCGGCTCAAGGAGCTGCTGCTCAACCTGGTGGGCAACGGCATCAAGTACAATGAGCCCGGCGGCACCGTCCACACCGCCGTCTCCGTCCGGGACGGGCAGGCCGTCATCGCCGTGTCCGACACCGGCATCGGCATCCCCCCCGAGGCCCAGAGCCGCGTCTTTGAGCGGTTCTACCGGGTGGACAAGGGCCGCGCCCGCAAGAACGGCGGCACCGGCCTGGGGCTGGCCATCGTCAAGCACATCGTCCAGCTCTACGGCGGCACCCTGACGCTGGAGAGCGCGGTGGGCAAGGGCTCCACCTTCACAGTGACCCTCCCCCTGGCCAAGGACAACGCCTGAAAAAAGGGCGGCTGAACATTCAGCCGCCCTTTTTCTGCGCCTCGGAGTAGCGGTGGCAGGCGGGCGTATCCGTCTGCTTGTACCGGATGCGGGGTTCTCCGCAGTGGCCCAGCTTGATGGGTATGTACCAATTCCGCCCCCTTTTTACATAGTGCCGGCGAAAATGTCGGCAGGTTTCACAGGTCTTTTCCCCGTCCATTGCAATCACCTCCTTGCACTATTATACATCATTTTACGCAATTTACAACCACTTGTTTTTTATAGTCACCATATATATACTATATTACACTATATAGTGCAATGAGGTGTCTACTATGGCTGAGGCTATTCTTGTCAACCGCACCCGTTTTACTTCATCCTTAAAGAATGACCTGATAAAACGCTTTAATCATCTGGCGGACGAAACCCGTATTCCAAAAATCTCGCCTAATGGATGAGGCAATTGAAGATCTTTTAAAGAAATATGAAAAAAAAGGGACGGCTGACAGTTCAGCCGTCCTTTTTCGATTCCCGGCATTTTGCGATAGGGGCTGACGCCCCAGGGCGGCCTCTCTTGCATCCTATTGGCCTGTGCTTTCACGGCTCAGTAGGGGCCGATGCCCACATCGGCCCGCCTTATTCCGGGCTGAAACGCCTTCCATGGGAACCTTTTTGCGTATCTGTTTTCTTGTCATGCCTCC
>ENA-OQIL01000683-OQIL01000683.1-human-gut-metagenome-genome-assembly--contig:-NODE-683-length-11435-cov-2.835780_pt1 | contig 11435 bp, 8 predicted proteins | sample MGYA00242583_ERZ504748 | MGnify/ENA primary metagenome ERZ504748 (study PRJEB26092, sample SAMD00036191) | human gut metagenome | host: Homo sapiens | study: EMG produced TPA metagenomics assembly of...
TGACCACCTTGTCGCACATGTCGAGCGTGTTGATGCGGGTTCCGGGGAACACCGGTTTGTCGGTGACGGTCTTCACCTGCTTGGCGAGGTCGATGAACTCGCCTTCGGGAACGATCTGGTTCGCCACGGGACGCGGAGCCTCGTGGAAGCCGGCCTGCACGCTCCAAGCGTCCACGCCGTGCTTCTCGACGATCGGGATGATCTCGAGGGTGTCCTCGATGCGGTTGCCGTTCGGCATGAGGTCGTCGGCGGAGATGCGCACCAGGATGGGCATGTCGTCGCCGCAGGTCTTGTGGATCTCGTCGACGATCTCGCACAGGAAGCGGGCGCGGTTCTCGGCGCTTCCGCCGTACTCGTCGGTGCGATGGTTGGAGTACTTGGACAGGAAGCGCATCACCATGTAGCCGATGCCGGCATGGATCTCGATGATGTCGATGCCGCTGTCCTTGGCGCGCTTGGCCGCTTCGCCGTACTGCTTCACCACGACGGCGATCTCTTCTTTGGTGTATTCGCGCTCGGGCATGCCCACGAACGGGCCGCTGGGAACGTCTTTGGACGGAGCGTAGGACAGCAGCGGGTCGGAGCCGCTCGCACGCCACTCGTAGCACAGCTGCAGCTGCGCGGCCACCTTCGCGCCATGCTTATGGCACGCCTCGGCGACGCGCTGCCAACCCGGGTTGAACTCGTCGGACCAAATGCCGCAGGCTCCGGTGGTGGTGTGATACTTCGGCTCGGTATCGAAGCAATCGCAGATGTACGCGCTGCCGACCTCGATCAGGCCCACGCCGCCCTTGGCGCGCTGCTCGTAGAAGTCCACCAAGTCGTCCGAAATATGATAGTTGTCGACCTTCTCGATCGTCATGGGCAGCATGACGAACCGGTTCCTGATCTCCACCCCGCCGATGCTGAACGGTTCCAGCAGCTTCTGATACTTTGCCACGATGCAAACCCCTTTCCGCTTTTGAACAGTGCCAAGCGTCTCTCTGCGCGATTGGCGCGAGGTCGATCCGTGCGAACTATCCCTCTCGAAGAGCACGGTTTCCTCGTTGCCCATCATTGTAGGCTCCGCAAAAGGACGATACGATGGACAGAATTTCCATATTGGTAAGTCATCGTGAAAAAAGTCTCCCCAATATTGCTTAGGATGAGTCTCTTTTTACCAGGAAATATCCCCAAATCGCCCCTTCTCGACCGGAAGAGTCGAAGTTTATCACTGCACATATTTTGAAGTTTGTCCTAGAAATGTACGAAAACGCGACGTATAATAGCCGTGGCACAATCATCATTACCGAGAGCGAGGCCCGACTCCATGAACGCGCTCAGCACGATGCTCCTCATCGCCGACACCTTCGTCGCGCTATGCGACGAGATGCCGCTCAAGAAGGTGTCCATCAGCGACATCATCGAGCGAACGGGAAAGAACCGCAAGACGTTCTACTACCACTTCGAGAACAAGGACTGCCTTATCACGTGGATCTTCCGCTACGACCTCGGTCAGGAGCTCAAACGCCGCTTCCCCGAAAGCACGCTCGTGTACGAGACCGGTGCGACCGACTCCTCCGCGCAGTTCCCCTTCTACATCCTGCAGAAGTCGGGCGTGCGCTCGCTCGATCACGCCGAGTTCTTCGACTGCTTCGCCCATGTGCTGGAAGCGAAGCGCAACTTCTACACCCAGGCTCTCGCCGACACGAACCCCTATTCGCTGCGCAACTACCTGTACCACCTGTACCTGCCCGCGCTGCGCAACGACATCGACCTCATCTTGGCGAACCGCTACCTGCCCCAGGAGAACATCCAGTTCTTGGCCGAGTTCTACACCTGCGCGTTTCTGTACTACTTCATCCGCAAGTGCGACCAGCCCGGCGCCGATCGGCTGACCGGGCAGGCCGGCCCCTTCGCCAACATCATCCACAGCTCCCTCGAGGCGCAGATCAAGGAAGCCCAGCTTCGCCGCAACCTGTAATTCATTCGCACCCTGCCATCCTGAGCGGCGCTAGCGGGAAGACTCGCGGCTAGCGCCGCACGAGCTCCTTCGGCTCCGCACCTTCGGTGCTGCGCTCAGGATGGCAGGGTGCGGCGCGCATTCAGGCGAGGAACTTCGGCGGCAGCGCGCCCGCTCCCAGCTCGCGCACGGCAGCGCTCATCGGCTGCAGGTGCGCCCCCACGAGCATCTTCGACGTCGCGTGCGCCAAGAGCCTGCCTTCGGCGTCGCGCAGCTCCGCTTCACATAGGCACATGGTGCGCCCGCGCTTGACGACCCGACCCTCCACGACGACCAGTCCCGGCCCCGACGCACGCAGGTTGGACGCGTTCAAATCGACTGCTGGATAAGCCTTCGTCCTCGTCGAGCGAGCAGTACAGCGCCCAGTACGCAGCGCAATCGAGAGCGACGCGTACGCGCCGCCGTGCGCGCCGCCGAACGCGTTGAGGTGCTTGCGCTCCAACACGGCCTCGACCGTGCACGCCCCCTCGAGAGCGCGTCAACCTGATGCCCAGCAGCTCGAAGTACGGCGAACGGTTGATCAGCTCCATCACCGCATCCACGTGCCTCGGATTCACCTGCGCCATATCACGTCCTTCCCTCGACGCCCTGCGTCGCTGCGCTTGCGCGGACTTTCTTTCATGGTAGCAAGCGAGAAGATGCAGCGACATGGGCAAACCCCGCCGTTCGAGTCGTTGTCGAACGCCCGCGGATCGCAGCACCTCGGGCGCGCCGGCCTGCCCCCTCCCGAAAAACGACGGCGGCCCGTCCGAGGACGGGCCGCCGCTGCCGGTTCGCTTCGCGCGCTAGCGACGATGCTCCTGCTTGTCGTTGAGCAGGCGGTTCAGCGCGTTGAGGTAGGCCTTCGTGGACGAGACGATGATGTCGTTGTCCGCGCCGCGGCCCGTGTACACGCCGCCGTCGGGCGCGGTCACGCGGATGGTCACCTCGCCCAGCGCGTCGATGCCGCGCGTGACGGACTGCACCGAGAACTCGGTCAGCTCGTTGTCCACCTGCACGATCTTGTTCACGGCCTTGTACACCGCGTCGATCGGGCCCGTGCCGTACTCGCAGGCAGTGACCACCTGGTCGGCCGCGTTGCGCAGCGTGACCGTGGCCGTCGGGGTCAGCGGGAAGCCCGTGCTCACCTGCACGCCCTCAAGCGCGTAGAGGGCGCTCTCGTTGCGGTCGCGCTCGTTCACGAGGCTCTCGAGGTCCTCGTCGTACACTTCCTTCTTCTTGTCGGCCAGGTTGAGGAACGCCTCGTACACCTGGTCGAGCGCCTCGCCCTCCAGCTCGTAGCCCAGCTCCTCCAGACGGTGCTTCAAGGCCGCATGCCCCGAGCGCGCCGTGAGCACGATCTGGCTCGTGCCCGCGCCCACGTCGGCCGGGTCGATGATCTCGTAGGTGTCGCGCTTCTTCAGCACGCCGTCCTGATGGATGCCGGAGGAGTGCGCGAAGGCGTTCGCGCCCACGATGGCCTTGTTGGCCTGCACGTTCATGCCGGTGATGGACGACACGAGGCGGCTCGCCTTAATGAACTCGCGCGTGTTGATCTCGGTGCAGGCGTCCAGCTCGTCGCCGTGCATCTTGATGCCCATGACCACTTCTTCCATGGCCGTATTGCCCGCGCGCTCGCCCAAGCCGTTGATAGTGCATTCCACTTGGGTTGCACCGTTCTTCACGCCAGCCAGCGACAGCGCGGTGGCCATGCCGAGGTCGTTGTGGCAGTGCACCGACACCGTGGCCTTCTCGATGCCGTCCACGTGGTCCATGAGGTACTTGATGCGCGCGCCGAACTCCTCGGGCAGCGAGTAGCCCGTGGTGTCGGGGATGTTCACCACCGTGGCGCCGGCCTTGATGACGGCTTCGATGACGCGCACGAGGAAGTCGTAGTCGGAGCGGCCCGCGTCCTCGGCGTAGAACTGTACGTCCTCGACGAAGTTGCGGGCGTACTTCACGCACTTGACCGCACGCTCGACGCACTCGTCCTCGGTAATGCGCAGCTTGTCGCGCAGGTGGCTCGGGCTCACGCCGATGCCGGTATGGATGCGCGGACGCTTGGCGTACTTGAGCGCGTCGGCCGCGGCGTCGATGTCCTTCTCCACCGCGCGCGTGAGGCCGCACACCGTTGCCTGGTCGCCTGCGAGCTCCGCGATGCGGCGGACGGACTCGAAGTCGCCGGGGCTCGAGATGGGGAAGCCCGCCTCGATGACGTCCACGTTGAGCCGGAGAAGTTGACGCGCCACGACCAGCTTCTCCTCGGTGTTCATGGAGGCGCCCGGCGACTGCTCGCCGTCGCGAAGCGTCGTATCGAAGATGTTGATCTTGCGCGTCATATGCGTGTTCCTTCCTTCTCGGCTCGATATAGTTTGACTATCATAGCAAATATCCCAAGCGCTCTTCTCGGAATTCGCCCCGAACGCACCAACAAAAGCGGGAAAACGACGGGAAGACGCCTGACCCGAAAAAGGCTCGGCAAGCGCGGGGATCGCTTGCCGAGCCGTGATGCCGCAGCGTGCTCGGAGAGGAGGTCGCGCACGCTAGCAGGAGGGTGAGCTCGCTTTCGCGTCGGCCACGCCGTGGGCAGCCGCGTCGGCGTCGATGAGGTCGGTCGGCTTCGCCTTCATGATGAAGCGCTCGACGAGGATGAGGAAGGCCAGCGCGCCCAGCGCGATGACGCCGAGAAGCACCGCATACTCCACCCAGGAGGGCGCGTACCAGCTGGTCGCCGCCCACACGTCCATGCCGGAGGTAGCGGCCGACGTGCCGTCGATGAGACCCGGGCCGCCGAAGGTGTTCGGCGTGATGAACGAGCTGAACAGCAGCCACACGCGCTTGCAGAACACGCCCACCACCACGCACGCCGAGGAGAACACGATGAGGCCGGTCTTCTGGCGGTTCTTCGCGAACACGAGGATGGTGAACGGGATGAGCACGCCCACGATGATCTCGATCCAGAAGTACGGGGCCGTGGCGCCGAAGAACATCTGGGACAGCACGTGCCAGCCGCCCTCGGAACCGGGATAGCCCGTGGTCAGAAGCTCGCAACCCACCATGTAGCCGTCGACGGCGATGCAGGTGGCCAGAAGGCCCGCCAGCATGCCCATGAGCTTCTTCGACGTCTCCCAGATGCCGCGGCGGTTCATCCACGCCAGCGCGATGAGCAGAAGCGCCAGGCCGGAATCCATGGCCGAGGCCACGAACAAGGGGCCCATGATGGCCGAATGCCAGCCCTCGCGGGCGATCTGCAGGCCGAATATCCACGCCGTCACCGTGTGCACGAGGATGGCGATGGGCAGGGCGAAACGCGACACGATGGCGATCTTGGACTTGTCGGCTCTCTTCGAGGTCATGAAGTACAGGTAGACCAGGTTGATGACCAGGTAGCACGAGATGACGCAGATGTCCCAGAACAGAGGCGAGATGAAGTTCGGGGAAATGATCAGGTTGAAGATGCGCGCCACGCCGCCGAGGTCGAGGATGACCAGCAGGCCCGCGCAGCAGATGCACACCGTGGACACGCACACGGCCGGCAGCGCCACCTTCTTGAACTCGGTGACGTGGAAGATCGATGCCGATGAGGCCACGATCAAACCGCCGGCGGACAAGCCGACGAAGAACATGAACGCGGCGATGTACAGGCCCCAGGAGGTGCCGTTGTTCATGCCGGTCACGCCCAAACCGAACATGGTCTGGTAGATCCAGGCGGCCGCCCCCGCGGCGGCGATCACGGCCAGAACCACCATGACCGGACGGGAGATTCGCTTCGTTTCCATCTGGGCCCCCTTACGCGTTGTAGTAACGGAGCTGCGGGCGGGTGCCGAACTCCTCGAGCAGCTGATAGGCATGGTTCTCGCGCACGACCTTCGAGATCTCGGACTCGGGATCGTCCAAGTCGCCGTACACGCGGGCGCGGCCCGGGCACACGCGCACGCACATGGGGATGTCGCCGCGGTCGGTGCGCTCCTTGCACAGCGTGCACTTCTCCGCCACGCCCTTCGGGCGCACCGGCACGTCCTTGTCGCCGTAGTTCCAGTTGGGATCGCGCTCGGGCTCGCTCCAGTTGAACACGCGGGCGTTGTAGGGGCAAGCGGCCATGCAGATGCGGCAGCCGATGCACTTGTCGTAGTGGATTTCCACGCGACCCATATCGTCTTTGTACGTGGCGCCCACGGGGCACACCTTCAGACAGGCGGGGTTTTCGCAGTGCTGGCACGCCACGGGGATGTAGGTGCGGCTGAGGTCGGGGTACGTCCCCTGCGCGCCGTCGGCGGTATCCACGCCGTCGGTCTCCACGCGGATGTACAGCATGTTCATGGGTATGTTGTTCTGCATCTTGCAGGCGTTCGCGCAGGTGTTGCACCCGACGCAACGCTCAAGGTTGATGGCGATGCCAAGCTTGGTCATGATCGCTCACCTACGCTTTCTTGATTTCGACGAGGGTATCGGAGAACGGGATGACCGGGCCGCACATGAGCTCGGCGCCTCGCTCGACGTAGCCGTCGTTCGTGACGTTCTGGACGTTGCCTTCGATGAGGAAGTCGGCCGTCTGCCCCTCGAACATGCGCGCGCTGCCGGGGCGGATGGACTCGTTGGCCTTCACGCGGCACTTGAAGGAGCCGCGGTCGTTGAACACTTCCACCGCATCTCCCGTGGCCAGGCCGCGCTTCTCCATTTCAGAGGGGTTCAGCTCGATGCGCGGCTCGGCGAACTGCTGGATCCACTTGGCATCGTTGAACTGGTTGTGGATGCGGTAGCGCGTGCGCACGTTCGCCAGCTGCAGCGGGTAGGTTTCGGCCAGCTTGTTGCCGGCGTGCGCCTCAAGCGGCGGCTCGTAGGCGGGAAGCGCCTGACCGTATTCCACAAGAGCGTCGTAGTAGACGTCCATGCGCGTGGAGGGGGTGGCGAACACGCGGTCCATGAACTCTCGGCGCGGCTCCTCGATGCCCTCGAGGGGATACACGCCGTTCGCAGCGTTGATCTTGTCGATGGTGAGCGCGGAGACGTACGGGTCCTCAGAGGAGGACAGCACCTTCGCCACCCATTCCTCGGACGTGGCGGGCAGGTACTGGTCTTTGCCGAAACGCTTGGCGATTTCCTTGCCGATCCAGAAGTCGGTGCGAGCCTCGAACAACGGCTCGATGATCTTGTTCTGCAGCACAATGTTGCTGTAGCCCACCTTGACGTTGCCCACCTCGGCGTCGTTCTCGAAGCGCGTGCAGGCGGGCAGGATGATGTCGGCCCACTTGGCGCCCTCGGTGAAGTACGGGTCGATGGTGACGATGAAGTCGAGGCCGCGCGCGAAATCGGCGGTCTTGTTCATGTTGCCGATATGCTGCTGCAGCACATCGCCGCAGAACACGCAGGCGCGCACCTTCGCGTTGCCCTCGCGGGCGTCGTACAGCGGCATCTCGAGCGTGCCGGCCGCCATCTCCTCGGGCAGCTCCCACGCGCCGAGCGCGCCGGCATGGCCGTTGTAGCTGCCGCCGACGAACACGCCCACGCCGGCGCCCACCTTGCCCACGTTGCCCGTGAGGGCCACGAGCGTTGCGGCAGCGTGGCCGGCGATGTCGGCGTTGCCCATCTTGTCGTTGCCGCCCCAGCCCAGCGCCAGGCAGGCAGGACCCTCGGCGTACTCGCGGGCAAGCTGACGGATGGTGGCGGCGGGCACGCCGCTTACGCTTTCAGCCCACTCGGGCGTGTACTCGACCTGCTTCTGCTTGAGGAGCGAGAACACCGTGGTGCAGGATGCGCCGTCCACGTCGAAGGTGCCCTCGAGAGCGGGCTTCACGGCCGCGACGTCGTAGACCGCCTTCGCGTTCGTCGCCGTGTCCCACACGAAGAAGGGGTTCTGCTCGCCGGTCTCGGGCTCTTCGGCGTCAGGATCCTCCGCGTGGTCGCGCACGAGCTTGCCCGTCGCGACGTCCACGAGGAACGGAAGCGAGGTGTGGTTCAGCACGAAGTCCTCGTCGTAGAGCTGCTCGTCGAGGATGACGCTGGCCATGCCGAGGAAGAATGCGGCATCGGTGCCCGGCGTGATGGGCACCCACTGATCCGATTTGCCGGCCGTCGTGGAGAAGTGGGGATCCACCGTCACCATGCGGGTGCCAGCTTCCTTCGCCTCGAAGAACAGGCGCACGTTGGGCAGGCTGGACTCCAGGAAGTTGCTGCCCACGTTGAGCACGAGCTTGGAATTCACCCAGTCGCGAGCCTCGCAGGTGGCCATCGCGTAGCCGCCGCCGAAACCGATGGCAGGATCCAAACCGTTGCCGATGCCCACGTCGATGCCGGAGCTGGCATCCACCTGCGCGCCCAGCACGGCGGCCAGCCACGGGAAGTTCGCTTCGGCGCCCGTCGAGATGACCACGCAGTCGTTTCCGTACTTGCCCTGGAGCTCCTTGAGCTTGTCGCACACCTCGTCGAGCGCTTCGTCCCACGAGATAGGCTCGAACTCGCCCGCGCCGCGCTCTCCGGTGCGTCGAAGCGGGGTCTGCACGCGATGGTCGCCGTAGATGTGCTGGACCTCGGAAATGCCCTTCACGCAGATGGTTTCGTACCGGTCGTCGCAGCAGTGGTTCGGCTGAACCGACACCATGCGCCCGTCGCGCACCGTGCACGCCAGCGGGCACATGCCGCCGCAGTGGGACTGGTGGTAGGTGAACGCCGTGTACTCCTCGGCGGTCTCGGCATGCGCCGGAACCAGCCATCCGTCAGCGGAGGTCATCGCCCCCGCCGCGCCCAACATCGCCAGGCCGGCGCCCGCGACGGCGGTTCCCTTGACGAAACCCCGACGCGTCACGCTCATCTCGTCTGTGGTCATTGCATCCCCTTTCTCAGTGACTCATGACCGTTTCCTCGACCTCTAATTAACTGTTTTCATAGTAATATAGTTAAATAGGAAATTGAATATGTTCATTTCAAGAATAATTTAGACGTCTGCGAACGGTGCGGAAAACGCGGCGAAGGTCGCGAGAGCGGGATGCCCTTGCGACCTTCGCCTTGCGGGAGCAACGCCTTGTCGACATCGTATGCCCATGTCAGTTATCATATATTACCTTTTGGAAAATGTTTTACCGAGCGCAGCCGCGCCGTCATTGGAAGCGTCCGCTCCCCTATCGCACCATAGCAGAATCCGCCGTCGCGTAGCTGGCCTTTCCGATCCCGCAACCAACCGTTCGCGAACGAGCGGCCGACGGTGTCGGACAAGCGGAGACGCCCGATCGGGCTATCGGCGAGATACGGATCAGGAGAGCAGCGGCGCCTGCGGCGGGCAGAGGCGGGCTGTCAGCAAGCCGGCGACCCGCATCCGACGGCCCTGATGTTTCACGTGAAACATTTGTTTGCGCGAACGATTGTTTCACGTGAAACATTTGTACGTTTACGGGCACTGCCGAGAGGATGGCGCCCTTGCTTGCCGCAGAAGGGGCTACTTCTTCCCCTTGAGGGCGGAGGCTATGTCGCCTGTGAAGCCCTGGGCGTAGGGGCTCGGCACCACCACCATGTTGCCGCCCTCCTTCACGCTCTCGTTCACGAGGCTCATCATGCGCAGCTGCAGCGCCAGGTCGTCCTCGCGGTAGGCATGCGCGGCCTCGATGAACATGTCGGAGATGTCCTTCTCAACCTCGGCCAGCACGACGCGGGCGTTGCGCTCCTGCTGCGCCTGGGCCTCGGCGCTCATGGCGTTCTGCAGCTCCTGGGGCATGCGGATGTCGCGGATCTCCACGTCGATGATGGTGACGCCCCACTGCTCAGTCTTCTCCTCGATGCTCTTCTTCAGTTGGTGGTCGATATGCGCGCGCTGCATGGACAGCTCGGCGATCTCCACCTGGCCGATGGCGTCGCGCAGCGCCGTCTGCGCCACGAGCGACGCCGAGTGCTCGTAGTCTTCCACAGCCAGGCACGCCTTCTTCGGATCCCACACCATCCAGAACACGACGGCGTCGAGATCCACCGGCACGAGATCGGCCGTGAGCACCTGCTCGGCCGAACACGAGATGGACGAGATGCGCTGGTCGATGACGATGGTCACCGAATCCACCACGGGGACGGTGACGTACAGACCCGGCCCGGCGAGGCGGTGGAACCGGCCGAAGCGCAGCACCACAGCACGCTCCCATTCGTAGGCGATGTGCACGCTGCCTGCCAGCGCCAGGCCGGCGACCACGGCGAGCGCCACGGTGAACGCCGAGCGGAAGGGGAACGTCGCAGCCAGGACAAGGGCGAACGCAACGAGGAACAGCGTCACGGCCAGCACCACCGCACCGCGGCGCGATGCCTTGCGCCTGCCGGAGACGCTCTCCTCCCCGCCTGACAGCACGTCGTTCGCACGCTCGTTGCCGCGTTTGCCGAACTTGACCATAGCTCGCTCCTATCCCATCCGGGAAATCTTGTCCTGAAGGCGACCCGCTATCTCTTCGCGCGTCATGCCCAGCTCCTCGCACTGGCGGATGAAATCGCCCATCATCGCATCGATGGTTGACTCCAGGGAATCCTCGTCGTCGAACGCGGGATTCTCGGCGACGAAGGTTCCGCGCCCGCGCTTCGACATGATGAGACCCGACGTCTCCATGCTGCGGTACACCTTGTTCACGGTGTTGTAGTTGATGTTGAGGTTGACGGCCATCTCGTGCACGGTGGGAAGCTGGTCGCCGGGCTGGTAGCGCCCGGTCTGGATAAGGTAGACGAGGCGGTTGCGAAGCTGCACCCAGATGGGCACGCCGCTGCGTTCGTCTATGCTGAAATTCTCCATGCCCCGAGCTTCCTCGCGCCGTCGTCGGCTGGCGCGGATTTTCCTACATCTCTAGCCAAATACAACCGTGTATATTCTAGCGCGCTTCGTCGGCATCGCCGGCGAGAATCGCGCATTCGCAAGCACGAAACGACGACAGGGCGAGACGACGAGACGAGGGAGCGAGACGAGGGGACGAGGTTGTTGCCTCATTCTGCGATCGAAGCGGGACACCGACCCCGCCCCTTCGTCTCACAGGTACGACGCGATGTCCATGAAGGGAGCCGTGCACAGGCAGTACCGCAGGAAGAAGCCGCCTATCAGCACCAGCACGCCGATGCAGGCGCAGGCGCGCGCGTCGGGACGCCGCAGCGCCGCCTCCAGCGCGAAGGGGGCCGCGATGCCCACCGCCGCGAGCGCGCCCCAGAACGCGGGCGCCATATCGCCCGTCAGCAGGCGCTGCGCGGCCGCGCTCGACAGCACGTCACCGGCCGCCGCAACCATGAAGGCCGTCAGCACGACGGCCTCGAGCGCCAGCAGCGCGCCGTCGATGCGGGAGAGCCGCGCGAACAACGGCTGCGGATCGGCGTCGCACAGAAGCGGCAGCACGAGCATCACCGCCGCGCCGCACGACAGCGACGAGCAGGTGAACAGCACCGGCACGAGCGGCGACGCCAGAAGCGGCAGCGTCCAGATGGTGGAGAGGAACAGCCCCGAGTACAC
>ENA-OQIL01000684-OQIL01000684.1-human-gut-metagenome-genome-assembly--contig:-NODE-684-length-11428-cov-4.594638_pt1 | contig 11428 bp, 8 predicted proteins | sample MGYA00242583_ERZ504748 | MGnify/ENA primary metagenome ERZ504748 (study PRJEB26092, sample SAMD00036191) | human gut metagenome | host: Homo sapiens | study: EMG produced TPA metagenomics assembly of...
GCCATCACTGCCGATGGCACTCCGAGCGGCAAGCTGCTGGGTATTGTTGCATCTCGTGACTACCGCCATCAACCACACTCCGGATGATGCCCCTGTCACCACCTTCATGACCCCGCTTGAAAAGCTGGTCACTGCACCGGAGAACACCTCCCTGCACGACTGCAACAACATCATCTGGGATAACAAGATCAACACCCTGCCTCTGGTGGATGCCGAGGGCAACCTGAAGTATATGGTGTTCCGTAAGGACTACGACTCCCACAAGAAGAACGCCAATGAACTGCTGGATAAGAACAAGAGCTACGTTGTAGGCGCCGGCATCAACACCCGCGACTACGCTGAGCGCGTGCCCGCTCTGGTGGAGGCCGGTGTGGACGTGCTGTGCATCGACTCTTCCGAGGGCTACTCCGAGTGGCAGAGCCGCACTATCGGCTGGATCCGCGAGCACTACGGCGATACCGTCAAGGTGGGCGCAGGCAACGTTGTGGATGCCGAGGGCTTCCGCTTCCTGGCCGAGGCTGGTGCAGACTTCGTGAAGATCGGCATTGGCGGCGGTTCTATCTGCATCACCCGCGAGACCAAGGGCATTGGCCGTGGTCAGGCTACCGCTGTCATCGAGGTGGCAAAGGCCCGCGATGAGTACTATAAGGAGACCGGCATCTACGTGCCCATCTGCTCCGACGGCGGCATCGTCCACGATTACCACATCACGCTGGCACTGGCCATGGGTGCGGATTTTGTGATGCTGGGCCGCTACTTTGCCCGCTTTGACGAAAGCCCCACGAATAAGGTGCGCATCAACGGCCAGTATATGAAGGAGTACTGGGGCGAAGGCTCCAACCGTGCCCGCAACTGGCAGCGCTACGATCTGGGCGGTTCCAGCAAGCTGAGTTTTGAGGAAGGCGTGGACAGCTACGTGCCCTATGCCGGCCCTCTGGCTGACGGTGTGCAGACCACTCTGTACAAGGTCAAGAGCACCATGTGCAACTGCGGCGCTCTGTCCATCCCGGAGCTGCAGCAGAAAGCAAAGCTGACCGTGGTTTCCTCTACCTCCATCGTTGAGGGCGGCAGCCACGACGTTGTGCTGAAGAATGCTACCCCCAATATCATCAACGGTTAACACGTTTGTTCTGAAAGCCGCCCGTGCTGTTTGTGTATGGGCGGCTTTTTCTTACCGGAAATTGACCGGGATTTTCCAAAAATGCTTGCACCGCTCTGCGTTTGGTGATATCATGATAGAAACGCACTGTCAAGACAGGCAGGCGCGCAAACCTTCCCACAGGTCAGAACGGCAGGGGACAGCAAGGAGCCTTTGCCGGGTGTAAAGAAGAGAGGATACTATTCATGGACGAAATCAAGGTTGTGCCTTATATTCCGGATGAGGACTACGACAACCCCGCAATGGTCGTGGATTTTTACGAATTTACTATGGCCAACTGCCTTTTCCTGCACGGATTCAAGGATACTACACTGGTGTTCGATATGTTCTTCCGCAAGAACCCGGATAATCAGGGTTACTCCATCAGTGCCGGCCAGCGCAAGCTGACCCGTTTTCTGCTGAATTATCATTTCAATGCACAGGATATCTGGTGGCTGCGCACCAAGGGCATGAGTGAGGAATTCTGCGAGTATCTGCGCACCTATCAGTGGAAGGGCGACATGTACGCTCTGCCCGAGGGCACGGTGGCATACCCGCATGTGCAGATGGTGCGCATCGAGTGCGACCTCGTGGGCGCAATTCTGATCGAGACCTACCTGCTGCAGACCATGAACTTCCACAGTCTGATCGCCACCAAGGCTACCCGCGTCACCGGCCTGAACACCCACACGCCCCGCAGCGTGATGGAATTCGGCACCCGCCGTGCGCAGGGCGAAAGCGCTGGCAACGATGGTGCATATGCTGCTGTTCTGGGCGGCTGCGTGGGCACTGCCAACTGTTTGGCCGAGATGAAGTTCGGCGCGGAGGTCAAGGCTGTGGGCACCGTAGCGCACAGCTTCATCGAGTTCTTCCCCACGGAGTTTGATGCCTTCAAGGCCTTTGCCGATACCTACCCGGATTCGGTCAGTCTGCTGCTGGACACCTATAATATCATGGAGAGCGGTCTGCCTAACCTCATTAAACTGGACGATTACCTCATCGAGAAATACCCCAACGACCCGAACCGCCGCGTCAAGAGCGCCCGTATCGACTCCGGCGACCTGGCCCGCGGCTCCAAGCGCCTGCGCAAGGCACTGGATGCGGCCGGTAAGCCTTACATCAAGCTGGTGGCTTCCAATGGTCTGGACGAAAAGAAGATCGCCAACATGGAGCTGTATGAGCACGCTCATTTTGACTCCTACGGCGTGGGCGAAAACCTGATCACCTCTGCTTCCGACCCCGTGTTCGGCGGTGTGTACAAGCTGGTGGCGGTCAAGCAGCCGGATGGCAGCTACACTCCCAAGATGAAGTGCTCGGACTCCGCCAGCAAGGCCATCATTCCGGGTAAGAAGATGCCGTGGCGCCTCTACGATGAAAATGGTCAGGCCCAGTGTGACCTGATCGCCATGGATGATGAAGTCATCGAGGCGGGCAAGCCCGTCACGATGGTCAATCTGGACTCCGATGCCATCGAGCGCACCGTCACCATTACCCCCACCAAGGTCAAAAAGCTGCTGGTGCCGCATGTGCTGAATGGTCAGCTGGCCATTGAGCTGCCTTCGATCGCAGAGAAGAAGGCCTACATTGCAAAGCAGCTCACCGAGGAGACCTGGGAGAGCGAACTGCGTCTGGAGTGCCCGCATAAGCACTATGTGAACATGACCCCGGCTGTGGCCGAGTGCCGTTCCAAGATGTATGCAGAGCTGCACGGCGGCAAGGTGTAAAATAAGCAAAATAAAAAGCCCCTCAAGCGTAAGCTTGGGGGCTTTTTATGCCGCCGACGGGGGTCGAACCCGTACTCTGTCTCCAGAAAGGGATTTTAAGTCCCTCGTGTCTGCCAATTTCACCACAGCGGCATACAACGCTAATAATAATACAATAGAATGGCTTCTTTGTCAAGAAAAAGCACGGAGCCCGTCTCTTCATCCTCCATTCACGATTCATTTGTAAAAAGTGCTTTTTCTTTCCGTGGTTTCATGGTATAATAACCTTCAGATACGGTTTTCCGGGCCGTAGCCGCGTGCTTTGGTAGCGCGGCAGAAGAGGGCAGAGCGGGCAGCGTACCGCTCTGCTGGGGCAGTGCCCGCAAGATAGGGCGGGCGGGAAATACAAAAAGAGAGGCGAATCGAGATGTTGGATATGATCAAGTGCAGCACCGGCGGCGCATACTATGCCCGCGGTGAATGGGTGCCTGCAGACGGCGAAGCAAGCGCCGCACTGGCAGCAAAGGGCTTTGACGCCGCAGCCATCGAGAACGCAAAGACCGGCACCATGGCCTACAGCATTCTGCAGGCCCACAACACCAGCGGCGATGCCGAAAACCTGAAGATCAAGTTCGATGCCATGGCCAGCCATGACATCACCTTTGTGGGCATCATCCAGACGGCCCGTGCGTCCGGTCTGGAGAAATTCCCCATTCCGTATGTGCTCACCAACTGCCACAACAGCCTTTGCGCCGTGGGCGGCACCATCAATGAGGACGACCACCGCTTCGGCCTGTCCGCCGCAAAAAAATACGGCGGCATTTTTGTGCCCCCGCATCTGGCGGTCATCCACCAGTACATGCGCGAAAAGTTTGCGGGCTGCGGCAAGATGATCCTTGGCTCGGACTCCCACACCCGCTACGGTGCTCTGGGCACCATGGCCATTGGTGAGGGCGGCGGCGAGCTGGCAAAGCAGCTGCTGGGCCGCACCTACGATGTGGCCCGTCCGGGTGTTGTTGCAATTTATCTCACCGGCTCTCTGCCTGCAGGCTGCGGCCCGCACGATGTGGCCATTGCGCTGGTGGGCAAGCTGTTCAAGAGCGGCTATGTCAAGAACAAGGTGATGGAGTTTGTCGGCCCCGGCGTTGCGTCTCTGCGTCAGGATACCCGCAACGCCATCGATGCCATGACCACCGAGACCACCTGCCTGTCCTCCATCTGGGAAACCGACGAAACGACGCAGAAATTCCTTGCGGTGCATGGCCGTGCCGCCGACTATAAGAAGCTGGCTCCGGCCGACCTTGCTTATTACGACGGTGTGGTAGAGGTAGACCTTTCTGCCATCCGCCCCATGATCGCACTGCCCATGCATCCCTCCAATGCATTTACCATTGAAGAGCTGAACGCAAACCTTGAGGATATTCTCCATGCCTGCGAGCAGGATGTGCAGAAGCTGATCGGCCGTAAGGATGTCAGCCTTGACCTGTGCAGCAAGATCGAGAACGGTAAACTGCGTGTGGATCAGGGCGTAATCGCAGGCTGCGCAGGCGGTCTGTACGACAGCATTTATGAAGCTGCCTCCATCCTCAAGGGCCACACCGGCGGCTGCGGTGACTACGCCCTGAGCGTGTATCCCGGCAGCCAGCCCATCATGATGGAACTGGTGCGCACCGGAGTCATCCACGACCTGATGGCCAGCGGTGCCACCGTCCGCACTGCGTTCTGCGGCCCCTGCTTCGGCGCAGGCGACGTGCCAGCCAACGGCGCGCTGTCTATCCGCCATACCACCCGCAACTTCCCCAGCCGCGAAGGCTCCAAGCCCGGCAACGGCCAGCTTTCCGGTGTGGCACTGATGGATGCCCGCAGCATTGCGGCCACCACGGCCAACGGCGGCATTCTGACCCCGGCTACCGATATCGACTATGATCCCACCGTGCCGGAGTACCAGTACGATCCTTCCAGCTACGACACCCGCGTGTATCAGGGCTTTGGCAAGGGCGATTACGATGCCCTGCTCAAGCTTGGCCCCAACATCAAGGACTGGCCCGAAATTGCACCGCTGGGCGATAACCTGCTGCTGAAGGTGGCATCTTACATCACCGACCCTGTCACCACCACCGACGAGCTGATCCCCTCCGGTGAGACTTCGTCTTACCGTTCCAATCCTCTGGGTCTGGCCGAGTTTACCCTCAGCCGCAAGGACCCGGAGTATGTGGGCCGTGCCAAGGCCGTGCAGGCCGAAGAAAAGGCCCGCCGTGCAGGCGAGGGCAGCGCCGAGGTGCTGGCCCAGCTGCACAAGGTGCCCGGTTGCGAAAACCTGACTTGGAACGATGTGCAGATCGCATCCACCATCTTTGCCGTCAAGCCCGGCGATGGTTCTGCCCGTGAGCAGGCCGCCAGCTGCCAGCGTGTGCTGGGTGCCGGGGCCAACATCGTCACCGAGTACGCCACCAAGCGCTACCGCTCCAACCTCATCAACTGGGGTATGTTGCCGCTGCAGCTGGTGGGCGCAACGCCGTTCGGTCTGGGCGATTATGTGTTCATCCCCAACATCCGCGAGGCCCTCAAGGGCGACCTGCAGGACATCAAGGCCTATGTGCTGGGCGACACCGCAAAGGAGTTCAGCCTGTACATGGCCCCGCTGACCGCCGACGAGCGCAAGATCCTGGCCGACGGCTGCCTGATCAATTTCTATAAGCACTGATATGATATAAGGCTTCCTCTTTGGGGGAAGCCTTTCTCTGGCTTTCTTGGGAGGTTCATTTTCCATGCCCGGCGATCTTCACAACCATTCCACCTGTTCCGATGGCTCTGTGCCCATCCACCGCCTGCCGCTCATGGCGGCGCGGGCGGGGCTGGACACCATGGCCATTTCCGACCACGACACCCTGCTCAGCGTGAACTACTGCTATGAGCACCCTGTGCAGGACGGCGTGCGCTTGCTTCCGGCCACCGAGCTGACCGGCTATGACCATGAGCATAAGCATCGCGTGCATCTGCTGTGCTACTTCCCGGATCCGGAAAGCCGGGAACTGAAGGAGCACTGCGACATCCTGCGACAGCGCCGCAACGAGTGCGGCCTGCAAAGCGCAAAGGAGATCGAAGCGCTGTACCCGCAGTTCCGCACGGAACAGGCGCTGGAATACGCAAAGGACAGCGGTGTGCTGTTCAAAAGCGGCATTATGGAAGCGCTGCACCAGCTGGGGCTGTGCGATGCTGTGTACGGCAAGCTGTACAGTTATCTCTTTGGCTGGGAGCCGCGCGGTGTGGTGCTGCATCAGGTAAAATATCCCTCGGTGCAGGAAGTAATCGCCACGGCGAAAGCTGCCGGTGCGGTGCTGGTGTTTGCACACCCGACCGTTTACAAGAGCATGCCGCTGGTGCGTCAGCTTGCCAAAGAGGGCATCATCGATGGCATTGAGGTGGAGCACCCCCGCAACAGCCCGGAGGACAGGGCCGAGTGTGCTGCTCTGTGTGAGCAGTATGGGCTGATCCATACCGGCGGTACGGACTTCCACGGTGCAAACCATAAGGTGCCGCACCCGGTGGGTACCTGTACCACGGCAGACGATCAGGTGGCCCGCATTCTGGAGCTGGCCCACAAGCGCCGCGGTATTGATGTGTGACCCGGTCACATTGACATTCCGGCACGCTGCTCTATAATAGAAGCAGACGATCTTCGTCGGGATTTCTGTCGAAAAGAGAGGATTTTGAACTATGAGCAAGGAATTCAGCTTCCCGAACAGCGGCACCTGTTCCAAGCAGACCAACTTTGTGCTGAACGATGACCACACCATTGCGTCCATGGAGGTCATTGGCGGCTGCAACGGCAACCTGAAGGGCATCTGCCGTCTGGTCAAGGGCATGAAGGCCGAAGATGTGATCGACCGCATGGAGGGCACGCTCTGCGGTTTCCGCAATACCAGCTGCCCGGATCAGATCGCCAAGAACCTGAAAAAGGCTCTGGCCGAAATGGACTGAAAAAATCAAACAGCGAAGGGGGAGATGCCTGCGGGTATCTCCTTTTTGTTTTCCCATCCCGACAGAAAGAGATGTTTTTTTTCTGTGCTTCGGGGCTATACTTCTTGTGAAAACGAATTTCATCAGCAAGGAGCGGGCAAATGAGTATTTGGGAAAAACTTGGCTTTGGCGGGTACAAGGGCTTTTCGCACGAGTCGGATCAGCTGCTGCGCAGTGCGGTGGAGCTTGCCGGGAACCTTGGCTGCGAAAAAGCCGATACCGGCCACCTGCTGCTGGCGATCCTGCAGCAGGATCACGGGGCGGCAGCACGGTTTCTGGAGGGCAAGCAGATCCGGGAACCGGAGGTGCGCCGTCAGCTGGCCGAGAGCCGCCGCGCACCGGCTTTGCATCTGGATCGCTACGCTCTTGCGCCGGACCTCAAGCGCACCATGGATTACGCCATCATCGGGGCACAGAACGCGCACCTGAACCGGGCCGAGCCGGAACATCTGCTCTGCGCCATGCTGGAGGATGACGGCTGCACAGCAGGCATCCTGCTGGCATCCATGGGCGTGCAGCTCACAGATGCCGTGCGGGAATGCCGCCAGCTGTCCGGGCAGTTCGTACTGCCGTATCAGATGCGGACCACGGTCAGTGCGCCGCGCGGCAGCCGCGCCAGTGATAAGTACTGCCGGGATCTGACCCGCCGTGCTGCGGAACGGGAACTGGACCCGGTGTTCTGCCGGGAAGCAGAGCTGGACCGCATGGTGGAGATCTTATGCCGCCGTCAGAAGAACAACCCCTGCCTTGTGGGGGAGCCGGGCGTGGGCAAGACCGCCCTTGCCGAAGGACTGGCCCAGCGCATTGCCACGGATCGTGTGCCCCGTGCGCTCAAGGGCCGCCGTCTGCTGGCACTGGATATGGCCAGCCTTGTGGCGGGCACCAAATACCGCGGTGACTTTGAGGAGCGGTTCAAGAACCTGCTGGAAGAGCTGGTGCGGGACGGCAGCTCCATCCTGTTCGTAGACGAGTTCCACACCATCGTGGGTGCCGGTGCGGCGGAGGGCGCCATCGATGCAGCCAGCATCTTAAAACCGGTGCTGGCCCGGGGCGAGATACAAATTATCGGCGCTACCACTACCGAAGAGTTCCGCACCCACATCCAGAAGGATGCCGCGCTGGAACGCCGTTTCGGCAAGGTGCAGGTAGAGGAGCCTACGCCTGCGCAGGCGCTGGATATCCTCAACGGGCTTGCGCCGCGCTATGAGCACTACCACAATGTCTGCCTTCCGCCGGAAGCGCTGCAGGCTGCGGTGGAGCTTTCGGTGCGGTATCTGCCCGGGCGCTGTCTGCCGGATAAGGCCATCGACCTTGTGGACGAAGCCTGTGCGGCGGCCCGCATCCGGGCCGAGCAGGCAAAGCAGTCAAAGCCCACGCTGATGCCGGACGATATCGCCCATGTGGTGGCGCAGGCCAGCGGTGTGCCGGTGGAGCGGGTAGGTGAGCAGGAGCGGGAACGACTGGACAAGCTGGAAGAACGTCTCAACGCCGAGATCGTGGGTCAGAGCCGGGCGGTGGCTGCAGTGGCAGGTGCCATCCGGCGCAGCCGCACCGGTCTTGGCGAGCCGGGCCGGCCCATGGGTGCCATGCTGTTTCTTGGCCCCACGGGAGTGGGCAAAACGGCTCTTGCCCGGGCGCTGGCGGTCAGCTGGTTCGGCAGCGAAAAGGCCCTGCTCAAATTTGATATGTCGGAGTATCAGGAGCAGCACACCGCCGCCCGGCTGCTGGGTGCGCCGCCGGGCTATCTGGGCCATGACGAGGGCGGACAGCTGACCGAAGCAGTGCGCCGCCGCCCTTACAGTGTGGTGCTGTTTGACGAGATCGAAAAGGCACACCCGGACATTCAGAACATCCTTTTGCAGATACTGGAAGATGGCCAGCTGACCGATGCCATGGGCCGCAAGGCGGATTTCCGCAACACCATCGTACTGCTCACCTCAAACCTCGGCGCACGTTTTTTGGCGGGTCAGAGCACGCCGCTGGGTTTTGCGGCGGGCAGCGAAGCCGTGTTTGAAAAGCAGTCTGCACAGGCCATTGAGGAGGCAAAAAAGTGGTTCCGGCCGGAGCTGGCAGGCCGTCTGGACGAGATGATCGTATTCCGTCCGCTGGCCGACGACAGCCTGTGCGCCATTGCCGAAAAAATGCTGTGCCAGCTGGAGCAGCGTGCCGCCCGCAGCGGCTACCAGCTGCATCACACACCGCGGGTAGGGCAGGCGCTGGCAGCAAAGGCCCGCTCTGCCTACGGGGCCAGAGAACTGCGCCGCGCAGTGGACAGGGCAGTGGAGCAGGCACTTGCGGATCAGATCGCATCCGGCACGGCCTGCGTGGGCCAGCACTGGACAGCGGACTGCTCGGCGGATGGTGCTATCGTCCTGCGGGAGGACGAAACCGCAACACTGTAAAGCATCGGAAGCTCAAAAGGACCGCCCTGAGTTACAAGACCCGGGGCGGTATTTTTTTGTCTGCAGGGGGGAGCGGAGACATCCGCTCCTTTTTTTGTGCGTACGGGGCAGGGACATTGTGAGATTGGCTCTTGCATCCTTTTGGTTTTCTGTTATCATAGAAGCAACAGAATTGCAGGAGGAAGTCCATGCGCACATTATTTCTTTTGAATCCAACTGCCGGTAAGGCCGATTGCACCCGTACGCTGCCGCAGCAGATCAATGCTGCCGCCGCGCGTGCAGAGCTTGCGCCGGAAGAATATGCCATTCAGGTCACAAATCACGCCGGTCATGCCCGGGAGCTGGCCAATGCCGCTGCGCAGCAGGCCCGGCAGAGCGGGGAAGAACTGCGGGTCTTCACTGCCGGCGGCGACGGCACCTTCAACGAAGCGCTCACCGGGATCTATGGCTATGCAAATGCAGCCGTGGGCTGTCTGCCCTTTGGCAGCGGCAACGATTTTCTGCGCACCTTTGGTACAAAGGAAGAGTTTCTGGATCTGGATGCCCAGCTGGCCGGTGGGCCGGTGAGCATCGATCTGATGCAGACCAGCCTTGGCCTTTCGGCCACCATCTGCGCTGCCGGTCTGGATGCGCAGGTTGCCTACGGCATCCCGAAGTTCCGGCGCATCCCGCTGTGCGGCGGCGAGATGGCTTATGTGCTTTCCATTGTGGAACAGCTGTGCGGGCACATCGGCCGCAGGGTGGAGTATACCATCGATGGTGAAACGCTGGATGTGGACTGCCTGATGTGTGCCATCTGCAATGGCCGCACCTATGGCGGCGGCTTCTATGCAGCGCCGGAAGCACAGCCCGACGATGGCTGGCTGGATGTATATATCATCCGCAAGGTGAGCCGCGTGACCATTGCAAAGCTGCTGGGAATGTACAAGAGCGGCAAGCACTTCCAGAACGGTCAGCTCGTCAGAGCTGCAGAGCCGTATTTCATTTACCGCCGCGCAAAGCAGGTGAGCCTGCGCGCTGCGGATGGCCGCGGGCCGATCGTTGCCACGGCAGACGGCGAATGCGCACCCAAGGAGCAGATCACTGTACAGGTACAGCCGCTGGCATGGGCGCATCCTTCTGCCAAAGCCTGCTTTGAGCGCTTGCAGCGCAGAGGACGGCACAGAGTGCAGACCGAACTATGAAAAACCAGAAGAAGAGACAGCTTTTTTGCCCAAAGAGAAAGCTGTCTCTTTTTCAGCTGTACGGCTGATTTTTTCATCTGTCATAAATTCTTAACAAAAAGAAGCAAAAAAGGTCTTGATTTTTTGGGTCAAGATGAGTACAATACACTTAGCACTCAGAGAAATGGAGTGCTAAAGAGCTGAAGAGCCGACACGAGGCCCTTTGGACACAGCAAAGTTTTAAATTATATTTTTACTATAGGAGGGCAAGAACTATGAAGATCATTCCTCTTGCAGACCGTGTTGTCATTAAGGCTGTTGAGGTTGAGGAGACCACCAAGGGCGGTCTGATCCTGACCGGCAGTGCTAAGGAAAAGCCCCAGGTGGCTGAGGTCATCGCTGTCGGCCCCGGCGGCGTTGTGGACGGCAAGGAAGTCAAGATGACTGTGAAGGTCGGCGACAAGGTCCTCACCAGCAAGTACTCCGGTACCGAGGTCAAGGTGGACGGCGAAGAGTGCACCATCGTCCGTCAGGGCGATATCCTGGCAGTCGTTGAGGACTGAGCAGTTTCCCCTCTGATATTTGAAAATTGAGCTTTAAAGGAGCGATTTGATTATGGCTAAGCAGATCAAGCAGGGCGAGGACGCCCGCAAGGCACTGTGTGCCGGTATTGATACCCTGGCAAACACCGTTAAGATCACCCTGGGCCCCAAGGGCCGTAATGTGGTGCTGGGCAAAAAGTTCGGTGCACCGGTCATCACCAACGATGGCGTGACCATTGCAAAGGAGATCGAGCTGAAGGACGAGTTCGAGAACATGGGCGCACAGCTGGTGCGTGAAGTCGCTACCAAGAACCACGCGACGCAGCAGGCGATGGCACCACCACCGCAACCGTGCTGGCACAGGCCATGGTCACCGAGGGCATGAAGAATGTCACCGCCGGTGCCAACCCCATGGATATCCGCCGCGGCATGAGCAAGGCCGTTGCCAAGGCTGTTGAGA
>ENA-OQIL01000685-OQIL01000685.1-human-gut-metagenome-genome-assembly--contig:-NODE-685-length-11428-cov-2.437041_pt1 | contig 11428 bp, 10 predicted proteins | sample MGYA00242583_ERZ504748 | MGnify/ENA primary metagenome ERZ504748 (study PRJEB26092, sample SAMD00036191) | human gut metagenome | host: Homo sapiens | study: EMG produced TPA metagenomics assembly of...
ATGCGCACCTTCCGCACCCCGCACGCCACTGCGGCAGCGGTCATATCCCGCAATTCCTCCAGCGAGCACACCGCGCCATGGGCGGTCATTTTCCACACCCTCCGGCGCCATGCAGTAGCAGCAGCGGTAATTGCAAAGATCCGTCACCGACAGCCGCAGATATGTAATTGTCCGGCCAAACGTATCTTCCATCATCGCCACCGTTATTCTCGTTTGAATATAACCCTATTGTAGCAGAACCCTTTGCCGTTGGCAATCGCTTTTCTTCAGGTTCTGTCGTGACCGCCGCCCCGGAGCATCTCCAGCGCGTGGCCCAGGGTATGAAGCACCGCTTCCAGATTCTCTTTTGCGGCCTTTTCCGAACCGGGCAGATTGACGATCAGGGACTGGCCCCGGGTTCCCGCCGCCGCCCGGGAGAGCATGGCCCGGGGGGTAATCTGCAGGCTGGCAAAGAGCATCGCCTGGGGAATGGCCGGAATCTCCCGGTCCACCACCGCCCGGGTGGCCTCGGGCGTGACATCCCGGGGAGACAATCCCGTTCCCCCGGTGGTGAGAATCAAATCGGCTCGCAGAGTATCCGCGCAGTGCACCAGTTCGCTTTGAATCCGGTCCGGATCGTCCGGCACCACTGCGGTGTGGATGACCCGGTAGCCGGCCTGCTCCACCATGGCGCACACCCGGGGACCGCTGGTATCCTGCCGGGTTCCGGCGCTGCAGGAATCGCTGACGGTAATGACGGCAGCTGTATGGTTCATACGCTCATCTCCTTGCCGGGAAAGCCGGCTGTTTGAATACTCCCATCGTAATACATTCCGCCCAAAATGGGAAGCCGGAATTTGCCGGGTAAAAAAAGATCCCGCACCATACGGTGCGGGATCTTTTTTCTTATTACAGGCCCGCAGGCAATCCCGAAGGAATTACTTGCAGATGTACAGTGCGCTGTACTCGCCGTCAGCGTTCAGGACGCCGGTGACGTTGGCCTTGAGAGAGGCAGTCTTGTAGTCGGTAGCCAGCTTCTTGGCGGTGACCACGGTGACATCGTCGCCCTCGATCAGGAAGATCTTGGCGTTGTTGGCCAGGTAGTAGCCCACACCGTCGATGGTGATGGTGTTGCTCTTCTGGGTGACCGTGCCGTTGACAGCATTGTAGGAGAAGTCCTTCTTGTTGTTGTTGGCGTAGGTGCTGTCCACCTTCTCCCAAGAAGTGATGTAGCCGTGCTCATCATACTCGATCTCGGTGTACAGGTAGCCGCCCAGCGTGTTGCTGTTGGTATCCAGCTTCACCTTGGTCTCCTCGCCGTTGAGGATGGCGCTGTAACGATAGTAGCTGTTCTCGTCGGCGTCGGTACCGATCTTGTCGGGAGCGGTCAGGAACACCACGTCGGAGCTGTTGGAGCCGCCGGTGACGGTGCCGCTGCCCTGCTTGACGAAGACGTACTTGGCATAGCCGCTGTCCTCGTAGACGGAGACATAGGTATCATTGATGGAAGCGTGGGATGCGATATCGGGCACGTTCTTGATGCCGGTGTAGACCTTCACATCGCCGTTGGCCTTGAGGACCACAAACACGGTGGAAGCATTGCCCTTGGTGGTGCCGGAACCGTAGTTGATGGTCACGCCCTTGGAGTCATAGTTGACCACAGTGACGTTGGTGCCGACGTTGTCGTTGCCCTTGCTCTTGGTGGTAGAGGTCAGGTTGTACTTGCCGTCCTTGAGGGTGTACTTGAACCAGGCGCCGGCGTTGACGGACTTGCCGTCCACGTTGGTCAGGTTAGAACCGCTGACGTTGGTGCCGGTAACCTTGCTGTTGTTCACCTTGTCGATGGTGATCTCGTCATCCTTGCCGTCCAGGAAGTAAGCGTAGGCCACAACCTTGGAGTTGGTGGTCAGCTGGCTGTTCTTGGCGAACTCGGAGATGAAGACGTAGTTGTCCTCAGCCTCCACACCGTCGGTGTAGAGCACATAGCCGTAGGGATCCAGGTACAGGGCGTACTCGGACTTGAGCTCATAGCTCTTGTCGGAAGCATCGTTCATGGCGGAGTACTTGTACACAGTGCCGCCGGCAGTGACAGTATCCTCCTTGACGTACTCGGTCACAGTGCCGGTAACCTTCTCAGCCTTGGCAATGGACTTGATGTCGCCGTTGGCCACGGTCACCAGGACATACTCCTCATCGGAGAAGGAAGCCAGGTTGTCGAAATCGTCGCTGGAGAGCTTGAAGCTCTTGGCGCCGGAGGCCTTGACCTCATCGATCTCGGTCAGGGACAGGGTCTCATCCTTCTTGTCGTAATCGCCGGTCACCTGCATCAGGTAGGTGTTGATCACGGTGATGACCTGCTCATCCTTGTAGACCTCGATCAGGGAGCCGTTGCCGGAGCCAACCTTGGTATCGGCATCGCCGGTAGCGCCGTTGACGGTGGTGCCGTCTCTCTTGGTAACCACAAAGTCGGAGCCCTTCACGCCGTCCACCACGGTAGCGTAGTTGTAGGCCTTGCTCAGGTCCAGATCCTTGTAGATGGTCTCAGCCTTGGTCTTGGCGGTGTAGACCACGTCGGCCTCCTTGGCATAGGTGCCGATCTTGTTGGTCTTGTTGTACCAGGTCTTGGCAGGACGGCCGAACTCGTCCTGAGACTCGCCGCTCTTGAGCTTGAGATCCTTGAAGTACTGCTCGCAGAACTGCATGACCCCGTCAGCCTCATCGTTGTAGTGCTTGGAAGCCGCAGCGGTGTTGGAAACCTTGGTAGCCTCATTGCCGCCCACCACGACGGTAGCACCGTTGATGTTGACCGTGGTCTTGGAGCCGTACTCCACGACGTCAGCAGTCAGGGTGTTGAAGGCATACAGGCAAGCCTCCTCACGGGTGACCGCCTGGGTGCCGACAAACTTGTCGTTGCCGTCGTCCAGGCCGATGCCCATGGCCTGCTTGGCCACGGCCACGGTCCAGTTGGAGCCGGAGTAGCCCTCGATGTCGGCATCATAGCCCAGGGCGCCCAGCAGCATCTTCATGAAGGCATAGCCGGTCAGGGTGCCAGCGGGACGGAAGGTGCCGTCGCCGTAGCCGGAGATGATGCCCTTCTGTGCGCAGTACGCGATGTAGCCGGAGAAGGTGTGATTGGCGGGCACATCCTTAAAAGGAGCGGTGTCTGCAGACAGGGCGTCGGCAGTGGTGGGACCCAGGATCATGTTGCAGATGATCTTGGCGGCAGCGCCGCGGGTCAGGGTCGCAGAGGGATTGAAGGAACCGTCGGCATAACCGTCGACGATATCCAGGGCGGACACCACGTCAACAGCTTCATTGTACTTGATCTTGCTGCTGTCCGTGAAGTCCTTGGCGCTGGCGCTGAACGTGAACAGGGAAGTGCTCATCGCCAGTGCCAGAACCATAGACAGGAACTTTTTCATGGTTTGTTTCCTCCTTTTGATTTTGGCGGTCAAATCCGCCGCTGTGATCAAAGCGGAATTCCGTTCGGCGTTTCCGGCGCACATACCGTGGCTAGCCGACCCGTATCTACCCCGGGACGGCCTTCCGGTGTTCCGCTTTGCATGATGAATATAACACGGTCTGTTTCGTAAATCAATACGTTTTATTCGTTTGTAACATAACCGTAACACAGTGTGTTTTCCCCGTAAAATCAAGGATTATCAATGTTTTTCCAGGGAATTCCTGTTGTTTTCAGATTATAACAGTTTCGAAAATTACCGTGTATTCATAACTGTACTTCTTAGACGTATGAAGGTGCAGAAAGGTGACGCAATATAAAAAAATCGTTCCGCCGAAGCGGAACGATTCCGTTATGACCAGGTAGGGGTATACGGTTCCGGCGGCGGGTCCCGGAAGCACCGCCGCAGGGCAAACAACGCCGCCATCAGCGAAATTCCCGCCACAATATATACTACGGCCAGCACCACCATCACAGCCGCCCATACTTCCGGCAGACGCTCCTGCAGATAGAACAATATGGTTGTTGCCGTCAAAAGCAGCGTCTGCAACGTTCTCCAGCGAAGCAGCCGCCGGTCCAGCGTCTGGTCCGCCCCCTGGTAGGTCTGCGCCAGTGCCGCAAAATCCGTCATCATCTGAAAATGGAAATACATCTGCACTGCACCGATCACAATTCCCACTACGGGAAAATTCACCGCTGCGCCAAGCAGCTCTGCAGCCCAGCCCAGACCGCTCCATGCCGCTAACAACCACCCCAGCGGGCGCAGCAGCGCCAAATCCCGCCGCTGCCCCTCCAGCAAATGAATGGCGGAGAGAAACAGCAGATATGCACCGAACTCCGGCAGAATGTTCAGCTGCCCCAGCCGGATATCAAAGTATAGAAAGAAGTATCCCCATGCCGCCCGGGACACCCCGGCATACAAGGTCTGCCTCTGGGTCATGACGATCCCTCCTGTTCCAATACAGCCGGCGTATCCGTCAGCCGCTCTCCATTACAATAGAGGTCGGCCCAAAACGCCTCCGGAGCGGGACAGGCCGGATTGTAAGTGCCGCCGCTGCCTCCGGCGAAAATCCGTACGGTGGGCCCCCATCCCGGTTCCAGGCTGACACTGCCCCAGTTCGTGCCATCGCTGCTGGACCCGCTGCTCTGTCCGGCCGGTCTCCGAAGGGCAGGCGGTTCTTCATCCCGTTCCCACATGGGTGCGACGGAAAATCCCAACCGGGTAATGCTGTTCTTCTGCTCCTCTGCACCCACAAAGGTGCAAGTGCCCCACTGCATGTCGCGCACTTCCTCAAAAACCGCACCGGGCTTTGGAGTGACATCAAATGAGGTGGTGCTGCCCAGCCAGCCGCTCTGCGTCAGGGCATTGTCCACCTCGGTGACCGTTTGGTAGCAGACCCTGATCTCCAGGTCTCCCACCTTTCCCGTATATTCGATCCCAGGCAGTTCCGAACAGCCCCAGAGCAGCGCCTGCTCTTGGGCGCGCACTACCTGAAAATCCTCCTGGGGCACCACCACCCAGCGGCCGTCCTCCTTCTGCGCCTGAACCGTCTGCACCGCCAGATCCAGACAATTCTCCTCCCCCCGGCTGTCCGTCCGGCGGGTAGGACAGCACAACCACCATCAGGCCCTCATACACCTCCGGTTTCAACTGCCGGAGATTGTAAAAGGAAGTATCCCTGGGTTTGATCTGCCGGACAGGGCAGCCCTGTCTCCCACTCCGGCTGGATCCCGGCACGTTCCCGCCGGAGAACGCCCTCCGCCAGATCCGCCTGCTGGGCCTGGGGCGCGCACATGGCCCGCAGTACGCCGCTTTGCGTCAGCAGCGCCTTGCCATAGCTGTCCAGGGCACCGGCCGCCGTGGTACACCAGGTAGTCCGGCCGGTCGCCAGAGCCACCTCCATATCCAGAGTCCCCGGCAGGGAATGCTCTCCCAGATAGACGCCGTGCGCCCGGCTCCCCACGACCAACGGTGCCGCCAGCACCACACTCATGCACACCGACACCAGTGCCATGCCAGCCGGGTACCGCTTGAACCGGGCAATGGCCTGAATGCGGCGGCGAATATTGGCGCCGCCATTGGCCATGGAGGAGGTTCCCGGCGCCCGGGCATAGGCCTCATCCGCCATGGACAGCAGGATGCGGCCATAATCCCGGCGCTCCTCGCCTTCCAAGCGCTCCAGCACCCGCTGGTCGCACAGAGCCTCCAGGTCGTTTCCCATCCGGTTGGCACAATACTGCATCATGGGATTGCACCAATGCAGACATCGCAGCAGGCAGATCCCCATTCCCCAGGCCACGTCGTGATAGCGGTAGTGAAGCAGTTCATGGAGGATCACTTTTTCATCCGTCATCCGTCCGGCAGGCACCGCCAAAACCGGACGCACCACTCCGCAAATAAATGCGGAAGAGATCCCTTCCACCTCCACTGCCGGGCAGGCGGCCAGGCCGTATCGGGCAGCCGTCCGCTCCACCGCCGCCGTCACATCCGCAGCAGCGGGCTTTCCCCGGTGCAGTGCCGCCCGCAGCCGCACATAAGCAATCAAATACCACATAAGCCACCCGCCGGCTCCCACCGCATACACCCAGAACAGCCACTGCCACACCGTCTGCGGCGCGGCATCCGGCAGCGGGACCGGCATCGTCACCCGGAGCGGACTGTAATCCCCGGCCAGAACCGCCTTGAGGGTCTCCACCGCCGCGGGCCAGTTCACCAGCACATACCGTCCGCCCCAGCCCGCAGGCAGCATCGCCACGATTCCCACCAGGCACCAGATCCCGGCCTGCCACCGGGGTGAGAGCTGCCGGCACAGCAGCGTCTTAACCACCAGTACCAGCACTGCGGCACCGGACACCGTCAGGGTCTGGAGCAAAAATCCCCACAGATCCCGCATGGCTCACACCTCCATCTCATCCAGCAGCTTGCGCAGCTCCTCCTTCTCCCGGGCGGAAATCCCACCCTCTTTCAAAAAGGCCGCCACCAGATCCCCCGCAGCCCCCTGATAAACCCGGTTGAGAAAACTCCGGCGTTCCTGGGCACGGCAGGTTTCCCGGTCCACGCCCGCCTGATAGCGGTGCGGCACGGCTTCCTTGTCAATCCGCACCAGGCCTTTGGCCTCCATACGGGTCAGATAGGTGAGCACCGTATTGCGGTTCCAGTCCGTGTGCGGACGCAGCTGCTCCACCAGGGTCCCCAACTCCGCATCCCCCAACTGCCAGAGTGCCTCCAGAACCATCCACTCCCGGTCTGATAACTTCTGCATGCCGATACCTCCTACATTTGTAGTATCTATTTTTATACTACATGTGTAGTATCCGTTTGTCAACCCCGCCGCCGTATTTTCCCCTGTCGGCAAAAAATGCACCAGCCCCCGGGACCCAAAGGGTCCCGGGGGCTGGAAAAGCCTGCTGTGTGCCGCTTCGCGGCTTTGCGGCGTGCCGGAGAGGAGGGGAAAACTCCGGCCGTCACACGCTCCGCCCGCTCTGCGTTCTGCCGCTGAAAGCGGACTGGGCAGCAGGCAGGGAAAGCTCTGTAGTCTGGGTCATCAGTTCCGCAATCCGTTCCATCACATCGGAGATGGGGATGGCATATCCCATGCCCTCCACATCGGTGGAAGAGAGCTTGGCCGTATTGATCCCGATGAGCTCGCCATCCAGATTCAGCAGCGCGCCGCCGCTATTACCGGGATTGATGGCCGCATCGGTTTGAATATAGGTGGACGTTGTACCGTCCTCATTGGTAATGCTGCGATTCAGCGCACTGACAATTCCTGTGGTCACCGACTGGCCATAGCCCAGGGCATTGCCAATGGCCACCACCTGTTCGCCGACTTCCAGTGCGTCGGAATCTCCAATGGCAATGACGTCAATCTGCTCCAGGGTCTGTTCCGACAAGTCTGACAGCGCCACCTTCAGCACCGCCAAATCCAGTTCCGAGTCCGTTCCGCACAGCTGGGCCTCGTAAACGGAATTATCCGCAAAGCTGACCGACAGCGTCACGGCATCGGCCACCACATGCTGATTGGTCACAATGTACAGCGCATCCGCCTCTTCATCACTGTAGATGATGACACCGGAACCGCAGCTGACCGTCTCCTCCAGCTGAGTCTGCCCCGAACCGTTGGGGCCAAAGCGATGGAAGAAACTCTGCACCTCCTGTACGGAGATATTGGTAATGGACACCACGCACGGCAGCGCCATCGCGGCAATATCCGACACATCCATTCCGTAACGGACTGTGGTGCCGGAGGTGCTGGAGAGCATCGTCAGCGTGCCGGTTTCCGCCGCAGCGGTTCCGTCCCCGCTCTCGCTGCCCAGCAGCTGCTGCACGCCGCAAAAAGAACCGGCTGCCACAGATCCGAACAGCGCGGCGCTGAGCACCAGCGAGACCATCTGGCGGCCTTTTTTCTGTTTGCGGCGCCGGACCACCGGCTCAGGTGCCGGAGGCGGCGTCTCGGATGGCAGCGGTTCCATCCAATCATGGTGATAAGAATTCATAAAGTTCCATACTCCTTTCTGGACTTTGTGTATTTCATTGCTGAGTGGTCATGGAAACAGTATCGCACCGCCACTCTAAATGAAGTTAAAAGAGCGTTTTTATCCCGGCAGGCTCACCACAATGGTCAGAAGATCCGGCACCGGACTTTCCGCCCGAATCTTTCCCCGATGCGCACTGACGATGCTTTTGGCAATGGACAGCCCCAAACCATACCCACCCGTCTGCGTATTGCGGGACTGATCGGCACGGTAAAACCGATCAAATAAATGCTCCAGGCTCTCCTTGTCCACCGGGTAAACGGTGGTATTGCTCACCGTCAGCACCACCGTCCGTCCCTGCCGTTCCAATCGCAGGGTCAGATGTCCTCCCGGCGGGGCATACTTAAGCGCATTGTCCATCAAATGGAAACCAGCTGCCGCACCGCCTTCTCGTCCCCGTTGCAGGAGATCATGGGCTTGACTTCAATCTCCAGCTTCTTGTCCTGGCTTCTGGCCGGAGCCAGAAAGGATTGCGCCATCTCTTCCACCACATCCGAGATGGGAAACTCCAAAACTGCAGCCGTGGCTGGGCCTCTTCCATGCGGGAAAGGTAGATCAAATCCTCTGTCAGTCCGGTGAGGCGCTGGGCCTGGCGGCGGATATCCTCCAGCCACTCATTTTCTCCGCACTCCATCTCCGCCAGATCCGTGTCGGCGCTGATGATGGTCAGAGGCGTTTTCAATTCATGACCCGCATCGGTGATAAACCGCTTTTGCTTCTCATAGCTCTCCGCCACCGGCCGAATGATCCGCCCGGAGAGGATCAGCAGCAGCACCAGCACCGCCCCCAGTCCCACCAGTGCCAGCATCACACTGGCCAGCAAGGTAGTCCGGAATCCGGAAAGTGTGCGTCCGCAGTCCAGAAAGATGATGCGCCAGCCATTGGCCTCACTGCGGCAGGCGTAGCGGTAATCCTCCCAAAAGCCGCTGGTCCGCCCGGACTGCCACACTGCCTGTGCATAGCTGGCGGCAGTATCATCGTCAATTGCAGCGATCTGCACGGTATCGGTGTAAACCACCTGCCCCGTTTCATCCAGCACCACAGAAAAGTACCGGGATTCATACGGAGTCTCCGGCGACAGCCCCCGGTCCCCGAATCCCGGCTTGTCTGCAGATATCGGCGGCTGCGCAGCAGCCTGTGCCGGCCGTTTCCCCGTCGGAAACTCCGGAAAGGTTCCGCTGTTGGCGCACAGCAGCTCCAAAATCGCATCTGCATCTGAAATGACTTTTTGATAGCTCATCAAATTGACGCCCCCCAGGATCACCAGCAGTACCGCTGCCAGAGACAGCATGGTGGCGGCAATAAACTTGCGCCGGAGGGTTTTGATGATCATGGCGATACCTCCAGGGCGTATCCCGCGTTCCGAAACGCCTTGATCTGGACATTGGCCTGGAGGGCCGCAAGCTTTTTGCGCAGGTAGGACAGGTACACCCACACCACATTGAGCTCCACATCACTGTCGTATCCCCAGATCCGCTCCAAAAACCGTTCCGACGAAATTCTCTGGCGCGGATTGCGCATCAGCAGTTCCATCATTTGAAATTCCTTATTGGTCAGGCGCACACTGCTGCTGGGGGAAGAAAGCTCAAACGTGGTCTGGTCCAATGTAATGTTCCCAAAGGTCAGACGGCTGGTAGCCTGTGTTGTCTGACTGCGGGTCATGGCCCGAATGCGGGCCATCAACTCAGGCGTGGAAAAGGGCTTGGTCAAATAATCGTTGGCACCGGTATCCAATCCCAGCACCTTGTCATCCACCTCTGATTTGGCAGTCAGAATCAGCACCGGAATCCGGTTTCCTCCCTCCCGCAGCCGCCGCAGAACACTCAGCCCATCCAGTTTGGGCATCATCAGGTCCAAAATCAGCGCATCATAATTCCCGCACTCCAGATATGCCAGCGCCTCTTCCCCGTCATAGACCGCATCGGCAGAATAATGGTTGCGCTCCAGCAGGGCCATCATGGCCCTGGACAGGGAGCGCTCATCCTCAGCAAGCAGAATCCGCATTCAAATCCATCTCCTCTCGGTTTATCTCATACTTTTATAGTTTCGATGGGAGTTACCCTATCATAAATTCTTTAATTCAAACTTTAATCCAAGCTAAAAGCGCAGGGCCGATTGGTCCTGCGCCGGAATTTTTTTGCTTTTAACTTCAATTAGGGTTGCGTTTTTACAATGGCCCCATACTCAATCTGCAAGGAGGTTCATTGCCATGCGTCAACAGATGATCTTTGCAAGGCGCGAGTTCAAGTATCTGCTCACCAGACAACAGCAGCAGATCATCCTATCCGCCATGCATCCTTATATGGTCCCTGACGAATATGCCCACAGTTCCATCCGGAATCTCTATCTGGACACGCCGGATTTTCATCTGATCCGCCGCAGTCTGGAAGCGCCGGTTTATAAGAAAAAGATTCGGATCCGCAGCTATGGCCGGGCCAAAGCGGAGGAGTCGGTCTTTGTAGAGCTGAAGAAAAAATACCGCTCGGTGGTCTATAAGCTGGCGAATCCCCCTGTCTCAGGATCGGGCGCTGGCCTGTCTGGAGGGCACAGCCCCTGGCCCCGCACCCAGATCGCCAGCGAGATTGCGTATTCCTCCCGGTTTTACGAGGCGCTCTCTCCCATCGGTCTTTCTGTCCTATGAGCGGGATGCCTACCACCGCCCCGGGATGACGAGGATTTTCGCGTCACATTTGACACCCAAATCCGCTTCCGGCAGGAATACCTGACTTTGGACTCCCAACCCTGGGGCACTCCGCTGCTGGCTCCGGGCTCCGACGGCATCAACGGCGTGAACCTGGCCAATGCTTCCCAGCTTTCCGCCTGGACGAACCGCACCGTAAGCAACCCGGTGGATCCCGAGGAATATGCGGCCGAGCTGAACAAGCGCATCGAGGCCGAGGGCAAATTCCCCGTCCGCGAGTAAACAGCACCGCGCGGCGGGACAAAGCGGCGGCGGCCGTTCGCCGTCCGCCGCTTTGCCTGTTTTGCCGCTGAAAGCGAGGAAAGAATATGAAAAAAGCAGCAGTGATCGGTTTGGGAGATATTTCTCCCATCCATCTGGCCGCCATCGCGGGCAACCCGGACATCGAGCTGTGCGCGGTGTGCGACATTGATCCCGAAGCAGGGCAGCGCGCCCCGGAGGGTGTGCCCTTTTACACGGATTATGAGGAGATGCTGCGGGAGGCAAAGCCGGACTGCGTACACGTTTGTCTGCCGCATTACCTGCATTATCCCGTCTCGAAATATTTTGCCGAGCACGGCGTGAACGTATTCTGCGAAAAGCCCGTGGCGCTGAACACCGCGCAGGCAAAGGAATTTGCCGCGCTGGAGACCGCGCACCCCGAGGTGCACATCGGCATCTGCCTGCAGAACAGACTGAATGAATCCGTCGAGATGCTCAAGAGCATCATCGAGAGCGGTGAATACGGCAGGGTGCTGGGGACAAAAGGCATC